>Ga0070659_100001935_pt1 | contig 14804 bp, 12 predicted proteins | sample KBSC23metaG_FD_64666 | JGI IMG/M metagenome (GOLD analysis project Ga0070659, IMG submission 64666) | Corn rhizosphere microbial communities from Kellogg Biological Station, Michigan, USA - KBS C2-3 metaG | ecosystem: Host-associated > Plants > Roots > Rhizosphere > Soil ... | reverse complement strand
CTGTCCGCATCTCCGCGGCGCGCCTCCTCGACAGGCGGACGCCTGCCGTCGTCCGCGCACCACGAATCTGCGAACAGACTGAGCCGGTGACGCCTGTGCTGAATAGATCAGAGCATCCCTCGAGCAACCTTTCATCCACCAACGCGCAATAACAGTAATTCGCACCTGAACGGAATTATCCTGCGCAAGGCGGTCAACGGTGTGCATACCGGACAGCAGTACCACCAGTTCATCGTGGCTTCGCAACGAGATCGGCGGATACGGGACAAGTTTCAGAAAATGGCGCTGGAGCTGCTCCCCGCCGGGGCGAACGTGCTTGATTTCGGCGCAGGAACCGGTATCGATGCCAAGGTCTATGCAGCCAACGGGCACCTGACTTTCGTGTATGAGCCTTCGGTGGCGATGAGCGGGTTTCTGACGCAGTACTGCAGCGACGAGATTGCGTGCAAAACCGTCATCGCAGTTGCTTCGCCCCTGGTTCACAAGGTGCGCGCCGTCACCGCGAACTTTGCGGTGCTCAATCATTTCGAGGATCACACGACGCTGTTCGATGAGCTTTCACGAGTGGTCGATCCGGGTGGTTTTGTCCTGGCCAGCATGTTGAGTCCCTTTTACCTTGGTGATGCGCGTCATGGCTGGTGGCGTGCGAACCTCACGAATCTCATGAAAAGTGGCCGCTACCCCAGCCCCGGCGAAAGCCGCATCCATCGTTTCGCGCCACGTGTCGTGGCGCGCGCAGCGGCGCCGCATTTCCGGCTGGAACGTCTCGTTCCGCATGGCTTCGGTTTGGCGACGCAGCTTTACATGTTCCTGCTGTTTCGGCGGGCCTGAGGATGCCTCGAATGTGGAAGGATTGGCTAAGGCCGTTCGTGCGTCCGTTGCCGCAATGGTCTCCGGTTGCCGTCGCCTCCCCGCAGAGGGAGGTCGTCGCCTGCTTGCACTGGGACGGCAGATCGATGGATGTCACGGCGGACCACACCGTGGCCTCGCTCGAACCGCTGACGATCGCGACCGGTGTCGACGCCGGTCGCCACGCCGTCCTCGAATACAGCGACCGTGCGACGGAAAGGACTCTCGGGAGCTTGCGGTTGGCGCGAACTGACTCGATCACGGCCGCGGGCGCCACCGTCGCCTTCTACCGCGTCGCGGCAGGCGAACACCGCTGTCTCGGTTGGCCGCGGCGCTCATGGAACGCGTGGCTGCAGAATCACGCCATCCGGAAAACCCGTTCGTCGCAGCACACGCTCATGGCGCCTGATGCCGTACAGCAGTTGATGATTGCCTATCTCTGTCCGCGGCCGGTCGTCCTCGTTTCAGTCGACGCGTCCGGCCATTCGAACATCTTTCCGATGGACCTGATCGGCCCGCTGGAACGAAGCGGCGCTTTTTCGCTGGCGCTGCGCAGCACCAATGTTTCCATACCGGTCATGCGCGAAGCGCGTCGGGTCGCCCTGTCCGGCGTGCCCGCGACGATGAAGGATGTCGCGTACAAGCTTGCCGAACATCACAAGCATCCGCTCCAGAGCTGGGACGTCCTCCCTTTTCCGATTCGACCGTCGCGAACATTCGATATTCCGGTGCTGGCCTCGGCGCTGCGTATCCAGGAGCTCGCCATCGAGCATAGCCAGGAGATCGGTTCGCACGTGTTTTTCCTGTGCCGTGTCGTCTCCGAAGAAAACCCCGCGAAGGGCGACCAGTTGCATCACACGGCGGGCTTCCACCAGGCGTATCGCCGCAGGTACGGCACGTCGTTCGTGGAAGCGTGATGCTCCGGCTTGGTGCGGATCTTGCGAGTACCACCGCGGAAGGAAACAGATCGTGAGCGGATTGCTCGGTGACACCCCGCAACGCGACTACGCGGACAAGCTTCGGCTGTTCAACGCGTTCGCGCGTCCGGAACTGCGCGAGGCGATCGACGGGCTGTCGCTGCCGGTGGATGCATGCGTGCTCGATGCGGGCTGCGGCACCGGCGAGGCGGTCGGCTGGTTTCAGGAATCGACACGGGGCTGCGGCGTGGTGGTCGGCATGGATCTGGCCAGCGCACACGTCCGCTGCGCCCGCGGAGCCGCGCCGACGCGCACATTGATCGTGCAGGGCGACCTGCTGGCACCGCCATTGAGGGATGCTTCGTTCGACCTGGTGTGGGCCGTCAACGTGGTCAATCACCTGCACGATCCCGTCGCCGGCCTGCGCGCGCTGTCGAATTTGCTGCGTCCAGGCGGGCGCATCGCGTTGGGGCAAAGCTCGCTGCTGCCCGACATGTACTTCGCCTGGGATGCCCGCCTCGAGAAATGCGTGAACGAAGCGGTGCGCACGTACTATCGGGAGCGCTATGGCCGTAGCGAACTCGAATTCACCGCGATTCGCTCGCTTGCCGGATGGCTGCATCGGGCCGGGCTGTGCGACGTGGCCGTGCACACCCGGCTGATCGAGCGCACCCACCCGCTCGCCGAAGCGGACGAGCGCTACCTGCTCGACGGCATCTTCCGCGATACCTGGGGCGAGCGGCTGCGGCCGTACATGGCGCCGGAGGATTTCGAGGAACTGACGGGGCTGTGCTCACCGAACGATCCGCGCTATGCGCTCCGTCGCCGGGATTTCCATTTCCTGCAGAGCCTCACGATGGCGGTGGCGACGAAATAGAAGCGCGCCGGAATCCCGCGGCATCATCCGGGCACCCGTGCTCGGCGGGGCCTCGGGCGAAAACAGGTATCGAAGCGCTGCCGCCGAATGCAACGGCTGCCGGATCGAGAGCCGCACGCACCGCGAACATCATGTCCATGCGCGGCACGCGGCGCGTCAGCCAGGTCAGGATCCGGCGGCGCTGGGTGGCCGTGACCCAGTCCTGATCGTGCAACCACAGTTGGGTGCGCACCATGTCGTCGCGCTCGCGGGTTTTCTCGGCGGAAGGCCGCACGCGGGCCGCGACGAAACGCGCCGCTTCGGCGGGGCTGCGCGACCATTCGATGCCGGGAAACGCATGCAGCCACAGGTCGGAACAGGAGGCGTCCATCAACGTCTGACGGCGGGAAACCATTCGCAGCACCACCGGGCAACTGTCCGACAGTCCGGTGAGCACGGCGGCGGGTATGGCGTCGCGGTAATGGCGCGCCACCATCTGCAACGGCGGCAGCGCCCACCAGCAGGGGCCCGCCTCCCACAGAAAGCTCCACTCCGCCGGCTGCAGGCTGCGCGCCACCAGCGCGATGTCGTGCAAGTGCAGCAGGCGCAGGCTGCGTCCGCAGATGTTTCCGGCTGCGTGCAGCAGCAGATGGGCGAGCAAGGCGCGGCGTGACGGATAGGCATTCAGGCCGGGCACCGGTTCGCGTGGACGGATCCGCTCGCTGATGTCGATCACGGACACCGGCAGCCGCTCGCGAATGTGCGTGTGCAGTTCGATGTTGATCGGCGTGTCGCGGTGTTCGCCCAGCACTCGCGGGGCGGTTCCGATCGCCGGCTTGAACACCCGATGCCGCCAATGATCGAACGAGCGAACGTGGCCGAGGTCGCCGAGCAGCCGGGTCGCCGGCTCGAGGTCGTCCTCGCGGATCAGCAGGTCGATGTCGGCCATCGGCCGATCGCCGGGCGCATAGATTCCCAACGCGTGCAGTGCGGCGCCCTTGAGCGGGGTCATGGCAAGGCCGGCGTCCCGTGCGGCCACGTCGATCTGCTGCAGCAGCGCCACGATCCGATGGTGCCGGGTCTCGACATGCTCGTGCTGGCTGGCGAGAAACCGCCGCCAGTGCGCGTGCGCCCAGGCCGAAGGCCCGTGCAGCAACGGCGACACGCCATGAACTGCGGCCGCCGCCATCGCCAGCCGCCATTCGAGTTCGCTCCAGTCGGGCGTTGCCGCGCCCGGCCTCGCCAGTTCCGTGGCGAGTGCCGCGGTGGTGCGGCGCAGGCCGGCCCTAACGGTCTTGAGCGGCGGCAGCATGTTGCACCGGCACGACACGGTCGCGATGCCCCGGTACCACGGTGGCGTCGTGGTTGCGGTGGGCGGACTCGCTTTCGATCAGCGCCTGCCACCGTGCTTCCAGTGCCAGCCTGCGCGGTTCGGACGACTCGGGCGCTCCTGTCTGCTGCAGGACGACCTGCTCATGCAGCAGATCCCGCACGCTGCGATAGAACGCGGAGTCGTAGGTACCGCGGAACATCATGGCCAGGTCGCCGCTGTCGCGCCAATGATCCTTGGCGCCGAGCTGCGTCTTGACCTGCTCGTAGAATCGGGTGCCCGGGAGCGGATAGGAAACACTCACTCCGATGTCGTCGGGTGCGGCGAGCGCGACCAGCTCGCGGGTCGCCAGCAGATCGGGCAGTTGCTCGCCGAGGTAACCGAGCTGGATGAAGAAGCCCACGCGGATGCCATGGCTGCCGAGCCGTTTTCTCGCCTCGATCAGCTTGGCCACCCGGGTGCCCTTGTCCATCCGGTCCAGCACCTGCTGGCTGCCGCTCTCCGCGCCGATCCACGCTTCCGCGCAACCGGCGCGCTCGAGCGCGGCCGCCATGCGTTCCGTGACCAGGTCGGCGCGCGTCTGGATGGTGAACGGCACCCTCCCGTCGTTGCCGAGCAGGTGTTCGGCAAACTCGTCGACCCAATCGGCGTGGAAACCGAAGATGTCGTCGGCGAACCAGACATGGTCAGGGTGGAATGCATGCTTCAGGTGGCTCATTTCCTCGGCCACCAGGAACGCGCCGCGCCGCCGGAAGTGGTTGCCCCAGATCGGCTTGGCGCACCAGTTGCAGTGGAACGGGCAACCCCGCGAGGCATTCATGTTGAGGCTGAAGTAGCCGTGGCGCTCACGCCACATCGCCCGGTAGCGCTCGATGTCGACCAGATCCCAGGCCGGCTGGCCGGTCAGTTGCGCGTCCGGCGGCTGTACGCCGATCCGGATCGTCTGCAGTTGCCCGGCTTCGAGGAAGGAAACGCCGGGCACCCCGCCCGCCCAGTCGCGGACATCCCTATCCGGGTTGCGGTTCAACCGGTCGATCAACTGCGCGAGGGCCGCAATGCCTTCGCCGCTCAGCACGACATCGGCGCCCGCGGCGAGGAACGCTTCCGGGTGATCCGAAGCGTCCGAGCCGGCGACGATCACCCGCGCCCCGCATCCGCGCCCCAGGGCGATCATCCGGCAGGCTGCCTCGCGCATGCGGCTCAGGCACATCTTGGTCAGGAAGTTGAAGTTGTCCTCGTAGACAACCAGCACCTCGGGATGGTGCAGCGGCAGCGACTGCTCGTAGGCCTCGACGCCTTCCGCGAGCATCGCGTCGAACAAGCTGACGTGATGCCCCATCCGGCGCAGGAACGCCGCCACCTGGATGGTGGCGAGCGGCGGATACGGTTTGCCGCGTTCCCATTGCTTGGAGTCGTACTTCAGGTAATAGGAATGGGCGACCTGGATATTCAGCATCGGGGTGAGTACGTTCCGGTCGTGATCGGAGAGGAAGCGCGACACGCTTCATCCCGCATCGCGTGACCGTGAGTGCCCCGCGGCGGGCGCCCGGTTGCCTGGCGAAAGATTTCCGGATGGAAGGTGCGTCGCGCCGGCACCGAGGCACAACCTTTCGCTCCCGCTCCCGCACCTACCTCCAACCGGCAACCGCCATCAGGCGAAGACGCAGTGCGATCAGAACCGGAGCTTTCGACCGATCGCCCCGACGCGATTCATCCCGGGGATGAACCGTGCCGACAGGTATGGTCGCCACCCGGTTTCCCCCGTCCCCAACGCTCGCCCGGCAAGCGGATTCTGGGTGGCCGTTTCCTGTTCGAGAGCAACAGCCGCGAACTGATCCGGCTGATCGAGGCTGCGTATGGAAACCTCCCGCCACAGGCATTCCCGGACGCGACCGCCGAGTTCCACGTCGCGCTGCAGTTGCTGCCGCGGTGCACGGAGTTCCCCGGATCCGAACCGCCGGCGCCGCGGATATCGATGGATCCGGAGAAAGTGTGCGCGATCGTCGATGATTCGAACTACGCCGTGATCGAACCCGCGCGGCATCGCGCGCGGATCGTGGCTTCCGTGGACATGCTGCGGCACGCGTACCACCTGCGTTACGAACTGATCGAGTTCGCGGTGTTCATCCTGGCCACGCGCGGCATCGGCCTGGTGCCGCTGCACGCCGCGTGCATCGGCCGGCAGGGACGCGGCGTGCTGCTGCTGGGAGCCAGCGGAGCGGGCAAATCGATGCTGGCCCTGCACTGCCTGCAGCAGGGGCTGGAGCTGCTGGCCGAGGATGCGGTCTTCGTGCGTCCGGCGGATCTGCTGGCCACGGGCGTGCCCAATTATCTGCACGTGAGGGCCGACGGACTGGATTTCCTGGAGGACGCGGCAGCCCGCAGCCGGATCAGTCGGGCGCCCGTCATTCGCCGCCGCAGCGGCGTCGAGAAGTTCGAGATCGATCTGAGGAAGGAATCGGGACGCCTGGCCGCAAGCCCGTTCCAGCTGGCAGGCGCAGTGTTCGTCTCGCCCCTGACGGCAGACGCAACCGACAGCCTGCTTGAGCCGCTGCAGACATGCGAAGTTTCGGCGCTGCTCACGGCGAGCCAATCCCATGCGCCGAGCCAGCCGGGCTGGTGTCGCTTCAGTCAACAGTTGATGGGCAGAAGCAATTATCGATTGCGGCGCGCCCGGCACCCATCCGAGGCGGTTGCCGCGCTGCGGCGGCTGCTCGACTGACATGGGCAGCAGCGCCGCGAGCCCGGAAGCCCCGATGCCGCAACACGGCCGATGGCATCTGCTGGGCGGGTTGGCGTCCCTGCTGGAACGTGGCGACGGGATGCGCGTCGCCGCCCATGCGCTGCTGTCGCTGGGTGCGGCGCTGGCAGGCAGCGCGGCCGCTGTGGTGCTCGTGCCGCTGATCCATCCCGGTCGCCTGCCGATGTTCGGCGAGCGGCCGTTAGGGCTGCCCACGGATCGCGGCACCCTGACACTGGTTCTGGCGGCCTCGATCGGGTGCTATGTGCTGCTGCGCTGGTTCACCGCGGGTCTGGCGGCGCGCGTGATCGGCAGCTGCGCCGTCCGGATGCGCAACCGGATCCACGCGCGGCTGATCGGGGCGGATCTCGCCGCGCTGACCGAATCGACCTCGGCCGAAATCGCCAACGCCCTGACCTACAACGTCGAACTTGTCGTGCAGGGCATCGGCGCCCTGCTGCAACTGCTGCTGGCCGCCCTGACGACCGCCGTCAGCCTGGCGTTTGCCTTCTGGGTCTCGCCGCTGCTCACGCTGACGCTGCCCGTGCTGGCGGGAATCGGGCTGATTGCTTCGCGTTGCCACGGACGCGAGCAGGCGCAGGTCAGCCGGCTGTACGTCGAGGACATCACGCGATTGTTCCGGCACAGCGAGGATTTCCCGCGGCGCCTGCGGCTGATTCGCTCGTTCGAGCGCGAGGACGCGGAAAAGGCCGGTTACGGCGCCATCTCCGCGAGCCTGGGTCGCGGTTACCGGCGTCAGCAGGAACTCGTGGCTTCCGGAAAGCTGATTCTCGAGCTGCTCGCGGCAGCCGGCATGGCGGGGGTGCTGCTGGTTGCGGGGCGCTGGCGCGGGGTCGATCAGGCTTCGCTCATCGCGGTAGGGTTGCTGCTCGGGCGGCTGACGCCCTATCTGGCGTCGACCCGGCACAACTTCCAGCAGTTGCATCTGGCCGCGCCGGCGCTGGAGCTGTGGCGGCGGTACGTTTGCGTGGCGCCGGAGCGTGCCGTCGCTGCCTCGACGGGAAATGGCGCGCCAACGCATCGGGTGCACATCGAATCCCTGCAGCTGGCGTTGCCGATGTCCCACCCCGTGGTCGAGGACCTGGAACTGGTGCCGGGCGAGCTGACCTTGATCACCGGCGACTCCGGCGTGGGCAAGAGCAGCCTAGTCGACGTGCTGGCCGCCATGACGAAGCCCGCCGTGTTTTCGGCACATTGCGAGGGGCGTCGGCTTGACTTCGATGCGTACCGATCGCTGGTTCGCAGGGGCGCCTACGTCAGCCAGGGCATTCGCCCCTGGCAGCGCACCGTGCGCGAATGCCTGCACTGGGTTGCACCGGGCGCTGCGGACGAAGCGCTGAATCAGGTTCTGGCGGAAGTGGGTTTCAGCGAGCGATTGGCCAGCGCGCGCAACGGCCTGGATCTGGAACTGCAGGGCCCGTCGAGCCGGCTTTCCGGCGGTGAACTCCAGCGCCTGCTGCTGGCCCAGGTCATCTTGCGGCGACCGCTCCTGGCCGTACTCGACGAAGCGACCGGCGCCCTCGACGCAGCGTCCGAAACGAGGGCGCTCGTCACGCTGAAACGGTGTCTGCCGCAAACGATCCTTGTCGTGGTGTCGCACCGACCGGGACTCGCGGCGATCGCGGATCAACACCTGCACATCGCCCGGGACGGCAGCATGACCATCACCAGAACAGAACGGCCCCGGGCGGACAAACACGCCGCTGGCGAGGTGGGCGCGAGCATCTGAACAGCTCTCGGGAGACTGCGCCAGGTTTCCGGGACTGTTCGCCTGTGGAAACACACCGGTCATCAGTCATGGGTTTTGCCGTAGAGCATGCGTACCCATGTGCCTCCCGAACGCCGCTTCGGATACCGGCCCATGAACAAAACACGACACATTTTGCTGTTCGTCATCTTCAGCCTGATGGCGGTGTTGTCGCCAGGCGCCCGCGCGACCACCCTGGGCGACGGCGACTACGCCAGGGTCGGCGTGCCGGATCTGGCGCAAGCTGCGGCGTTCTTCCACGACGTGCTGGATTGCCGCCCGGTCGGCGTCGCGCCCGTGGCGGTGGCGGTGGCGGTGGCGGGCGCGTCGAATTCTCGTCTGCTCTCCTGCGGCGGAGGTTCGATGCTGGAACTGTTCGTCGACCGCGATAACTCCCCTTCCCGCCCCTCGCAAGCGCTGCAGTTCATTTCGGACGATGCACTGCACACCGATGCATGGCTGCGGCAGCGCGGAGTCACCGTCAGCGGATCGCCGCACCGGCTGACCTCCGGCCCGTGGGCCGGCCGCATGGCGCTGGACTTCGTGGCGCCTTGGGGGCTGCGGATGCAACTGCTCGGCAGCAACGTGCCGGATTCCGCCGGTGATGGCGCCCGGGCCACGGCAGCGCTGCGGTCACACGGCAACTGAGGCTCAGCGACGGGCGCGGAAGAACTCGCGCAACATGCCGGCGGATTCCTCGGCGAGCAGTCCGCCGGCGACTTCGATGCGGTGGTTGTGACGCGCATCGATCAAGGTGTCGAACATGCTGCCGGCCGCGCCGGTCTTCGGGTCGGCGGCGGCGTAGACCACGCGGCCGATGCGTGCGTGGATCAGCGCCATCGCGCACATCGAGCACGGCTCCAGCGTCACGTACAGCGTGGCGCCGGACAAGCGGTGGTTGGCGAGCTTTTCGCCGGCAGCACGCATGGCCATGACTTCGGCATGCGCGGTCGGGTCGTGCAAGGTGATATTGCGGTTCCAGCCCAGGCCGACGATCTCGCCATCCAGCACCAGCACGGCGCCCACCGGCACCTCGTTTTCGGCATCGCGGGCGTGCGCGGCCAGTTGCAGCGCACGCTGCATGTACTGCATGTCGGCAGTTGAGAAACCACTTGAAGTTTCTGAATTTTCGTACGTCATTTCAATGATTTGCTGACTTCACATGAGAAAGCCGGCAAATGGCCGGCCTCTCCTGATGCGCGCAAGTAATTGATTATCCTATTCCCATTCGATCGTGGCGGGCGGCTTGCCGCTTATATCATAAACAACACGAGATACACCACGTAACTCATTGATAATTCTGTTTGAAACCTTGCCAAGGAAGTCATAGGGCAAGTGTGCCCAGTGGGCGGTCATGAAGTCGATGGTTTCCACCGCGCGCAACGCGATCACCCACTCGTAGGCACGCGCGTCGCCCACCACCCCCACCGATTTCACCGGCAGGAATACCGCGAAGGCCTGGCTGGTCCGGTCGTACAGGTCGGCCTTGCGCAGTTCCTCGATGAAGATCGCGTCGGCGCGGGCCAGCAGTTCGGCGTACTCGGGCTTCACCTCGCCGAGGATGCGCACGCCCAGGCCCGGGCCGGGGAACGGGTGGCGATAGACCATCGCACGCGGCAGGCCGAGCTCCACGCCGATGCGGCGCACTTCATCCTTGAACAGCTCGCGCAACGGCTCGATCAGCTTCAGCTTCATGTGCGCCGGCAAACCGCCGACGTTGTGGTGGCTCTTGATGACATGGGCCTTGCCGGTCTTGCTGCCGGCCGACTCGATCACGTCGGGGTAGATCGTGCCCTGGGCCAGCCATTTCACCCGGCTGCCGTCGGCCGTGATCTTGCCGGACTCCTCGTCGAAAATCTCCACGAACAGGCCACCGATGATCTTGCGCTTGGCCTCCGGATCGGCCACGCCTTCGAGCGCCTTGAAGTAGCGTTCGGCGGCGTTGACGCGGATCACCTTGACGCCCATGTGCTGCGCCATCGTGGCCATCACCTGGTCGCCTTCCTGCCAGCGCAGCAGGCCGGTGTCCACGAACACGCAGGTGAGCCGTTCGCCGATCGCCTTGTGCAGCAGCGCAGCGACCACGGAGGAATCGACGCCGCCGGAGAGGCCCAGCAGCACATGGTCGTCGCCCACCTGCTCGCGCACGCGGGCGATCTGGTCGTCGATGATGTTGGCCGGCGTCCACAGCGTGGCGCAGCCGCAGATCTCGGTGATGAAGCGCTTCAGCAACGCCCCGCCCTGCTTCGTGTGGGTCACTTCCGGGTGGAACTGCACGCCGTACCAGCGCTTGTCCTGGTTCTCCATCACCGCGACCGGAATGCGGTCGGTGGTGCCGGTGACGATGAACCCCGGGGGTGCGCGCGACACGTGGTCGCCATGACTCATCCACACGTCGAGCTTGTGCTCGTCGGCATGATCGCTGAGGCCATCGAACAGGCGGCTGGTGCCGGGGATGTCCACCTGGGCATGGCCGAACTCCCTTTGGTCGGCCGCCTCGGTGGCACCGCCCAACTGCGCGGCCAGCGTCTGCATGCCGTAGCAAATCCCCAGGATCGGCAGGCCCGAGTCGAACACCTGCTGCGGTGCCTTCGGTGCGCCCGGCAGCGTGGTCGATTCCGGCCCGCCGGAAAGGATGATGCCCTTGGCGCCGAATGCCGCGATCTCCGCGGGTTCGTGATCCCACGCCCAGATCTCGCAATACACACCCAGCTCGCGCACGCGGCGGGCGATCAGCTGCGTGTACTGCGCGCCGAAATCGAGTATCAGAATTTTGTCGTTATGAAGCCGGGATTCGGGATTGGGGATACGGGATTCGGTCATGGCTGCACTGCGCGTAGGGCGTGGTGAATCAGGAACCGGGCGGGGCTTCGGCATGCGGCTTTCCGAATCCCGTATCCCCAATCCCGAATCCCGGCTCTCAGGAATTCAACCGGTAGTTCGGCGCTTCCTTGGTGATCTGGATGTCGTGCGGATGCGCCTCGGTGACGCCGGCGGAGGTCACCCTCACGAACTGCGCCTTGTGTCGCACGTCTTCGATGGTGGCGGCGCCGAGGTAGCCCATCGAGGCGCGCAGGCCGCCGATCAGCTGATGGATGATGTTGCGCAGGGGGCCGCGGTACGGCACCCGGCCCTCGATGCCTTCGGGCACCAGCTTGTCGGCGTCGGCCTCGTCCTGGAAGTAGCGGTCCTTGGAGCCCAACTGCATCGCGCCGATCGAGCCCATGCCGCGGTAGCTCTTGTAGGAGCGTCCCTGGAACAGCTCGACCTCGCCCGGGGACTCCTCGGTGCCGGCGAACATCGAGCCGAGCATCACGCTGGATGCGCCGGCGGCCAGCGCCTTGGGAATGTCGCCGGAATAGCGGATGCCGCCGTCGGCGATCAACGGGATCTCGTCCTTCAGCGCGGTGGCGACCATGTCGATCGCGGTGATCTGCGGCACGCCCACGCCGGCGACCACGCGGGTGGTGCAGATCGAGCCGGGGCCTACGCCGACCTTGACCGCGTCCACGCCGACGTCGAGCAGCGCGCGCGCCGCCTCGCCGGTGACGATGTTGCCGGCGATCACCTGCACCTGCGGAAACTGCTTCTTGACCCAGGCCACCCGATCGATCACGCCCTGCGAATGGCCGTGCGCGGTGTCCACCACCAGCACGTCGACGCCGGCATCGACCAGCGCGGCGACGCGCTGCTCGGTGTCGCCGCCCACGCCCACGGCCGCGCCGACCAGCAGCGCCTCGTGGCTGTCCTTGGCGGCATGCGGGTTGTCGCGCGCCTTCTGGATGTCCTTCACGGTAATCAAGCCGCGCAACTGGAAATCGTCGTTGACCACCAGCACCTTCTCGATCCGGTGCCTGTGCAGCAACAGCATCACGTCATCCTGGCTGGCGCCCTCTTTCACCGTGACCAGTTTGTCCTGGCGCGTCATGATGTTGCGCACCGGATCGTCGGGTTTGCGCTCGAAGCGCATGTCGCGACTGGTGACGATGCCGACCAGCCGGCTGCCCTCGACCACCGGCACGCCGGAGATGTTGTGCGCGTGGGTCAGCCGCAGCACTTCGCGGATCGAGGTGTCCGGGTTGACCGTGATCGGGCTGCGGATCACGCCGGCCTCGAACTTCTTCACCAGGCGCACTTCCGCGGCCTGCTGCTCGGCGGTCATGTTCTTGTGGATGATGCCGATGCCGCCGTTCTGCGCCATGGTGATGGCAAGCCGGGCCTCGGTGACGGTGTCCATCGCGGCGGACACGATCGGGATGTTCAAGCGCAGGCCGCGGGTGAATCGCGTCGAGGTGTTGACGTCGCGCGGCAGGACGACGGAATGGCCCGGAACCAGATAGACGTCGTCGTAGGTCAGGGCCTCGGCGAGGATGCGCATGCGAAAAGTCCCGCTGCAAAGCGGGGATTATACGTTCCCGTCACGACGCTCGCCAGCGGCCGACCGAACAGACGCCCTTCTGCCGGCGGGTTTGCCGGGGCACGGCCGGCTCGCCGGCCCGGATCCGCGATGTAATGACATAGCACGGTGCACGCCATGTATGGTGGCGGCCTTGAAAGGAGAGCCCGTGCACGCCCATTCGCCCCATGCCCACGATCATGCTCCCGATCGCGGCCATCACCGGGGTCACGCCCACGGCGTGGCCCGCGACGCCGATCGGCGCTATCTGACGATCGCCCTGCTGTTGCTGCTGGGTTTCATGGCGGTCGAAGTCGTGGTCGGCATCATCGCGCAGTCGCTGGCGCTGATATCGGACGCCGGCCACATGCTGACGGACGTGGGATCGATCGGGCTGTCGCTGGTGGCGATGCGGCTGGCCAGCCGCCCGCCTCGCGGCAGCTATACGTTCGGCCTCAAGCGCGTGGAGATTCTCAGTGCCCAGGCCAACGGCCTCACCCTGCTGCTGCTGTCGGCCTGGTTTGCCTTCGAGGCGATCCGGCGACTGATCCACCCGCCGGAGGTTCACGGGCTTCTGGTTACCACGGTGGCGGTGGCGGGCATCGGTGTGAACCTGCTGGCGGTGTGGGCGATGAGCAAGGCCAATCGCCAGAGCCTCAACATCGAAGGCAGCTACCAGCACGTGCTCACCGATCTCTACGCCTTCATCGCCACCGCGGTGGCCGGCGGGCTGATCTGGTGGACGGGATGGAATCGCTTCGATGCCCTGGCCGCCCTGGTCGTGGCGGCGCTGATGTGCAAGTCGGGCGTCGCCCTGGTGCGTGACTCGGGCCGGATCTTTCTGGAGGCGGCGCCGCGCGGGCTGGATCCGGCCGCGATCGCCGAGGCGATTCGCGCCATGCCCGCGGTGACCCGGGTGGACGATCTCCACGTGTGGGAGGTGACCTCCGGCCTGCCGGCGCTGTCGGCCCACGTCTTCGTCGACCACCAGACCGATTGCCACAGCGTGCGGCGCGAGCTGGAAGCCATGTTGCATACGCGTTTTGCGATCGCCCACACGACGATACAAACCGATCACGCCGCAGTCGGCCAGACGGCATCGGCGTCCTGCTCGTTCGACTCGTGCGAGGGACACCGCGGCTCCTAGCTCCCGCCGAGCCGGGGTGCGCGTGGCATTGCCTGCGCTTCGGCGGCTTCCAGCGTGTTCTCCATCAGGGTGGCGACGGTCATCGGCCCCACCCCGCCCGGCACCGGCGTGATCCAGCTGGCGCGCTCGGCTGCCGGGGCGAACTCCACGTCGCCGACCAGCCGCCCGTCGTCCAGCCGGTTGATGCCGACATCGATCACCACCGCACCGGGCTTGATCCATTCGCCCTTGACCAGGCCCGGTTTGCCGACCGCAACGATCACGATGTCGGCCTGGCGCACGAAGCCCTCGAGGCCCCGCGTGAAACGGTGGCATGAGGTGGTGGTGCAACCGGCGATCATCAGCTCCAGCACCAGCGGCCGGCCGACGTGGTTGGACACGCCCACCACCACCGCGTGCTGCCCGCGCACCGGGCGATCGGTGTGCCCGAGCAGGGTCATCACGCCGCGCGGCGTGCAGGGGCGCAGGCCGAACCGGCGCAGTGCCAGCCGCCCCACGTTGATCGCCTGGAACCCGTCCACGTCTTTGCCCGGATCGATGCGATCGACCAGGGCGTCTTCGTCGATATGCGCCGGCAGCGGCGATTGCACCAGGATGCCATGCACCTCCGGGTTGGCATTCAACTGATCGATCAGCGCGAACAGCTCGGCCTGGCTGGTCTCGGCAGGAAGGTCGTGGTCGAACGAGCGAAAACCGACCTGGTGGCAGGCCTTGCGCTTGTTGCGCACGTACACCGCCGAGGCGGCGTCGCTGCCCACCAGCACGACCGCCAGCCCGGGCGCCGGGAGCCCCTCGGCCACC
>Ga0070659_100001933_pt1 | contig 14806 bp, 7 predicted proteins | sample KBSC23metaG_FD_64666 | JGI IMG/M metagenome (GOLD analysis project Ga0070659, IMG submission 64666) | Corn rhizosphere microbial communities from Kellogg Biological Station, Michigan, USA - KBS C2-3 metaG | ecosystem: Host-associated > Plants > Roots > Rhizosphere > Soil ... | reverse complement strand
TTTTTTATTCGTTTACTAATTACTTAAACTATACCCACTATTTTTTCAATAAATACTACTTTAATGCCATGGTGGGCCACGAAGCCCGGTTAACAACCTTCGAAAACTCATCGGCCACCCGCACCAATTTCCCAAGTAACAACGTACAGGCAATAAATAGCGGCGATGCTACTACCGCTACAAACAGCGGCGACAAAGGGCAGGGAGCCGGCGAAGCTTATTTCGGCCGTATCAATATTAGTTATAATGATAAGTACCTGCTTACCGCTACCATACGCGATGATGGTTCATCAAAGTTTTCGGCTAATGACAGGTGGGTGGCAACCTATTCGGGTGCATTTGCATGGAAATTAAGCAACGAAAAATTCATGAAGAATTTCAAGCCGATAAACGATCTGAAATTAAGATTAGGGTATGGTTTAACCAATAATCAAAATATCCGCGAATACGCATATGGTTCAACCCTAACCACAGTAGCAACCGCATTGTCGGGTAATTCGCAATTAACAGCTGCATTTGGAAATCCGGATGTTAAATGGGAAACTACAAAATCATACAATACCGGTTTGGATGTAAGCATCCTCAATCGCAGAATAGAGTTTTCTGTTGATGCTTATTATAAAAGGACCGATAATTTATTGCTTAGTTTAACATTACCTTATTATTCAGGTACTGTTGATGTAACCGGATATTCGCCCGGTGCCATCCAGTCACCTTATATCAACATCGGTTCTGTAAGCAACAAAGGTTTTGAGTTTGCGGTAACCACAACAAATATCAGGTCTAAAAATGTAAACTGGAAAACCAATTTTACATTCTCGCGTAATCAAAATACAATATTGGCTTTAAATACCGATGCCGCAGCATTATATGGTTATGCGGGCAGCGCAGCCATTACCAAATCGGTTGTTGGCAGGTCGGTAGGCGATTATTATGGCTACCAAACACTGGGTATTTATAAAAACGCGGCTGATTTTGCCAAATACCCTGCATTGCGTCAAAACGGTAGCGGCGCTATTCCAATTACTCCGGGCTCCGGCGGCGTTTGGGTAGGCGATGTGATCTTTAAAGATGTGAATAACGATGGCAAGATAGATGGGAACGATCAAACCTTCTTAGGTTCGCCACTGCCGTTATTCCAGTATGGTATAAACAGTACGTTTAATTATAAAAACTTTGACCTGACGATTTTTATGGCCGGCGACTATGGCAATAAGCTTTATAACCAGGTAAAAGTTAATGCCGAAAACCCTAACCAGAATTTTGGCTATTTTAAAAGTGTACTTAATTATGCCCGGATCGGAATGATCAATGCATCAGGCTCTTCTTCAGATATTAACAATGTATACATCACCAATCCATCAACAAATATTGTTCGGATAAGCCAAAGCAGCGGCAATCAGAATCAGATCTTCTCTGATAAATACATTGAAGACGGTTCTTTTTTAAAGTGCAAAAGCATAGCCTTAGGATATAATTTTTCGGAAAAACTTTTATCCAATATCCATTTAAAATCGTTGCGCTTATATGCCAACGTAACCAATGTATTTACCATTACCAAATACACCGGGTATGATCCTGAAATTGGTTCGTGGAATCCTTTAGCCGCGGGTGTTGATAATGGGTATTACGCACAACCCCGTGTATTTACAATTGGTGCCAACATATCGTTAAATAAATAAAGATTTAAATTATGAAACTGATCAAAATAAATATTTTTTCATTGCTGATCATCATTGTCATGATAAGCAGTTGTAAAAAGGAGTTTCTTGACCGGCCACCGTTGGCTCAGGTAACAACAGATAATTTCTACAAAAGTACATCCGACCTAAGGCTTGCTACAGCAGCTTTATATGCCCAGCCTTGGTTTAACTGGAATAATTTTCCGTACCTGGGTATAGGCGATATTATGAGTGGCAATATGCTGCAGCCATACAATACCGGCCTGGTACAGTTCACTACTTTTTCTATAACAGGCGATAACGGGTACGTTACCGACTCCTGGCGTTGTTTTTACGATATAGCTGCGCATTGCAACGCAAATATCAAGGCCATCAACACCAAATTACCCGATAGCGTATCTATAAAAAGTAAGAATGGCGCACTTGGCGAATTGAAGTTTTTACGTGCAACAGCTTATTACCACCTGGCTATGCTATGGGGTGCCGTGCCTATTATTGAAGATAATGATAAGCTAATAACCAACCCCTTATTGCCACGCAATAAGCTTAGCGATGTTTATAAGTTTATTATTAACGATTTACGTTTTGCAGCCACCAATTTACCAACAGCAGATGCGCCCGGCCGTGTAACCACATGGTCGGCACAAGGACTGTTGGCTAAAGTTTATTTAACCAGGGCCGGTTTGGGTCAAAATATAACCCGTAATCAAACCGATCTGGATAGCGCGGCGTATTTTGCAGGTAAGGTTTGTAATTCAAGCAGTTTAGCGCTGCTGTCAAGCTATTATAACCTTTTCCGGACCCAGTATAACGATAATACAGAATCATTATTCGCTTTTCAATGGGCACCGGGCGTAGGGTATGGTAATGGTAATGATATTGAAGCGCAGTTTGCACCCGACGGAAGCCTGGTTACAGGTGGCGGAGGCTGGGGGGGTGCTATTGGCCCCACTGTCGATCTGTATAACCAATACACCACGCAGGATTCTATACGCCGTAAAGCTACATTTATGCTTACCGGCGATAAATATCCTGAGTTAAATGCCGCGAATGGTGGCTATACCGCGACCGGCGTTAATGTTAAAAAACATGTAGTAGGTACAGCTGCCGATAACAATTCGCCAACGATGGATCTTTGGTCGTCTGTTGAACATAATACCGTATTACGTTTGGGTGATGTGTACCTGATATATGCTGAAGCTTTATTAGGAAATAATGCGTCGACCACCAATGCTGAGGCTTTAAAGTTTTTTAATGCCATCCGAAGCAGGGCCGGCGTTAGTACTGTTGCCAGCCTTACACCTGCTATCATCAGGAAAGAGCGCAGGATTGAATTGGCTTTTGAAGGTCAGTATTGGTTCGACCTGGTGCGTTGGTCTTATTATGATCCGCAGTCGGCAGCAGCAGCGCTTAACGGGCAAACAAGGCAGCAATTCACTTATAATAAAACTACCGGTGTGGTAACTGCTACAGCAAACGGGCTTATTATAACACCTGCAACCGCGGGTACATTTACCCTACCGATACCTGCAGCTGAGATAACCGCCAACCCGAAATTGCTGGCTGCGCCGGTGGCATATTATTAACAGAATTTAGATTAGATATTCTTTAAAGAAAAAGATCATGAAGAAAATACTTTATAATGTAAATAGCTATTTGTTGTTTGCGCTGCTTGCAACAATGGCCGTTGTACAATCAGGCTGTAAAAAAGATCAAACCTACAGTACGGCTACGCCGGTTATCACAGGGGTGCGCAATTATGTTGCCAGTCCGGGCGATTCACTTTTGACTAAAACAGGACCTGGCCAGTGGGTAGTTGTACGGGGGCAAAATTTAAAAGGGGCGCTTCAAATTTATTTTGATGGAACTAAAGCTTCATTTAATGATGCCTGGTTTTCTGATACCACTGCCATTGTATTAATACCCAGCGTCATTGCTTTTCCTACAGTACCAGGCAGTCAGCTTAATACCATACGTTATGTAACCACACATGGCGAAACCACTTTCTCTTTTTCAATAGTTGCACCGGCACCTACCATTACAGGTGTTTCTAACGAAGCTGCCAATCCCGGCGATTCAGTTACCATTAACGGGTTCAACTTCTTCTTTATTAAGAGTATTGTATATGCTGGTAAAACAGTAACCGGCTTTACAGGTTCAAATGATGGTACAACTATCCGTATGGCAGTACCTGCAGGCGTAACCACAGGACCGGTAACCGTTACTACCAATACCGGCACAGCCACTACGGTATATAACGTTCACGATTTTGTAACCGGCGTAGCCTGTAATTTTGATGCGATTAATACCTATCCATGGGGATCGGGTACTTCCAACAGTTCTACAGCTTATCCCGGTAACACAGGTTATTACGATATATTGGGTGCTACTAACCTGCCCGCAGGTGGTACCGATTGGTATAACTACCCGCATTCTATCAATCTTTATGGTGTGCAATGGGTTCCGGCTGCAAGTGTTGCGACTGCTACATTAGATAGCTATGCTGTTAAGTTCGAAATGTCGGTTACATCAGCCACACCATGGGTAAACGGTACCATATACATTGTGGCTAACTACAATTTTAATAATATGGCAGCTTATAGCCCCTGGTTAAACAGCAATGGCACAACTACGCCATTTACTACCAAAGGCTGGCAAACGGTAACCATACCATTATCCAGCTTCCTGATAAATAATGGTGCAACAGGTACGCCGCCGGCATCAGTAAGCGCCTTACTTGGCTCAAGCGGGAATAACGCCCTCGAGTTTATGTTTATGAATTATGGTAAAACAAACGTAGCGTCTTTTGCCGCCGCCATTGATAATATCCGCGTCGTAAAAATAAAATAGTCCCGGAGATGAACTATACCCGTTCAGTAATTCCGTGACGGGTATAGTTTCTTACACAAAATAACATGAAGAAATTAATAATTTGCATGGCTCTATGTAGCCTTACGGCCATTGCTGTACATGCTCAACAAAGAGTTATTGCCGATTTTGACAACGTGAGCCCTGAGGCATGCTGGGGTTGGGACGAACAGCCCGAAGCCGTAGCTAATCCATTTAAAACAGGTATCAATACCAGCGACCAGGTTTTGCAATGGAAAAGGTCTGCAGGTAGCTGGAAAGCATTTGCTTTTTCTTTTGATGGGATTGATATCAGCAAAAATCCAATAGTGTCCTTTAAATTTTATTCTCCGGTAAAAGGGACAATATCAGCAAGGATTGAAACCGGTAAAGAAGGCGAGACCATCTTCTTTGACCTGCAAATTAAGGAAACCAATAAGTGGGTGAATTATACAACCGATATGACCCCTTTATTAAAAACTGTTAAGGTATTTACACAGGCCTCTTTTTTCGTTAATCCTACTAACGAGGCCGATACAAGCACATATTATTTGGATGACCTGGTAGCCGCACAAAAAAAATAAAAGATGACATTAACACACCGTTTAAAATACTCCCCGTTTTTATTAATGGCTTTGGTTGCCTGTAAAAAAAATAGCACCAGTGATGATACCAATACCAGTATCACCACCGGCACAACTACAACCATTACGCCCCAAACAGACGCCCCGATAGCTAAAACAATAGGCTTTTTTCTGGACGACTGGGCGGCTAAAACCTTTACTGTACCGTTGTACGCTACTGTAGCACCACCCACAGGCAGTGCTACAGCGACTATAACTGTAGACTATAGCAAGGTGGTAACCAAGGTATCTAAGTACTTATTTGGTAATAATACCAACCCTTATATGACCCAGATCGTAACCGAACCTGTATTGGTCAATAACATTAAAACACTTTCGCCTAATATTTTACGTTTTCCGGGAGGTAATATTTCGAGTGTTTATTTCTGGAATGGGGTTATACCTTCCGATGCTCCGGCTAATCTTTATGATTCGAACGGAAATACAGTGGCCGCCGGTTACTGGTTAGGTAACAATACCGCAGGCTGGACATTATCCTTAGATAATTATTACAGCGCCCTGCAGCAAACAAGCAGTACCGGCATCATCACCGTTAATTATAGCTATGCCCGTTACGGAACAAGTGCCCACCCAGACCAGGTTGCGGCGCATTTGGCAGCTAATTGGGTGCGTTATGATAAAGGGCGCACCAAATATTGGGAAATAGGCAACGAAAACGGTGGTCCATGGCAGGCGGGTTGGCAAATTGATGTATCACAAAATAAGGATGGCCAGCCGCAGATTATCACCGGGGCATTATATGGTAAGCATTTTAAAGTATTTGCCGATTCGATGCGTAAAGCAGCTACCGAGGTTGGCGCGCAAATTAAAATAGGGGCGCAGCTGGTACAAACAGATCCTTCAACTTCGTGGAATGCGGTTGACAAAACCTGGAACTCTGGTTTGTTTGCCTCGGCAGGTAATTATGCTGATTTCTACATCGTTCACGATTATTATACCGCGTCGGGCAATATTGATGCGGCTACGATTCTTAATTCGCCTGTTGCGGAATCAAAAGCCATGATGGATTGGATGAATACCACTACAACTCAAGGTGGTGTTTCTTTAAAACCCATTGCCTTAACCGAATGGAATTTATTTGCTACGGGATCAAAACAAATGGTATCTAATGTTGCGGGGATACATGCTACGATGGTTTTAGGAGAGTTACTTAAAAATCAGTTTGGCATGGCAAGCCGCTGGGACCTGGCGAATAGTTGGGGTAACGGCGATGACCAGGGTATGTTTAACCAGGGTGATGAGCCCGACGGGGTAGCAAAATGGAACCCAAGGCCAGCCTTTTACTATATGTATTATTTCCAAAAGTATTTTGGCGATAGGATGGTAAGTTCGGCCGTTTCGAACAGTACCGATGTGTTGAGTTACGCGTCATCATTTAGCTCGGGCGATGCCGGGGTGGTTATCGTTAACAAAGGCACCGCAACACAAACGGTTAGTGTCAATATCCAGAATTTTGCTGCCGGTACAAGGTATTACTATTATACATTTACCGGCGGAACAGACAATGGCGAGTTTTCGCGCAAGGTGTATATTAATGGCAATGGCCCATCAGGTGCTGCCGGCGGCCCGTCAAATTATACATCGCTTACGGCTAATTCGTCAACCCAGCAGGGGGGCATTACCGTTTCGGCGCCGCCAAGATCGGTGATCTTCCTGGTTGCCGAGGGTAAAAAATAAAGTGTTTTGATCAGATCAATATAGCTAATTTAGTGAGCGGTTATCAATCTGTCAATTTAAAATCAATAGTGTGATCCGTTGCGGTAAAACTCAACTTATCGTCAACGGAATATCTTATATCATAAAAATAAAAAAATGAAGCGTCTTCTATTATGTTTTTCAGTCTGCCTGTTAATTATCGTACATGCTAATAAAAGCGAAGCACAATCTCTTGTTAACAAGGCCACTGAAGCTAAAATAACAGCATTGTTAAAAAAAATGACGCTTGAAGAAAAAGTGAACATGATACACGCCAATTCATCATTTACTTCAGGCGGTGTTCCAAGGTTGGGTATACCTGAACTTACCACTTCCGACGGGCCCCACGGCGTTCGTTTAGAGCATGGGCGTGGCTGGGGCACCATCCCGAATGTTGAAGATGCCGGTACCTATCTGCCTACAGGCAACACTTTAGCCGCCACCTGGAACCCGGCACTGGGTTATGCTTTCGGAGCTGTTTTGGGCAGCGAAGCTAAATACCGTGGTAAGGATGTGATTTTAGGTCCGGGTATCAATATCATCCGCTCGCCGTTAAACGGGCGAAACTTTGAGTACCAGAGCGAAGACCCTTACCTGGTATCGAAAATGGTGGTGGGGTATATAAAAGGTGTACAGGATCAGGGGATATCAGCCTGTGTAAAACACTATGCCGCCAACAATGAAGAAGTAGACCGCGGGACGGTAGATGTAATTATGAGCGAACGCGCGCTGCGCGAAATATACCTGCCCGGTTTTAAAGCCGCTGTAACTTTAGGTGGTGTGAATACCATAATGGGATCGTATAACAAATTCAGGGGGCAATATGCTACCGAAAACAAATACCTGGTTAAAGATATACTGAAAGGTGAATGGGGCTTTAAAGGCGTTATTATGAGCGACTGGGGCGCGGTACACAATACCATGGAAGCTATGGAAAACGGCACCGACCTGGAAATGGGATCGGATATTGGTACTCCGCCGTTAAAGTTCAATAAATTTTATATGGCCGATACCGTAGTTACATTGGTAAAGAATGGTAAGTTACCGATAGCCTTAGTTGATGATAAAGTGCGCCGCATACTGCGTGTAATGTTTAAAACTCATATGATAGGTGATAAACGTACTCCTGGTGCGTATAACACAAAAGAGCATCAACAAACGGCTTTAAAAGTAGCCGAAGAGGGCATTGTATTGCTAAAGAATGATGACCACATTTTACCACTGCAAAAAGCTAATATTAAAACCTTAGCCGTTATTGGCGCCAATGCCGACAGGCCAAACGCTATGGGGGGCGGTAGTTCGCAAATAAAAGCTAAGTATGAGATAACACCCTTACAGGGACTAAAAAACATGCTGGGCAATAGCGTAAATATTAACTATGCGCAAGGATATACAATAGCCCGCAACCAGCAGGCCGATGCCCAAATGATACAACAAGCTGTAGATGCAGTAAGCAAAGCCGATGCCGCCGTAATATTTTGCGGATGGACACACGGTTATGATTATAACAATTGGAATGATAATGCCTACGATGCTGAAGGCGTAGATAAACCGAACATGAACATGCCTTTTGGCCAGGATGAACTGATTAAGGCCGTATTAAAAGCAAACCCTAAAACGGTGGTAGTATTAATGGGTGGCGGCCCGATAGATATTACCCAATGGGTAGATCAAAGTAAGGCCATTATCGAAGGCTGGTACCCGGGCATGGAAGGCGGTAACGCTTTGGCTAAGATTATTTTTGGTGAGGTTAACCCATCGGGTAAATTACCCATGACCTTCCCTAAAAAACTGGAAGAGTCACCGGCGCATAAGCTGGGTGAGTTTCCGGGTGTGAATGGCACGGTACATTATAACGAAGGCATATTTGTAGGCTACCGCTATTTTGATACCTATAAGGTTGAACCACAGTTCGCGTTTGGCCATGGCTTATCGTATACTACATTTAAATACGATAATATGAGCGTACAGAAGATGCCCGGCAAACAGGCGATAGTTAAAGTTACGGTAAAAAACACAGGAAAGGTAGCCGGAGCAGAAGTGGTTGAACTGTATGTAAAACAAGATAAACCATCAGTTGAGCGTCCCGATAAGGAACTGAAAGCATTTGGTAAAGTATTCCTTAAACCCGGCGAGAGCAAACAAGTAACTTTAAAACTTGATGCTTCATCATTTTCTTATTATGATGAGCAAAAGAAAGCCTGGGTGGCCGACGCCGGTAAGTACAACCTATTGGCCGGTAGTTCATCGCGTGATATCCGTTCCGTTAAAAGCATAATTCTATAGTTTAAATATAGTTTTGTAAAAAATCGTGAAAAAAGGAATAAGTTACCTGCTGCTCATATTGGGCATACTATGCTTTATTAATGCCAAGGCACAAAATCAGGATAAAACCGCTCACCGCGAACATATTTTATTGGATGCAGGATGGCGTTTTGCTTTAGGACATGCTTATGATCCGGCGAAAGACTTTAACAATGGGACAGGCAGCTTTTCGTATTTTGCTAAAACAGGTTACGGTGATGGCGCGGCTGCACCACAATTTGACGACCGGAGCTGGCGTAAAATTAACCTGCCGCATGATTGGGCGGTAGAGCAGCCGTTTAGCCCCAAGGGCAGTTTTAGTCATGGCTCCAAAGCTATTGGCCGTAGTTTTCCCGAGGCCAGTGTAGGTTGGTACCGCAAAACGTTCACTGTCCCGGCGAGCGATCTGGGTAAACATATCTCTATTGCTTTTGATGGGGTTTCGCGCAATAGTATAGTGTGGGTTAACGGGCATTACCTGGGTACCGAGCCCAGCGGCTACTATAGTTTTGAATATGATATTGCGGAATACCTAAACTATGGCGGCGAAAATGTTATTGCCGTGCGTGCCGATGTAACCATGGAAGAAGGCTGGTATTATGAGGGCGCGGGTATTTATCGCCATGTATGGCTCAATAAAACCGATCGGTTACATGTGGCAGGTAATGGCACGTTTGTAACTACACAGCTTAAAAGCAACGCGGCTGATGTTACCGTAACAGCCACGATTATTAATGAAGATAAAAAGGCGAGGGTTTTTTCGGTAACGCAAACCATTGTTGATGCTGAAGGTAAAATCATCGCGACAAGCAACATAAATGGATTTAACCTGAAACCATTTGCATCGCAGGATGTAAAGAGTATACTAACGGTTAGCGATCCGAAATTATGGTCGTTAGAAAATCCCTATTTGCATCGTTTGATCACTATAGTGGAAGAGAATGGCGCGGTTGTGGACAAGTATCAAACCACATTTGGTATACGTAGTATCAGGTTTGATGCCAACGAAGGTTTTTTTCTGAATGGAAAACATGTTAAAATTAAAGGAACCAACAATCACCAGGACCATGCGGGCGTAGGAACAGCCATGCCCGATGCTTTGCAGGAGTTTAGGATACGAACCTTAAAAAGTATGGGTTGCAATGCGTACCGTTGCTCACACAATCCGCCAACCCCTGAATTGCTGGATGCCTGCGATCGTTTAGGTATGGTAGTTATTGATGAGAACCGTTTAATGGGCGTAGCATCAACCGAGCTAAATGACCTGAAAAGAATGATTCTGCGCGACAGGAACCATCCAAGTATCATCAGTTGGTCGATAGGAAATGAGGAGTGGGCCATTGAAGGCACCATTACCGGTGCGCGGATAGCGGCTACCATGCAAGCCTATGCAAAATCGATCGACTCGACCCGGTATATTACTGCAGCCATAAGCGGTGGAATCGGCTACGGAATTTCGACCGTGATCGATCTGCTGGGGTACAACTACGTGGCCACTAAAAATACCGATGAACAGCATAAAAAGTTTCCTAACCAGTTTAGCTGGGGTACAGAGGAAGGATCGACAGTAACATCGAGAGGTATTTATGAAGATGATATGGGCAAGCATCAGCTTGTGGCGTATGACAGAAAGCAAAATGATTTTTTCTATAGCATAGAGCGGGGCTGGCAACATTATGCCGCACGTCCATATTTAGCTGGGATGTTTATATGGACCGGCTTTGACTACCGGGGCGAACCTACACCTTTTGGATGGCCTTCTATAGAATCGTATCATGGTATGATGGATGCCTGTGGTTTTCCTAAAGACGATTATTATTATTTAAGATCGTGGTGGGGAGACCAGACCGTAGTGCACTTGTTGCCGCACTGGAACTGGAAAGGTAAAGAAGGGCAGGAGATCAAGGTATGGGCCTACAGTAACTGCGATGAGGTTGAGCTTTTTCTGAATAAAAAAAGCCTCGGCAAAAAAGCCATGGAGCCAAACGGGCACCTGGAGTGGAGCGTGAAATATGAACCCGGTACCCTGGAAGCCATAGGATATAAGAAAGGCATAAAGGCTGGCCATGATATTGTTAAAACCACAGCGGATGCGGCACAGATCAAACTATCGGCCGACAGGCCAACCATTAAAGCGGATGGGAAAGATATTGCCATGATAAAAGTACAGGGAAATGATAAGAACAACCTGTTTGTACCCACTGCAGATAACGAAGTGACTTTCTCTATCAGCGGTCCCGGTAAAATTATAGGGGTAGGTAATGGCAACCAAACTTCGCTGGAACCGGATCAGTACCTGGAAAAGGTGAGTACGATTAAACTCGAAAACCTGAAAGAGAAAGTGGTAAGTGACTGGAGCAATCCTGAGGAAATAAAACAGGACTACAATGATTCGGCCTGGCCGGCGGCTTTTAAAGATACCCGCGACGAAAAATTTGGCGAGAAAGTTAAGCTATTGGTTTATCGTGCTACATTCAATGTTCCTGATGATAAGGATAAAGCATCGGCAATTACCTTGTTTTATAATAGTTTAGGAAAGGAGCAAAGCATTTATATCAACGGTAAAGAGATTACACACCAAATTAAGTTGAGTAAAAAAGGGGATGAGTTTAAGCTGGATGCATCATTATTGCATCCCGGTCAAAATAGTATCGCCATAATAGCTACGCCTATACTAAGAGAAAATATTTGGGCAAGCGTAAATCAAAACCCCGGGCTAATTCAAATGATCTATCCTGCTGCCGATTGGAAACGTAAGCTGTTCAATGGCCTGGCGCAGGTTATTGTTCAATCAACCGGTGAGCTAGGCGATATTGTAATAAAGGCTTCTTCGGGCGGATTGCTTTCTCATACCATTAAAATAGAAACTGCGCCGTAAATAGTAGGGCCATATATAGGTATGCACAATGAGTGCTTATTGTGTTTGTTAAGTATTCTTCAAAATAGATTCAGTTAATCGACAGAGAAATGAAAATAAGTATAAGGACAGCATTAGTGCTTTTTACACTATGCTATTTTTTTAACACACCCGGTTACGCCCAGGTAACTTTGCCAAAAGTGTTTGGCGACAATATGGTTTTACAAAGAGGCATAGCCATCCCTGTTTGGGGAAAAGCTGCTCCGGGATCTTTGATAGTGGCAATGCTTGGTAAAACAAGTGCAAAAACAAAAGCTGATAAGGAAGGCAATTGGATATTGCATTTCCCCAGGTTTAGTGCAGGCGGTCCTTACGATCTTAAAATTTCTGAATCAGGAAAATCTGGATCTGCAATCCAACTGAAAGGAATCCTTATCGGAGATGTCTGGCTGGCTTCTGGTCAATCTAATATGGAATGGCAGGTGCAGCAAGCCCAGGATGCTCCAAATGGAATTGCTAAAGCAGATTTTCCTCAGATTCGCTTTATTTTGGTAGACCATGATATTAAATTCAATCCTCAACCTGATTTTTTATCGGGCAAATGGAAACTATGCGACACGAATAATGTAAAGCAGTTCTCGGCGGTGGCCTACTATTTTGCTCGTAAACTGCACAAAGAGCAAAACGTTCCTATCGGTATTATTCAAAGTACCTGGGGCGGAACACCGGTACAGGCATGGACAAGTCGCGAAATGTTGCTTACATCGCCTGTTACCAGGGAAAAGATGATTGCCAATGATACGCTGACTCAAAACGATGTTGTAAAAGATAGCTTGACTATGCTTCGTTTTTGGGATATAGTTTATCACCCCCAGGCTAATTCAGATAAGACCGTTCCCTTACCGGAATATGATGATACCGGTTGGGCCACGGTTGAGATGCCCCGCCTGATTAAAGATTTTGGGATAGGAAAATATGAAGGCATGGTGTGGTTACGTAAAAAAATTGTGTTACCTCCGTCCTTTGCAGGAAAACAATTATTACTGAACATTGGACACCCTGAAATGAATTACTCACTTTATTTTAACGGTACCGAAATATGCAAAACGATCTGGAATAGCAATCCGAAGCAATCTTATACCATTCCGGCCAGCCTGGTTAAAAACGGGGAAAATATCATTGCTATCAGGATGGCTATGCTATGGGGTGGTGGCGGATTGAACCCTCCGGCTGAGGATATTTATATTGCCGACCAACATGCTAAGATATCTTTAGCAGGAAAGTGGCTTTATAAAACAGATGTTGAACCAGCCATGCCTAAAATCCACAACTATCAAAATTATCCCGCAGTGCTATTTGATGCCATGATCAATCCGTTAATTCCTTTCGGCGTGAAAGGATTTATCTGGTACCAGGGCGAGGCTAATGATTTTGAAGCCTACCGTTACAGAGAATTATTTCCCATGCTCATCAAAGACTGGAGACAACGTTGGCATCAGGGTAATCTGCCTTTTTTATATGTTCAGTTGGCAAATTTCAAAAAAGAAAACCCACTTCCTTCTGAAAGCGAATGGGCCGAACTGAGGGAATCGCAAACGCTAACACTGTCGCAACCCAACACAGGCATGGCTTGCATAATTGATGTGGGGGATGCAAACAGTATTCACCCGTTAAATAAGCAGGAGGTAGGGCGCAGAATGGCGCTCATAGCAGAGAAGAAAGTGTATGGCCAGAATATTGTCGCCTCTGGACCTATGTATGAAAGTTTCGTTGTTAAAGGGAATGAGATGATCATCAATTTTACTGATACAGGTTCGGGGCTTGCAATCCGCGATGCAGCTTTACTAAAGGGGTTTGCGATTGCCGGAGAAGATAAAAAGTTTTATTGGGCATCGGCCCGGATTGAAGGTAATAGGGTAATAGTTAGTTCGGATAAAGTAAGTGTGCCGGTAGCAGTACGTTATGCCTGGGCCGATAATCCGGTGTGTAACCTTGTTAACAAAGAAGGGCTGCCGGCTGTGCCTTTCAGAACAGATAAATGGAAGGAAATTACCCAAAAGTAAAAATTAACCGTACCCGCTGGGCTTTTTCCATCGCACTAAAAACAAAAAAACACCAGGATACAGCCATGTGATTGTATGATTGGATGGAAAATAAAGTGGATATCTCCGATGGATCTATCATACATAAATTACGTCAAAAAACACCTATAAGCTATTTTTGGTTTATTTGACCCCTCTTTTTGACCTGTTTGTATCCCTCTCGTCTTTAAATTTCATGTGATATTTGTTAAACCGATTTAGTAAGTCTTTTTAAAAATCGACTTATTTTCTTGATGACCAGATAAACCACTTTAATTCTTTGATGAATTGAAGTCTGAACTTTTATAAATTATTAGAACCAATTATCCAAACCGATGGTGAGTCAGCATGCTGGCATTTTTACTTTCGTTTAGGAAAAGAAGATTAAACCAATTAACTAACCCTAAAAATTTAAATTATTTATGATGAAAAAATAACTCAACTACAAATCCCCTAAAACCAGGGGTAACTTAATCATACATTTTAAATTCTTAACAATAGCCCAATAAACGTACCCAAATAGGGTAGCGTGCCTTTTATTGCCTTTTTTTTAAAACGCGATAGAACAAAAAGTAATACCGGCTGCGATATGATTTTAAAAGTTTGATGGAGTTTTTGCAAATGAATACAACGATAAGTCAATAACCATACATATTGCTAAAATGGTTTCCATGAAAATGGTTAGTTGTTATTAAT
>Ga0070659_100001926_pt1 | contig 14830 bp, 14 predicted proteins | sample KBSC23metaG_FD_64666 | JGI IMG/M metagenome (GOLD analysis project Ga0070659, IMG submission 64666) | Corn rhizosphere microbial communities from Kellogg Biological Station, Michigan, USA - KBS C2-3 metaG | ecosystem: Host-associated > Plants > Roots > Rhizosphere > Soil ... | reverse complement strand
CGACACCATGACATTGCCCGCACGCATGACCTGCAGCAGGCCCGGCACGCCGATGGTGGAGTCGGCGCGCAACTCCACCGGATCGCAGAACACGTCGTCCAGGCGGCGCAGCACGGCGTGCACGCGCTCCAGGCCCTTGAAGGTTTTCAGGTAGAGCTTGTCGCCGCGCACCGTCAGGTCTTTGCCCTCGGCCAGCGTTACGCCCAGGTAGCGCGCCAGGAAGGCGTGCTCGAAATAGGTCTCGCTAAAGGGGCCGGGCGTGAGCAGCGCGATGTGGGGCGAATCCCCGGCCTCCTCATCACGCATCGTGGTACGCGCGGCGGCGGCCAGCGTGCTGATCAACTGGGAATAGGTGGGCGCCAGACGCATGGTGTGCAGCTCGCGAAAGGCATCGGCAAACAGGCTGGAGACGATCAGCCGGTTCTCCAGCGCGTAACCCAGGCCAGAGGGGGCTTCGGTGCGGTGGCCCACGACCGTCCACATGCCGTCCGGCGCGCGCGCCAGGTCCACCGCCACGATCTGCAGGTATTGCCCGCCCGACGGCGTGAAGCCGCGTACGGCCCGCAGGTAGCCAGGGTGGCCGAGCACCAGTGCGGGCGGCACCAGCCCGCGCGCCAACAGCGATTGCGGGCCGTAGGTGTCCGCCACGATGGCGTTGAGCAGCCGCGCGCGTTGCATGACGCCCTGCTCGATCACCGCCCACTCGGCCGCGTCGATCAGGAACGGCAGCATGTCGAGCGCCCACGGGCGCGGCTCGCCCTTGTCGGCGTAGACGTTGTAGCTGATGTCGTTGTCGCGCACCTGCTGGGCCACCGAGGCACGCGCCTGCTCCAGGCCCCGGACGACGCCCTCACCTGCGTCGTCACTGTCGCGCAGGTGCTCGAAAAACTGCCGCCACGGCTCGCGCAGGGCGCCCGTGGCATCGTGCAGTTCATCCCAATGGCCCTCCCGCACCGGCAGCGTGCGAAGGAGGGCCAGCACATCCGCCTGCGCGGCGGTGAGTTCGAGCGGCAGGGTCGACTGGTAAGACAAGATCGGTTCGGCTGGAAAGTCTTAGTAGCGGCGTAGATCCAGCGTAAACGGAAACTCCAGACTGCGCTCCAGTACCTGCACGTGCATCGGTCCGGGCGTATGCCCGGTCGTGAAGAAGCGCGCGCGCCGGCGGCTCTCGGCCTCGTAGGCGTTGACTGGAAAGGTCTCGTAACTGCGTCCACCCGGATGCGCCACATGATACTGGCAACCGCCCAGCGCGCGGCCTGTCCATGTGTCGACCAGATCGATGGTCAGCGGTGCCTGCACGCCGATGGTCGGATGCAGGGCCGACGCCTGTGCCCACGCCCGGAAGCGCACCCCCGCCACGTATTCGCCCACGCGGCCCGTTGGTTGCAGCGGCAAGGGAATGCCGTTGACCGTCACCACGTGCCGGTTGTCGTTCAGCCCCAGCACGCGCACCTCTAGCCGCTCGACCGACGAATCGACATAGCGCACCGTGCTGCCGGCGCCGCCCTCTTCGCCCATGACGTTCCACGGCTCCAGCGCACCGCTCACGGTGAGCGAAATCCCGCCCGCGTGCAGCTCGCCCACCAGCGGAAAGCGGAACGAGAAATGCGGCGCGAACCACTGCGGCTCGAAACCGAAGCCCGCCTCGCGCAGGTCGTCCAGCACATCGTCGAAATCCATCTGCACGAAGGTGCCGAGCAGGAAGCGGTCGTGCAGCTCGGTGCCCCAGCGCGTCAGACGCGTGGTGTACGGCGTCTTCCAGAACCTGGCGATCAGCGCGCGCAGCAGCAGTTGCTGCACGAGGCTCATGCGCGCGTGCGGCGGCATTTCGAACCCGCGCAACTCCAGCAGACCCAGGCGGCCGGTCGGGCCATCGGGCGAATAGAGCTTGTCGATGCAGAACTCCGCGCGGTGCGTGTTGCCGGTCACGTCGATGAGGATGTTGCGCAGGATGCGGTCGATCAGCCAGGGCTGAACGTTGGCCCCACCCACGCCCCCCAGGCGGTCGATCTGGCGCTGCAGCTCGGCAAAGGCGATCTCCAGTTCGTACACCTGATCGTTGCGCGCCTCATCCACGCGCGGCGCCTGGCTGGTCGGCCCGATGAACAGCCCCGAGAACAGGTACGACAGCGACGGGTGGTTGTGCCAATACGCAATCAGGCTGGCCAGCAGATCCGGGCGCCGCAGGAACGGGCTGTCGGCCGGCGTGGCGCCGCCCAGCACCATGTGGTTGCCGCCGCCGGTGCCGGTGTGGCGGCCGTCGAGCATGAACTTCTCGGTGCTCAGAAGCGACTGGTGAGCGGCTTCGTAAAGGTATTCCGTGTTGCCCACCAAGTCATCCCAGGTGCCCACGGGCTGGACGTTGACCTCGATCACGCCGGGGTCGGGCGTGACCTGCAACAACGTCAGACGCGGGTCGCGCGGCGGCGGGTAGCCCTCGATGACGACCTTCACACCCAGCTCGGCGGCAGTGGCTTCCACCGCGGCCAGCAGGTCGAGGTAGTCATCCAGCACGGTGAGCGGCGGCATGAACACGTGCAACTGGCTACGGCCCGAACCGATGGATGCGTTCTCGACCTTGGGGCCGGCGGCGCGGGCCGGGTCGCGCGCTTCCACGCACAGCGCGGTACGGCGGGTCCACGATGCGGATTCGTCGTGTGCGGGCATGCGGTCATCGACCTCGCCGAGACGGCCGACACCCCGCACCGCTGTCGATCCGGCTGCGGAAGCCGAGGCCACGCCCTTGCCCTGGTACTGCGTGCGCAACTCTGCAGCAGCGCGCAGCGGTGCGGGCGGGCCAAACGGGTCGTGCGCGTGCTGATAGGGGTAATCGCCCTTGCTCACCCACGGCAGCGAATCGAGCGGCAGCCGATAGCCCATGGGGGAATCGCCCGGCATCAGGTACATGCGTTCATCGCGGAAGAACCACGGGCCCGTCACCCAGTGCGCACCGGCCAGCGCGGCATCGTGTTCGCGCGCCAGCGGCAGCACGTAACCGGTCACGGCAGACAAACCCGCCTCGAACACACGGCGCAGGCGCACGCGCTCCAGTTCGTCATCCAGGCGCGAGTCGAATGGGTCGACGTTGACGGGCAGCCGCCGTTCGCGCCACAGGTAGTACCACGTGTCTTCGTAGCCGGGCAGGATGGTTTTCGAGTCCAGCCGCAGCTTGCCCGCCAGATGGTCGATGAAGCGCCCGGCGTCTTCCGCCGTGTAATGGCCCGGCGTGCGCTCGTCGGCGAAGAGCGTGGGGTCGTTCCAGCAGGGCTGGCCGTCGGCGCGCCAGTAGAGCGACAGCGCCCAGCGCGGCAACTGCTCGCCGGGGTACCACTTGCCCTGGCCGATGTGCAGGAAGCCGCCCGCGCCGTAGCGCGCGCGCAGCTTGTCCATGAGCGCGACGGCGTAGCTGCGCTTGGTCGGGCCCAGCGCGTCGGTGTTCCATTCGGACGCATCGCGGTCGCGCACGGCCACGAAGGTGGGCTCACCGCCCATCGTCAGGCGCACGTCCATTGCCGTAAGCTCGGCATCCACCTGTTCGCCTACCCGCACCACGTCGGCCCAGCGCTCCTCGGTGTAGGGCTTGGTCACGCGCGGGGCTTCCAGCACGCGCGTGATCGACATGGTGTGCTCGAACTCGACCTCGCATTCGTCCACAGCGCCCGAAATGGGCGCCGCGCTGCCGGGCTCCGGCGTGCATGCCACGGGAATGTGCCCCTCGCCCGCCAGCAGGCCGGAGGTGGGGTCGAAGCCGATCCAGCCTGCGCCGGGCAGGTAGACCTCGCACCAGGCGTGCAGGTCGGTGAAATCCACCTCGGTGCCGCTGGGGCCGTCGACGGCCTTCACATCGGGCGTGAGCTGCAGCAGGTAGCCGGACACAAAACGCGCCGCCAGCCCCAGTTGGCGCAGCGTCTGCACCATCAGCCAGCCGGTATCGCGGCACGAGCCGGAGCCAAGCGTGAGCGTCTGTTCCGGCGTCTGCACGCCGGGCTCCATGCGGATCAGGTAGCGAATCTCCTGCTGCAGCCGCTGGTTCAGCCCCACCAGAAAATCGATCGTGCGCTGCGGCGTGAGGTCGATGCTGGCAACGAACGCGGCAAAGCGCGGCAACATCTCGCGCTTGACGCGGTACGGCGCCAGCTCGGCGGCCAGCGCATCGTCGTAGGTGAAGGGAAACGCTTCCGCCTCGGGCGTGAGGAAGAAGTCGAACGGGTTGTAGACCGCCATCTCGGCAACCAGATCGATGGTCACCTTGAAGTCGCGCGTCTTCTCGGGAAAGACCAGCCGCGCCTGGTAGTTGGCAAAGGCGTCCTGCTGCCAGTTGATGAAATGCTCGGCCGGCTCCACCCGCATCGAATACGAAAGGATGGGCGTGCGGCAGTGCGGCGCCGGCCGCAGGCGCACCACCTGCGGCGACAGCTCGACGAGCCGGTCATAGCGATAATGGGTAACGTGGTTCAGCGCGACTCTGATCGACACACGGACTCCTCAATGGCTCGTTGTTCCATGCCGGTGCAAGCGGTGCCGGCCGGCGGTTCAAGCAAGGTCCATGCCGTTGATCTGACGACACGGCCTTGGACCCCAGATGCCATCCTGCCAGCCACGTGCGGGCATGCATATGACATGCTGACGGTCTACAACGATTTTCAGAATCCAGCGCACTCAACACTGCCCCGGGGGGCTGCATGAAAACGTTCCACTGCAACCGTTGCCAGCAACTCGTCTTCTTTGAGAACGTGCTGTGCGAGCGCTGCAACGCCCTGCTCGGCTATCTGCCCGACGTTGGGGAAATCAGCGCCTTTGAACCCGTGGACGACGACACCTGGCGCAGCCTGCACCCCGCCGCGCAGGGCCAGGGCTACCGCCAGTGCCACAACTACGCGGTGGAGAACGTCTGCAACTGGATGATCCTGGCCGACTCGCCCGACACGCTCTGCCGCGCCTGCCAGTTCACCAGCACCATTCCCAACCTGACGGTGCCGGAAAACCGCGTCTACTGGTACCGGCTGGAGGTGGCCAAGCGCCGGCTGCTCTACACGCTCACGACGACGCTGGGGCTGTCGCTGCAATCCCGGCGCGAGAATCCCGAGACCGGGCTGGAATTCGCCTTTCTGGAAAACACCCCCAAGGGCAAACCCGTGATGACCGGCCACGCCCACGGCCGCATCACCCTCAACATCGCCGAGGCCGACGACGCCGCACGCGAACAGGCCCGCACCGCACTGCGCGAGCCGTACCGCACCCTGCTCGGGCATTTCCGCCACGAAATCGGCCACTACTTCTTCGACCGCCTGATCGCCGGCAAGCCGATGTGGGAAGCCGCTTTCCGCCTGCGCTTTGGGGACGAACGCGCCAGCTATGCCGAAGCCCTCAAGGCCTACTACGACAGCGGCCCGCCCGCCGACTGGGCACAGGCCCACATCAGCGCCTACGCCGCCATGCACCCCTGGGAAGACTGGGCAGAAACCTGGGCGCACTACCTGCACATGGTCGACGCGCTGGATACAGCCGTCTCATACGGGCTGGCGCTCTTGCCCGACCACCCGCAGGAGCCCGAACTGACCGACCAGACGCCCGTGGAAGACGCCAGCTTCAACAACCTGATGAGCCGCTGGTTTCCGCTCACCTACGTGCTCAATAGCCTGAACCGCAGCCTGGGGCAGCCCGACGGCTACCCGTTCACGCTGCCGCAACCGGTGGTCGACAAGCTGCGCTTCGTGCACCGCGTCATCGCGGCCTCTGCTACGAAAACCAGCTGATCGCACCAATCTTGTGCAAACGGAATATTCCGCCCCGCCCAAGCGTTTACTATCCGGGCACCGGGCAAACACCGCCCGCACCGACACCCGGAGGACGCCATGCAGACCCGATTCGGACTCGCCAGATGGATGATGGGCGCGGCGACGCTCGCGCTATGCGCCTGCGCATCGCTCACGCCGGTGCAAACCGCACAAAAGATGATCGGTCAACCCGAAAGTGCCGTGCGCCAGGCTTTCGGCACGCCCACCGAGACTTATCAGTTGGCAGGCGGTACGCATCGCTGGATCTATTCGAAGCAGCCGATGGGGCACGAAGTGTACGCAGCGGACTTTGAAGCCAGCGGCAAACTCACCAACTTCCGGCAGATGCTGACTGAGAAGGAAATCTACGAAGCACGCCCCGGTGTCTGGACCAAGCACGACGTGGCCGAGCGCTTCGGCATGCCGCGCGAGCCGAACCAGTACTACCCGCTCATGAAGCGGGAAGCATGGTCATACCGGATGTATGTGAATGGGTATCAGCAGGCGCATTTCAGCGCCTACTTTGATGACAACGGCGTGCTGGATCGCACGATGATCATCGTCGATCCGCTCGGCGGCGACCACGAGAGCCGCAGCAAATAACGTCGGCGCTCAGCCCAGCGCGGAAGCAATCGCCTGCGCGAGCTCGTTGGCTTCGAACTTGGCGACGTAGCCGTTGGCACCCACGCGGCGCACGTGGTCTTCGTTGGCCGAACCCGACAGCGACGAGTGGATCACCACCGGAATCGACTGGAACGCCGGTTCGGTCTTGATCTTGCGCGTGAGCGTGAAGCCGTCCATCTCGGGCATTTCCAGATCGGTCAGCACCAGCGCGATCTTGTCGCGCACGGTCTTGCCTTCGCGAGCGGCGTCACGCGCGATGTTCTGCAGCGTGTCCCACGCTTCCTGGCCGCTCTTGGTCATCACGTACGGCGCGCCCATCGCTTCCAGGCCGTTAGCAATCAGCGAACGCGCGAGGCCTGAATCATCGGCCACCAGCAGCTTGGCGCCCGGCGGCAGCTTGATGGGGCGCTCGTCACCGTCCGGCGCCAGATCGGTGCGGCGGGTCGGGAAGACATCCACCAGGATCTGCTCGACATCGATCACCTGTGCCAGGCGCGAGTTGTCGGCGTTGCCGTCCAGGCGTGCCAAGCTGGTGATGTTGCTGCTGCCCACGCTCGCTTCGGCCGGGAAGATCTGGCTCCATTCCAGGCGCACGATCTCGTCCACCTCTTCCACCGCAAAGCCTTGGGTGGAACGCGCGTATTCGGTAATCAGCAGAATGTTGGCGTTGCCGTTCTTGGTACCGATCACGCTGGCAAGGTCGATCACCGGGATGATCTGGCCGCGCACATTCACCGCACCCAAAATATGGGCGCCGGCGTCCGCCACGTGCGTCACGGGAGGCATGACCATGATCTCGCGGACCTTGAACACGTTAATGCCGAACATCTCGCGCTGATTGGAGCGCGCCGATTCACCCAGGCGAAACAGCAACAGCTCAAAGCGGTTGTTGTTCGTCAGATTGGTCCGTTCATCGACTTCGTGTTGCGAATGCTGTGACATTACGTCTTCCCCCGTTCAAGCACACGTTATGTGGCGGTAAACGGCACAGCCTTGGCCAACTTGAAGGGTTTTGCGCATGTGAACGCCACGCCCTTCCAGCGTGGGGGACCAAAAGCCTAGGCAATCTTCACATGCGCGACCAGAAAGTCGAGAAACGCGCGCACCCGCGCTGGCAAATGCGCGCCCTGACCAACATAGACGGCGTGGATGTCTTCGGTCTCGCCGGGGTTGTAGTCTTCCAGCACGGGTACGAGGCGGCCGGCATCCAGGTCTGCGCGCACCTGAAACTCCGCCAAGCGCGCCAAACCCAGGCCGGCCACGGCCACCGTGCGCAGCGCCTCGCCATCGCTGATCTGGGTGTTGCCTTGCGGCATGAAATCGGTGCGGCGGCCACGCTTGATGAAAGGCCACCCGTTGATGGCCCGCGCATAACTGAACGCTAGGCAGTTGTGACCCACCAGATCGGCCGGCGTGCGCGGCGTACCGGCACGCGCCAAGTAGGCGGGTGACGCCACCACCATCAAGCGCGTCTGCCCCAGCTTGCGCGCCACCAGCCGGGAGTTCTTCAGCGGGCCGCTTCGCAGCGCAACATCGGTGCGGTCTTCCAGCAGATCGACCACACGATCCGTCAGTGCAATATCGAGCGACACCTCCGGGTGGCACACCAGAAACGCCGGCACGATGGGCAACAGCAAGTGCGTGCCGACCGGCACATTCGCATTGATGCGCAATCGCCCCGAGGGCTGCGCCCCCGCAGATGCCTCCCGCTCGGCCTCGGCCAGATCGGACAGCACCGTCACGCTGCGTTCATAGAACGCGGTGCCCTCGGGCGTGAGCTGAAAGCGCCGCGTGGACCGATTCACCAGCCGTGCGCCAAGCCGGGCTTCCAGTCGCGCCACCAGCTTGCTGACCGCCGATGGCGTCATCCGGCACGCGCGCGCCGCCGCCGAGAAACCGCCCTGCTCCACCACCCGCACGAAGACTTCCATCTCGCCAAAGCGATTGACATCGAGCCGCGACATTATGTGATTTCAATTCATAGATGTTGTGCTTGCAGGCAGTCTATCGCACAAGCCACGGTGCCGAGATACTGGCCACGTCCCGCAAGTTTCTCCATCCCAACATGACTGCACAGAACAAAGTCGCGCTCGTCGTGGGCGCCCAAGGCGTGATCGGCCGCAACCTGATCGACTACCTCGCCACGCTGGATGACTGGCACATCGTCGGCCTGTCCCGCCGCGGCGGCGCATCGACAGAGCGCGTCCATCACATCGCCGTCGACCTGCTCGAGGTGGCTGACACACGCGCCAAGCTCAGCACACTCGGCAATGTCACGCACATCTTCTACGCGGCATACCAAGACCGCCCGACCTGGGCCGAACTCGTACCGCCCAACCTCGCCATGCTGACCAACGTGGTCGACGCCATTGAGGTCATCGCGCCTAATCTCGCGCACATCAGTCTGATGCAGGGCTACAAGGTCTACGGTGGCCACCTCGGGCCCTTCAAGACGCCCGCACGCGAGACCGACGCGCGCTTCATGCCACCCGAGTTCATGTTCGACCAGCAGACGTTTCTGCAAGCGCGCCAGCACAGCAAGGCGTGGACGTGGTCGGCCATCCGCCCATCAGTGGTCGGCGGTTTTGCGCTTGGCAACCCGATGAACCTGGCCGTGGCCATTGCCATGTACGCATCGATGTCGAAAGAGCTCGGGCTGCCGCTGCGTTTTCCCGGCAAACCCGGCGCGTACGACCACCTGCTGGAAATGACCGATGCGGGACTGCTCGCCCGCGCCACCGTGTGGGCCGCCACGGACGCGCGCTGCGCCAACCAGGCCTTCAACATCAACAACGGCGACCTGTTCCGCTGGAGCGAGATGTGGTCCAAGATCGCGCGCAACTTTGATCTGGAAGTCGCGCCACCGCTGCCCCTGTCGCTCGACACCGTCATGGCCGACAAGGAACCGCTCTGGCAAAGCATGATCGCCAGACACGGCCTGGCTGATACGCCGTATCGCGATGTGTCTTCGTGGCGCTTTGCCGACTTCGTCTTCTCGTGGGACTACGACATGTTCGGCGATGGCTCCAAGGCACGCCGCTTCGGCTTTCACGACTATGTGGAGACAGAGGCGATGTTCATGCGCATCTTCGACGACTTGCGCCGGCGCAGGATTATTCCGGGGTAGAGCATCCGGATGCCTCGCCCGGCAGCATTCATTGGCCGATCCGGCTAGGGGGATGTCCCGACTCGGGTTTCTGCAGCAAGGGCCGATATAGTGAAGGCGGGACGGTAGCTCATGGGTCGAGCAGCGACGGTTTACCGACGCAGGCAGGCAGGTTCAAGTCCTGTACGTCCCACCAATTTTTTATTCGTTGAGGATCGACGAAATTCAAGAATCGCGGTATTACAAGGCTCGCCACAGCCTGCGGCGCCAGGCTTCTTGCCAGCCAGGTTGTCACCACATCGACTGATGAAGGCAGCGGCAAGGGCGGCGGCCACGCTCCAGACGCCGCCGCGATTGCCGCAACGATCGCCTCCCCCACCACCTCCGGCGTTTGTCTATCGTGCCTCATCAAGGCCGCAGCAAGCGGCGGCTCGACTGTCATTCGGGGCTGACCGATGGCGCTTGATGTTGTGGAACGCCTGGAGCAGTTGCGCGCAACGCTTCCGACGCTGCGTCTCTATGCGCTGGTCGATGGCGTCCAGTACGAAAACCATCGCGGCGAACGATTGGACGACCGCCCCGGTTTCGCGTCGCTGTTTCACGGCACGCCCGATGGCGCACTCACACACGCCGGCCCGTGGCTGGTCGACATGGAAGGCGCCGGCGACCGCGTGACGAACGACCTGGCACGCCTGGAGACGAAGCGCCGTCAGTGACTTGGTTGATCGCTGAAGCCGATCTGCGCGGCTTGGCCCATCTGCTGCAGCTCCGTCTCGACGTGCGGCTGCCGGACGGCCGCATTGCCCTCCTTCGCTTCTGGGAGCCGCGCGTGCTCGCCAACCTAGTGAACGTCTTCGCCCCCCCCAGCGCGACACCTTCTTCGCCCACATTCACGAATGGCACCTGCTGCGCGACGGTCAGCGCCTACACATCGGGAGAAAGCATGCTGCGACTCGATGAACGCCAATGGCAAGCACTGCAGGCCTGCGACGCCAACCAGTTCGGCGCGACCGTCTGCGACCAGTTCCTGGCGACGCGCCCAGAGCTGGTAGAGGAGCCTGGCCGGGCGGAAACTCTCGGCCGCATGCAGGCTGCACATGATTACGCCGAACGCATCGGCTTCACCTCCGTGCCCCACATTGTTTGGCTGATGTACGTGACCGCCGACGCACCAACGCTTGTGACCGACTCGATCATCGAAACCTACCTGCGCAAGCCAGGCGCCACGCCAAAGCAGCGGCTGGACGATCTGCAGGCCGTGTTGCAAAAAGAAACTGGAAGGGGTGCTCTGATGGCTGCCGCCGCCCCAGCGCTGACAAGTATTCCGGCAGCCCGCACACCTCCTGGTTGATGTCCGGCTCCAGCAAATGGAACACGCTGGCGCGCGGGCAGGCTGAGCTGTTCCCATCTCTGCCTGCGAAGGTGAGCGGGTGGAAGCCACAGATCGACAACACGGGCCGGCCAGTGGGGCGCGTCATTCACCAGCAGAACCACCGCGGCACCACCACCACACCGGAGCTGGAGACTCAGCCGAGAGATCTCGTTAGTCCTTCTCAAACGTTAGATCTGGCACAGCGTCATCCTTGATCGAATTCGGTTCTTCTTCCGTGCTCAGGTCCCCCGCTTCTTTCGCAGCCTCAGAAATTGCCGCTTTGGATGCAACCCAAATCTGGTTGTACTTTGGCTCCGTGCCGAGGATGTAGTAGAAGGTTTTCTTCAAGAATTTGGGGTGCCCCAGCATCGCCACCTTTTCGATCAGGACCCGATGCAAGCCGCTCTTCGAAAACAACGGGGTCAACCAAAAATTGCCGTCGTCTGCCTCGCGAACGAAGAGAAAGAACCGACTCTTCTGTACTGCCCACGACTTGTTGAATACGTGACAGGTTGCTCCGTGTAGTAGCAGGGCCGCAGGATTGAGAACAAGAACAAGGCCGCGACGATAGGTTCTGCACATGATGACTGCTCCTTTGAGGATAAGACTTAGTGGGTCCTTGCATCCTCAAGGTAGCCTTGGCACGCCTGCTGTTTTAGATGCCATTCGCATCGGGTCAACGGGCTATAACGCCGACAATGGATGGCCCATATCCATGCGCCCTTGCGCCCTGTCGCGGCCCGACATCAGAACTAAAAATCTTTCACGAGGCGGTGGATCGGAAGTTTCCTAGTCTGCTGCTTGAGGCGGCGCGATGTGCGCGTGCCGCTCTCGGTGCACCGCCCGTCGCACGTGATTCGAACAGCCAACTCACCACCAAGCGCGAGGTTCGTGAAATGAAAGCAGCCCACCCGAAAGCTGTTGTTATCCTTCTTGTCGCCGCCCTTCTCGGTGTCGGTAGTCAAGCCTTAGCAGACTCAAGCAAGAAGAAGGGGCCGGCCAGAAAGTCCGCGCAGTACACCCTCTTCTTCGTCAACAACACCGGCTCGGATATCACGCTCACAAAAACCGCCAGCAACTGCATGCACGATGCAGGGCCATCGTCGTATACGGTCAAAAACGGCGTGCCTGGCTATTTCAATATCACCGACAACAACAACGTCTTTGACGACTGCACAAACGCGTGGAAGAACGTCATGTGGAACCTGAGTTCTGGCGGCACGCTCCAGTGGCGCCATGAGATTGAGGCTGGCTCCTGGCAGACACAAGTACAGGGCCAGGTGAAGTCCGCACAGTGCGACGGCTCGAATTGCCTGGTGCCTTCCTATGTTGGGAACGGCAGCACTACTCCTGTCGTCATTACGTTCTAACTACGTGATGAGCGCGAGCCTGGCCACTTGCGGGCCGGCCTCGCGCTGCTGCCCTGCTTGCTGCGTCGATAGGTGTCGAAGGAAATAGGAAACGGCTCTGCATGCGAAGGTGTACGTCCCACCATTTCAATATCCAACGAAGAACACCGAAATCCGGAAAATCGTTGTACCACAAGGCCTTGCGGGCAACTCATTGTCCGCTGCTATACGCTGACGCGCGTTGGCAGCCAAACCGTTCTGGATGCACCGTTGGGGGCAACTCCCCATTCCCAGAACGAGATGCGCCCAAGCATCTAACAGCTACACCTATTCGCCAGACACGCCCCTCCGAAAAAAACGCTGCGCCTTTTTGACCGCTCGGTCGAAGAAGCCCAAGGCCTGCGGTGAAGACCACATCGTGCCGAAGGCTCGCTAAGCGGCGGCGCTTCTCCAAAACCAGCATCGATACACTGGGACTGACGCGGGAGACGACGGCATGCATGGTGCAACGAGAATTGTTGAGCTTTACGCCGGGCCCACCTTTCTACAATCGCCCTCAGACAGCACGCTTGCGGCGTGGCTGCCGCGTATTGCGCAACCCAATCGAACCACCCTGATGATCGACCAAACCGAGCTCGACGCGTTGAACGCTTCGATCAGCCAAAATCTAGCCAACGTCTCCAAGCTGGGTGCCCGTGTTGTTGTATTGAGCCGCTTTATCGCCGCGGCGTTTCCGCATGTGCCTGCAAGCGAATGCGCTGCAATCGAGCAGGCATTTCGGCATGAGATCAACACTGCCATGTCGATGACGAGCGACGAGCCTATTCCCGGTACCTATGAGTCGGCAATGCTGCAGGAAGTCAACGTGCTGATTGCAGCATTGAAGCAGCGCGGGCAGACGCTTCAGTAAGTCAGCGTACGCGGCGGCTTCAGCTCACGCTGTGGGTGTTGCCCCAAACCGCTGGCGGATCAATGCCGTCGGGTAGCGATAGTTCCAGCGCAATTCAGTGCCGGCCGCAATTTGCTCGGTCGTGAAGAACGCGCGGATGGCGAACCGCCTGCCGCAATGCGAAGCAGCTTGGAAGACCGCGGCCTCCATGTTGTAGCCCGACTCCGCCTGGTGGTCCGGCCGGTCGCCTTCGTAGGCGAACACGGTATTGGCCATCGCAAGGATATTCTCGCCGTCGATCCACGATTCGATGCCGTCGGCGGTGGTGGACATCACGAAAGCATCATCGATGCATGTGTAGTAGGTGGCGGGGGTCATCAGCCGGCCGCCGTAGACACCAACGCACTCGCCCGCCGCAATCTCGCGGACCGCGAACACACCGCGCTCGCCCACGAGCGCTTGCTCGCGCGCATCGCGCAAGTCGCCGGCAACCATTTCGCGGCAAACAAGCGTGTCGCGATACAGCGCGCCGCGCACGTCCTCGCCATCGATCTGCAGGTAGGGCCATACGGCTTCGGCGGGATAGCTGCGTGAGCTTCCGGTGGGGCGGCCCATCGCTTCCAGTGTGGCAACGACAATCGGCTGATTGGCCTCATCCCGAAACGGATAGCGCTGATCGATCTCGGGCGCGTACGGCAGCCGCGCAATCGCGTGTATCTGCTTGAACTGTGCAACGTGCTCATGGAGCGCGCGCACGCAGCGCAGGACGACGTCGTCATCCGGCTCGGTGGAGGCAAACGCCAGGATCTCTGCCTTGAGCGTCTGAACAACCTCGTAGAACTGCTGGTGCCGCGCGACGAGCTGCGCCGCCTGACCGGCGTCATGGATGCACCGGTGAATGCGTTCGAGCAGCGCGTCTGCGGAAGGCGATGTTGATGAGGACATGGCAAGCACCATAGCCGTTGCGGCAACGCGCCTGCCCTGCAAAGCCGAAACCCGCGACGCCAGGCCGAAGGCGGCCCACCTCCTGGCGATCACTTCCTCACCAAAGCTCATCAAATCTGCCACTCCATCGAGGGTGGGCGACGCGTTCTGTCAGGTGCAACGGCAAAACCCGTCGCCCTCCTTTCGTGGGGGGATGGCATGGTTCGTGCACCTGCCTGTGCAGTTTGACGACAAAAAAACAGGGGTCGGGTGATATGAAGGAAGAAAAGACACGGGTGATCCGCCCTTGGGACGGCGCGCGCCCGGATGGCGGCATTGAAAATGTCGCTCGCCAGCATTTTGTGGTCGGCCTCGGCGCCTCGGGCACGGCCACACCTGTGGACTGCAGTGGCGTCTTCGTGCCGCTGAAGTCCGTCGCCCCCAACTCGCCGATCTGATTGGCAGATGTCAGCGCCCGGCTGCGACGGTGGCGTGTTCGCGCGCCGACGTAGCCGGGCTTTTCCCGTGAGACCACGCGCCTATCCTGCCCAGAACATGGACCGACACCTTGATGCACTAAGATGCGGAACTCGCCGGCGCGCTTCATTTCGGACCGCTCCCGAAAATCCGCCAGCACGATGCCTGCGTTTTGCCCCATGACATCTGTGGCCCGCCCGTTCCATCGTCTTCCCCGCCTTGCTGCCCTGCTGATTGCCCTGTCCGCACTGTCGGTGACGCGGCAGGCCTATGCCCTGCCGGAAGACGAGCCGCACCGGTTCCGGATCGAAC
>Ga0070659_100001918_pt1 | contig 14861 bp, 9 predicted proteins | sample KBSC23metaG_FD_64666 | JGI IMG/M metagenome (GOLD analysis project Ga0070659, IMG submission 64666) | Corn rhizosphere microbial communities from Kellogg Biological Station, Michigan, USA - KBS C2-3 metaG | ecosystem: Host-associated > Plants > Roots > Rhizosphere > Soil ... | reverse complement strand
CGATCCGATCGTGTTCGACAACCTCCCGCGCTTCGTGCGCACGCGCGGCAGCGCGTATTGTTTCCTTCCGGGCATCGGCGGCCTGCGGTTCATCGCTGGCATTTGATCGGAGAACTCTCATGACCAACCCGCTGACCGCGACGCCTGCCACCTCGTTCACGCCGATCACCGCCAGCCAACCGGTGGTGATCGGACCAATCAACGAGGCACTGGCCGCGCAACTGAACGCACTCCTTGCCGAGCGCAACCCAACGACGATCCCGAGCGGATTCTTCGCGTGGTGGGGCGACACGACGTTCCCCGACGGCGCCGACAACGTTTCCACGCTCACTCAGCAGGACTGGCTGCGATACTACTCGCGACTGCAACAGTCGGCGCTCTCGTCCGAGCTGCTGACGCCAGGTGCGTTGCTGACGGCGCAGACCGCGGAGTTTCGTCCGGATGGCCCGATTCCGATCGCCATCGCGTCGTTTCAAACGTCGGTCATTCAGCCCGCGTTTCAGCAGCGCGTCGTCGACGCCGCGCAGCGTGGCGTCGCGCTCGATCCGCCGCCGGGACCGTTGGACACCGTCATCCAGCCGGGCAACGTCTTCTTGGTCGCGGGCCTCATGCACGACCAGTGGGCGCAAGCGATCCCGCAGTTCCGGAGCCGTATCGTCACGTACGTGCTCGACGAGCGCTTCTACTGCACGAATCCCGGCGCGCCGCTTCCCGACAAGATCGAAGTCGATCTGAACGACGGCCGCGGTTTCCGAACGGTGACGTTCGGCTCTCGCGTGACCGCGTTCTACGCGACCGGAGACGCGACCGCGACTGTGCGATGCACTTACGGCACGACTGTGCTCGAAGGCCGCCTGTCCGTTCCGATCCTCGAACAGGATGCGGCGCCGCTACCCGACGACACCTGGTCGCTCACCGGCATCCCGTCGCTCAATACGGGAACCGCGTACGTCTATCGCGCGGCCGGGCATGCGAAGGTCCTGAGTCCGCTCATCATCGCCGAAGGATTCCCCGGCGGTTATCCGTACGACTACCTCTACGACGTCGTCAACCAACAGGGTACGCTCGAGAAATTGCGCGCCGCCGGCTACGACGTGATTCTGCTCAGCTTCACGAACGGGCTCGACCTGATTCAGAACAACGCACAGGTGGCCATCGCATGCATTCGCCAGGCGATGACGACCGCGACGTCGCCGCTCGTCGTCGGCGGCATGAGCATGGGCGGTCTCGTCACACGCTTCGCGCTTGCCGAGCTGGAGACGCACGGCTACCCGCACGACACGCGGCTCTTCTTCACGCTCGACACGCCGCACGGTGGCGCGTACACCAACCTCGCGGACCAGTGGCTCGCGCACTACCTCGCGCCGGCGACGGGAGAGGGTTCGGACGTCGCAGCACTGCTCGACTCGCCGTCGAATCAGCAATTCATGATGACGTGGGTGAACGCCGGTACCGCGGCGCCGAGTCCGTTGCGTACGGAACTGCTGCGGGAGTTCGAGGGCATCGGCAACTACCCGCAGAAGCCCGAGCGAATCGCCGTGGCCTGCGGGCGCGGCGACGGAGTGCGCTCGATTCCGCCGAACACGCCGCTACTCACATGGACCGGCGGTCCGTTCGCCGCGCTGCAGCTGCTTTCACTTCCCGAAGGCGGCGGGTCGTCGGTCGTTGCGCACGGCTACTCGTTCGTCGCGGATCCGTCCACACCGCAAGTCTTGTCCGTCACGAGCGAGTTCTCCTGGGAAGGCGCGCCAGGCGGGCAGAACGTGTACAACGCGCTGGCGCAGGACATCGTCGCGAGCATCGGCTTCGGTCCGATCAACGATCCGGTGCCCGTGACAACAGCAGTGCCGACGCTGAGCGCGCTCGACATCGACCCGACGAAATTCAGCCCATTCGCGCCGGTTCCCGCGCCGTCGGCCGGCGCGTCTCCGTTTAGCGATTACATATGCTCGGCCACCAACACACCGCATCTCACGATCACGCCCGAAGTGAGCGAGTGGCTGGTGACCAAGATCGGCACGCCGCCGGCTTTCACGCGGCCCGCCGCGCCATCGGCGCCGACGGCCACGCCGGCGTTCGATCCGAGCAGCTTCAACCCGCATGATCCGTCGTACCTCGCGAATCCGTATCCGACGTATGCGCAGTTCAGGGAACAGGCGCCGGTCTTCTGGGTCGAGCCCTACAACAGCTACTGGGTGTTCCGCTACGAAGACGCTATGCGCGTCTTCAACGACTCGGACAACTTCGGGCCGGCGCCTGGTCCGCCGGCGCCGCCGGGCGTGAACGACTTCATGAAGAACCGCACGGAACCGCCGCCGGCGATTCCGCCGGGGCCGTTCGACGTGCTCGCGAATTTCCCCGAAGGTTTGTTCTTCCTCGATCCGCCGGAGCATGGCCACGTGCGTGGCCTCCTCGAGCCGATGTTCGCGCAATCGATCGCCAGTGCGACTGCCGTCGCCGCGATTGCCGCGCGCCAGAAGCTCGTCGCCGCCAAGACGAGCGGCATGATCGAGCTGTACATGGACTACGCGCTTCCGATGCCCGCGGCCGTGCTGATGTCGGTCATGGGCATTCCGCAGCAGGACTGGATGGGCATCGGCGGGTGGATTGGCGCCAACCTCGCCGGTCACGACATCACGGCGCCGGCGGGGGTGCAAGCCGCGGGCGCAACGTCGTACCTCGCCCTCATCGGCTATCTCCAGGGCCTCATGCGTGGCTGTCCGTTCCACGCGACCAAAGGTCAAATGCTCGACCTGATGACGGCGGAAGGCGTCGGCCCCGGCAAGATGGAGGCGGCGCAGGTTCAAACGACATCGGCGAATCTTATGATCGCCGGCTACCTGTCAACGACGTTCCTGATCGCGACGGGGATGTACAACCTGCTCAACACAAATCAGCTAGAGCTTCTCCGGAACCAGCCGTCGTTGCTCATGAACGCCATCGACGAGATGCTGCGCTTCGACGCACCGGCGCAACTCGTCGACCGGTTCGTCGCCAGGCAAACCGTCACGCTCGGCGGAAAGACGCTCATCGCCGGCGATCCGGTCACCGTCGTCCTCGGATCGGCGAACCACGATCCCAACGCATTTCCGAACCCCGACACCTTCGACATCACTCGGAAGTTCGATCCAAAATGGCCGCACCTCGGCTTCGGGTGGGGCATTCACCGCTGCATCGGTGCGCCGCTGGTCATGGGGCACACCGCGCCGGTGGCGTTCCAGATGCTGCTCGACGAGCTGCCCGTCATCAAGCTCGCGGGTACGCCTCAGTGGCAGACCGACCCGTATCTCAGATCGGTGAGCAACCTGCCGCTCACGATCGGCTGAGCGCGACGCGGATCAGAACCTGTACTCGAGGCGCGTCATCAACAGTCTGCCGATCACCGGCGCGCCGACGAACTCGGCGTGCCGGTCGTCGGTGAGATTCTCGACGCTCAGCGTCACGCGTGCGCCGCGATAGCCCGGAATCGCCGCGCCGACTTCAGCATCCGCGACCGCGAATCCGGGCACGTTCCCGTTCCACACGCCGTCGATCATCTGAAACGATCCGACAAACCGCGTGCGCAGCTCCGCTGACGCGTCATGCGACGCCTCGCGCCAGCGCGCCGAAAAAAGCGCTTTGTGGCGGGGAGCGTTCATGGAGAGGTCCGGCTCTCCCGGATTCTTGCCCGGGAAGAAATTGTCGCTCGTGAACGAGTAGGACGACGCGAGCGACACGTGGTTGCTCGCGGCCCACTGCAGCGCGAGGTCCGTTCCCCAGAGCTCGACGCGACCGAAGTTGCGGTAGGTGAGCACGATGTCCGATCCGCCGAGCGGGCCCGCCGGCGCGATCGTGCCGAGTGGGATGCCGGGCGCCTGCGCGTTCGCGTTGATCCCGCCAATGCCGGCCGCCAACTGCCCCGCCTGCGCCGCGGGCATGAACTTGCCGAAGTACGCGGCCAGATCGGCGGTCGAGAGAAACGCATTCGGCGTCTCGACGGCAAGCGGTCCGCGGAAGTTCTCCCGGCGCGTGGCGTACACGTTGGCTTCGAACAACAATCGCCCTGCGATGAGCCCCTTGTATCCGGTCTCGACGGAGTTGGTGATCGTCGGCTTGAGGGCGCCGATGTCGTCGGTTGGCGCCGCGGACGCACGGAACACACCGGCCGACGGATCGAGCATGCGCAGCACCGTCTTTACGTCTTTCGACGTCGGCGCCGGCAGTGCCGAGATGTCGACGCCGTTCGCTTTCATGATTTGCACGACTGCCGGCCAGAGGAGCGTCGCGTCCAACGGAAGCTGGCCGGCGGCGAACGGAGACATCATGCACAATCCACCGGCGCAGTCGCGCGCAAAGTGGAATCCGCTCTGCGGCACGCCCACCGCGCGGATCGCGTAGGGCAGGGGGTTCAACCGCGCCGCCACGATGTCGACGAACATGTCGGTAGGCGTCGGCGTGGCGAACGCGCGGTTGTAGCTGAGCCACCACCGCTGTCCCGATCGTGGCACGTACGAGACCGATACACGCGGTGAGAAGACCGCGCCGTTCATGCGGTCGTTCTTGTCGACGCGCGCCGCGGTGAGGAGCTGCACGGTCTGCGAGAGCTTCGTCTCCGCCTGGGCGTACGCGCCGGTTTCCACGATGACGTCGTCGTTCTCGTTCCGCCCGTCGATCGTGGCGTTGGTTCGTGGATCGGTGCGCTGCACGTCCAGGCCGTAGGTGATCGTGCTGCGCTGCGCGACGTCGAACCCATGCTGGACCTGTCCGACGAGGAGATTCGAGCGATCGTAGACCGGAGCGTCCGTTCGCAAATTGAACGTCTTTCCGGCGTTGTTGATGTTGACGAAGGTTTGGGCGAAGAAGCGGCCATCGCTGTATCGCAGCTGCGCGAAGTCGTATCGCCAGTCCTTGATCTGGCTCGCACCGATGCTCGTGTACTCGACGTGGCGCTTGGCCAGCGTCGAGCCAACGTCCACGACCGCGGTGCCGGTGGACGTGACCTTGACGTCGGCGCGCGCCTCACCGCCGACGCGCTCGACTAACGGGTCACGCGGGGTGATCTCGGCAGGTTCGGGCGGAGCGTCCCACTCGTGCGCGCGGAGAAATTTGCCGGAAACCTTGAACGCGAATCGATCGCTCGGCACCGCCGCATAGCGGACCGCCGCCTGCCCGAGCGAGCGTTCGCCGCCCGCGAGGCTGACGCTCGTGCCAGGCGATTCGAACGGGGACTTGGTGATGAAATGAACCACGCCGTCCGCCGCGTTCGGACCGTAGAGCGCGGAGGCGGGACCGCGCAGCACCTCGACCCGGTCGATGTCGTCACCCGTTGCCGTGATGAAGTGCGACAGGTTGCCGCGCAACGATGGAATCGACGCCGTCCTGTAGTCGGACAGCATCAACAACGATGTTCCGAACGTCTGGTTGAATCCGCGGGCGACCACCTGTCTTCCCTGGATGCCCTGCTGTGCGACGTCGACCCCCGGAACGTTCACGACGTAGTCGAGGGCCGTGACAGCGCTCCGCTCTTTTACCGCTTGCTCATCCACGACGTCGATCGCTACCGGCGCGTCGAGCGCCTTGTCGGCGTGACGGTTCGCCGTCACCACGGTGTGCTCGAGCTGGACGGCCACCGGCGTCAGCTCGGCGTCGACGCTGATCGCGGCGTTGCCTTCGCTCACTGCCACTTCGGGCACGCGTCGCTCCGCGTACCCGATCAAACGAAAGGCGAACGTGTACCGGCCCGGCGCCAGGCGCAGTCGGTACCGTCCAGACGCGTCGGAGACGGTTTGGGCTTGCGAATGCTCACCGACGCGGGCTTCAACGACTGCGCCGGCGAGTGGCTGATTGTTCGTTCGAATCGTGCCGGAGACGGCGACCTGTTGCGCGCTCACGGATTGGAGCGGCAGAAGTACTGCGGCAAAGAGTCCCAGCGCTGCGTTGCGCATGAGCTCGCTTGGCTGAAGGTGCCCTAACTATACCGATGTTCTCTTGTGATAGCCAATTATCGGCTGAGGCGCGGCGCACATTATCCGAGAGTCAGTCCGCGGTTCCCTCCACTGGCACTAGGCTCTCCGGCGCGCCGGCACGCGTGAGCGGCGCCGGCGCGATACTCGAGACGGCGCGCCACCAAGGATCCACGCCGGTCCACTGTGTCGGTTCAACAGGAGCACCCAGCTTCGGCATGAGGAGTGGAACGCCTGCCCGCGCGCCGAGTGTGGCGACCGTTTCCGCGGGTTCGCTCCAGGGATGGATCGCGAGGTTGAACGTCCCCCAGTGAATCGGCAAAAAAACGCCACTCGCCAGAAGGCCGTACGCGCTCAATGCGTTGGCGGGCCCCATGTGAATGTCGCCCCACGCCGGATGGTACGCCCCGATCTCGAGAGCGACGAGGTCGAAGGGGCCAAGTCGGCGGCCGATCTCCGCGAACTCGGGCGTGAGACCGCTGTCGGCGCCGAAGAACACGGAATGTTTTGGTCCGCGGAGATGGAAGGACGACCAAAGCGTCGTGTTCCGATCCTTGATGCCTCGCCCCGAAAAATGCTGCGCCGGCGACGCGGTCACCGTGACGCCCTTCACGTCCGCCGTCTCCCACCAGTCGAGCTCCGTGATGCGCTTCGCGGGAATTCCCCAGCGCTCGAGCCGCTCGCCCACACCGAGCGATGTGATGATTGGCGTTTCGGCGCGCGCCTTGGCGAGCGTAAGAACCGTCGAGCGATCGAGGTGATCGTAGTGATCGTGCGACAGGATGATGGCGTCGAGCGGCGGCAGCGCCTCGAGTGGGGCCGGCGGCGGGTGAAAGCGCTTCGGACCAGCGAATCGCACGGGCGAGACGCGATTGCTCCACACGGGGTCCGTCAGAATGCGTACACCGTCGATCTCGATGACGAGCGTCGAGTGCCCGAGCCAGGTGACGCGGAGGCCGGACGACGGACGCGTACCCCACGACGAGGTCGGGTCCACGAGCGGAAGCGGCGTCGACGGAATTCGGTTCTCGTCCGGACAAAGGAAGTCGCGCATCGTCGGACGCTCGACGCCCGGTTTCAGTCCGGTGGAAACCGCGTGCGTGTTTCGAAACGTTCGCCCATCGAACCGCGGTGATGCCAGAATCCGCTCGCGGCGGTGGCTGCTCGTTTTGTCTTGGCGTGACGGCATATCTACAAGATGCTTACGGGGGGAATCCGTCGGCATAGCTTTGGCGCATGCCGACCGGATCGCCGCGCCCGAGACTGACACCGGAGCTCATTGGTCTCACGGCGCTCTCGCTGCTCACCCACTTCTGGAATCTCTTCTCGCCCGCCGCCGTCGTGTTCGACGAAGCGTACTACGAGAAGTTCGCCGGCGCGTACTTCACGCACGCCTTCTACTTCGACGTCCATCCGCCACTCGGCGATTTGATGTACGCCGCACTCGCCCGGTGCCTGCACATCGCGCCGGCGATTCTCACCGCACCGTCTCCCGCGCCCGCGTTACGGCTGCTGCCGGCGACCTTCGGCGCGTTGACCATTCCGCTCGTCTACATCATCCTGACTCAGCTCGGTGCGGGGCGACGAATCGCCGCACTTGGCGCGGCCGCCGTCTTGCTCGACAACGCGCTCCTCTCCGCGTCGCGATTCATTCTGCTCGACACGTTTCTCATCGGTTTCGGGCTGGCGGCGATTGCGTGCTATCTCGCGTCACGCGATCGCCCGACGCGCTCGCGCGTGAGTTGGCTCGCCGCGAGCGCGTTCCTGGCCGGCTGTGGCCTGTCCATCAAGTGGACGGGATCGTCGGCGCTCGCGGTCATTCTTGTCGCCTGGTTCGTCGCGTCGGTAAGGTCGCGCGTCGGCGTCAAACGGCTCATCGGGGAAGGGCTCGTTCTGACGGCGATCCCGGCGATCGTCTACTGCACGGCGTTCGCGATTCACTTCGCGCTGCTCACGCACTCCGGTCCGGGCAACACGTTCATGTCCGTCCGGTTTCAATCGCAGCTGGTCGGTTCGTCGCAGTACGATCCGGCCGTGCACATGTCGTACTGGGCGGAGATGCGGGACGTGCACCACGCGATTCGCTACGCGAACGGCGGCCTGCAGAACGCGACGAATCCGGCCGCATCTCCCTGGTACACGTGGCCGACGATGAAGCATCCGTTCGCCATGTGGGAGGACTCGGGAACGCCTGCCGGGACGAAGACGACGATCCTTCTGCTCGGGAACCCGGTGGTTTGGTGGGGCGGTTTGGTCGCGGTGCTGCTTGGTGCGGCGATGATCGCGCTCCGCCGATGGCGCTATCCGGGATATACCTACGCCATCGTTTTCCTGGCCGGTGCTATCACCATCAACTATCTGCCGTTCGCTGCGATCCGCCGGCTGGTGTATCTGTACCACTATCTCTTCGCGCTCATTTTTGTCGTGGCGCTGGGGAGCGTGATGATTGGCGTACCGGCCGGGTGGAATGGTGACGGCATTGGCTTCTGGAGCTTTCCAACCCGGCGTTCGGCCGCGGGCTACGCCGCGGCAATCGTCCTCTTGCTCGTCGGCTTCTGGTACTTCCTCCCCTTCACCTACGGCTGGACACTGAGTCTCGCGTCATGGGATGCGCGCTTTTGGGTGTTGCACCCCCGTCTCTGAGCGACGAGATCAATCTCCCCGCATCGCAATGACGGGGTCGACGTGCATTGCCCGGCGCATTGGAATAGTGCAGGCGAGCACCGAGACACCGAGCAGCACCGTCGCCGTCACCAGAAAAGACAATGGATCCGTGGCGCTCACGCCGTGAAGAAGCGTTCGGATCATTCGTGTTCCCCAGATCGCCGCGATCAGCCCGGCGGCGAGGCCGGCCACCGAGAGCACGATCCCTCGCACGACGACGGCCCCCGCGATGTTGCGCGGGGTCGCGCCAAGGGCGATACGAATTCCAATCTCCCGCGTGCGCTGCGCGACGACGTACGAGATGACGCCATAGAGGCCGATCGCCGACAACACGACCGCCAGCCCGGCAAACATCGCCAACAGCGTCATCGTGAACCGTTCGCTCGCGATCGACTCGGCGAGCGCGCTCCTCGCCGATATGACGGGCGGCGGTGCGAGGCGGGGATCAAGCTGCTGCACGATCTTGTGGAGCGAATTCGTAGGATCGACACCATCGGCGACGCGTACGGCGAGCGATATCTCAGGACCGCCATCCGACACGGCGAACGGCAGGTAGACGAGTGGCTCCGATCGATCGCTCGTCAGGCCAAGGAATGGGATGTCGGCCGCCACGCCTTTCACGGTCAGCCACGATGCGTCGCTCCCTTTCGTTCCACCGCCAAATCGCAGTCGTTTGCCGATCGGAGTCTGCCCCGGCCACAACCTCTTCGCCAAGCTCTCGTTGATGATGACCTCACTCGCGCTTCCACTGGCGCTGTCGAACGCCGCCCCTTGTCGCAGCGAGAGTCCCAACGTCGCGAAGTAGTTCGGTTGAACGCCGTTCATGGCGATGAAATTCGGCGCGACGTTCTTGGCGTCGCTCGCCGCGCCTTCAGGGTCGAGCGATCCCATGAGGAAGCTGCTGTTCGGCGGCAGCGACGACGACACCGTGGCGCGCGAAACACCGGAGATGCGCGCGGCACCACTCATCAGCGCGTCGATGAATGGACGCGACGTCGCAGGGTTCGGGTAACGAGACCGCGGCAGCTCGATCTCCATGAAGTACAAATTGCGCACGTCGAATCCGGGGTCGGTGCGCTGCAGAGCAATCACGCTGCGCGTGAGCAACACCGCTCCAACCAACAGCAGGGCCGACACCCCCATCTCGGTGATCACGAGCAACGATCGAATTCGTTGAGCACGACGGCCGGCGGACCCGGACTGCGCTCCGGAGCGCAAGGCATCGATCCCGATGTGCCGCGTCCCGTGCGCTGCCGCGGTGATGCCGAAGGCAACACCGGTCAGAAGTGCGATCACGACCGCCGCGGCCAGCGTCGCACCATTGATCTCGGCCGCGCTCAAGTCCGCCAAGTCCGCTGGACGCAGCAGTTGCACCAGACGCACCCCACCGACGGCGAGCGCGAAGCCCAGTGCGCAGCCGAGGGCGGCGAGGATCAGACTTTCGGTGAGCAATTGCCGGATGAGGCGCGACCGGCCCGCGCCGAGGGCGCCACGAATCGCCAGCTCGCGCTCGCGCGTCGCTCCGCGGGCGAGCAGCAGGTGAGCGACGTTCGCGCAGGCGACGACGAGTAGCAGCGCGACGGCGCCGCTCAGGAGAAACAGCGACGTTCGGAAACCGAGGAATTGACCCGGCCTCACGAGCTGGGTCACGAACCGACGCGAGCTGGTGCGATCACGGATCCCCGTGCGGGCGATGATCGAATCGAGCTCGCGTGCGGCGGCATCGAAACTGACGCCCGGTCGGACACGAACCACGGTCGATTTGCCGAAGTCCAGCGTGTCACGAGTCAGCGGCAGCCAGATGTCCGTCCGCGGCGCTCGGCTCGATGGCAGACGCAGTTTCGCCGGCGCGACACCGATAACGGTGTACGGGGCATCATCGATCGTGATGCGCGCGCCCAGCACGTTGGGATCGGCGCCAAAGCTCTGGCGCCACAATCCTTCGCCGAGGATGGCGACGTGGTCGGCGCCGTGCTCGAGCTCCGTCCTCAGAAAGGTGCGTCCACGAAGGAGGCGAACGCCGGCGAAGCTCGGAAAGCCTCCATCGATCATCCCGGCGTGCGCCACACGCGCGTCGCCGGTTCCCGTGATCGTGACGTCGCGCGTCCTGTACGGCGCGATCGCCTCGATGGAGCGGGCATATCGCCGCCAGGCTTCTACCATCGCGCCGTTCGGTTCCACCGAGAGCGACGGTCCTTGCGGCTTCGGATCGGATCGCCAGATGCGCGCGATGCGGTCGGGGGCCGGATATCGAACGGGACGCAGAATCAAACTATCGAGCACACTGAACATCGCCGTCGTTGCGCCGATCCCCAGCCCGAGCGTGAGCAGGGCGACGACGGTCCAGCCCTTCTGTCGCGAGAGAGTTCGGAACCCGTATCGGACATCCTGGGCGAGTGCATCCACCGTGGTCGTTCTCGACAGGCGGCGCTGGCCTCTCCGGCCAATCGTGAGACACGCCGCTCGCGCGGCGCGAAGATCGCCCAGGCGGCGCGCGACCGCGGCGCGCGCCTCGTCGTCGGACATCCCGTCGGCGCGGTAGTCGCGGATTCGCATGTCGAGATGGAACGCGAGCTCCTCGTCGACGTCCTGGTCGACGCTCGCGCCCCAGAATCGCAGATAGCGTCGCCAGGCGGGCGTCGCGCCGCGTTCGTGGTCGGATTCGCGTCCCGTGCGCATTCGGCTCTGCCTCTATGCCGTGCGCGGCGCCGACTCGAGCACCTTCGACACCGCGCCGGCGAAGCGCGCCCAGTATTCGTGTGACGCGCGAAGCTGCTTTTTCCCCGCCGTCGTCAGCCGGTAGAACTTCGCGCGGCGATTGTTCTCCGTCGTCCCCCACTCGGCCGCGATCAGGCCTCGCTCCTCGAGCCGGTGGAGCGCGGGGTAGAGCGAGCCTTCTTCAACTTGGAGCGCGTCGTCGGTGCAGTCCTCGATCCAGCGCGCGATGCCGTAGCCATGGGCCGGCGCCCAGGACAGGGTCTTGAGGATCATCAGGTCGAGCGTGCCCCTGAGAAAATCGATCGACGGATCGGGCACAGGCGGCTCCAGCTTCGAATTAGTCGAATTGGGGTCTGACCCTATTTACGAAACGCGAAATAGGGTCAGACCCTAATTGCGACCGTGGAAGGGATCGTTACCCCTAGGATTCCGAGGTATGATACCTAGGAAGTCTTGGGTACGCAAGTCTGGCCGACGTTAGCTTTCGCCCATGACTGAGGACGCTTCACGGTCCGCGGCCGCGAAAGAGGCCCGGCTGGTTGATTGGCTCGTCTCGCGCGGGTCGATCGCCATCGGGTTCAGCGGCGGCGTGGACTCGGTGTATCTCGCCGCTGTCGCCGTTGAGTCGCTCGGTGGCGATCACGTCGTCGGCATCATCGGGCGCAGCGCCTCGTATCCCGAAGCGCAGTGGGCGTCGGCGAGAGCGGTCGCGAACGACATCGGACTCGACGTGGTCGAGATCGACACCGACGAGCTCAACGACCCTCGGTACGCCGCTAATCCGTCGAACCGCTGCTACTTCTGCAAATCGGAACTATGGTCGCGCGTCGTCCCGCTGGCGCACGCGCGCGGCATCGAGACGGTGGCCGACGGAACCAACGCCGACGACCTGACGGGCCATCGCCCCGGTGCACTCGCCGCAAAAGAGCAGGGCGTCGTCTCCCCGCTGGCCATGTTCGAGCTCACGAAGGCCGAGATTCGCGACCGCTCGAAGGTCCGTGCCCTCCCAACTTGGGCGCAGCCGTCGTCTCCCTGTCTCTCGTCGCGCATTCCGTACGGCACTCCTGTCACGGTCGCGCGTCTTCGCCGCGTCGAGGAGGCCGAGTCGGCGCTGCGAGCGCTCGGCGTCGCGGGAGATCTCCGCGTGAGGCATTTCGGCGTGAAGGCACGCGTCGAGATGGGGCTGGATGAGATGTCGCGATGGTCCGCGGGTGTCGGGCGACAACGGCTCGATGCCGCGCTCCTCGCCGTCGGGTATGAGGAGATCGAGATCGACCCACGCGGCTTTCGCTCGGGCGCGCTGAACGAGCTGTCGACCGGTGCGTCTCTTTCTCGCCATTAATTTCCCCGCCGCGGTCCGGCGAGAGATCGCGACCGCCACTGCACCATTACGCGAGTGCGCGCCGGAGCTTGGCTGGATCGCCGAGGACCGGTTGCATCTCACGCTCAAATTCCTTGGTGAGCAGGCCGAATCGCGTGTCGAAGCTTTCGCCGCCGCACTGGCGAAGACCGCCGTCCAGCACCGCGAGCTGATCATGGCGGTCGCTGGAATCGGTGCCTTTCCGAACTTTCGTCGGGCTCGCGTCGTATGGATGGGAGTGAGCCAGGATCCCCGTCTCGAGCTTCTGCACCACGACATCGAAGTCGCCTTTGACGCGCTCGGGTGCGAGCTCGAGGGCAGGCCCTTTCGGCCGCACCTCACGCTCGCCCGGGTACGAGAGGCGCTACCCGTCGACCGGATGCGCGAGCTTTGGCGGCGGGCGAAGCGCATCGACTACACGACGGAATTCATCGTGCATTCGATCGATCTCATGCAGAGTGACCTTTCATCGAGCGGGCCAAGGTACACGACGTTGGTGTCGGCGCCGCTCCGGAGTAGCTGATCGATGGGATGCATTGCCAGGCTCGGATGCCTGTTCCTCCTGCTCATTGCGTGCGTGGTGGGGTGGTTCACACGCGATCGTTGGATGCCGGAGCGATTTCGCTCCAGCGCGAGGCCGGAATCGTCGGCGGTGGCGACTTGGCAGCCACTCACGCCGGCGGCGGCGGACAGCGCCGCGGCCGCGCTGGCGCGGCTCAACCAGCCGCGAGGCCAGGTCTTCCAGACGATTTCCGCGGCGTCGGCGGCGTCATACGTCTTCGATCGAATCGCCCGTCGTCCTCCGATGCCGTCGGACAGCGTGGAGGCGATGGGCAACGGCGACCGCCTCTCGATGCGCGCCAGCGTGAGGCTTTCGGACCTCGGTGGATTGGGTGATCTCGGGCCGATACTTGGCATCATCCGAGAGCGCGAACGCGTCTCGCTCACCGGAACGCTGCGAATGGTTTCTCCAGGGACGGCTGAGTTCCAGATTCAAGAGGCCCGCATCCGAGAGCTTCCGCTACCGCGATCCATGATCAAGGCGCTCGCCCGGCGCGTCGCCCGCGGAGACCACCAGCCGGGCCTCGACGAGGACGCCCTGCCGTTGCCGATTCCCCGGTACGTGGGTGACATTCGCGTAGCACGCGGCAAGGTCACCTTGTACAAGACGGTGCAATAACGATGGCTCGACGCATTCTGATCATCGACGACGAGCAGGGCATTCGGGCGGCCCTCGGGCAGCTCCTCGAGTTCGAGGGGTACGACGTTCGGGCTGTCGCCAATGCCGTGGACGGGATCACCGAATATCAGAAGCAGCGTCCCGACCTCGTCTTTCTCGATGTGAAGATGGCGGGGATCGACGGCGTCGAAGCGTTGAAGAAGTTGAAGGAGATCGACCCGAGCGGCGTGATCGTTATGATCAGCGGCCACGCGACGATCCAAACTGCCGTCGAAGCCACGCAGCTCGGCGCGTACGACATTCTCGAGAAGCCGCTCGACACGGATCGCATTCTCGTCACGCTCCGGAACGCGCTGCAGCACCTCGATCTCCACGAGGAAAACGCGCGGCTCCGTGAAACGATTCAGTCGCGCTACGAGATCGTCGGTAAGTCGTACGGCGTTCGCGCCGTGATCGACAAGATCGAGCGTGTGGCGAAGACGCCGGCGCGTGTGCTGATCACCGGCGAGAACGGCACGGGAAAGGAGCTGGTTGCTCGCGCGATCCACGCGCAGTCGACGCGCTCCGACGAGCCCTTCGTCGAGGTGAACTGCGCCGCCATTCCCAGCGAGTTGATCGAGAGCGAGCTGTTCGGTCATATGAAGGGTTCGTTCACCGGCGCCGTCGCCGATCGGGCGGGGAAATTCGAGCAGGCGCACGGTGGAACGCTCTTCCTCGATGAAGTCGGCGACATGAGTCTGGCAGCGCAAGCGAAGGTCTTGCGCGTTCTACAAGACGGTGTCGTCACGCGCATCGGCGGGTCGAAGCCGATCGAGGTAGACGTCCGCGTCCTCGCGGCAACGAACAAGAATCTCGAAGGCGAGATCGCCGAGAATAGATTCCGTGAGGATCTCTTCTACCGGCTGAACGTCGTTCCGATTCACGTTCCGCCGCTGCGCGAGCGGCGGGAGGACATTCCCCTTCTCATCAGTCACTTCGTCAACGTGCTGACGCGCCG
>Ga0070659_100001912_pt1 | contig 14881 bp, 15 predicted proteins | sample KBSC23metaG_FD_64666 | JGI IMG/M metagenome (GOLD analysis project Ga0070659, IMG submission 64666) | Corn rhizosphere microbial communities from Kellogg Biological Station, Michigan, USA - KBS C2-3 metaG | ecosystem: Host-associated > Plants > Roots > Rhizosphere > Soil ... | reverse complement strand
TGGGCGCAGCTATCGAGAACAGCGTGTGGATTTGTCATGGCGAGGTCTCCGTCATTGAGTTGAGGAAACTCACCACCCCAAGATGAGGGTGGGCGAGCACTGACAAGGTTGGAAGCCGAGGTACAACTCTCGATCGGCGCGAGGCCGTCCCTGCCAGGCTCGCCCATAAGGGAGAGCGGCCACAGGAGATTGACGACAAGGACTTGTGCTCAGTCCTTGCCGGTTGTACCCGAGGCTTCCAGTCCTCGGCCGCGTTCTCTCATGGCACGAAAGCGGCACGCGAAGTCTACGAGCCGCTCACTGTTGACACAATACACTACCAAACAATTCAGAATGGGCTGATATGCTCAACAATCGCGGCGTTTCGTGGCCGGCGGCTGCTTGCTTCGGAGTGCCATAAGCATCTCGTCTGATCTGCGCAATTGACGACGCCTCTAGGCTCGCCCATAAAGGGGAGCGACCACGGGAGATTGACGATAGGGTCTATGCTCGATCCCTGCCGGTCTTACACGAGGCTAGCATTCCTCGGCCGCGTTCTCTCATGGCACGAAAGCGGCACGCGAAGTCTATGAGCCGCCCACTGTTGGTAAGCCATCGTTTACCGACGCCTTACCGAGGTAGTTGACGAGCAGGGATGACAGTGTCTGGTTGCGAAGCTGGGCACCTATGGAAAAGAATATCCCTGAGCTGAAAGTCCTTGAGGCGTGCAAGGACGGCCGTCGCAAGTTTGACGAGCAAAGAAAACGCGCCTTGATCGAGGCGTGCCTAGAGCCTGGCGTCTCGGCTTCCCGGATGGCGCAGACGCACGACCTCATGCCAATCTGCTGCGCAAGTGGATCACGGTATCTGCTGGCGCGTGAGAAGGCATGTCAGAAGGATGCACCGCAGCCTCAATCGGTAGCAACCCAGGCCTCGATAGCGGCGCCTCGATGGAGTCAGTATTGACGTCCCGGCAGAGTTTGCACGTGATACGTCGGCAAACCAGGCCGCGACAGCGTCTGTACCGGTCGTGACGGCGCCTGCGTCACAGACGACACCGTCGCAAGGCCAGGTCACGGCCGTCGTCTTGCATCTGCGGCTTGCCAATGGAGTCGAGTTTGATCGGTTTGCCACAGCAATCCAATGTGGCTGATGTAGCCGTCAACGGGCCATTCTGAGCACTTATCCGTGTGCGAGTCTATAAATTGATGGTCAGAACAATCATTTTTTATAAGCTTCCAGAATATTTCCAGGCTAACGTTGTGGGCGAGACACTCGCTTCTTGTCTATTGGGGTCTCTGCGGTGTCCCGAATTGGGTCGCTGTATCTTGGAAATACAAGCCTGTTTTGCCCATCCTTAGGCGAGAGATGTGCCGTCTGTTGGGACGACGTCTAGTGGCCGGCGAAATGAAGCCATAAATAATCTATGTGGGACGGTGTAGAGATGGAGACAAGTAAAATAGATCATGTTGAGCCCTTGACATCCAGGGAAAGAGATGTAGCTGATTTCGTAATGATCGGTGCGACAGCAAAAGAGATCGCGATCGCCCTTGGTATCTCCCATCGTACAGTTGAGAGTCACATCGGTAGTATGAAGGCAAAGCTTGGTTGCGCTAGGAAATCAGAACTAATGAAATTCTTCTTGAGTGAAGGGTTTGGAAATAAAGAGAGGGGGTTTAATCTGGCTCGCTTTAGGGCGGCGATCGAGGCGGAGACCGGGGGCATCCGAGGTCTTTAGCTCGGATGCTTCATTGTCGGCGGTGAGGGCGTCTCGCTATTTGGAAGTATGAGGCGAGCGGTTGAGCGTACGAATGGTCTGTGTCCTGTGAGACCGTCGGCATCGTGATCCCCCCTCGGGGGGGGGGGCTATAAGAATTTCTCCAGGTTCGATCCGAGCCCGAGCGCGGCCGAGAAGCTGTTTCGAAATTAACTCGTGCAGGGCTTTAGCCTGCTCCAGCAAGTCAGTGAGCAAGCAGGGGACAGGAAGGGTCGTGGACATGTGCATGTCGTTCGTCCCGAGTCTTCAGGCGTCTGAATGCGTGGAGCATCGTGCGCTCCACGACCCAGTGCGTTTTGTCGAGCCCACTGCCGTAAGACTGACCTGCCCCTGGTTTTAGTGCGAAGCACAGGTGGACCGAGGTTAAAAACTCTTTCTGCTCATGCCCCTGTGCGAACTGCGCCGGGTCAGGTATCTGCTCAGCTGCAGCCCCGGTTCAATCCCGACGAGATGCTCAATGCCGACCTGAAGCAGGTGGTTACCAAGCTCGCGCCGGCACAACCCAAGCTGCAATTGTTCAGGGCAACTTCCAGGCATCTGCGAAGCGTGCAACGCCAACCCGCGCGCGTCAGGAAATATTTTGAACATGAACCTATCCGCTATGCGCTGTGATTCAAGTCGATTGATGCTGAATCCCGGCGTTCCGCCGTCGGGTTCGCGGGCTACCCGGTTGGATTCAGGGAAGGTTCCCTTCAAGAGCTTGAATGCCGGCGTCGGTGAAGCTTCTGCGGCCTAAGTTGGCTCGCCGCATATTTTGTCGATATTGGTGCCATGCAGGCCTCTGGAGCACTTGTGCTCCCCGTTTGCTTTCAAGGGCTGTGAGGGAAGGCTGGGGCCTTTGCGGTTCTGATGCGGTACAGATTGTCTGCAAACTCTTCCTGAATGTGTTTTCTCGGTATGCAATACGGATGCGTGTCACCTAAAAAGCACGGCAGAATAGTCGTTGTTATTTTTGGGAAAAACTCCGAACGGCAACTGATCATTTTGCTCGCTTGCAGCCGACAATCCGCTTTGAAGGGAAAGGAGCGCTGCTGCAACTCCGTGTATGGAAGTGGCATTGGTTGTCTAAGGGGAAAACACTGCAGAAAAAGAATGGACGCGATCGATTTTTATGAGCTTGCTCGGCAATGCGCGCCTGACATTCATCCAGTCACTCTTCGAGCGATCGTGCGTACGGAATCCGATTTTAATCCCTACGCCATAGGTGTTGTTGGTCATGGTCTGCACCATCAACCGACAACAAAGGAGCAAGCGATTGCGGCGGCGAAATTTCTAGAAAAGAATGGAAGCGATTTTAGTGTGGGTATTTGTCAGGTAAATAAGAAGAATTTGGATAAGCTAAATCTCAACTACGAGACGGCGTTCGATGCGTGTTCAAACTTGAGAGGCTGCGCGAGCATCCTTAGAAGTTGCTATCGCAGCGCCCGAGCCCGTTTTGATGATGGAGATGCATTGGATGCGGCAATCAGCTGCTTCTATAGCGGGAATTTCCGGGGTGGATTCGTTCGGGAAGCCTCAGGCACGAGCTATGTGCAGCGGGTAAACGGTAATGCAGTGCCTCAGACATGGCCAGCGACTCTCGTACCTGCCATTCCTCTTGTGAAGCGCGCCGCTGCAACGCATCTGCCCAGCAGCACGGATGACATACAAGATGCTCCAGCGGGATTTGGAGGGTTTATGCCGTTGTCGAGGGGAATTGAAAGAAATCATACTTTTAAGTGGGATGCGTTTTCGGATTTCGTTGGGCGCTGATTTGAATTGTGAATGCATAAATATATATTAAAGGAGAATTGCATTGAGTAGAGATGTTGGTTATTCAAAATTTATTTATGCTGCTCTTGTTGGAATAATTTTTTGTGGGCCGGCAATGGCGGGAGGGTTGGAGTCGGGGACGCAGGCTGCACAAATGTTCAAGCAGTGGTTTTATGGATTTGTCGGGATCATGGCGACGATCTATCTGCTTTGGGTGGGGTTGGAAGTGTGGAGTGACAAGGCCAGGTGGGCAGATTTTGGAATGGCGATCGGGAAAGTGGCGGCAGTTGGAGCGGTTGTTGTTATTGTGCCGTGGGCCTGGAATCTATTTGTGTGATTCGAGATGCGAAGGGAAAAGTATTCGTCGTATGCGGGTCTAGGTAGAGTCGCCACAGTATGGGGAATTCCTCTGATGACACTGCTTCCAGTGAGTGTGTTGTTTGTTCTGGTCGGACTGCTGTCTGGCGTTTTCTTGGGTCCAGGTGGTCTGCTGCTTGGTGGTTTGGCCATTCCGATTTTGCTATTTGTCCGCAAGATTTGCGAGACTGACGATCATGCGTTGCGTATCCTGTGGTTGGAAGTCTTGTGTTTGCGGCGCAGGCGGGCATGGCGCCTCTTCGGCCAGACTCTCACGTTAGCGCCAATTCGATATGGGCGCGATCTGCTCACTTATCGGCGACCCTTCCGGAAGTCGTTTTCGCAGAGAGCTGGATAGAAGGCTGTCCATGCACCCACACGTGAGTAGCGACTTCGGGAAGGTGGCGGCAATACAGGACTGGCTGCCGCCAATCGAAATGCCGATCACATCAAGGGTCACTCACTACGAGGATGGCCGGATGATGATCTGTATGCGCTTATCCGGCATCCCCTTCGAGTCAACCAGCGATTCGGTACTGACTAATCTTTTCGATAACCTCAGCAATTTATTTGCGCGAACAGGTAAGGATTTCGGGAACAGACTCTCGCTCTGGATGACATTCAAGCGGCGTAAGGCAGCATTCCATCAAGAGTATCAGTTGGAAGCCGCATTTCTTCGAGATTTTACGAGAAAATATTTAAATAGATTTGGGCGCGAAAAATATTTCGAAAATTCATTTTATATTTCTATTGTATATAGATATGATGATTTTGAAGATGGCTTGAATATAATTGAGCAAATTGGTGGGGATTCGTTTAAATATCTACAGGAGTACCAACCGGAATTTTTAGAGGTGTATCCAAGCAACGGAATGCAGTTTTCGGAATCGTACCGATTTATTGGTGAGATGATAAACGGAACGGATTCCTTGGGTCCTTTGACGGCCAGTCTTGGCTATGAGGTGATACCTGAAGCTTGGCTGCACTTTGGTTATGATCTTCTCATTATTCGGACGGACACTGCAGAGAAATTTGCAACATGCTATGACTTAAAAGATATGACGGAAACCGGGTGGGGTCAATTGAACCCACTATTGACGGTGGATGCAGAGTTTACGCTTACCCAGTCCTTTGGTTGTCTGAGCACTGCCGCCATGGACAAGGCTCTTGGGAGTCAAATCAACAAGCTTGAGTCCGTCAGTGATCGCGCGCGGCATCAAATTGTTGAATTGGAGAGCGCAAGAGGACTCGTTAGTGCCGGCGACCTAGCATTCGGGGAGTTTCATGGGGCGTTGGTTGTCTTCGGGGATACTGCAAAGGAGGCAATCGAGCGAGGTGATCTTGTTAAGACCCGCTCTTTGGGGGAATGTGGCATCAGTTGGACACGTGCGACGGCATCGGCTCCTTTTACGTACTTCAGTCAAGTGCCAGGTGCCAGGATCCTCCCCAGACCGATGCTAAAGAGCTCCCGCAATTTGGCATCGACGTTCAGCTTGCATGACTATTCCGCAGGGAAATCCAGGGGGAATCCCATTGGTGATGGCACGGCAGTGATGCCCTTACAGACCGTTTCAAAAAGGTTGTACAGCTTTAACTATCACGCTACCCGTATCGGAGAGGATAGCCTCGGGGAGAAGTTGGCGGGTCATACGCTCATCCACGGTGCGACAGGCGTTGGGAAGACAGCGACGCAGCTTGCAGCGGCGTCGTTCTTCATGCGATTCGAGCCGATGTTATTTGGTCTCGACTATGGGCGAGGTATGGAGATCTTCTTTAGAGCCTTACGTGGCAGCTACATTGCGCTTGAGAGGGGCATCTCTACCGGGCTAGCGCCATTTGAGTTGCCGGATTCGGAGTACAACCGCCAGTTTCTTTATGAGTTGGTAGGGATCTGTGCGCGAGATGGTGAACATCGCCTTACCGCGGAGGAGCGGCGTTCGATAAAGGACGCTGTCGATACCGTGATGGCTTTGGATGATTTGTCGCAACGCACCTTCAGCCGGTTGTTGGAATCGCTGCCACACGGGGGCGGTAATAGCGTGTATGTCCGCTTAGGGCAATGGTGCCATGCGGAAGACGGCCCCTTGTCTTGGATGTTTGACAACACGCCGACCTCCGTGGTCGACGTTACAAGATGGCGTCACGTCTGCTTCGACGTTACGGATTTCCTAGTGGACAGTTATGCGCCATCGGAGCTGTTGTTCGCTTATTTGTTCCACCTCAAGGCTCTGATGCAGCGCAATGGCGGGTTGATGATGTCAATCATTGAGGAGTATTGGGCGCCACTGCAGTTCAAGCGTACACGTGAGGAGATTGCGCGAGTGTTGAGCTCGGGTCGGAAGGAAGGAGAGTTGATGGTGCTTGTCTCACAACAGCCCGAGCAAGCGATGGCCAGTGACGTTTGGCCACAGATTCGGAGCTTGACGGCTACGAAGATCTATTTGCCTGACCCCGAAGCCGAATACAGCAGCTATGAGCGCACCAATATGACACCCAAGGAGTTCGCTCAATTCAAACGGTTATCCAAAACCTCTCGTACGCTCTTGATCAAGCAGAGCAACCAATCAGCCTTCGCAACGCTTGATCTACATGATCTGCAGGACGAACTGGTTGTCCTATCCGGCAACAAGGAAAACGTCCGAATGATGCATCAAGTTATAGAGGACGTCGGTGACGATCCGGATGTGTGGCTGCCCATCTTGCAGCGACGCGTGCGGGAGATCAAAGCAAGCAAGAAGGCATCGGCCCCGCGCGAGAGCGATTAGCTGACTTGGTGGCCAAAGGCTAGGACTGGCTCGTGTGCTACCGAGAGGCGGCGTGCAGGACCAGCAAAGGGGCGTTTCGGGGTAATGGTGTGCTCAATTCGCACTCAATTGATGCGGTAGCTGAGGCGGCAGCGTGGACCCTGTAAGGGCGGCGCAACACACAATAGGGACGACGATGGAAGAGCGGCGAAGTTATTTCGTATTGCCGAGACGGGGTGCGTCCCTCTTGGCGGCGAGTGCCCGAAGTTCTTTGCGCAAGCGCTGGATCTCGACGGTACGTACGTTGGTGGTTGCGCTGGCGATCGGGCTGAATGTGTCGGGCGGGGTTGCGGCAGGGATACCCGTTCTCGACGTTTCCAATCTGGCGCAGGCCGCGCTCATGGTCGAGAACCTAAAAACCCAGATTAAGCAGCTCAGGAATCAGTATGACGCGATTGCTGGAAATCGAGGATTGGGAGCAATCTTGAATGATCCCCGTCGGCACAGCTACCTGCCTGATCAGTGGCGGGATATCTACGAGCAGATCAAAGATGGTCGCATGCCAGGCGTTTCGCATTCGGCTCTGCAGATCGCTTCCGATGAGGCGTTCTTTGGTGCTGCGCCGGGAAAAGGGCAGCAACGATACTACGACGTGATCGTGGCCAATAAAGCGATGGCGATGCAAGCGTACGGTGCGATGTTGACGCGCCTGAACACGGTCCAACGACTTATGCAGCAGTCGAGCATGACGCAGGACCCTGCCGCGAGAGAAGAGCTGCAGAATCGATGGGCCGCTGAATACACGATGGTCCAGGTCGAGCACGCGCGTCTAGCGTTGATGGCGCAGCTTCAACAAGTCGAAATGCGATTGGCAGAGGAGCAACGCCACCGCGAATTCAAGAACAGATTCCTTGGCATTAGTAAGGAATGAAATTCTACTGTCACTTTGATGAAGAGGCGGTGAAATGAATGGTTTGCCGGGTATTCACGTGACGTTGTTCACGAATATGTTCGACGGCGTGGATATGGTGGTGTCAAGTTTGATTAGCAATGCGTCGGTAAAAGTAATATATATCATTAGCCCATTAGTGTCGTCTTGCTTTGCAATTTACGTGATGCTTGTTATGGTTTCATATTGGAGGGGGCATAACAGCGAGCCTGTTACCGATTTTATTTGGCGTGTTTCGAGCTGGTCGATCATTCTGACTTTCGGGATGAATATTGAATATTATTCAAACTATGTCGTGCCATTATTTATGGGAATTGGTGACGACGTGTCTCGCGCCCTAATGGGGAGTGAATCAATCGGTTCTGCCTTGGATGCGTTGACTGGTAAATATATTGACGGAATTTCGACGATCCTAAGTGATGCCAATGGATTGGAGGGGTCGTTGATTGCAGTGCTTGCTGTATCGGCTGTCATTCTATTCGGAACACCATTTATATCCATCAGCGCGGCGCACGTTGTGCTTGCACGTTTGTCTCTCGGCTTGCTGCTGGCTGTCGGGCCCATATTTTTAAGTGCAGCACTATTCCCGGCGACGCGACGCTTCTGCGAAGCGTGGATTGGACAGTGCCTGTCGTATAGCATCCTTATTGTACTTGTATCCAGTGCTGGGATGATTGAGATCAATTTTGCGCAATCCGTCGTCTCTGAAGGGATGGTTCTGGAATCTGTAATCAAGATAGCGTTGATGGGTTTTGCTTTTGTGATTATTTCATTGCATTTGCCAGGGTTGGCGGCTGGCCTTTCGGGCGGCGTCACGCTGCATTCTGCGACAGCGAAGATCAGTCGCGCAAGCCGCATGACGAGAGCAATCTACAGTGCGGCAAAAAGAATCGGGTCGAGGTCATCAAGTGGTGGATCTTTGGATGCTTTCTAATTGGTTGATGCGCGTGAGAAAAGGTTTGATTTTTTCGGCAGTTCTGCTGGTAGCAGCATGTGGTAGCGCGCCCAAGGCGCCACAGCCATTTGGCGATTGGCGCCTCATTAATCAAGCGTCATTAAGCCGGTGGTGCAAAGAAGAACTCCGCACAAGGGCGTGACTGAGCGAGCGTTCGTGAGTCGAGGATGTCCGCTCAACGCGTCGCTCATCGCTGCGTCGAATTTCACCAGGAAAGGGGCGGCGAATGCGCTTTAAAGACGCAGTAGGCCGCAAAGGGTGCGTTGCATATGGGCACGAACTTCAGTATCGGCGTGCCTGAGGGTGTGCGAGGCGGGCTAGCGAGCGCTGTCGGCGCTGGGAACGACGATGGAGTGAACGAGGTGCCGGCCCCGATGTGTGGCAAGGAGTGCACAGCGGCCGGTATAGGGGTGTATCAACGTGAGCACGATAGCGAGTTGGGGCGTCAGGCGGAGGCGCGAGTTCGCTCTCGGGTGGAGCGGTTGCTTCGCGTGTTCAGGCGTCGGTTTGGCTCTGTGCGCGGCGCCTGGTTGCCATAGACGGTTTGGAGTGAGGCGTGGGCAGAGCAGTCGCTGCGCGGCTCCCGTATTTGAGAGCCGTGGGAGTTGTCAGCGCGTAGGCGTTGTGGTGACTTGCGCGGTGGGCGAGGTCTGAACGATATCTCTGTGGGTTCGGTATGTTCAACACATTGAGGCAAAGGTTTCAGCGGACAGAGTCGCAGATGCTCGGCGTTGTCCCAACGGATGAGTTGCAGCTCGGGAAATGGTATTTAGCGCAGGCGAAGCAGCTTGCCAAGTCGCGCATTGAAGCCCGAGAGCGAGTGGCAGACGTCGCGTTACTAGCCGTAAAGTGGATGGGAGCGGTGACGATCGTGGCCATGGCCGGTGCTGTGACGGTAGTTGTTATCAAGCGCCCCAGCCCTCCCGCTGTGCTGCGCGTGGATAGCACGAGTGGGAAGGTTGACGTTCTGCCGACGACATCTGAGGGGAAGGTAACGTTTGGGGAAAAATCTGTTCGAGCAGATGTGCGCAAGTACGTGGAATGGCGTGAGAGCTATGACTGGGAGACGATCCAAGACATGCATCATGCCGTTTTGGCCATGAGTTCGGAGGAAGAAGGGGCACTATTCGATCGATCCGTACGTAGCGAACATTCGCCGCTTAAGCTCCTCAAGAACGAAGCGCGCATCATTCCAAAGGTGGGGGCCATCACCTTTATTGGTTCGACGGCGCAGGTGATGTTTTCTCGCAGGTATGTGCCGATGAACTCGGCGATTCAGCCTGACACGACGTACTGGATCGCGACCATCTCGTACCGACACGATAACGTTCCCGAGAAGAGGGAAGAGCAAGACATCAATCCGACCGGGTGGAAGGCCACGAGCTACGCGGTCACACGTGATTGGTCGCGTGTTGGGCAAGACGAGGGCGTATCGGAAGGAAAGCAAGGATGAAACGCGCGTTCGTAGCAATGGCATGTGCGTTCGCCGTAGGGCCAGCGTTCGCGTACATCGTCCCCGGTCCATGCGGTCACGAGGAGCACGTTCAGTGCGCGGTCTACGATGCAAATGAGGTGTATGGCGTTGCTACTGTGCCGGGCATGGCGATCCTGCTTCAGCTGGAAGCTGGTGAGGCGATTGAGGATTCTGGTGCGGGTATGGGGGACGGTAAGGCATGGAATGTTTCAGCGAATAAGAACTGGATTTTACTGAAGCGAGCTGGCAAGCAGCCGGATACTAATCTGATGGTGGTGACGAATCGCCGATCCTATGTTTTTGATTTAACGACAGCAAAACAAGGTACGCCGGCGACCTGGGTGCTCAGGTTCGGCTATCCAGATACGCGTGCAGGTGCGTCCGAAGATCATGGGCAAGGCGAGGCAGCTCAGCATGTCGGCGTGCCCGTAGCTGTGGTCCCTAACCGCGCCTACTCCATGCAAGGAGATATGGAGTTGGCACCGACATCAGTGTGGGATGACAGCACGTTTACGTACCTTCGCTATGCAACGGCACGAGACCTTCCACGTATCTATGTCAAGCGTGTGGATGGGACAGAGGCGTTATTGGCTTATCACATGGATGGCGACACGATTGTCGCGCACGAGACGGCGAGAGAGTTTGTTGCCCGGCTGGGTAGCGCAGTGCTGAGCATTCGCAACGATGGTTACTCGCCCGAGGGTCATTACAACGCGTTCGGCACAACGATTCCAGGCATGGTGCGCTTGTTTCGGGAGCATTGAGTGTCTGACTTGAATGAGGAGAGAGCAACTCCAGTTGAGGAGCGAGGGATTCCCTCCATTACCGGCAGGAAGCGAAAAAATGGTGGAAAGCTCATCATTTTGGCGGTGACGGTGGTTGCTCTAGGTGTGGCGCTTGGAGGCGCAGCTTTGTTTGTTAAGCGACTTACGGAAAAAAAGCTGGCCGAGAAAGAAGCTGAGCGCAACAGGCCGACTGTGGTTGTCCATGGGAATCTGGAACATGAGGACTTGGAGGCACAAAAGGCTCGCATCAAACGAGAAGAAGACGAGGCAAAACGCAACAAGACTGAGGCGACAGAAGCCGATGCATTGCCCGTTCCTGCGGGGGCACAGCCTGTAGTACCCGAGACGGCAGGCCCAAGTGGGCAGGAGCGTTCCGTGCCGGCGCGACCATCTGGGCGCGAAGCGCAGTCGCACGTGGAGTCACCGGCAGAGAGGCGTTTAGCCGGCAGCGTGATGGTGCTGAATGTTCGCAGCGATTCGGCCACCACGGGAGCCACTGAAGACGGAGGTGGGTTCCGCAGTGCGCGCCCAGCTTCCTCGCAAGATGCAAGAAAGAACGTGCTGGATGACCAGTTGGCACCTTCAATGATCTCACGAGCGAGTGCAACCGTAGCGGGCTTCTTGCCCGACCGCCGCTATTTGCTCAAGCGAGGAACAATCATTCCGTGCGTGGCCGGCACAAAAATAGTCACAACGTATCCAGGCATGATCTCGTGTTCGCTAACGCGGGACGTGTACAGCGCCGATGGCAGTACGCTGTTGCTAGGCAAAGGTGCCGAGGTTATCGGCGAGCAACGATTCGCTTTATTGCACGGGCAGGCGCGAATCTTTGCGTTAATGACGCGTGTTGATGATGGTCCGGTCACGGTCGCGTTGGATTCTCCGGTTGCCGACTCGCTCGGCGGCAGTGGTCTGGAGGCCTACGTCGATTCCCATTTCTGGGAGCGATTCGGTGGAGCGACGATGGTGGCTTTGATCAATGACTTCGGCCAGGCACTGGCGAACCAGTCGGTCGACGCGGGTAACGCCACGACCATTAATTTGTCGAACACGTCGCAATCGACGCAGAATCTTGCGGCAGAGACGCTGCGCAGCACCATCAATATCCCACCAACAGGTTATGCCAACCAAGGTGTGTTGATTAACATTTTTGTGGCCCGCGATATCGATTTCAGTGGGCAGTACGAGCTGGTGTCGATGTCTTCGTCCAATGGTGGGCGAGGCGTGCAATGAGTGTCTCGCTGGAGTATGACAAGTCCGTCACCGTTCGGAGCCTGCTTAAGCAGACCGGAATCGCTCGGCTTCTGAATGTACCTGGTATCACGGAGATCCGGGTGAACCGCCCGGGGGAGATTTTCGTCGAGAACCGAGAGGGTTGGAAGCGATACGATGCTCCAGAGTGTTCGCTCGACATGGTCCGCCGGTTGGCCAACACGATGGTCAACCTGAACAGGGGCAAGGGGGCGCTTACAGAGCTGGAACCAATTAAATCGGTAGTGTTGCCGGATGGTCAGCGCGCTCAGGTGGTGGTCCCACCTGCTTGTGAGCGCGACACCGTTTCCTTGACCATACGGATCCCTAGTGCTGCTCGCTACTCGCTTGATGACCTGCAGCAGCTTGGCGTATTCAAGGAATACCAGGATGTTTCGCCGCAGTCGGCAGCACCTAAAGGACTCGATCTGCAGCCATTTCAGATTGAAATGATGGCGGCCAAACGTGCAGCAGACATGAGGCGATTCTTTGGGCTGGCGGTGCGCCATGGCTTGAACATCGTGTTGGTCGGCGGTACTGGATCGGGCAAGACCACGCTCATGAAAGCGTTGGCGGATTTGGTCTCTCACGAAACGTGCATCGCCACGATCGAAGATACACACGAGCTTTCTCTACCGTACCACTGGAATCGCGTGCACCTGTTTTATAGCGATGCATTGCCGGCGCGCGATATTGTCAAGTCGACATTGCGCATGAAGTTCGACCGGGTGTTCCTATCGGAGCTGCGTGGTGACGAGGCGTGGGATTACCTGACACTGCTCAATACAGGACACGAGGGTGGTATGACGACCGTCCACGCAAACGATTGCTTCTCCGCGCTGGCACGCATAGCGACGTTGATCAAGCAAAGCCCCATTGGCCGCACGCTGGATTGGAACTACCTACTTGCGGAGGTCAAGCGCACGATCGATGTGGTGGTCTTCATGGACAAAAGGACCAAACACATGACACAACTCTACTTTGATCCTATCGAGAAATGGAAGCTGCAGCGGGGGCACGTATGAGGCCGCCGCAGCTCATGCTCGCCATTGCCGCCGGGGCCGTTTTCGTTGTGGGATTTGGTATCGGTGGCCAGATCGCGGGGGCGACGCTCTTTGCTCGCTTGCAGAAGCTGCCAGATTCCGTGGTGGATGTTGCCACGCTGTACCGATACTGGCAGTTGTATGCGCAGGTGAAGGCGGTCAAGCAGGCGCTGGCCATTAGTACCCTGGTTTCTGTCGTCATTACCGCAGTTCCCTTCATTCTTGGTGTCGTGGCTCTGGTGCGCTTGACTGGGGAGCGAGAGTTGCACGGCAGTGCGCGTTTCGCGACGTTGCATGAGATTCGCAGATCTGGCTTGGTGGGGCGCAACCAATGACTTCGGTGCCAGAGAAGGCCTTCCCAGGCTTGGTCGTCGCATGGCACCCAAAAGCGGGTTTTCTGACCTATCGCGGTCAGCAAGGTGTGCTGCTGGCGGCATCAACTCGTTCGGGAAAGGGCGTGGGTTTTGTTATCCCGAATTTGCTGCACTACCCAGATTCGGTGGTTGTTCTGGACGTCAAGCAAGAAGCTTTCAAGTACACGTCGCTCTATCGACAGCGAAACGGTCAGGATGTTTATCTGTGGGCCCCATTCTCGGGGACAGGGCAGACGCACCGCTGGAATGTGTTCGACGCGATATGGAAGCGCCCTGCGCACTTGCAGATCGGCGATATCTTGTCCATCGGCGATACCTTGTATCCCGCGAAGGTTGATCCCCGATCGCGGTTCTTTAACGACAATGCACGCAGTTTATTTTTGGGGCTCACTTTATATCTTCGTGAGACCCCGGGGATGCCCGTGACCCTTGGCGAGATTCTGCGTCAAAGCTCGGGGAAGGGGCGCCCGACGAAGGAATATCTCGCAGACATTCTGCAGCGCCGAACACGAACTGATTTAGACGTGCCGCCGTTGTCGTCGCGCTGTGTTGATGCGCTCAATCGCTTTGTCGGCCAGCCGGACACGACGCTTGGAAATGTTCTTTCAACGTTTAACGCATCGCTGCAGGTCTTTGCAGACCCGGTGGTAGAGGCGGCAACAAGTCAATCCGACTTTGACGTGACCGAGCTTCGCAGGCGTCGCATGACTCTCTATGTTGGGGTCTCTCCCGAGAGGCTGGCAGAGGCCTCTTCACAACTGCTCGTGAACTTGTTTTATTCACAGTTGATCAAGCTGAATCTTCGTGAGTTGCCTGCGGAGAATCCTGAGCTCAAGTACCAGTGCTTGTTGTTGAATGATGAAGCAACAGCGCCGGGAAAGGTCGAGATCATTGCGCAAGCCAATGGCTATATGGCTGGGTACAACTTGCGCTTGGCGACGGTCATCCAGACGGTAGCTCAGACGGCCGAGGTCTATGGGGAGCAAGGCGCGCGTACGCTCATGACGAATCATGGCATGCAGTTGCTCTATCCGCCGCGAGAACAGAAGGATGCCAACGAGTACTCAGAGATGCTCGGCTACTTTACCGCGATCGCGCGCTCGAAAAGCCGCAGTCGCGGTGCGCGTTCGAACACCGTTGGGCAAAGTGAATCGGGGCAGCGGCGTGCCTTGATGCTTCCGCAGGAGCTCAAGGAGATAGGCCAGGACAAGGTTATTGTCACGCTGGAAAACTGCAAACCGATCCTGGCGGAAAAGGCGTTCTTCTACAAACACAAAGTCTTTATAGACCGTCTTAGGGAAGTGAGCCCATCGATTGCTGCGTTGAAGCCGGGCGTACTGCCGAACAAGGCACAGCTCGAAGATGCGTTTCTGGCGCGAAGCGAGGGAAGTATCGAAGTCCCTCGACTTGACTTCGGAGCCTATGGGGGAGCGGGCAGGCC
>Ga0070659_100001911_pt1 | contig 14884 bp, 10 predicted proteins | sample KBSC23metaG_FD_64666 | JGI IMG/M metagenome (GOLD analysis project Ga0070659, IMG submission 64666) | Corn rhizosphere microbial communities from Kellogg Biological Station, Michigan, USA - KBS C2-3 metaG | ecosystem: Host-associated > Plants > Roots > Rhizosphere > Soil ... | reverse complement strand
ACGCAGGCGCTCCTGGGCATTCGCTTTACGGCCAAGACGGTGGACAAGCTGTGCGCCGGTGTCCGCCAGCAAATGGATGAAATTCGAGCAGTCGAGAAGAAAATCGCCGCCATCGTTGTCGACCAATGCGGCATGCCGCGCGAGCGCTTCATCAGGACCTTCTCGGACAGCCAGACCGATCTCGAATGGGCGCAACGCGAAGTCGATTGCGCCTACCCGTACAGCGCGGTGCTCGCACGCCAGATACCGGCGATTCGGGAATGGCAGGTCAAACTGGCCGCCATCGCGGAACGTGCAGGCCTGCCGCTGTCCGAGCTGCGCAAGGTCAGCAGACGCATGCTGGCGGGCGAGCGGCGCACCATGGAAGCCAAACGGGAACTGACGCAGGCGAACCTGCGGCTGGTGATTTCGATCGCGAAGAAATACGTCAATCGCGGTCTGCAGTTCCTGGACTTGATCCAGGAAGGCAACATCGGGCTGCTGCGCGCGGTGGACAAATATGAATACCGGCGCGGCTTCAAATTCTCGACCTATGCGACCTGGTGGGTGCGTCAGGCCATCTCGCGCGCAATCGCCGATCAGGCCCGTACGATCCGCGTGCCGGTCCACATGGTCGAGACGATCAACAAGATGAATCGCTTCATCCGTCAGACGATTGCCGCGACCGGAGAAGAACCGGATGTGGCGACCCTGGCCAAGAAAATGGGTCTCTCCGAAAGCAAGGTGCAGGAAGTGCTGAAGATCGCCAAGGAGCCCGCATCGCTGGATGCACCGGCTGGCGATGACGGCGATGCCATGCTGGGCGATTTCATCAGCGATGAGGCAACGCTGTCACCCGAAGCCGCAGCAATGCACGCAAGCATGCAAAAGGCTATCGCCGAAGTGCTGGAGGATCTTGCTCCCAAAGAGCAGAAAGTGTTGCGGATGCGCTTTGGCCTGGATACCGTCAGCGACCATACCCTCGAAGAGGTCGGCAAACAGCTTGAGGTGACACGCGAGCGCGTTCGTCAGATCGAGATGAAGGCCATGGCCAAGCTGCGTCAGCCGTCACGCGCCGATAAGCTGCGGGCTTTCCTCGAAGGGGCAAGTTAAGTACGCCAACAGAATAGTGCTCCTTCTCCCTTGCAAGGCGGGAAGGAGCCAGGCCTTAATTCCACCGCATATTCGCGAGATACTGTTCCATCGCAAAACCCTGCAATAAGGCCAATAAGCAGGCCGACAGCGCGGCTTCATCTCGGATTCAAGCAATGCATTTTTGACAAACAATGTAAGCTTGCCCTCCCGTTCAGGTGGTTGTCGTTCTTGTAATAGCTTGGTTCGGCCGGCAAAACCATGAGGCTGTCTGTCGGCGATCCCTGCTTGATCTCCCCTCAAATTCTCGACACTTAGTTGATATGGCAACAGTATTACAGGTCCTGATGCCGGACCTGTGCTGCCATGCTTGCATGCCGAGTGCGAAGCGGTTAATGTGAGATTAAATTAACCAACAGCAATATTTGCGCCGCTTGTCGAGTCATGCCGATTGTGAAACGCCCAATAAGATTGCGCACGGTCTCCGCTTGGTTCTCGGTGGCGGTGCTGCTTTCGCTCAGTGCGAATTGCATGCTGATGCTGTTGATCAGCCAAGCTCACAATGGCATGTTGACAACGCAGGAATATCGTCAGAAAGCCTTGAGATTGACCAACGACCTGCATCAGGAAACCGAGCAGCTCACCCGTCTGGTCCGCGCTTTCACCATCACCGGCGAAACACGCTATGTCTTCTACTATTACGACATCATCGCAATACGTCAGGGGGAAAAGCCGATGCCCCCGGATTACAATGCGACCACCTATTGGGACAATGTCGTTGCGGGGCGCATACAGCACCATATACCCAAGGAAGGTGTGCGGCGTTCGCTGATCGAGCGTATGAAAGCCCTGGATTTCAGCGATGAAGAATTCGCCGCAGTGAAGAAAGTATTAGCGGCGACCGAAGCCATGAACAAGATCGAACAGGTCGCCTTCGCCGCTACCCAGGGTTTGTATGATCCGGATAGCGGCGAATTCGTTTCTGACGGCAAGCCACGTCTCGATTTCGCCAGCAAGCTGGTGCATGGCAAAGATTACATCCAGCTCAGGGCCGAGTTGTCCAATGCAGTGTATGACCTGGTAGACAAGACTGATAAGCGTACCCGCGAGGAGATGGTATTAGCCACGCAACGGTTGCAGCACTTGATCCTGCTATCGGTTATCTGCATGGTAGGCACGTTCGGGCTGGTATTGCTGGCTTCTCAAGTCATCCGGCAGCGGGTGCTGCTGCCGATTCGCCGACTGAACGAGGCAGCGGACCGTGTGGCCACCGGAGATTATTCGACCCGGGTGATTCCACCGAGCCAAGATGTTTACTCCGCCAGCAATAACCTGGGCATAGAGGAATTAACCTCCCTGGGCAATACCTTCGATAGCATGGCCAGCGCTATTGAAGGCGACATTCTGAGACGGGCGGCAGTTCAAGCGGAAATGGAAAACGCGCGCTTGCAAGCCGAGGAGGCCACACGTGCCAAATCCATGTTCCTGGCCAACATGAGCCACGAAATACGCACGCCGATGAACGCCATCATCGGCATGAGCTACCTGATGCTTCAAACCGATTTGTCCTCGCGCCAGCATGACTACGTAAACAAAATACATAAAGCCGCCAAATCGCTGTTAGGCATCCTGAACGACATCCTCGACTTTTCTAAGATCGAGGCCGGCAAGCTGACACTCGAACAATCGAGCTTCCGAATCGAGGACGTCATCAGCAACGCGCTTTCGCTGTTGCACCAGGCAGCGCGTGAAAAAGAAGTCGAGCTATTGCTTGGTATCTCAGACCCTCTGCTGCTTGGTGAAAATACCGTCTTGCAAGGCGATGCGCTACGGCTGGGGCAAATCTTGACCAACCTGTTGTCCAACGCAGTCAAATTCACGCATCAAGGCTACGTCAGGTTAAGCGTAGTCCTTGAAGCCGAAGATGAAAAACACCTGACTTTACGCTTCGCCATCCGTGACACCGGCATCGGCATGACGCCATCGCAAATGGCTTCTCTCTTCAAGGAATTTACCCAAGCCGACGGATCGACGACACGCAGATTCGGCGGTACGGGACTTGGACTGAGCATTTCCAAGAGGCTGGTTGAATTGATGGGGGGCCGCATCTGGGTTGAAAGCGTGCCGGGCATAGGTTCGACCTTTATCTTTACTGCACAGTTCGGGAAGATAAAGGTCGCTGCGCAGCCCGAAGCCATGCTGCCCGGAGCCGAAAAGCTGCGTGCGCTCGTGGTGGATGACCAGCCGGAAGCACGCGAAGTACTGACAGAAATGCTCGCGGCCCTGAATGTCGGTGTTGCACGTACCGAAGGAATCAGTAGTGCGGATAGCGGCGCGGCGGGCCTGGAGATGATTCGCGAAGCCAGTGCAGCCGGGCGGCCCTATGATTTGGTACTGGTTGATTGGCTGATGCCCGTCATGGATGGAGGCAGCATGTTGCAGAAGCTAGTCGAAACCAGCGGTTCAGACCCGATCCCTGCGGCGGTGATCGTTTCCGCCTACGATTCGGATTTGATTCATGATGTCATCGGAAATCTTGGGACAAGCGGATTTCTCCTCAAGCCGGTTCTGCCCGGCCCCTTGCGCGCCTTGCTTGCCAAGCTGACCGGCAATGTGACAGACAAGATTCGAAGCGAGAACTCTCGTCGTCAAGATACCAATCTTGACGGGATGTGGGTCTTGCTGGTGGAAGACAATGCAATTAACCAGCAACTGGCCATTGAATTGATGCAGAGCCAGGGCGTGCAGGTCGAGGTCGCCAATAACGGCAAGGAGGCCGTCGATATTCTCCTGGCGGCACCCGATGGCCGTTATCACGCAGTGCTGATGGATCTGCAGATGCCGGTCATGGACGGCTACCAGGCAACCCGCATCCTGAGAGCCGAACCGCGCTACTTTTCCCTGCCCATCATCGCCATGACCGCTCATGCTCTGGTCGAGGAGAGGGAGCGCTGCCTTGCCTTGGGCATGAACGACCACGTCAGCAAACCGATTGAACCGAACGAACTGTATGCCGTCCTGGCACGCCACTACCACGGCCCGAACGCCACAGTGTCAGTATTGCCCACCCCTACTCCTCTTCCTGCGAAGCAGGCTGCTGCACCGTTGCCGTTTATCCTCGGGCTCGATACATCAGCCGGTTTGCGCCGTTGCGGTGGCAAGACGGACTTTTATATCGAATTGCTGTCGCGTTTTACCAGGGATTATGCCAATGCCTGTACGACCTTCGATCAGTTGCTGAGTCTGCATCAGATGAAGGATGCAGAACTCATGGCCCACACGTTGAAAGGACTTGCCGGAAGCCTAGGGGCCAATGGCATTCAAGATATTTGCGAAGAGATGGAAAGCGCCTGCAAGCGGGCCGATGCAGAGGCTGCCAACATCGCACTGGTGCGACTCTCCGAGGTTCTTCCACCGCTTTTCGATGCTCTGCGAATCTCTCTGGAAGGCTTTAAAAAGCCGCAAGACGTACCGTCCTTGGCCGCTCCGGTTGGAGCTGCCAGCTCGGCCCCTGACTGTCTGTCACAGTTGCGGCAACTGCTGGCCGACAGCGATGGGGAAAGCATCGATCTGTGGGAAACGCACAGGAAAGAATTCACGAGCTACTTGCCTCCGCAAGCCGTGCTGCAAATCAGCAATGCACTGGAGCAGATCGACTTTGACAAAGCCCTGGAGCTGCTGTCCGCCGCAACCACAAGTACAGGAACAGTATGAAAACCGAAACCTCTCCAACCATCCTGGTGGTGGACGACACTCCGACCAATGCCGCCCTGCTCAACAGGTTTCTCAACCGTGATTACAGGGTCAAGCTTGCCAACAACGGTATCAAGGCACTGCAACTGATTGCTGCCGAGCCGCCGGATCTGATTCTGTTGGATATCATGATGCCGGACATGGATGGCTACGAAGTATGCCGCCGTCTCAAGGCAGATCCCGTGACGCAGCACATACCCGTCATCTTCCTCACGGCGAAATCGGAAACCGAGGATGAGGAAGAAGGTTTTGCGGCAGGCGCGGTGGATTTCATTCACAAACCGATCAGCCTGCCGATCGTCGCTGCCAGAGTCAAGACGCACCTGCAGATCAAGTCCTGGCAGGACTTCCTGCAGGACCGTAATGCCTGGCTGCAGCGCGAGGTGGATCAACGCCTGTCGGAAATCAGCCGTCTGCAGGATGCTTCGATCTGCGTCATGGTTTCCCTGGCCGAGTTCAGGGATGAAAACACGGGCAATCATATTCAGCGCACTCAGGAATACATACGCCAGCTGGCGATACATCTGTCCACGAAGCCGCACTATAAAGACTTGCTGACCCCGAGTTATATCGAGCTGATGGCCAAATCGGCGCCGCTTCACGACATTGGCAAAATCGCGATTCCCGATCACATCCTGCTCAAGCCCGGCAAGCTGACCGATGAGGAATTCGAGGTGATGAAAACGCATGCGCAGCGCGGCTATGAAATCCTTTGCCGCGCCAGCGAACAAATGGGCGAACGCGGCCAGATTCTGGAAATTGCCAAGGAAATCGCCCAGTGCCATCACGAAAAATGGGATGGCAGCGGCTACCCGAGAGGATTGGTTGGCGCCGCCATTCCGCTTTCCGCCAGATTGATGGCGGTAGCCGATGTGTTCGACGCTCTGATCACGCGACGCCCTTACAAGGAGCCCTTTTCCATCGAACTGGCTTCGGCCATGATCGCGGAACGCAAAGGCAATCATTTCGATCCTGAGGTGGTCGACACCTTCTTTACCATCCTGCCGCAACTGGAAGAAGTCGCTCATCGTTTGGCCGACGAATGAAAAATACGGGCATATGGTCATGCGTACATTGTCGAAAACATCAATGAAGGTCCTTTTGATGCCGGCCTTGACGTTATCAATGTCAGCATTGACTGCCATGGCAGCAGATTTCTCCTGGTCCGGGTTCGGTACCATCGGCTATGCTCGTTCAGACCAACACCATGCCTACGAGCGCGTCATCGACGATCAAGGCACCTTCAAGCGCGATTCGGTTTTTGGCCTGCAGTACAACTTCTCTTTCTGAGATGGATACTTCAAGAAAAGACCGCCGAAGTCGATACCGCCGAACCGTTTCACGGTTGGCTTTGCGATTGATGCCGCTATTGCTGGCGATATCGGGCAGCGCCTGCGCAGCCGTGGTAATCATCGGTCATCCCGGCATGCCCAAGCTCGATAGCGAGACCGTGCAGAAAGTGTATAGCGGAAAAATGATCGAGATTGGCGGCATCAGTGTAACCGCAGTCCATGCTAGTGCCGGCAGTGCCTTGCGTAGCCGCTTCCTGCAGAGCTACCTGAATCAGGATGAAGAAAAATATAGCGCTTACTGGATCGTTCGCCGCTACATCGGCAAGGGCGTTCCTCCCAAAGAGTTTGCAACAGGCGCTGACATCATCAATTTCGTGCAATCCACTCCCGGCGCCGTAGGCTATGTGGATGAAGCCGAATTGAAGCCGGGCTTGAATGTACTGCTGCGCAAATGACCCGCGATATGGCAGAGCAAAATAACAATGTTGCTTCGCTGTCTTTGATTGCAAGCTCAGGCATGCAGCAGCATTGAACTCCGGCAAGTTTCCCATGACTAATGTCCTTTTACTCCGGGAGGACGGATCATGGAAGCAAGACATTTTGTTATCGCGTTTTTTCTTGCGCTTGGCGCTGCTCAATCAGCCATTGCCGACGAGATGAAGATGCCGGAGGGACAACCGGATGCGCAGCAGGCTCCCGTTGCCCCCATTAAGCAGGAAACCGCCGAGAGTTCCCAGGCGCACCAAGACAAGCCTGCCCTGAAATCTGAAACCGAAGCTCCGCAAACTGCACAGGGCGCGGTTACCAGCATGCCTGCCGCATCTCCCGTAGCGCCTGCAAAACCGGAAAGCGCCGCATTCCCCGCAATGCAAACGATGAACTGGGTGGAATCCTTTCTCCTTGAAGTCAAGGTCACCGATGCCCTCCTCGCCTTGTTCACGGGCTTGCTAGTGGTGCTTAGTTGGATACAGGCACGCCGCATGCGCGAAACGGCCAACGCCGCCACAAACAGCGCTGCGGTCGCTCAAAAAAGTGCACGTGTAGCTGAAGAAGCATTGATCTCCGGCCAGCGCGCATTCATGTTCATTCGCGAGATCAAGACTGTCCTGCATCAGGATCCGGAAACCGGCAAATTCCAATGGACCATCCACCCGATCTGGGCCAACAGCGGCAACACCCCGACCCGTGGCTTGTCGATCAACACCACTTACCGCTTGCTGGACGAACCGCTGCCCCCCAATTACGATTTCCCCGAATCACGCGAAGGCCTGATTCCCGCCATCGCCGGCCCGAGAAGCATGGTAGAGGCAGCGCCCGGCACATTGAGCGGCGAAGAGTTGCAGGCGATACAGAGCGGGAAGAAGTTTTTATACATCTGGGGATGGGCTGAATACCACGATATCTTCGAAGGAACAAAAAAGCGTGTCACACGTTTTTGCAACCAGTTGATCCAAGTAGATGGCGATCCGACAATGCCGGCCAGCGAACATAATCCGATACAGATGATGTTCGGATTCCATACCGAGAACAATTACGCAGATTAGGAACAGTAGGGCGGAGGACGATGTCCGCCTCTGCTCCTCCGCCCTGTTGATAAACACGTTCAATCTGCGCCACATCACGAGAAATCCTCCACTGCTGCAAAGCAGCAAATGTTATTATCTCCGCACTCTCACTCACTACTGGCACACCGAATGAAGCGCGTGATTTTCAATCAGAAGGGTGGCGTCGGGAAATCGACGATTGCGGTCAACCTGGCAGCTATTGCAGCGAGTCACGGCAACCGGACATTGCTTATCGACCTGGACCCGCAGTGCAATTCCAGTCGCTATCTGTTAGGCGATGCGGCACGAGGAGCGACACCGACGCTGGCCGATTATTTCGAACAGACGCTGGGCTTCCTTCTCTATCCGAAACCCGCCAGCAACTTCGTCCACACCACGCCTTTCGACAATTTATCGCTGGTGCCGTCCCATCCCATGATCGGCGAATTGCAGTCCAAGCTGGAATCGCGGCACAAGATCTACAAGCTGCGCGACATGCTCAATGAACTGGCGAAGGAATACGACGAGATCTTCCTCGACACGCCGCCGGCCTACAACATCTTTACCCAATCGGCGCTGATCGCTGCGGACAGTTGCCTGATCCCGTTCGACTGCGACGACTTTTCACGACAGGCGCTTTACACGCTGATGAACAATGTGAGCGAGATTCGCTCCGACCACAATCCCCACTTGCAAATCGAGGGAATAGTGGTGAACCAGTTCCAGGCGCGCGCCAGTCTGCCGCAGCGCATGGTGGATGAACTGAAGGCCGAAGGCTTGCCGGTATTCGGCAGCAAGCTTTCCAGCTCGGTCAAGATTCGCGAATCGCATGATCGAGGACTGCCGATGATTCATCTGGATGCGCGGCACAAGCTGAGTCAGGAATACTTGGCGCTGTATGAGGAATTAAAGGCAGCGTGAAAACACGCTGGCCGACATCAGGAAGAATCCAAGGAGCGCCTGGTTGACTCGGAGGGGGACGGAAATGACTGCTCAGGCAAACGCCGAATGGCTCGAAGCGTATTGGATGCCCTTTACCGGCAACCGCAACTTCAAGGCCTCCCCTCGCATGTTCGCCGGAGCATCCGGTGCCTACTACACAGATAGCGATGGACGACGGATTTTCGACGGACTGTCCGGCCTGTGGTGCTGCGGTCTCGGCCACGGCCGTCCGGAAATCACCGAGGCGGCTCGCAAGCAACTGGAGACGCTCGATTACTCCCCGGCGTTTCAGCACGGTCATCATTTAGCCTTCGAACTCGCCAACAAGATCAAGGAATTGCTGCCTGCCAGCCTTGACTACGTGTTCTTCACCAGTTCCGGTTCGGAAGCCGCGGACACTTCGCTCAAGATGGCACGCGCCTACTGGCGGGCCAAGGGACAGGCAAGCAAGACACGCCTGATCGGGCGCGAGAAGGGGTATCACGGCGTCAATTTCGGCGGCGTCTCGGTGGGCGGTATCGTCGGCAATCGCAAAACCTTCGGGCAGGGCTTGGAAGCGGATCACCTGCCGCACACGATGCTGCCGCAGAATGTCTTTTCCCGTGGCATGCCTGAGCATGGCGCCGAACTGGCCGATCAATTACTCAACCTGATCGCCCTGCATGACGCTTCCAACATCGCTGCCGTCATCGTCGAGCCGTTCTCCGGCTCGGCAGGCGTGATCGTTCCGCCGCAGGGATACCTGCGGCGCTTGAGAGAAATTTGCACGCAACACAATATCCTGCTGATCTTTGATGAGGTGATTACCGCCTTCGGCCGTTGCGGCGCCATGACCGGCGCAGAAGCATTCGGCGTCACGCCGGACATCATGAACATTGCCAAGCAGGTCACCAACGGTGCGCAGCCGATGGGTGCAGTCATCGCGACGAAAGAGATCTACGATACGTTCATGCAGGCAGGCGGACCGGAATACATGCTGGAATTCCCGCATGGCTATACCTATTCGGCGCATCCGGTCAGTTGCGCGGTCGGCTTGGCGACGCTGGACATCCTTGTCAGGGAAAACATGATCGAGCGCGTAAGTGAACTCGCCCCCTATTTCGAGGACGCGGTGCACGGCCTCAAAGGCAGCAAGCACATTACCGACATTCGCAACTTCGGCCTTGCCGCCGGCATCACGATCGAAGCGCTGCCGGGAGAGCCGGCGAAACGGCCTTACGAAATTGCGATGAAATGCTGGAAGAAGGGTTTCTATGTCCGTTACGGTGGCGATACCATTCAACTCGCGCCGCCGTTCATCTCGGAAAAACAAGAAATCGACCGGCTCATTGATGCGTTGGGTGAAGCCATTAACGAGACGACTTGATGTCCTTTTCGGGTTGCGTATAAATAGTACTCCGTAAGAGTAGGACTTACGCATTGACAGTCTTGCGAAATTGAGTCTTAAGGCGATTTTCCTCCCGAAAACTCAGGGAAACCGAAAATACAGCCACGCCGCATGGTTGATGATTTCCGCCGGATAGCGGAAGCCGATGTACAGGTCTGATTTTTCATCCTGCAATCCTACTGGCTTCCGCTTCTCTCAATAGCTTGACAGTACCGTGTCGTCTGTCTGATCAAATTCCAGCATGCTGCTCATACTTCAAAAAACGGTCAATGCATAAGCCCTACATAAATAAAAAGGATTACTAAAGTTCCTTTGTTCTCCCTTTTACAATAACTTCAAAAAAGCTAGGCTGTATTTCTATAAGTTTTTTTAAATTGCCCATAAGTTGGCTGAGAGCGGCTTATTTATCATCTTTCGTTCTTTTAGGTAGTGACAATGCTAATTAAAAAACGCCATGCTGTTATCTCGTTACTGCTACTTGCTTCTGCCTCATTTGTTTCAACACATGCCCTGGCTCAAGAAAAGAAAGTGGTCAAAATGGTCGTTACAGCAGCCATTGTGTCGGATAAAGGCATGGGAATTTATGAAGAAATGGCCCGCTACTTTTCAAGAAAACTGAGTTGGGATGTCAAGATTGTTTCCGGTTTATCCTACAGCGAAGCAGACCACATGCTTGACACAGGTGCGGTTCAAATCGGCTATGTCTGCGGTCTGCCTTATATACATAAGTTCGCAGAGGGTAAATACGAACTGCTCGCGGTTCCCATTATGGTGCTGAAGAAAGGTACCTACCCAGATGCCCAAGGTTACGAAAACGCACCAGGGAAGTATTACTCTTATACCATCGTACATAAGGATTCGCCGCTCAAGACATGGTCCGATCTCAAAGGCAAAACCTATACATTCAACGATATGGAAAGTGATTCTGGATACAATCTGCCACGTGCGAAGCTCATCTCGATTGGCGCGAAGGGATGGAATTATTTTTCAAAGGTGATCGTTAGTGGATCGCACGAACAATCCATCCGGCTAGTCGCCAATAAAACAGTGGACGCCAGTTCAGTGGATTCATTGGTTCTCGACTATGACCGCTTCATTAAAGACCCTGCTGCTGCAAACGTACGAATCATTGAACACCTTGGCCCGGCAGGCATCCCTCCAGTCGTGATCAGTAAAAAAGCAGACCCGTTTATCAAACAACCGTTACAAGCAGTGATGCTCAATATGCACAAAGATCCAGAAGGGAAGAAGATTCTGGAAAAAGCGCTGACGCTCCGCTTTGACCCTCCGAATGACAAAAATTACGACGACATTCGTGAATATGAGAAAAAAGCGAAGGCCGCAGGCTTTGTCGACTTCAAAAAATGAGAATAAGGGGCTGCTGAAGACAGCACCGATGCGCATATCAAGCGCCAAGTGATGGGACGCGAGGTGAGAGTGATGCCACAACTTCTTGTTCTATTTGTGTCAGCAAGGGCTGTACCCGAAGGATGATCGCCCGCGCTTGCTCGACATTTGCAGCTTTGCTTACTTGTTCCAACGACGCCAACAGGTCCGCCAAGCCGGTCGCGCCCGCCGCGCGCGCACTGGATTTGTAGCGGTGCCCCAGTTGCTCCATCAGGCTGAAGTTCTCCTGCGCCAGTGCAGCCTCGATTTCAACCATCCCTTTCCGCGTTGTTTCCAAAAACAGGAACGCGAACTTACGCACCTTTTCGGGATTGCCATTGAACTGCTGTGCCAATACGCCTAAATCGATGAGATGTGCGCGGCTTGCATGCGCGTCGCCAGGCACCGCCTCAGTAACCCCGGAAGCTTCAGTGTCCGTCACGACATCTGGCGTCAGAGCTGCGCCTTGCGGCATATACTTCACCAATTCAGCATACAAGCGTTCCGGCAGGATCGGCTTGGTAATGAAATGGTCCATGCCGGCTGCCAGGCAACGCTCCAGGTCTTCCTTGCTAGCATTGGCAGTCATCGCAATTACCCACAAGTCCGCCAGGGCCGGGTCGGCACGAATCCGCCGCGTCGTTTCCAGGCCGTCCATGACGGGCATCTGTACATCCATCAGCACACAATCGAAGCGCGTGGCACGCAGTAGTTCGAGTGCTTCCTGCCCATGGTTGGCAATGCAAACCTCTGCCTCGACCGCTTCGAGCAAATCGGTCACCACCTGCTGATTGAATTGATTGTCTTCGGCTACCAGAATGCGCGCACCTATAAAGACCGACAGATCGGGCGCCGGGCTTTCTGCCAGCACAGGCGTAGCCCCCTCCGGCCGGGAGCAGGCTGGTGCGGCATCTTTGCCTAATGTCACGGTGAACCAGAATGTACTGCCTTGGCCCTGCAGGCTCTCAACGCCGATCTGCCCGCCCATTTGCTCGACCAGGCGCTTGCTGATGGCTAACCCCAGGCCAGTGCCACCATACTCGCGCGTGGTGGAAGCATCCGCCTGGTGGAACGACTCGAACAGATGCGCCAATTCCTGCTGATTTATGCCAATGCCGCTGTCCTGTACTTCAAACCGTAGCTGGCACGTGGTGTCATCTTCACCCAACATCTTGACGCGCATTACGACGAAGCCCTTGGCGGTAAACTTGACCGCATTACCAGCAAAATTAATGAGCACCTGGCTCAGCCTCAACGCATCCCCGCACAGCTGATGTATGAGACCGGGATCTAACTCGACCTTGAAGGCCAGTCCCTTAGCCGTTGCTTTTTCCAGCATCTGGTCGGTGACATTCTTGACCATCGTATCGAGGTCGAAGGCGGCTGTCTCGATGGACAACATGCCGGCCTCGATCTTGGAGAAATCAAGAATGTCGTCGATCAGCCGCAACAGGTGTCGGCCGGCGACATGGATTTTGCTCACGTAGTCGCGCTGCTTTGGGTTGAGATCGGTGGTCAGCGCCAGATGTGCCATGCCGATCACGCTGTTCATTGGCGTGCGGATCTCGTGACTCATGTTAGCAAGAAACTCGCTCTTTGCACGGGTGGCTGCTTCTGCCATTTCCTTGGCTTTTTGCAGCTCCCGTCCAATCCGATTTTTCGTTTCGAGTTCTTCCGTCAGCAAGGAGTTTGCAGTCGCCAGCTCTGTCGTCCTTTCCAAAATGCGCGCTTCCAGGTCGGCCGCCCTGAATTCCAAAGCGATACGTGAAGCCTTCAGCGAATCGGCCATGGTGTTGAGGGCGACGGCCAGTGCGGCAAACTCCTTCTGTTTGGGCGGCTCGATATAGCTTTCAAGATTGCCTGCAGCAATCTGTTGTGCAAAGTTCATTGAGTTACGCACCGAGCGGCTTATGTTGTAGGCGACCTTCATGGCGACCACAAAACCGATCAAGGCTGCTGCTACGCTTGCAATAATGATGGCGCGCGAAGTGAGCAGTGCTTCCTCGTGCATCTCATGCTGGATGCGTGTGACGTCCCGGAGCGCCCTTGCATACAGGTTTTGCAGCAAAGGCTCGACAGTGTGAGCTGCGGCAATGTACTTCGCTTTTGCCACAGACAGCTGATTGTTGAGGTCGACATAGGTTTCGAACAACTTCAGATAGCTATCGATAAAGCCGACTAATTTTTCCTTTGCCTGCTTGTTGGCATGAGCGGCTATATCGGCCTTGAGCCGCTTAACAGCGTTCCTGGTCTGCTGTATGTCGCTTTCCTTGCCGCGACTGAGAAAATCCTTTTCAGCCCGACGCATTATTAGAACGCTGTTCATCAGCCGATCTGACTTTTCCTGCAACACCTCGGCTTCGATCGCATGCGCGCTTTCACGCATCAATCCCTCCAAGCCGGTTTGATAATTGCCAAGGCGCGTATAGATATCGACCACGATGAAGAAACCGCTTTCATACTCATTCAGCGAGTCGATGAGCTCACGAGTGGTTTGGATAATCTCAGCCTGCGGCGCGAGTGCAAGAATCTCCCGCAGGTTGTCCCTGGTGTCGGCCACCCGCGCACGAAAAAGAGCGATATGCTGCGATTTTTCTTGGTGAAAACCGAGATCCCGTTCATTTAAATAAAAATCTTTTTCATGCCGGCGCGCCTTGAGCAATGCATTGTTGCTTTTCAGGCTTAGCTCGGCAAGTTTTACATCTTTGAGAAGCAGCTTGTCTACTGCGATTGCCGACTGTTTCTGGCTGTATAGCGCAGCGCCGCTTATCAGCAGCAACAGCAAAATGACAGCAACAAAGCCAAAAGCCAGCTCATTCGTGACGCTGATTTTATTGGGTTTTCCCAATAAGCCCATGTTGAAGTCCTTTTGTGTGAATCCAGTTCGGCGAGATGCAACGCAAGGCGGAAGGAGAAGTCATAGCTCCCCCTCCTTACAGCTATCCAAAAATCGCTTAGAACTCTTCCCAATCATCGCCGCTTCCTGCGCTGGCTATACGCTTGGCCTGTAAAGGTTCGGCAGGCGTTCTCGTCACCGATGTCGATTTCCTGGCCACAGGCATAACCGCAGCCTTTGGTTTTGCAGGCGGGACAGAGATTGCCGCCGCTCCCACCGCTCGCATCCCATCCAGTTTGAACACACTGACCACTTGGGTGAGCTTGTCCGCCTGCTCGCGCAAGGACTCCGCCGCCGCTGCCGCCTCTTCCACCAGCGCCGCATTCTGCTGTGTCGTCTCATCCATCTGCGTGACCGCTTGCTGCACTTGCTCGATGCCCGACGTCTGCTCCGCACTGGCCGCGCTGATCTCGCCCATGATGTCCGTCACCCGCCTGATGCTCTCCACCACTTCCTGCATCGTCACCCCGGCCTGATCCACCAGCCTGCTGCCGGCATCGACCTTTTCCACCGAGTTGTCGATCAGCGCCTTGATTTCCTTGGCCGCTTGCGCACTGCGCTGCGCCAGGCTCCTCACCTCCGAGGCCACTACCGCAAAGCCTCGGCCCTGCTC
>Ga0070659_100001907_pt1 | contig 14906 bp, 15 predicted proteins | sample KBSC23metaG_FD_64666 | JGI IMG/M metagenome (GOLD analysis project Ga0070659, IMG submission 64666) | Corn rhizosphere microbial communities from Kellogg Biological Station, Michigan, USA - KBS C2-3 metaG | ecosystem: Host-associated > Plants > Roots > Rhizosphere > Soil ... | reverse complement strand
GACCAGCCGCGCAACTTGGCCAAGAGCGTCACCGTCGAGTGATCGACGTCGCGGTCATCGGAGCAGGCGCTGCGGGGATTTCGGCGGCGCGCGAAGCGGGGAAACGGGGACTCACGGCCGTAATCCTCGAAGCGTCGAAGCGGATCGGTGGCCGGACCCACACCATCGACTGGCAAGGCTGTGCGCTCGATCTTGGCGCGACATGGCTGCACTCGGCTGGGCGCAACCCGCTTGGGCGTCTGGCGGAGCAGCTGGGCTTCGACATCGACCGATCGCCGGTGCCGTGGCGGAACCAGTATCGGAATCTGGGCTACTCGCCGCAGGAGCAGGCGGAATCCTGGGCGGCGATGGAGGCGTTCGCGAAGCGCCTCCGCGAAAATCCGCCGGCCAGCGACCGTGCCAGCGATGCGCTCGAGCCGGGCGGCGAGTGGAATGGCTTTCTCGAAGCGCTGAACGGCTATCTCGACGGTACCAGCCTCCGCAACAACTCGGCGGCCGATTTCATGGCCTATTGGGATACGTCGGAGAACAGCAACTGGCGCTTGCCCAAGGGTTATGGCGCGTTGGTTGGGGCGCTCGCGAAGGACCTCGACGTCCGGACGGGCTGCGCGATCAGGCAGGTCGAGTGGTCGAAATCCGGCGTGCGCCTGATCTCGCAGCAAGGCGTCGTCGACGCGGCTCACGCGATCATCGCGGTGTCGACAAATGTGCTGGCGTCAGGGGAAATCGTTTTTTCGCCGTCCCTCGACGATCGCCTTCATGCCGTCGCCCAACTGCCGCTCGGCCGCGTTGAGAAGCTCTTCCTCGGCCTCGATGACCCAGAAGCCGCGCCAGAGAACGCGCATCTGGTCGGCAATCCCCGTTCGGCGGAGACCGGCAGCTACATGCTGCGTCCGCTCGGAATGCCCGTCGTCGAAGGCTTTTTCGGTGGGGACTGGCTCAACGGCGTGGGCGCGGAAGACCTCCTAGCCAAAACTCGTGAAGAGCTTGGGGCACTACTCGGCGCGGAGTTTGCTCGGGATTTGCGGTCGATCGCTCACTCGGACTGGAAGCGCGAGCCCTTCATCCGCGGTTCCTACAGTTATGCAAGACCGGGACAGCACGGCGCTCGCGTAGCCCTGCGGGCGCCCGTGGATGGGCCAATCGCCTTTGCCGGGGAAGCATGTTCCGACAGAGACTTCGCAACCGTGCACGGAGCTTGGGAGAGTGGGCAGGCAGCCGTCGCGCAGCTGTTCGGCGATCTAACCTAATCCAGGCAATCCCTCGCGTTTCGCACTCTTTTTCCCGAAGATTCATGGAAAAGTCAGATAGTTGCTGTATCCTCGGCTTCGCCGGGGAGGCAGTATATGGGTTATTCGCAGCCGCTGCGGATCGAGGATCCGGGCAGCGTTCATGCCGATCTCGCGCACTATTGGCGCAATGGCTATGCCGTGGTTCGCGGCTTCTTTGGCCCCGCGGAAGTCCGTGAAATCGCAGCGGCGACGGATCAGCTTTACGCGGAAGGCGTCGCGCATGGGCGGAGCTTCCGCCACGGCAATCTCTTCTACAATGTCGCCACAGGGAGCAATGGCGAGCCGCTGGTGCGGATGGTCCAATGGCCGTCCTATCACCAGCCGGTGCTCAATCGCGCACGGCTCGACACGCGGTTTGCGAAGCTGCTCGAACCGTTGATCGGATACAATCTCAAGCAGATCATCAATCAGGTGCATTGGAAGGCTCCGGGTTCACTCGGCGATTTCGCCTGGCATCAGGACAGCCGTTCGCGCCGTCCAGCGACGGCCTATCGCAACCTAGCGACCTCATACGTCCAAACCGGTCTCGCCATCGATCCGCACACGCCCGCGTCCGGAGGAATGCGCTTCATTCCGGGGAGCCATTTGCGTGGCGACCTCGGCATGGATTGTTCGAAGAAGGCGCTCGGCACCGCGATGTCCGACAGAGCGCTGGACGACGTAGGCCTGTCCGCCGAAGACGCGATCGACTTGATTCTCGAACCCGGCGATCTCGCGCTGTGGAGCCCCTATCTGGTGCACGGGTCGGGGACCAATCGGTCAGGCCATAAGCGGCGATTCTACATCAACGGCTATGTTAGCGCTGCCGATTGCGACCGGGGCGAATGGGCGTTCCGCAACGGGCAGCCCGTGCACTTCGGTCCCAAGCCGGCACTGGTCCATTACGAAGAGCTGCACGAGCGGCCAGGACCGCATTACGTCGAAGATCAAGCGGCGGCCTGCTTCGCCTCGAGCTGGCGGACGTGCCGGCTGAGCCGCTCGTAGAGGAAATCGATGATTGCCCGGACCCGTGGCGTATGACGCAGCCGTTCGTGCGTAAGCAGCCAGAGGACGCGGCGGTGGTCAGGACGCGGTGGGATGCAGCGGATCAAATCAGGGTCGGCATCGGCGACGATGCAGGGCAGCACCGCAATGCCGAAGCCGGCGCGTACTGCCGATAGCAGACCAGTCGAATTGGCGTGATGCATTGCTACCCGGTCCTGAAGGCCAAGCTCCTTTAGCCACGCCTCATAGTGGCGCCACAAATTGCCGCCGCCGCCCCCGACGATCGCGTGGCTCTGGAGATCTTCGATGGACTTGGGCGCCCCATGTCGAGCGGCGTAATCGCGGCTGCAGTAGAGCGTCCAATCGTCCTTGCACAGGCGGCGTCCCACGAGCCCCGCCGGCTGGTTTGTCGAGCTGCTCCGTAGGGCAATATCCGCTTCGCCATTGCCAAGATCGCGCGTTTCCTGAACCATATCGAGGTCGATCATGATCTTGGGATGGAGATCATGGAGGTCGCGCAGGAGCGGCGACAGCAAACCGGTGCCGTAAATATCCTCCGACGTAATGCGGACGGTGCCGGTGAGGTCCCGCGAGTGCGCTGCCGCCGTATCGGCGAACTGCTGGGTCTCGCACTCGACACGAACGGCCACAGGCACCAGCTCCTCGCCCGCCGGAGTCAGTACATAACCGGCCTGACGCTTGTCGAAGAGCGGAAAGCCGATGGCTTCCTCGAGCGCGGCTATCCGGCGCGCTACCGTTGTTTGGCTAACGCGCAGCGAACGACCTGCCGCCAAAGTGCTGCCTTCACGGGCGACCGCAAGGAAATAGCGGAGGTCGTTCCAATCGAGCATTGCGGTGCATTCTACCCCAAGGCCGCAGCCAAACGTTCTGCAATTTTGCAGAATGATAGCACGACATCGTTGCTCACGTAAGTTGCGATTAGGGACTAAATGGTGGGTCGCATTTCCAACGGGAGGCGACCGATGAAAGAGACTTTGAGGATCATCGCTATGTCGGCCTTGGCGACCGCGGTCGTCATCAAGGCGGTTCCGGTGTTCGCGGAGCCGGCTCCAGTCCAAAACGTCAGCATCGTCCATACGAACGATCTCGACTTGTCGAGCACGACGGGCCGCAAGGCTCTCGACCGTCGGCTGGTCACCGCCGCCCGCGATGTCTGTGGCGCGGCTGCCGATGTCGATCTTGCCGGCAAGAACCAGGTCCGTGCCTGCCGCGCGGACGTGCTCGCCAAGGCGCGCGCTGAGAGCCAGCAGCTCGCCGATCGAGGCGGGCCGATCGTCGTCGCCGCCCGGTAGTCGTGCAAAATGAAGGCCGTCCAGCTCCTTCGGGCGGCTTCTTCTTGCCCGGACTTAGGGGCAGGCTTAGGCGGACGGAATGAAGGTTGGAGGTGGATGTCATTGCGGCACAGTGCGGTTTGAGGCGGAGATGCCCGACCCGCCGGTGCCGGCGCTCGACTGCAATTGTTCGGTGTGCCGGATGACGGGCTTCATGCATGTGATGGTGCCGCACGATGAGTTCGAACTGCTGACCGGCCGCGACGAGCTGGCGAGCTATCGCTTCGGGACTGGGGCCGCCGAGCACCTCTTCTGCCGCCATTGCGGGGTGAAAAGCTTCTATCAGCCGCGATCGCATCCGGACGCGTGGAGCGTGAATGCCAACTGTCTCGACGAGCCGGTCGAACTGGCAATCGAGCAGTTCGACGGGCGGAATTGGGAGCAAGCCGCAGCCCGGCTCGACGCGCAGGAATAGCGCGGTTACGGCAGCGGCCATGCATCGCCCGCTGCGCCTGACCATCGATCGCTCCGCAATCCAGTCCAACTGGCGCTGGCTGCAGGAAAGGGCCGGCGTTCCCGCCGGCGCGGCGGTGAAGGCGGACGGCTATGGCCTCGGCGCCCGCGAAACGACCGAAACTTTGATCGAGGCGGGTTGCCGCGACTTCTTCGTGTCGACTTGGGCCGAGGCGGAGGCGCTGGACAATCTGCCGGAGAGCGTCAGCCTGCTGGTCCTGCACGGCGTGGGGCCAGATGATGCCGAAGCCGCGTTGCGACTGCCCGCGCGGCCTTGCCTGAATACGGTCGAGCAAGTTGCTCGCTGGAAGGACATCGCGAACGGCAGACCGTGCGATGTGATGGTCGACACCGGCATGAACCGGCTGGGGATCAGACCGACCGAGATCGATGGGCTGGCCGGGCTCACCATCGACACGCTGCACAGCCATCTCGTCTGCGCCGACGAGGACGACCCGCTGAACGAAATGCAGCTCGAACGCTTTCGCGCCGTCGCCTCGGCCGTTTCTGCGAAGCGATATTCCCTCGCCAACTCGGCGGGCATCTGCCTCGGCTGCGACTATAGCTTCGACCTCGTACGGCCGGGGCTTTCACTCTACGGCGGTGTCCCTCGTGCGGAAGCCGAAGGAAACATCGGTCAGGTTGCTCGCGTCGAGGCGCAAATCGTCCAACGGCGCACGATCCCGCAAGGCGAGAGCTGCGGCTATGGTGCGACCTTCGTTGCCAAGGAGGACACGGAGGCTGCGATCCTCAATATTGGCTACGCGGACGGCTATCTGCGTGGCTTCTCCTCCCACGGCTCGGCGTTTACGGGCGAATATGCGCTGCCTGTGCTCGGACGCGTGTCGATGGACCTCATTGCGGTGGGCGTCGACGCCGCGCCGGGCCTCAATGAAGGCGACTGGGTTGAGATCGACTACGATTTGCCTAACGGGTCGAAGCAGTCCGGCCTTTCGCAGTACGAGCTGTTGACGACGCTCGGCGCGCGGTTCGAGCGGCGCTGGGTTTAGTCCGCTCCTCCGGCGGAAGCGTCTTCGGCTCATACCGGCAAAGGTCGATCACGGGGCAGCGCCAGCATTCCGGCAGCCGTGCCTTGCAGGTGTAGCGGCCGTGCAGGATCAGCCAGTGGTGCGCGTCGCGGCGGAAGGGCTGCGGCACGAGCTTGTCGAGCTTGGTTTCGACCTCATCAACGGTCTTGCCCGGCGCGAGGCCGGTGCGATTGCAGACGCGAAAGACGTGGGTGTCCACTGCGAACGTTTCCTCGCCGAAGGCGGTGTTGAGGACGACATTGGCCGTCTTGCGGCCGACTCCGGGCAGCGCTTGCAGCTCCTCGCGGGTGCGTGGGATCTCGCTGCCATGCACGTCGATCAGTGCCTGACTGAGCGCGATGACGTTTTTCGCCTTGGTGTTGAACAGTCCGATTGTCTTGATCGCCTCGCGCAGGCGCTCTTCGCCGAGGTCGACCATCTGCTTCGGCGTCTTCACATGCTCGAAGAGAGGTCGCGTCGCGACATTGACGCTCGCATCGGTCGCCTGGGCGGACAGCACGACTGCGACGAGCAATTGGTACGGATTGCCCGACTCAAGCTCGGTCGTCGGCGACGGATTGTTCTCCGCCAGACGGCGGAAGAATTCGAAAATCAGCTCGCGCTTCATTTGAGGTCGTCCAGCGCAGCCCCGAGGCGCTTGAGGCCTTCCTCGAAATCGTCGGTCTGCAGGCCGAAGCCGACGCGGAAGTGGTCCGGCATTTCGAACCAGCGGCCGGGCACGACCGAAGCATCATATTGCGCGCGCAGGTGATCATCGAGCCGCTGCGTATCGCCGCCCGACCAGCGCGGGAAGGCGGTGATCCCATGCTCGGCGGTCGTGCACTGAAGGTCGTCTTGTGATTCGACGAAGCTGTTGAACAGCTGGCGATTGCGGTCGAGCATTACTGGAGTGTCGCCGACCACTTCATTGAGGTAGTCGAAGGCAATGCAGGCGAGGCGCTCCGCAGGATGCGCCTGATTGACTCCGAAAAGGTCGTTGAGGCGCCACATGCGCTCCGCAAGCTCGGGCTCGGCGAGGATCCAGCCGCAGCGCAGGCCGCTGAGACCGTAGACCTTGGTGAGGCTGTTGGTGATAGTGAACTGGGGGCCGAGATGGACGGCACTGCGTCTCGGCGGAACCGCAGCGTCGAGATAGACCTCGTCCACCAATACTCGGGCCCCGGCGCCCGCGGCTAGCTCGCCAAGCGCGCTCAGCTCCGCTTCCTCGGCGAGTACGCCGCCTGGATTGTGTAGATTCGTAATCACGATCAGGCGCGTCGCCGGGCTGAGCATCGCCTCGATTTCCGCAACATCGAGCCGGAACGCATCCGACGCTTTGCGCTCGAAACGCTTGATCGTCGCGCCTAAAAAGCTCGCAGCTCCGAGCAGGGGCTCATAGGTCGGGCGCTCGATCAGGACCTCGTCGCCGGGCGTGATCAGCGCCGCCATCGCGAGGAAGTTGGCCATGGACGTCCCGTCGGCGGTCACGACCTGCTCGGTCGGAACGCCATAGCGCGCCGCGATGCGTTCACGCAGCGGCGTGTAACGCGGATGGCTCGCGCCATCGAGATCGAGGTCGGCAATGCCGATCGGCAGGCGATCCATACGGAAGTGCGGCACTTCGCTGGTCGTCAGCGCATAACGCACCGGCCGCTTGAACTTCGCCCAGTGCATGTAGTCCGACTGCATCGACCTCATACGGCGGCCGTGCGGTTCTTGCGCTGCCAGTAGAGGCACGCGGGAACTCCCGCGAGCAGAATGGCGTAGCCAATCAGGCTGTTCCACGGATTGTTCCAAACCGTGGCGATGACGGTAATGACGCAGGCAGCGACGTAGAGGCCAGTGCTCAACGGGTGGAGCGGCGCCTTGAACGCGACCGCCTGATCGGGGTCCCGGCGGCGGAAAACGAACAAGGCGACGCCCGTCAGGCCGAAGAAGATGAAATCGACGGAGACGACGTAGCTCAATATTTGTCCGAAGGTCCCGGAAACGGCGATCACGGCCGCCACAACACCCTGCAGCGCAATCGCTACGACCGGAACACGCGTCGTCGCGTTCACCTGGGCAACGCTCCGAAAGAACAAACCGTCCTCGGCCATTGCGAAATAGACGCGAGGCGCGGTCAGCATCCCCTGGCTGAGGAAGCCGAGCGCGGAAATGGCAATTCCAATCGCGATGAAAGTCGCGCCCTTCTCGCCGAGTGCGAGACGCATCACATCGGTCGCGGGGGTTTTCGAAGCGGCGAGCCCGGCGGGACCGAGCGTGTGCGAACAGACGAAGGCGACCGATGTGTAGAGAACAACGACGCCTACCACACCAAAGAGCAGGCCGCGCGCGAGGTCGCGCTGCGGATTGCGCATTTCGCCAGCGACGAAGCTGGAAGTTTGCCAGCCGCCATAAGAGAACATGACTGGAGTCATGGCCGCGCCGATTGCGGCCAATGTCGAAATCGAGCCGACGACTGCGGGCCCCTGATGTGGGGTGCTAGCCGGCGCTAGCCAGAAGCCGGCCAGTACCAACGCAGCAATCGCGCCGATCTTGAGTACCATGAGCGCGCTCTGGACGTTGCTGCCTGAGCGGACACCCATACAGTTGATCAGCGTCAGCAGCCCGAGAACTGCGACTGCCACGACGCTGTCGCCCACCGGCAGGTTCACCAAATTGCCGAAGTAGCGCGCAAACGTGATTGCTACGGCGGCCATTCCGCCCGACTGAATCACCAGAAGCAGCGCCCATCCATAGAGAAAGGCGGGCATCGGTCCGTAGGCGTCTCGCAAATAGGCATATTGACCGCCCACTGCGGGCCTTCGCGCAGCGAGCTCGGCGTAGACAAAGGACGCGGCGAGCGCGACAAGTCCGCCCAGCACCCATACGCCGACAATCAGCAGCGTGGTATCGACGTGCCGCGCCACCTCGGCGGGGGTGACGAAGATTCCTGAGCCGATGATCCCGCCCATGACCAGCATGGTCGCGTCGAACAGCCCGAGCCGGCGGGCTAGCCCCAAGGATTCGACGCGCGCGTGCTGGTCGCTCAAGCGGCCCCGATCACATCGCGCATCGAGTAGAGGCCAGCAGGCTTGCCAACGAGGAAGCGCGCCGCAGCCAACGCGCCGCGAGCGAAGATCATCCGGTTCTCGGCGCGGTGTGACAGGATCAGCCGCTCGTCAGGGCCGAGGAACATCACGTCATGATCGCCGGCGACCGTTCCGCCCCGCAGTGCTGCGAAGCCAATGGCGCCGCGTTCGCGCTCGAGGCCGACACCGTCGCGACCGCGTTCAGCATTCAGACCGACGCCGCGACCACGTGCCGCGGCCTCGCCCAGCGACAGCGCGGTCCCCGACGGCGCATCGGCCTTCATCCGGTGATGCGTTTCCGCGATCTCGATATCCCAGTCGGGACCGAGCACCTTGGCCGCGCGCTCGACGAGATCGGCGAGGAGCGCAACGCCGAGCGACGTGTTGGCGGCCCGAAGCACCGCCACCTCTTTCGCGGCCGTAGCGATGCGCTCGCTTGCGAGATCGTCGAGACCCGTCGTTCCGATCAGGATCGGCGCCGCGGAGGACACCGCCCGGTCGAGGCTTTGCTGGAGCGCCGCGGGCGTGGAGAAATCCACCAGCACGTCGCCATGATCCTGGTCGATCGCAAATGCGGGATCCTCAGCGACTGCCGCAGCGATTGCTTTGCCCATACGCCCGTTGGGCGCGAACAGGCTGATGCGGATCGGTTGATCGGCGGTGCGCATGCCCCGTTGTTAGGTGGCGGTCGGTTGGATGCCAAGCCGCTCCTGCAGCGCTAGTGCGGCGGCCGGCGCCCGCACCTTAGCGCCATTGATCAGGAAGATGTAGGCGTCGCGGCCACCCTTCACCCATTCGCGCGCACGTTTGGCGAAGTCGTCGAGGGCGCCATCGTCATAACCGGTGGGGACGTCCTCGTTCATCCGCTGCAACCGCGCATAAGCAAAATCGGCAGTATCGGCGTCGATGAGCGGGTAGTCGTCGGAGTCTTCAAACACGATTGCGATGTTCCGTGCCCGGCAAAGGTCGAAGAATTTCTCGTCTTTGAAGCTTGCATGGCGCGGCTCAATTACATGACGAAGGGCGATGCCATCGAGCTTTTCCGGAAGCAGGTCGATGAAACCCGCGATGTCATCGCGATCGAACCGTCGATAGTGCGTAAACTGCCACAGGATCGGACCGAGCTTCGGGCCCAGGGCCGCGAACCCCTGATCGAAGAAGCCGGCCAGACCTTCACTCGCATCAGCGAGCTTGGATTTCATCACGCAGTATCGTGACCCCTTGACCGCGAACTGAAATCCCTTGGGAACGCATTTTTCCCAATTTTCCCAACTTTTCGGCTTCTGGCGGCCATAAAAAGTGGCGTTGATCTCGATCGCGGTGAGAGCGCGCGACGCATATTCGAGCTCTTTCGATTGCGCCAGCTTCTCTGGATAAAAGACGCCGCGCCACGGCGGGTAGGTCCAACCGCCGATGCCGATGCGTACTCGACCGTCCGCCATTCTGCCTCCTTAGCGCGAAATCAGGCCAACGCGGGAACGAGGATTTTGTGCGTCGTTCCCTCTGGCGACGTCGAGACTTCAACCTTCGCCTGAAGGTGCCGGGCGAAGGTTTCGACCAGCTTACGCCCCAATCCAGTGCCGGAGGTTGACGAACGGGTGTTCATTCCCTGCCCGTTGTCGGAGACTTCGAGTTCGAGGCCACTGTCGACTATCTTCGAGCGAACCCGGACCAGGCCACTCCTGCCGTCGCTGAACGCGTGTTTTAGCGAATTCGTCACGAGCTCATTGACGATAATCGCGAGATGAACCGCCGTGTCCGCGCTGGCGGTGACATCCGGGACTTCGCACTCCACACGGACCTCACCGCGGGCGAGCCCACGCTCGAGCTGCGAGCACAGCTCGCACAAATGATCACGCAGCCGCACCGTCGCCAAGTCCTCGCTGCGGATGGCCAAATGCTCGGTCGCGACGGAGATCGCCAGAATTCGGTCCCCGACCTGTTGGAGCGCCTGTCTGACGTTCGGTTCCTTCTCCCGCGCCGCCTGGAGCTGAATGAGCGACAGCACGGTCTGGAAATTGTTCTTCGCCCGGTGATCGATCTCGCGCCGCGCCTGATCGAGCAGCTCCATCCGCCGGTCCTGCTCAAGCACGCCTTTGGCGACCTCGCGCTGATACAGTGCGATGATCAGCAGGATAATGGATTGCGAGACCGTAGCCGTGATGAAGCCGCCAATCCGGCCGTCCGGCGAGGCTCCGGCGTTCAGCAGTCGCTGGCCGATCAGGGTCCAGGTGAGCGTCTGGCCAAGGATCAGCGCTACGAAACCGCTGCGCCAACCGGCAAGTAGGCAGGCGATGACGATCGCTAGAAAGACGAATGCGTAAGGGGCGCGATCCCCCGCAACAGGAACGAGGGCAAGCCGAAGCAGGAGCAAGAGGGCGGCGACGCCGATGCCGACGCCCAATTCGACCAGCGGCGGCGGTACGCGATCCGCCATGCGCTCGGGCAGGCGCGAGCGAATGATCTTCTTCATATCCGCCCCCCGGCGTGAATGCGTTACGACTCGCTGGGAAAACAAGCATTTACGGATGAGTCGTGCAAGCGACACTCCGCACGTTATGGATTAAGAATGATAACCTCTGTTCGGAACATCCTCATTCTGACCGGCGCCGGCGTATCCGCCGAAAGCGGCCTTGCGACTTTCCGCGGGCCGGATGGGCTGTGGGAGGGCCACCGCGTCGAGGATGTGGCGACGCCCGAGGCCTTCCGCCGCGATCCGGCATTGGTGCATGCGTTCTACGACGCGCGGCGCGCGAAGCTCGGCACCGTCGCGCCCAATGAGGCGCACAAGGCGCTGGCGCGGCTAGACGCCGAATGGCAGGGCGAATTGCTGCTCGTCACGCAAAATGTCGACGATCTGCACGAGCGCGCCGGCTCGAAGCGGCTGATCCACATGCATGGCGAGGTGACGAAGGGCTGGTGCCTGGCCTGCGATGCGCGTTTCGGCTGGACCGGGTCAATGGGCGAAGGCGCGACATGCCCTAGCTGCGGCGCCAAAGGGAGGGTCCGCCCGGACATCGTCTGGTTCGGCGAGATGCCCTACGAGATGGAGCGGATCGATGAAGCATTGCAGCGCTGCGACCTGTTCGTCTCGATCGGCACTTCGGGCGCGGTTTATCCCGCCGCCGGTTTCGTCCAGACCGCGCGTTACTGCGGCGCAAAGACGCTGGAGATCAACCTGGAGCCGAGTCTCTGCAGTTACATGTTCGACGAAAGCCTGACGGGCAGGGCGGGGGAATTGGTGCCCAATTGGGTCGACGAAATGCTCGCGGCTCAGTCGGCCCACTCAAGTCCGATCTCGCGGTAAAGGCCGCGGTCTTCGTCCCACCGCGGGTTGACCTTGACGTGCAGGAACAGATGTACGGGCCGGCCAAGGTGCTGCGCGATCTCGGCGCGCGCGGCGGCGCCGATCTCCTTCAGGCGCTGCCCGCCCTTGCCGATAACAATTGCCTTTTGGCTGTCCCGCTCGACCAGGATCTGTTGGTGGATTTCCGTCGAACCGTCGGGGCGGTCCTCCCACGTCTCGGTCTCGATCGCGGTCGCATAGGGTAGCTCCTGATAGAGCCGGTTGACGATCTGCTCGCGCGTCAGCTCCGCAGCGACCATCCGGTCGGTGGCATCGGAGACTTCGTCCGCCGGATAAAGCCAAGGGCTCTCGGGCATTGCGTCCGCGAGCACGGTCTTGAGGTGGGGAACGCCGTCGCCTTGCGTGGCGCTGATCATGAAAACCTTCTCCGGGTTGAGCCGGGCCGTGAGGTCCGCCGACAAGGCCAGAAGCGCACCCTTCTTAATCAGGTCGATCTTGTTGAGAACGAGGAACAGCGGGTGCTGGCGCTCACCGAGGGACGCGGCGATCCCTTCAGCCTCGCTCGTCACGCCGGCTTTGGCATCGATCACCAGCAGGATGAGATCGGCGTCCTGGGCGCCGGACCAGGCCGCGGAGACCATCGCGCGGTCGAGGCGCCGGCGCGGCTCGAAAATCCCAGGCGTATCGACCAGCAGGACCTGGGTTTCCTCGTGGATCGCGATCCCCATCAGCCGCGCGCGCGTCGTTTGCGCCTTGGGACTGACGATCGCGACCTTCTGCCCGACGAGGGCATTCACAAGCGTCGATTTGCCGGCGTTGGGCGCACCGATCACCGCGACGAAGCCGGCACGAGTCTGCGATTGAGTCATTGCAGCTGATTCAACAAAGCCGTGGCCGCTGCGGTTTCCGCTTCCTGCTTGCTCGTGCCCTCGGCGGTGGCTTCGCCGAGCATTGGGACCGACACCCGGATCGTGAACCTGGGCGCGTGATGCGCGCCGGTCCGGGATACGACTTCATACACTGGCGGCTTCAACTCCTTGGCCGCGGCCAGCTCCTGCAGCGCTGACTTGGGATGCTGGGGCGCACGGCGCTGACTGGAAAGGTCCGCTCCCCAGAGGTTAAGGATGAATCGCTCGGCCACTTCCATCCCGCCATCGAGGTACAAGGCGCCGATCAGCGCCTCGACCACGTCGCCGACGACATTGCCGCTCTGGCTGGCGCCATCCTCCCGCGCCTGCTTGCCGAGTCGGATCAGCGCTGGAACGCCGATTTCACGACCATTTTCGGCGCAGGTTTCGCGGTCCACCAATGCATTGAATCGGCGGGAGAGGTTGCCCTCGAGTTCGTTCGGATAGCGCTGATAAAGGGCGTGAGCGATGACGATGCCAAGCACCCGGTCGCCAAGGAATTCGAGCCGCTCATAGCTATCGCCGCGGGCGCTGGAGTGAGTGAAGGCGAGTTCGAAGAGGTCGAGGCTTTTCGGCTCGTGCCCAAGCTTCTCACGCACGAATGCCGCGACGTCTCCCTTCATTCGGCTTTCCCATTGTAGCCGTTGCCAATCCTATCGGCGCGGAGCGCGGTGAACCAGGTCCATGGCTTGAACCAGGACGCGCTGCCGTCGGTGGACCAGAAGGTGAAGCTCGCGCGGCCGATGAGATTTTGCGTGGGGACCATACCGATTCCACCATTGACGGTGGGGAAGCGGCTGTCGAGGCTGTCGTCGCGATTGTCGCCCATCAGGAAAACGCGGCCCGCGGGCACCGTCGTTTCGGCAAAGTCGTCCGCGGCGCCATCATCGACCTGGTCGAGCACGGTATAGCTCGGACCGCCCGGCAGCGTTTCCAGAAACGTATGGTAAAGGCAGAAAGGCTGGCGATCGACGACGGCAACGGTCGGTGCTGACGGCGGGATTGCCCGGCACGGGCTGTTTGGGCCAACTGCAATCTTCGCTTGCGGCAGCGGCTGGCGCGGCACTGATCGGCCGTTGAGGATCAGCCGCCCGTTGCGCACCGCAACGGTGTCGCCAGGCAAGCCGATCACCCGTTTGATCAGGTCGGCGTCCTCATTTGGATGGCGGAACACAACAACATCTCCGCGCTTGGGAAGCGCGGCAAGAAACCGGCCCTCAAATCCCGGGAACCCGAACGGAAAGCTGAATCGTGAATAGCCGTATGGCCATTTGGCGACCGCGATATAATCACCGATGTAAAGCGTGGGCAGCATCGATCCGGACGGAATATTGAATGGCGCGCCGACGAAACTCCGGAACGCCCAGGCGATCACAGCAACCGTGAGGAGGAAGCGCAGCGGCGAGCCCGCGCTCTCTTTCCTTTCAAATTTTCGGGAACCCGCGGTCGTGCGACTGCGGCGGGAAGTTCGCGCGGCCATCACCTGCTTGTTTCCGTCCCGGCACGGCAGGTCAAGCCGGGGTAGCAAATCGCGGCTTCGGCACTATGTGCGGCGGCAATGCAGCAACCACAGATCAAACGGCTTGATGAGCTGTTCGCCGCCGAGCCCGACCGCCTTAGCCGCCTTAGCTTCGAAGTGGGTGGAATCTATTTCGACTGGTCCAAAACGCATCTCGATGACCGTTTGACGAGCGAGTTCCTTGCCCGCGCCGAAGAAATGGGATTCCAGGCGGCCCGCGAAGCGCTGTTCGCGGGCGACATCGTCAACTCGAGCGAAGGCCGTCCGGCAACGCATGTGGCCGAGCGGGGTAGCGGAGCGCCCGAGGATGTCGATCTCGCCACTGTGCGGCGCCAACGGATGCGGGCGCTGGTCGATGCGATCGAAGCGGGCGCGTTCGGCGACATCACCGGAATCCTCCACATCGGCATCGGCGGATCGGTGCTCGGGCCGGCATTGCTTGTCGACGCGCTTGGGCGTCGGACACCGGCGTTCAATGTACGCTTTCTGTCGAACATCGACGGCGCCGCGTTCGACGATGCGGTAAAGCCCCTCGATCCGGCGACGACCTTGGTTGTCGCTGCGTCGAAGACATTCACCACACTAGAGACTCTGACCAATCTCGAGGCGGCGCGGACATGGCTGCGCAGCGCAGGGATCGCCGATCCGGACAGCCGCCTCATCGCCGTTACTGCGAAGCCTGAAGCCGCGCTCGATCAGGGAATCGATGAAACCCGCATTCTCCAGTTCGGTGAAGGCGTCGGCGGCCGCTATTCGCTGTGGAGCTCCGTCGGCCTAACGGCCGCGCTGGCACTCGGCTGGGATGCGTTCGAAGCGCTTCTTGAAGGGGCAGCCGAGATGGACCGACACTTCCGCTTCGCCGAGCCGACCGCCAACGTGCCGCTGATCGCTGCCTTCGCGGATCGGTACTATGCCGAACAGCTTGGCAGCCAAACTCGCGCACTCTTCGCTTACGATGAGCGGCTGCGGCTCGTGCCCTTCTACCTCCA
>Ga0070659_100001902_pt1 | contig 14939 bp, 11 predicted proteins | sample KBSC23metaG_FD_64666 | JGI IMG/M metagenome (GOLD analysis project Ga0070659, IMG submission 64666) | Corn rhizosphere microbial communities from Kellogg Biological Station, Michigan, USA - KBS C2-3 metaG | ecosystem: Host-associated > Plants > Roots > Rhizosphere > Soil ... | reverse complement strand
GCGCCTGGCGGATCGCAACCGGACCGAGTTTTATCGGCTGCTCCAGAAGCATGGGCTGACCCCGGGACGCTTCCGGGCAGAGCCCCCTGTCACCGAATGATGCTTCGGTGCGACAAGCTGTCGCTGATGAACGACAGTGCATTCGTGGCGCTCCACCGGGGGAAAACCCCGAATTGACCGTTCAGCGCTGTCGCCGGGCAGCGACAGTCAAACGGTCTGGTGGTGCCCACAAATTCGCCACAATTGCGCTAACCCATTGATTTCATTGGGTCCGGCTGAGTTGGCATGTTCATTGCCCTTGTGATGGTCAAGCCGCGGGTTTTCGCGGTGTCAGACCATCGCAAGGAGCCTGCATTTGCCTCATTACCGCCCGCAGCGTGAACGCGCCGCGTTCCACAAAACCATCGCACGCCTGACCCTCGGTCTGGCCGCATGGCTCGTGGTGGCAGGGCAGGCGCTGGCGTTCGGCTTTGAGGATGTGGCACAGCTCGCGAAAGAGCGAGCCGCTCGTTCGTATGTCGCTGACAGCTACCAACTCCCGGCGGACCTCAAGGACCTCACGTACGACCAGTACCGTGACATCCGGTTCAAGCTGTCCCAATCCACCTGGCGCGCCGAAGGCCTGCCGTTCGAGCTGGCCTATTTCCATCCGGGCAAATCACAGGCTGCACCGGTGCGCATCAACGAGGTGACCACCGCCGGAGTGCGGCACATCGCATTCGATCCGAAGGCGTTCGATTACGGGAAGAACAAGGTCTCGCCGCAGAAGTGGGGTGATCTCGGTTTTGCCGGCTTTCGGGTGCATTACGCATTGAACAATGCCGCATACAAGGATGAGCTCGTCGTCTTTCTCGGCGCCAGCTACTTCCGCGCGCTGGGCAAGCAGCAGCACTATGGGCTGTCCGCCCGCGGCCTTGCCATCGATACCGTCGGCGGCCAGGGGGAGGAATTCCCCCGCTTCGTGGAGTTCTGGATCGAGCGGCCGGCCGTCGATGCCAAGGCGCTCGTGATTCATGCACTGCTCGATTCACCGCGCGCGACCGGTGCCTACCAGTTCACCTTGCGGCCTGGCGACACGACGGTCACCGACGTGCGCAGCAAGCTCTATTTCCGCGCCGGCGTGGCCACCCTCGGCGTCGCCCCGCTGACCAGCATGTTCCAGCACGGTGAGAACCAGCCGCGCCCCGGTGAATTCCGCCCCGAAGTGCATGACTCCGATGGTCTGATGGTGGCCACGGGTGAGGGCGAATGGCTTTGGCGGCCGCTGATCAACCCGAAACGGCCCCTCGTCACGTCGTTCACCACGCGCAACCCGAAGGGCTTCGGTCTCATGCAACGGGACCGCGCGTTCTCGAGCTACGAGGATGCCGAAGCCAGCTACGAGCGCCGTCCCAGCGCCTGGATCGTGCCGAAGGGCGACTGGGGGCCCGGGCGCGTCGAACTTTTCCAATGGCCCACGCCCGACGAAACCAATGACAACATCGTCGCGTACTGGGTCCCGGAGCGGGTGCCCGCCCCCGGTCAGCCGCTCGAACTTTCCTACGAGGTGCAGCTCCAGGGCGATCGCCAGCAACGGCCGCCGTCGGGCTGGGCCGTCCAGTCGCGCGTCGGCCGAGGCTTCGCCGACCTGGCGCCCGACGAAGTGCAGTACGTCGTCGACTTCACCGGCCCCGCGCTCGATGCACTGCCCATCGGCGCGGCCGTCAAACCCATCGTCAGCGCCGGTCCGAACGGCAAGGTCGTCGAGACCAACGCCTACCGGGTTCCCGCCAACGGCGCCTGGCGCATGAGCCTGCGGGTTCAACGCATCGACGCGAAGCAGCCGATCGAGCTGCGCGCGTTTCTTCAGCAATCCACCCACGCATTGACCGAAACATGGACCTCCATCATTCAACCGGATTGAGTCAGGGGCATGAGAGCGTCGGCTCGCCCACCGAGGTGTCTCCTTTGACCCCGCGCGTCCCCGGCGTCGGGCCGAGCGCACCGCCGATCCGGCGGTCCTCGATGGTGGCAACCCCATGGCGGGGTTTCTGGGGCGGCCTGTTCGATGGCATCGCCGGCGTGTTCGCCGGCCGAGGCCCGACGGCGGCGGGCCGTCTGCCCTGGCAAGTGGCGGCGTCGCGGCGCCGTTTGGTGTTGCTGGTGCTCGTGGCGCTGTCGGCCGTGGGGGCCACCGCCATGCTGACGCAAGTGCTGCCTGTCTACGAACTAAACATCCTGCGGGTGGGGCAGGTGACGCTGTTCTCGCTGCTGTTCGCCTGGGTTGCGGCCGGTTTCTTCACCGCATTGATGGGCTTCTGGGTCCAATTGCGCGGCGACCCGCATGCGCTCAAGTACCAGGACGTGCTGCACCACCCACTGTCACCCGACGCCCGCACGGCGATCATCATGCCCATCTGCAACGAGCAGGTGGCCACGGTGTTCGCCGGTCTGCGCGCCACCTGCGAATCGCTGGCAGCCGCCGGCGGCTCGCGCCTGTTCGACCTCTATGTGCTCTCCGACACGAGCGATCCGACGCTGCGCGCCGCTGAATTGGCCGCCTGGGCGGAGCTGCGAACGACGCTCGCCGGCTGCGGGCGCGTGTACTACCGCTGGCGCCAGCACCGCACGAAGCGCAAGTCCGGTAACGTGGCGGACTTCTGCCGCCGCTGGGGCAAAGACTATCGCTACATGGTGGTGCTCGATGCAGACAGCGTGATGACCGGCGATGCATTGATCACGATGGTCAAGCTGATGGAGGCGCATCCCACGGCCGGCATCATTCAGACGGCGCCGCAGGCTTGCGGCCTGTCCACCATCCATGCCCGTGCGCAGCAGTTCGCCGGTCGCGTGGCAGGGCGCCTGTTCACCGCCGGGATGCAGTACTGGCAGCTCGGCGAGTCGCACTACTGGGGCCACAACGCGATCATCCGCGTCGAGCCATTCATGAAGCACTGCGCCCTCGCGCCGCTGGCAGGCCGGGGCGGCTTGAGCGGCGATATTCTGTCGCACGACTTCGTGGAGGCGGCGTTGATGCGCCGCGCGGGCTTCCACGTGTGGCTGGTGCACGATCTGCCGGGCAGCTACGAGCAGCAGCCGCCTAACCTGCTCGAGGAGCTCGCCCGTGACCGCCGCTGGTGCCAGGGCAACCTGCAAAACGCACGCTTGCTCACCGAGCCGGGCCTGCACGGCGTGCACCGCGCCATGCTGCTGACCGGCGCGTTTGCGTATCTCTCCGCGCCGCTGTGGCTGGGGTTCGTGCTGCTTGGCGGGGCGCTCTGGTTGTTCGGCGGTTATGCCATCTTCAACACGGCGCGAGGGGTGCCGTTCGAGATGCTTGGCCTTTGGCTCGCCACGGTCACGATGCTGTCGATGCCACGCATCCTCGGTGTCGGCACCATCGTGATGAAGAAAGAGCAGCACCTGTATGGCGGCACCTGGGCGCTGGTGCGCAGCGGGATCCTGGAAGGACTGTTGTCGGTCTTGCAAGCGCCGGTGCGCATGGTGGCGCACACGCTGTTCGTCGTGGTTGCGCTGACCGGCTTGAAGCTCAACTGGAAGTCGCCCCCGCGTGAAGCGCAAGACATCAGCTGGCGCGACGCGATCCAGCGCTTCCTGCCCATCATGGCCGTGGTGGTGCTGCTCGTGGGCATTGCGCTCGCCGTCGAGCCGGGAGCCGCCCTGTGGCTCGCCCCGGTGGCACTGCCCCTGCTGTTTGCCGTCCCGCTCACGGTGGCCACGAGCCGCGCCGGCATCGGCGAGCGCGTGAAAGCGCGCCAACTGCTGGTCACGCCGGAAGAGGCCTGGTCGCCCACGGTGCTCCGCCAGGCCTGGGCTTACGCGAACGATGCCGATCCGTTGCCCAGCTGGAGCGACGCCGTCACGGACCCATGGCTCTTTGATGTGGTGCGTTCGGCGATGGGGCCGCGCAACACCACATGGGGCCTGCGTGGCAAGGTCCGCCGCCGTCTCATGCGCGGTCTGATGGGCCCGCAGGACACGGAACGCTTGTCCAATGAAGAGCGCATGCACCTGCTGAGCGAACCGCAAAGCATCGTGCGCCTGCGCGACCAGCTGGCGGCGAACAGCCCCTGGGGCCGCATGACGGCTTGAATAAAAGCCCCGTTGGCTGCAACTCAGCCCCGGCAGTGGGTGGCTCCGGACGCGGGGGCTCCCCCCGGCACGAGGGGTGCCATCCTTTGCCAGGCGCCTTCAGACTGATTGACAGCAAGACGGGGATGGAATCAGCGCAGAGCGCCTCAAAGGAAGGTTGCGCAGCGCGACCAAACGTTTGAGTCGGGTGCTTCTGTCGCAGCGCTGGAGCATTGCGGTGCCGTCCCGCACGATTGCAGGGAGCCATGAAGTCTGCCAACCGTGGGCAGGCGTCACACATGTGGAGGTCGCATGTATTCCTTTGCAATCCTACGCAAAGCGCGACTCGTTGTTGCGCTCATCTCCATCCTGATTTCACTGCCCATGACCGCGTTCGGTCGCCCCAGCGGCGGCAGCGAAGTCGATGCCGACCATTTGTCGGCGCCTGATGCTGGCGTCGCGAGAGGGTCGGCGCGTGTGCTTCCCTCGACCGCATCCCTCGGCGGAAAGACTTACGGCGAGTGGGTCGCGTCATTCTGGCAATGGGCTCTGGCCTTGCCGGTCGACGGGCACCCCTTCAGCGAGTGCATGAGGAACTTCTCGGCCGGTCAGTCAGGAAATGTCTGGTATTGGTCTGCCCCGGATGGACCCGTCACATGCAAAGAAAAAATCCCGGCGGGGAAGGCTATTTTGCTGACCATGCGGGATGTCGAGGCGTCCTCGCTTGAGGAGCCGCCCTTCTACGGTGCCACAGAAGCAGAGCAGCGAAGGGCCGCCCAATGGTTTGCCGACCACATCATTGATGTGTTTTGCTTGATTGATGGCGTGCCAGTCCAGAAGATCGCGAATTTCCGTTTCGTGACAAGGCAGTTCGTGTTTTCCGCGCCCACCCCGTGGATCTTTGGCGCCGTTGGCGGCAGTGGGACGGCGTTGGCAGACGGTTACTACGTCTTGGTGCCACCGCTGCCCAAGGGCAAGCACATGATTCACTACGGCGGCGCATTCCGTTTCGTGGCTGGCGAGCTCGGGCCTGATCCCCTGGAATTCCGCAAGGACGTTGTCCTTGAACTCACCGTGGAGTAGTGTGCTTCCTTGCAGGGCCGGAACGACGCGCGTTGCCTCCTCTTGGGTGTCCGTGTCGTCATCGGTTCGACCAGGCGTCCCCAACCTGTACCCACAGCGTGGCGCCAAAGGGGATCAAGTCATTCACCTGCTGAGCGAACCGCAACGCATCCTGCGCCTGCCGCAACCAGCCGGCGGCGAACAGCCCCTGGGGTGGCATGACGGCTTGAACCGGCTCCTTGCTAAAGTTGCAGCCGTTGGCGGACGCGATGTTGACAAGCTCGTGAACGAGGCCAGGAACAGAAATGGGATTTTCAGCGACAGAGAGGGCGTTGATGCTTTCTCTCAAGGGGGTGGGAGCAACCGTGATTGCACGCCTGGAGCAGATCGGTTTCTCCTCGCTGTCGCAACTGGCTGACGAGGAAGCGGGCTTCGTGACGAAGCAGATCGCCCAGATGATGGGCTCGACGTGCTGGCACAACAGCCCCCAGGCCAGGGCATCGATTCAAGCGATCGTCGATCTGGCGCAGCGTTTGAACGGTTTGAACTCGTCTTGATCGGCGAGTCTCGACCTGGAGCTCTCGCGCACGCTGCGATGCTCCCTCCAGTCATTGGCTCGCATGGTCAACGGGTCAACCAGGCCTCCGCCAACCGTACCCACAGCGTCGCGCCCACGGGGATCAGGTCGTCATTGAAGTCGTAGCTGGGGTTGTGCAGCATGCATGGCCCGAGGCCGTGGCCGCCCAGGCGGTGTTCCCCGTCCCCGTTGCCGATTACGAAGTAGCAGCCGGGTGTCTGCTGGAGGAAGTAGCTGAAGTCCTCAGCCCCCATGGTGGGCTCGAACTCCTGCACGTTGTCTTCGCCCACCACGTCGGCCATGACCCGCCGTGCGAATGCGGTTTCGGCAGGGTGGTTGATGGTGGGCGGGTAGCTGCGCCTGAAATTGAAGTCGCAGGCGGCTTCGAAGGCCGCGCAGGTGTGTTCGGCGACGTCGCGCATGCGGCGTTCGATGAGGTCGAGCAGTTCGATGGTGAATGTGCGCACTGTGCCGCGGATCTCGCAGCTGTCAGGCACCACGTTGGTGGCTTCGCCCGTGTGGATCATCGTGACCGAGATGACCCCGGCGTCGATGGGGCGCTTGTTGCGCGAGATGATGTTCTGGAAGGCTTGCACCATCTGACAGGCGACCGGCACGGGGTCCACCCCCAGGTGCGGCATGGCCGCGTGCGATCCCTTGCCTCGCACGACGATTCGGAATTCGTTGCTCGACGCAAAACATGGGCCGTTTCGCAAGGCGAATTGGCCCACTTTGAGACCCGGCCAGTTGTGCGCGCCGAAGATGGCTTCCATCGGGAAGCGTTCGAACAGGCCGTCCTGGATCATTTCCCGGGCGCCGCCACCGCCTTCCTCCGCGGGTTGGAAGATGAGGTAGACGGTGCCGGCGAAGTCGCGGTGGTGCGAAAAATGTTTGGCCGCGGCGAGCAGCATGGCCGTGTGGCCGTCGTGGCCGCATGCGTGCATCTTGCCGGCGTGGCGGCTGGCATGGGGGAAGGTGTTGTGCTCGGCGATGGGCAGTGCGTCCATGTCCGCGCGCAGGCCCACGGCACGGGGGCTGTCGCCGCGTGTGCCTTTGACGATGCCGATCACGCTTGTCTTGCCAAGGCCGCGATGGATGGGGATGCCCCATTCCGTCAGTGCCTTCGCGATCACGTCGGCGGTGCGGTGCTCCTGGAAGCTCAGTTCCGGATGGGCGTGGAGGTCGCGACGGATCGCGGTGGCGGCCGCGCTGTCGGCCAGGATGGATTCGATCAGCTGCATGCGTCTGCTCCCTGGTCGGGATCCGAGTTTACTCGGCCATTGCCACGGGGGTCCCGTGCTGTGCAATAGTGGTCGGATGAACCTCGATGCCACCGTCCGCGCAGCTTGTCCCCATGATTGCCCAGATACCTGCGCGATGCGCGTGACGGTCGAGAACGGCCGTGCCATCCGGGTGCAGGGCGATCCGGATCATCCGACCACCCACGGCGCCCTGTGCACCAAGGTTTCCCGGTACCCTGAGCGCACGTACCATCCGGACCGGGTGCTGGCGCCGCTCAAGCGCGTGGGCCCCAAGGGGGCCGGCGAGTTCGTACCGGTCGGCTGGGACGAGGCGCTGGCCGACATCGCCGCCCGCCTGGGCGAGATTGCCGCCCGCAATCCGGAGGCCATCCTGCCATACAGCTACGCTGGCACGATGGGGCTGTTGCAAGGCGAAAGCATGGATCGCCGGTTCTTCCACCGTCTCGGCGCTTCACTGCTCGATCGCACCATCTGCGCCAGTGCCGGCGGCGAGGCCCTCGCAGCCACCTATGGGGCCAAGGTGGGGATGCACGTGGCGAACTTCGCGGAAAGCCGGCTGATCCTGATCTGGGGCAGCAATTCGATCGCGTCTAACCTGCACTTCTGGACCTTCGCGCAGGCGGCCAAGCGTCAGGGGGCCAAGCTGATCTGCATCGACCCTCGCCGCACAGAAACCGCCGACAAATGCCATCAGCATGTGGCGCTGCGACCGGGCACGGATGGCGCGCTGGCGCTGGGCATCATCCATGAGTTGGTGGCACATGGCTGGCTTGACCATGATTACATCGAGCGGCACACCGAGGGCTGGCCGGCACTGCGTGAACGCGCGCTGGCGTGGACGCCGGAGCGCACCGCCAGCGTGTGCGGCCTGACCGCCGACGAAGTGCGCGGCCTGGCGCGGGACTACGGCACCACGTCGCCGGCAGCCATCCGGCTCAACTACGGCATGCAGCGGGTGCGGGGCGGTGGCAATGCGGTGCGGCTGGTCGCCATCTTGCCGTGCCTGACCGGCGCCTGGCGCCACCGTGCCGGGGGGCTGCTGCTGTCGAGCTCGGGCTGGTTCCCGATCGATGTGGCGGCGCTGCAGCGCCCGGACCTGCTTGCCGGCCGGCGGCCGCGCACCATCAACATGAGCACGGTGGGCAACGATCTGCTGCGCGAGGCGTCGCCGGAGTTTGGACCGAAGATCGAAGCGGTGGTGGTCTACAACAGCAACCCCGTGGCCGTGGCGCCTGAATCGCCGAAAGTGGTGGCCGGCTTTCGGCGGGAGGATCTGTTCACGGTGGTGCTCGAGCACTTCCTGACGGACACGGCGGATCATGCGGACTACGTGCTGCCGGCCACCACCCAGCTTGAGCATCTGGATGTGCATCGCAGCTACGGCCACACCTATGCGCTGATCAATGAGCCGGCGGTGGCGCCGCTCGGCGAGGCGCGTTCCAACACGCAGATCTTTCGGGACCTCGCGGCACGCATGGGGTTCGAGGAACCGTGTTTCTCGGAGACCGATGAGGCCATGGCGCGCATCGCGTTCTCGCGCGACGTCGACTTCGACCGCCTGCGCGCGCAGGGGTGGCTGCCGCTGCCGGTGCCCGAGGCACCCTTCGCGGACGGCGGGTTCCCGACGCCGAGCGGCCGCTGCCTGATCGACGCACCGGGGCTCGGCGTGCCCGATCATCTGTTCAATCACGAATCACCGGAACATTCGCCGGCGCTGGCGGAGCGGTACCCGCTGGCGATGATCTCCCCGCCCGCGCGCCATTTCCTGAATTCCACCTTCGTCAATGTGAAAAGCCTGCGCGACATCGAATCGGAACCGTTGCTCGAGATCCATCCAGCGGACGCCGGCCCGCGTGCCATCGTCGATGGCGCATTGGTGCGGGTGTTCAACGATCGCGGTGAATACCATTGCGCTGCGCGCGTGAGCATGCGGGCGCGGCCGGGTGTGGTCCATGGATTGGGCATCTGGTGGCGCAAGCTCGGCACGCACGGCACCAATGTCAACGAGTTGACGCACCAACAGCTCACCGACATCGGTCGCGGCGCGTCCTTCTATGACTGCCTGGTGGAGGTGCGCCCCGCGTGAAGCGCTGGCCAGTCACGGTTGGAGCAGTGGCGGCCGCGGCGTTGGTCGCATCACTGGGCGGCTGCGGCAGCCTGGGCTACTACCGTCATTCCATCCACGGGCATTTCTCGTTGCTCAACAGCGCACGGCCGGTGCACGAGTGGCTGGCTGATCCGGCCACGCCAGCACCGCTCCGCGAGCGCCTCGTTCTGTCGGAGCACATGCGCGATTTCGCCGTAGAGGCGTTGAAGCTTCCTGACAATGCGAGCTACCGCCGCTATGCCGATTTGAAACGTCCGGCCGCGGTCTGGAATGTGGTGGCGGCACCGGAACTGTCACTGGCGCTGAAAACCTGGTGTTTCCCGATCGTCGGTTGCGTCGGCTATCGCGGCTACTTCGACCGGGCGGCGGCCGATGCGGAGGCTGCCGAACTGCGGGCTCAAGGCTACGAAGTGGCGGTGTATCCGGTGCCCGCGTATTCCACCCTCGGCCGCATTCCGGGGGCGTATTTCAGCGATCCGCTGCTCAGCACATTCATCCGCTACCCCGATGGGGATCTGGCCCGGCTCATCTTTCATGAGTTGGCGCACCAGGTGGCTTATGCGCCGGGGGACACGGTGTTCAACGAGTCGTTTGCGACGGCGGTGGAGCGCATCGGTGTGCGGCGCTGGCTTGCCACCCATGCCAGCGAGGCGGTGCGCACGGAATACGAACGGTTGGAATCGCGCCGGGAAGACTTCCGCAATTTGACGCTGAAAACGCGCCGCACGCTGGAAGCCATCTACCGCAGCAGCCGGTCTGATGCGGACAAGCGCGCCGCGAAGGCCGATGCCCTGGCCGCGATGCGTGCCGAATACGCCGGGCTGAAGGCGGGGCCTTGGGAAGGTTTTGCGGGCTACGATGCCTGGTTCGAGCGTGCCAACAACGCGGCATTCGGGGTGCTTGGGGCGTACTACGAGCAGGTGCCTCAGTTTGAAGCGCTCTTTCACGCACAAGGTGACGATTTCGATCGGTTCTATGCCGAAGTTCGACGCATCGCCGAATTGCCTCGCGCCGAGCGGCATGAGGCCTTGGCGCGTTGATGTCTGTCTCAGCGGCTTGCTGCCACTGCAGGGCTTGCCGAAGCGATGGGGTGCGGGTCAGTCGCGCGAGGAGGCTTTGATGCCGACCTTCTCCGCGCCGCGATCGATTGCCCGGCCGGTGCGTCGTGCCCCGCGGCCGATGGCTTCTCCTGTGCGGTGCACGCCCCGCTGAACCGCAGCTGCCGTGCGTTGCGCGCCTCGACCGATGGCCGCGCCGGTGCGTTCGGCGCCGCGTTCGATGGCGGCTCCAGCGCGGTGCGCCGTGCGGTCCAACGCTTGCCCGGTGCGGTCGATGGGCGATGGGGCAGAAGCAGAGTCCTGGGCGAATGAGAACGTGGTGACCACACAAGCCACCAACAAGAACGGAAGGGTGTGTGAGCGTGCCATGACGCGATGATGCCCGAAGTCAGGGTCGCTGAGCCGAGGCGGGCCGGCGCCGCGTGTGACACTTGCTTCATCGCTCAGTGACCGCTTCGAAGGGCAGGCCTTTCCGGCCGGACCCCCTTGCGGGTGCCACACTGTCGCTCCCTTTCCACGGATCGCTGTCATGAGCTCACGCATTCCGTTCGCCGCCGCCGGGTCCGCTGCTCTTCTGTGGTGTGGCGGCTGTGCCTGTCCGCCGGGCATCGCGGCGCCCGATGTGCCGGCGTCGTTGCGTCCGCCGACGGGACAAGTCCCATTCCTCGAAGCACTGGCCTCCGGTGTGCAAGTGTACGAATGTGCGCCCAAGGCAGATGGCGGCGGCGCACATGAATGGGCGTTTCGCGCGCCTGAAGCGACGTTGACCTATCGGACGGGCCGACCGCTCGGCAAGCACTTTGCGGGTCCGACCTGGGCCGCCAACGATGGCAGTACGGTGGTCGCTCAAGTCAAGGCGCGCGATGCCGCCCCCTCCGCATCGGCCATCCCCTGGCTGTTGTTGGCCGCGACGAGCACCTCCGGCAACGGGACCTTCACGCAGACCGCCAGCATCCAGCGCGTGCAGACCTCCGGAGGCGTGGCGCCCGCTGCGTCGTGCGGCCCCACGAACGCAGGGCAGTCGGCGCGTGTGCCGTATACCGCGACCTACTACTTCTATCGCGCCGCGCCATGAATTGAGCGACTTTTCACGAGGTCGATGACGATGACGAGCGTTGGCCTCGCTACTGCAAATGCAATGGCTCGGCGGAGCCGCGGTGCCAATTTCCTTTGGTGCACTACGATATGCCGGCGTAGTCACATCACGAGCAAGCGCCGATGCAGGGTTTTTTCAAGAAGTATGCGGACGTACCGCTCGGTAGGGGCGTCACGATGAGGCCTGTGTTGATCGTGCGCGGGCTCGGCGTGCTGGCCTTGCTTGGCGTGTGTGCCGCCGTTCAGGCGGGAGACATCTACCGCTGGGTGGACGAGCAAGGCCGCACCCACATGGCCGACACGGTGCCCGAGCGTTACAAGCACAGCGCCAAGCGCCTGGACGGCAGAAAGTACGAGTTGTCCGAGGCCGACAGGGCGGCGGCCAACGCCGCACGCGAACGACTGCGCGCGGAGCAGGCCGATGCGCAGGCCCGGCGTTCCGAAGCTGAAGCGCAAAAGCAGGCATCGGCTCCGGCCGCCGCGTCGGGTGCCAAGCCTGGGCGGCAGGGGGAGTCCGCAGGCACCGAGTGTGATCGCCTGTGGCGTGCCTACTATGCCAGCCAGGACTGTTTCGGGCCGTGGAGAACGACGGACGAGTCTCATGCACGTTGCAAGGAAACGGTGAGCCCGGCGCAGCAGTGCGGTCCATCGAAGTTCCCGCCGCCCGATGTTCCGCGCTGAGAGACGCCAGGGGGGCCTTGAACAAGGCCGGGGCGTACCTCGTGTCTTCATCGCGGCATTGCAGCCCGGGCGGCATCCCCGCATCAGCCGGAGCAATGCATGAGTGAGATCTACATCAGTACCGACGTCGAGACCGACGGCCCCATCCCGGGGCCACATTCCATGCTGAGCATCGGATCGGCGGCCTATACGGCAGACAAGCAGCTCTTGGGGACGTTCTCTGCCAACCTGGAGACCCTGCCGGGCGCCGCTGCTCATCCGCGAACCGCGGCCTGGTGGGCCACGCAGCCGGAGGCCTGGGCCGCATGCCGATCCAACCTGGAGGCGCCGGAGGCTGCGATGGCCCGGTACGTGGCATGGATTCGTTCGCTCGCTGGCAAGCCCGTGTTCGTGGCCTACCCCGCGGGCTTCGATTTCCTGTTCGTGTACTGGTATTTGATGCGCTTCGTGGGCGAGAGCCCGTTCAGCCATTCGGCACTCGACATCAAATCGTATGCGATGGCCGTGCTGCGCACCGACTATCGGGACAGCACGAAGCGCAACATGCCGCGTGCCTGGTTCGATCCATTGCCCCATTCCCATGTGGCGCTCGACGATGCGATCGAACAGGGGGCGCTGTTTTGCAACATGCTTCGCGCCCATCGGGCCGGGAGATCGTGACTCAGCTCGTGGTGCGCGGCCATGCAATGGGAGCGCATCATCCCGGCAGCGCGGCCCTGATGACGGGCGTCGTCGCGTGCCGGGTTGATGCGGGCGTGCCTCAGGCTTGCGCAGCGAGGGCGCCCACCGGTCGCCGCTTGCGTGCGGTGAAGCCCACGATGCCGGCGCCTGCCAGCAACAACAGCCAGGTCTCGGGTTCGGGGACTGGCGCGGACACTGCGACATAGCTTCCTGCGCTGAGGGTGCCGCTCAGCGCCGAGTCGCCGCTGTTGGTGATCGTCAATGCCAGCAGGCCGCCGGGACCCACGCTGTAGCTGAAGATGTTGCCGAGGCCGGAGGCTGCGCCCCAGATGTTGGCGCCGATCGTGGTGCTCACGCGGCCGAACAGATCGCCCAGCGTCAGCGATGCGAACGATGCGTTGCTGTTGAACGTGGTGCCTGCAGCCAGCGGGTTGGAGTCGCCCGTGACGCCCAGTGTGGCCAGGCCGCTGAACGTGAAGGAGGAATGGGCGTCGAGCGAGAAGTCACGCGACCAGGTGGCTCGTGCGTCCGCATTGGCGTACCGGTCGGTCAGTGTGATGCTGGCGTTCATCGAGTGCCAACCGATGGATACGTCGGCGACCGTGTGCGACCAGGGGCTGGGCCCAGGGATGGTCGCGTAACTTTCACCGATCGCGAGCAGCGGTGCACCGGAGCGATGGCGGTTCTCGCTATGGTTCTGAAAGCCCCAGGTGTTCTCAACCGTTCCGGTCACCGGATCGACCGAGCTCGACAGCAAGTCGCGCGAGTTCGCGACGGCGTTGACGTTGCTCAGGCTGGTCCAGGCACCGGGGAGCGAGTTGGGGCCGTCCCAGTTCTGGCTGCCGGTATGCAGCGCCGGCAGCCAGCGGTCCTCGAGGGAAAAGCCCGCCGAGTACGTGGTGTCGGCCTGGGCCAGGCCGGTGATGCAGCAGGCCACCGCGGCCAGTGCGACTTGCGAAAGCTTGTTCAAGATGACTCCCTTTGGGGCCGTACTTTGCGGCCCCGTTTGCCAAAGATCCGCCGGAATGGTAATTAGCGGCCGGTCGTTTCTGGCCCCCTATTCGCGGGATGCCCCCGCATTCGGGGTGTGACCTTGGCGGCTTGAGGAAACTACGTATGGCGCCGATTGCGTACTGCCGTATGTGCGCTGCCGCCCCAGCACATCCCCGGCCATCACGGTGGCCCGCAGCTTGCCGGCTTGCTTGTCCGGCAGCACACGGTCGTGCTGCGCTCGCACCTGCCTTGAGCGAATGCGGTTGATCGGCCGCTGGCCCTTGTGCCGACTGGCTGACGTACCGTTGGCCAGGCCGCTGAATGTGAAGGCAGTTCGCCGAGTGCATGGTGTGCGGCGGGCCACGCTTCTGGCAGCGCAGGCCACCGCTGGTGCAGTGTCGGGAACACCGCACCAGCGTGGAGGGCACCTCGGTCAAGCAGGGCTCAGCAATGGCCGAAGTGCGTTTGCTTTTGCTTGCGCGAGGCGAAACCCACGATGCCGGCCCCGGCGAGCAAGAGCAACCAGGTCTCGGGCTCCGGGACGGGTGCGGACACGGCAACGTAGCTGCCTGCATTGAGCGAGCCGTTCAGCGCGATGTCGCTGTTGTTGGTGATCGTCAGTGCCAGCCGGCCGCCGGGGCCGACGCTGTAGCTGAAGATGTTGCCCAGGCTGGCGGCCGCGCCCCAGATGCTTGCCCCGATCGTGGTGCGCACGCGGCCGAACAGATCGCCCAGCGTCAATGATGCGAACGACGCGTTGCTGTCGAACGTGGTGGCCGTGGCCAGCGGGTTGGCGTCGCCCGTGATGCCCACGGTGGCCAGGCCGCTGAACGTGAAGGACGAATGGGGGTCGAGCGAGAAGCCGCGTGACCAGGAGGCTGTCGCATCTGCATTGGCCTGCCGGTCGGTCAGGTTCACCTGGGCCCTCAGGCTGTAGTGGGCGACTTCCGCACGCGCTGAGGTGTGTGTCCAGTCGTTGGGGCCCGAGATGTTGGCGATGGTCTCTCCCATGGACAGCGGATGACCAGGGGAGCGATGATCGTCGGCGGTATGGAGTTGCTGGCCCCAGGTTTGTTCCAGCGCACCGGTGCCGGGATTGACGGTGCTCGACAGCAGCTCGCGCGAGTTGACCCTGGCGTGGCCGTAGTCCCGGTCGGTCCATGCGCCCGGCAATGAGTCGGGCCCATCGAACGCCGGGCTGCCTGTACGCAGCGCGGGCAGGGTGTCCCCCAGCGAAAAGCCAGCCGAGTATGTGGTGTTGGCTTGAGCCAGGTTGGTGAGGCAGCAGGCCATCGCGGCCAGTGCGACTTGCGAAAGTGTCTTCAAGATCTCTCCCCTTTTGGGCCGCTGTA
>Ga0070659_100001897_pt1 | contig 14956 bp, 17 predicted proteins | sample KBSC23metaG_FD_64666 | JGI IMG/M metagenome (GOLD analysis project Ga0070659, IMG submission 64666) | Corn rhizosphere microbial communities from Kellogg Biological Station, Michigan, USA - KBS C2-3 metaG | ecosystem: Host-associated > Plants > Roots > Rhizosphere > Soil ... | reverse complement strand
GTCCCCGGTAGGCCCGCGACGGGCGCCTTCCCGAACGTCAGCGCCGCCGTCGTCGATGCGGGGTTCGAGGAATGCAGGGAGAACGGACCGAGCCCATCCCCATGCGTCTCCGCCGAGGAGGTGGAGCCGTCCGCATCGTCGAGGAGCCACATGAGGAGCTGCCCGGAATGCTGGTTCAGGCCATCGGCGAGGGTCGTCAACCCGTGGCGGGCCGCGTTGCCGAGCATGTCGTCGCAGGTGACCTGCAACTGGTCCCACGCGTCCTCGGTATTGGGGATGTCGACGGACAGGATCGTCGTGTGCACGAGCCGGGTCCCGAGCTGCCACGACACTCCCATCCCCTCGACGAGAGTCGTCGCGAGGGGCGAGGCGGGGTTCCCGGGCGTGAACCGGCCATCCGCGTTGTTCAGCGTGAAACTGAACGTCCCGGGCGCCGTGTCCGTGAACTGGTCCGTCCGGCCCGCGCTGCGGGTGATGCCGTTCCCGAACTCGACGTAGTCGGTGACGTCGACATAGGTGCCGTCGGGCCCGCAGGCGAGGGCGATCTTGTGGGGACTGATCGGACCGCCCGCATACACGCTTCCCTGCGGGTAGAGGGTCGAGGACGGGTAGAGGGTCGCGGACGGGTACAGGCCCGGGGTGATGAGACGGCCGGTCATGAGAAGGTCTGGAATCCGTTCTTCGGGACAGCGCCGACCCGGACCGCCTGCTGCACGGCGTTGAACACGACCTTACCGAGGCTGGCTTCGTTCCCGACGACGGCACCAGACACGGTGAGGTGCATGTGGAAGCCGCCGCTGCTGTTCGCTGCGGTCGCGGCACTGTTCGCGCGGACCGTCGCGCCGGCCACGTTCACCCCGACCGTCCCGCCGGCGCCCAGCCCGGGGACGAGGCCCGCGATGGCTGCGTGGGCGAGGTGCTGGTTCCCGTTGAGGCCGTTGACGAGGCCCTGCACGATGTTCCGGCCATGTTCGGTGAACACGGTCGAGGGGGAGTGGATGCCGAGGATGTTCTTGAACGTGCCGACGACACTGTTCGCGACGTCGGCGACTGCTGAGCCGACCATTCCAACCGTTGCCTTGATGCCTTCGATGAGGCCCTGGATCGTCTGCCGGCCCGCGTTGAGGAGCCACGTGCCCGCGTTGCGGAAGAAGCCCATGATCCGGCCGTATAGGGTGCGGGCGACGCCGACGGCCCGGTCGATCGCGGTGCGGAAGAAGTTGACGACGTTGTTCCAGATGCCGCGCCAGAAGCCGTAGTAGGCGTTCGCGGAGGCACGGAACCAGTTCACGATCCCGTCCCAGACGCTCTTGAAGAAGCCGGTGATCGCATGCCAGACGGTCTGGAAGAGGATCTGGTTCGCCCGCCACAGCTTCCCCCAGAGGGCGCCGATGGTGGTGAGGGTGTCGGCGAACCATTTGCAGACCGCTCCCCACACGACTTGCAGGAACGCGCACACCTGCTTCCAGTGCGTGACGAGGAGCACGATCGCGACGACGAGGATCCCGATCGCGATGACGATGAGGCCGATCGGGTTCGCGGAGAGGACGATGTTCAGGGCGACTTGCGCGACTCCCCACAGGGCCGTCGCGATGCGGATCGTCGCCATCACTCCCTGGTAGATTTTGAACGCGGCGACGAGGCCGCCGATGACCGCGGCGATGTTCAGCAGCAGGGGCGCGTTGTTCGCCGCCCACACTCCCATCGCGGCGAATCCCTTCACGAAGCCGAGGAGCGTCGGCAGGGACGCTTTGATGCCTGCCGTGATCTTCCCGATCGCGGGTTCGACGACGGGGAGGATCTTCTCCACCACCGTCTGGGAGACGTCCTCGAATGCGCGCTGCATGCGAGCCAACTGGCCCGGCAGTGACCCGCCCGCGGCTTTCGCCGCCCCCCCGAACTCCTTGTTCAACTCGCCGAGGATGACCTTCTGAGCGCCGGCCGTGTTCCCGGCCTTCTCCATCGCTTTGATCTGCTTCTTCTGCGCCTCGGTGAACGTGACACCGACCTTCGTCAGCTTCGCGACTCCCGCGGCGGGATCGTTCAACGCCTTCCCGAGCTGGACGGCGTACTTCGACGCGTCGCCGCCCATCTTCGCGGCCATGTTCGAGGCGGCGAGGGTCGCCTGATCGAAGACCTTGTTAGGTCCCTGGTTTTTGATGTTCCGGAACGTGAGGAGCAACTGCTCCGCTTGCACGACGGAGTCGTCCGTCTGCCCGGACATGCTCTGAATCGAGGAGGCGAGGTTCTCCATATGCCCGACGGTGACACCCGCCGCGTTACCCGTCGACTTGATGCCCGCCTCGAGCTGCGCCTGCCCCTTCGAGGCGTCCATCGCCTCACCGATCCCGGTCTTCAGGATCGCGCCCGCAGCACCAGCCGCACCGATCGCGACGCCCGCGAACACCTTCTTCGTCAGACCGAAGGAATGCTCGAACGTCTTCCCCGCGATCTGCGCCTTCGACGACAGGTTCGAGAGAGCACGAGACGCGGTCTCGTCCTTCCCGAACAGTCGGAAGGTCAGATCCTTCGTCGGCATTCAGTCAACCTTTCTGGGCTTCGTTGAACGCGTCGCAGAAGTCGGCGAGGGCGTTGAAGTCACGGATCGACAGGGCGTCGACCTGATCGGGGGTCAGGTGGCAGATGTGGGCGAGGAGACCGAGGTAGCGGCAGCGTCGCTCCCAGAGGTCTCCTCGGTAGGGTCCGGCTCCTCCTCCATGTCGAGGTCCCCGAGCGCGAAGTTGATCGCATGCAGTTCCGTGACGGCCCCCTGCCGGGTGCGGAGCAGCCAGACGAGGGCCTGCAGCGATGCGGCGTCCATCTCCTGCAGGCCGTCGACGAACTGTTTGATCGTCAGTCCCGACTTCGCTTTCAGCTGGATGCCGTCGAAGACGGTCATCTTCTGGAAGTCGAAGACGCCGAGGTCTTCACCCTCGAGTTTCACTCGGACGAGGTTCGATGCCATGTCTATGTTTCCCCTTGCATTTGTGGTGTCCTGTCTACCGGAACTTCGCGTCGCGGCACGCCTTATCGATCGCGTCGAGGAACTTCCCCTCCACCTGCTTCGACTTCCCGTCGATCGTCTTGAAGAAGAACGGGTGCATGGGCTGTTTGACGAGGTCGTCCCTGTTCCCGAACACGGGATGCGTGAACGTGGAGCCTCCCGTCCCGTTGCCCATCTCCAGGGGCCGGGCGTGGGGCGCCTTCCGCCGGTTGACGACGATGCGGATCCCCGCAGACCGGGCCGTGAAGTTCGGCCGGATGTACGTCGCGGCCGGGATCCGCTTCGACCAGGACGCTGCGGCTTTCACGTCGGCGACGAGGTCAGCCCCGGCTTCGGTGACGGCTTTCCGGATCTCCTTCCGCACCGCGGACGCGAACTTCTTGTTCGTCGTCTTCAGTTCGGCGGCGAGTTCCCGCATCGCCGCGGTCACCTGATCGACCATTCAGACGGCCGAGTCGGTGGACGTGTAGACGGCCTGCAGGGCCCCGTTCGTGCCGTCGTCGAGGAGCGCGAACGTGAGCTTCTGGTCGAGGACGTCGGGGCCGCCGACGTTCACGGTCCCGTCGTCGAGGAACGCGGCGGGCGCGTAGAACGACAGGCCCGACCCGCCGGGCCCCGCGAACGACAGCTTCAGGGCGAGGGGCGAGTCGCCGACGTAGGCGTCGTAGAGGGTGCGGGAGAAGAACTCCGCATCCAGTTCGGCCGTGTACTCACGCCACCCGTTCTCGATCTGCTCCGCCCTCACCCCGTTCGTCCCCAACTGGTACCGGTCCGTCTTCAGGCTGTTCTTCCCCTTCAGGGAGACGGACTTGACGGTCCCGACGGCAGTGCCGCCCGTGTTCGTGTAGATGCCACTGGTCGTGGTGGTGGTGCCGCCGGCGATGAGGGTGCCCTGCAGGAACTGGAACACGTAGGCGCCCGTGTTGTAGGCGGGCGTCTGCATCGCCGTTGCCGCCCCATAGTTGATGCCCGTAGCGGAGCCGACGTAGACGCCGGACGCGTGGGGGACCTTCGCGGCGGTGACGAGGTTCGACGTGTACGGGCCCGACCCGGTCGCCGCCCCGGAGGTCTGCACGATCTCCTCCAGGACCCCCGTGTCGATGGTCACGTAGGCGCCGGCGGGGATCGCGGCGGTCGTCGCGATCGTCGTCGCGCCCTGCGTCACCGCCGACGACAGGACCGTCGCCGCGAACCCGTTGCTGGGCGTCGCCTCGTCGAGGGCATCGATGGTGAGCTTCGCTTTCACGTCCGCGTTCGTGTCGACGGACACCTCCCAGTCGGTGATCTTGCAGCCCGGGTACGTGAACGCGTTCTGGGTGAGGACACCGCTCGTGTCGGGGCGGACGATCTGCGTCGTGAACCCCTTCCCCTGCAGGGTGCCGATGTTGTGCACCTGCTGGTACAGGCCACCCCCGACCGACGTCGGGGTCGTCGTGTAGGAGCCGAGCATGTGCTGCAGGACGATCCCGAACCCCGTCGTCGTCACCCCGAACTGAAGGTCACCGCCCGCCTCCCGGGCGGCGTTCACCCGCCGCGACGCACGCGGCACGAGGCCACCACCGCGGAGGCCCATGCCCTGCGTCGTGTTCTTCTTCAACTTCACCGACTCGGAGTCGAACTCGATGAAGCGGGTGACCGCGACGGGCGTACCGAAGGTCGTCTCGGTCGCGATGCCGAGGGATGCGGAGAGGCCAGCGCCTACAGCCATTGAAGGGTCCTAACTAGGAGAGTCGGTGAGTGGAGAGGTTCAGGCGGCGGGCGGGAGCGGGACGGGGCCGGTGAGGGTCTGCTCGACGAGGGCCGGGTCGGGGGTCACGTCCGGGTTCTTCACCCGGGAGCCCGCACACCAGTCCTGGTTCTCGAAGGAGTGGGCGATCTCGTCGGGGACCTCGAACGTGGCGCCCGCCTCGATGCGGAGGTCGAGGCCGGGGATGTCCCACCGCTGCTCGGTGATGTTCTTGAAGACAGCCACGATGCGGGCTCCTTTACGGGGTGTAAGTGTTCTGGACTTGCAGCTCGAAGTCGATGCCCGCGTAGAGGGCTTCCCCGGCGAGGTCGTCGGCGTCTTCGGTCTGGTGGAAGGACATCTGCCCGGTAAGCGCGATGCGGCCCTGCGTCAGGATCTTTTCCAGGGTGGGGTCCGCGGCGATGAACTTCGCGATCACGTCGAGGAGGGAGATCGCGGCGTCGCGGGCGGGTTTCTGAGTCGGGCCGGGACGCCAGCATTGGATGTAGCCGGGGACCGTGAACGTCTCCTGGATCCGTCCCCGGCCGATCGCCGTGTACTCGTTCGTGCCCGCCCCGGCGTCACCGGATTCGGTACCGGCACGGCCGATGACGACCCCGGTGACCCCGGCGACGAGGGGGATGTTGTCGGAGAGTTCCGCGTCCCCCTGCGCTGCCGTGAGCAGGGCCGGGAGGCCGGTGACGAGGTAGTCGATGACGGCACCCCACGACGTGCCCATCAGGCGATCTCCGGTGGGCGGCGCCACGGTTCGAGGATCTCCATGACCGCGTTCGGGACCATGTAGTTCCCCGGCATCGTCACGTCATCCGACGCGGACGCACCGAACGCGCTACCGGACCGGAACGCGACCTCACTCTTCCGGTACCAATGCTTGATGAGTTCCGCGCAGGCGAGCTGGATGTCGTCGGGGATCGTCGACAGGCCCGCCACGTAGACGACCGTCACCGTGCCCGCACCGGACGGGAACAGCATCGCCGACCCGGACGCACCACGGCGGGTGATCTCCCCCGTCGCCCGGTTCCACGTGTACCCATACGAATCCACGGACGCGCCGAGAGGCTGCTCCGTGAGCGTATGCGAGATGGGCCCGTACGTCTCCGTCACCGACGTGACCGACGACACCCACCTGGCGGTGAGGACCACGGACCGTTGCCCGCCGTCGAAGACGTCCGTCCTGGTGTGCACACGGATCGGGCCCGTCACGTTCTCGATCACGTCCGCGGCGGCCTTCAACCAGCGCCGCAACTTCACATCCTTCGACGTGTTCGCCGGGTCGAGGTTCAGCTCGTCCTTCAAATCGGGGAGGGAGATGAGGTCCATCTGCGCGGGCACGACCGTGAACTGGTCCTGCACCCCCCCGGTCAGGTTCCCGGAGATGGACCAGACGAGGAGGTACGTGCCCACCTGGGAGGCGAGGATCGGCTTCACCGCCGTCTTCCCGTCGATGACCGCATCCGCGACCGTCGCCGTCGACAGGTCCGGCGCCGTCACCGTGAGGTTCACCGTGGAACCGGCCAGGTCCGCGTCAGCGACGAGCTCCGCCGGGTAGACGGTCCCCAGAAGGACAGACACCCGCTACTACTTCTGCGCGCCCGGCAGCGAATCCGCCGACTGCTGCTTCGTCTCCGCCGTGTCCGTCGACTCCGCCGCACGCCGACCCGACGCGGGACGGACGACCTTCGCGAACGCCTCATTCACGTACGTGACCGGCTCCGGGTCCGGGACCGCGCCCGTGCCCTCAGTCCCGAGGGGACCGAACTCGTACGTCACAGGCCCATCCGGGCCCTCGACGGCGCCCGTACCGCCCGGGTGGCCGGGGGTCTGCTCGTACGTGACGGGCCCGTCCGGGCCGGGCACCGCGCCCGTCGGCTGCGGAACGACGACGCCCTCATCCGTGACTGCCATGCGGCTACTCCTTCAGTTTCGGTTCGAGTGTGGCCCGGGCCCGCGCCAAGGGGAAACTTGAAACGCGGGCCCGAGGTCTTCAAGTGTCCAGGTCGAGTTTGGGGCCGTACTGAGCGATGATCTCGTACGCGTAGGCCAGCAGGTCCTCTGGACGCTGGCCCCTGGGCTGCTTCGTGACCCACAGCTCTAAGTTCTCGGGACGGTTGTCCGATCGGACACCGTTGATGTGGTGGACGTTCTCGTCGCTCGTGAGGTGCCGGCCGAGCATCTTCGACATGACGACACGATGCTCCGGCACATGTGAGTTCACCCACCCAGGAGGACGTCCTTCCGGCGGGACGTAGACCAGCACGTATCCGTCCGGGTTGAGTCGCCTATGGCTCTTGACCGCTGCCGGGCGCCCCTTGATCGGCGCCCGGTACTTCTCGCGGCAGGCAGGAGAGCAGTACACCTGCCCCTTGTTCTCCTTCGCGCCCCAACGGGGAACCTCGAAGGTGTTCCCGCAGGGGCAGTTCTTCACCACCCAAGTGGTCCGTCTGACGCCCGTATCCGCCCTCTGTTTGGTCTTCACTCCTCGGCACTTCGCCGAACAGTTTTCCCTCTTAGAGGACGGATACGAGACGTCGAACGGGGTCCCGCAGCGCTTGCATTGGCGTGTTATCACACTCTCAGACTAGCGCCCCGGTGACTTCACAATCACAGGTTCGAGACGGTCCCAAACGCACCGGGACGATACACGGCCAAGGCGAGCCTCTCTTCGGCACGGATGGCCACCTTGTTCTCCTGGAAGAAGGTGCTGTGCGAGTTGGACGCCTCGACGGTGAGCCCGTCGCGGCGGAACACCTGCCCGCCCTGCTTGAACGCCCCGATGAGGGCCGTGCCCGCGGTGATCGCCGTCGTCGTGACGACGGTCTTCCCCCACAGGGTCTGGTTCGCGGAGTCGACGAAGGGGCCGCCCGCGAAGTAGTTCCCGGTACCCGTCGCCTTCGCCAGCAGGATCGTCTGCCAGTCCGTCGGGTTGAGGACGATCGCGTCGGGCTCGAGGAACGAGTTCACGCGGATCGCGGTGATCTGCCGGAGGAGGACATCCATGTCGTTGTCGCCTGCCGCCGAGGGCGCGGTGCCCTTGACGATCGAGGTCCGCAGACCGGACCGGTTGAGGATGCCCGTCAGGTGCGGGGCCGTACCCGAACCGGACAGGAGCTCGGCCTCCTCCGCGATCTGCACGAAGAGGGAGAGACGGTTGTCGATGTACGACTGTGCCTGCGCCCAGTCCTCGAGCATCTCGTCGGTGACGGGCAGGAACGTGGCGATCTTCCGGACGGACTCGTCGACGTTCGTGAACGCGAGAGCGGACTCCGGCTTCGTGCCGCCTTCCGCGGTCGCCGCGGCAGCGTTCGTCGCCGTCGTCTCCACGAGGTACCGGATCAGCGGCGTCGTCGTGGTGCCCTGCGCGAAGAGGGACGCGATGGTGAGGGGCTGGAAGCGGATGTCGACGACGCCGGGCAGCACCGACGGGGTCGCGACGTTCGCGGCGCCACCGGCAGCCTCGGTGAGGAGCGTCTTAATCTCGATGTCACCGGTCGTCCACGCGCCGCCCTTGAGGCCACGCTGCATGAGGGACTTGTAGCCGGCGGACTCGACGAACTGCTGCCCGATCGACTTCGCGCCCACCTGACGGTCGGTCGTGTCCGTCGCGGCGTCGCCGACGGGGGCACCGCCGGTGAAGGACTTCCGCTTCTCCTCGACGTACTCGAGGTCCTGGACTTCCTGCTCCCACTTCTTGATGTCGACCTCGATGGCCTCATACTGCTTACGCATCTCAGAGGCGGTGAGGGTCTCATCGCGGGTGAGGTCGAGGCCCTTCTGCGACAGCTCGCGGACCTTGGCCTTCGCTTCGTTCAGAGTCGGCATGACTCAAATCCTTTCGGTGAGGAGGGAGAACCGCGCTTCGGCGGCCTTCCGGATGATGTCGATTCGTTCGGCTTCGGCGGCAGCTTCGGCGGCGGCGGCCTTGGCGGCGGTCGCGGTCGTGTCTGCGGTCTCTGCGTCCTCATCGGGGTCCGGGATGCCGAGGGCATCCAGGAGCTCATCCACGGTCGCGTCCGCGGCCTGGATGAGGGCTATCGCCTGCTGCACTTCAGCAGGAAGCGTCGTGGCGTCGACCTGGGCGAACAGGTCGATGGCCTGGTCGATGGCGGCGTCGGTGGCGGAGATGAGGGCGACGGGGTCGGAGGCGTCCTCCGTGTCCGCGTCCTTCACCTCAGGGAAACCGAGCGAACGGCGGACCGCATCGCGGGAGTAGACACCCTTAGCGGCGGCGATGTCCTCGTCGGCGCCCGTGTCGCCGCCCTGCGGGTCATCCGCAGACTTGAACGTCGCACCCAACGCGACCGCATGCCGGGCGATCGCGTCGAGGTGCTCCTGATCCGTCTTCGAGTTCCGGGCACCTGCCTTCGCCTCGACGCTCTTGTAGGCGAGGATCGCCGCCTCCCGGTTCGAGGGGATCGCGACGATCGCGGCGTTGAGCAGTTCGCGCTTCACCTGAGTGACGCCGTCCTTCTGCGTCTTCTCCGACATGAACGCGACGGACGTCCGGTTCACGTGGCCCTCACGGACGAGGGTGCGGACCTTCTGCGCCTCCGGAGTCGACGCGAACGTGCCCTCGATCCGGAGGTTGCCCTTCTCGTCGATCCACGGCCGCGCGGACCCGATCGTGCCCGCGACGGACATCTGGTGATCCATATCGACCGTGATGTGCTCCGGCAGTGGCGTCTTCCACTCCTCGGGGAGGAGCACGTCACCGTCACGGTCGCGGGTCGGCGCCGACAGGATCGCGGAGAACGATCCCGGGAAATCATCGTCGACGGGGGCTGTGATCGCAGCGTCCTTGTGGATGACCTTCATGGGGCTCCTACTCGAAGTGGGTTGTGCAGGCACAGTCGGTGCCGTCGTCGCCGGGCACACGGGCCCCGTTCGTGAACGTGTCGAGGATCGGGACCGACTGGCCGGCGAGTTCCCCGTGGAACACGCACGCCGGGTCGTGAACCCACGTCTTCACCGTCGCCCCCGACTGCAGCGCCCCGCCGAGGCGCCCCATCAGGGACCGGGCCGCCGGCGTCGGCTTCGCCGGGAGGGCGAGCGGTGCCGGTTTCGCAGGGATCGCGACGAGATCACCGCGGTCAGTGGGCGCCACATCGATCGGAGTGTCCGCGGGGGCGGCACCCGTGACGGTGACCTTCTCCTGCGCGGCCCCGAGGGGGATGAGGGCCGCGTTCGCGAACACCCGATCCATCTCCGGATCCTCGCTGCGGGGCAGACCGAACATGGCCCGCGACTCGTTCCCCGTCAGGAAACCCGCGTTCCGCATCGACACCGTCGCGGTCGCCTTCACCTCGAAGTCGCCGCGGAGGACTTCCTCCATGTTGAACCGGGTGAACGTCGCCCCCTGCACCGGGTAGAAGTCCGGGACCAACTGGTGGTCGATGACGGACTCGAAGTTCACGAACCGGGGCGCCATCGTGTCCCGATACTGGGACCGGAGCTGCTCCGTGATGTTCGAGAACGTCGCATGGTCGAGGATGTGCACCACCGGCGGGGGCACGTCATACGCCGCGCACACTTCCTCCCGGTTCAACTTCCGCGACTCGATGTACTGCATCTCCTCCGCGGACAGCTGCACGACCTTCGGGGTGACGCCCTCCTCGAACACGGCCGTACCGCCCGTGTTATCGGCCCCCGCATGCGCCGCATCGAACTGGGCCTTCAGGCGTTGGATCGCACCCGAGGAGAGGGTCTGCTCCGTCGTCAGGATCATCCCCGGACGGGCGCCCCGCGCCCACATCGCCGCCGTCGCGCGCCGCGCCGAATCCTCATTCAGGAGCGTCATCCGCAGGGACTCGAGGACCGACAGGCCCCGCGTCAGATTGTCCGGGTTGTACGTCGTGAACGCGACCACATCCGACTCCGGGATCCCCGGCAGCAGCGACGTGTTCACCGTCCCGTTCGAGTACACGTACTCGATGCCCCCGTCACCCGTCCGCCGGACGATGACATTCGTCGGATGCATCGGATGCAGCTCCCGCACCCGCCCCGACCGGTCCCGGAGCTTCAACCAGAACGCTTCCCCATACACGTCCCGCGTCGACGACGTCCACTCCCACAACTTGAAACCCGACATGCGCGCATTCGGGCGGGCGAGAAGATCCTGCAGAGGACCCGCCTCGTTCACCGAGTCCGTCTCGTTGACGCGCTGCTTCACCTCGAACGGCATCCGCGCCGTCGCCATCGCCAACTTCCGGACCACGGTCCCGACCCACAACTGCGACTTGTAGATCGCCGAATACGCCGCATACGAGTTCAGCAGCGCCATCGTCGAGGACGCGTAATAGGACGCGTCAGCGAAGATCGGAGTCCGGTCGCCGAGGGTATCCACCGACGACGTCGGAATCACCTGACCGTTCGAGAGAAACACGCCCGTCGGGTTCCTCTCGTTAGACGTTCACGGCTTGCATGTACTTGATCCGGGACCGCGGCAACCACAACGCCGTATCCAGGTGGAGCTTGTCCCCATTACGACCCACAGAGGATGCGTCCTCGAACACGAAGAACCCGTCATCCCACGACGTCAACACGCCATCGAACGCCTCATCCGTGTCCACCGTCACCAGCCACCGCGACCGGACAGCCTGCCGGATCAGACGCTCACGCGCCACGCTCAACCACCCAACACGAGCAGATCACCCGAGTCGTACCGCGACGGACGCTTCGCCTTCAACAGACCCCACGCCGCCAACGTCACCGCCTCCACAGGAGCCACCACCACAGGAGACCGACGCCGGTCATACATCCGCGCATCCCCCACGATCTTCTCCCGCACACCCACCACCGACGCATCCAACGCCGGCCGCCCAATATGCTCCACCCGACCCACCGGAACCGCATCGATGAACACAGCCGTCGCCGCCTGCATCTCCATCGCGTTCCCCGTCTCCTGCAACACACCCTTCGGCAACATCGCCGTCAACCCATTCGCCAACGACTTCGACGCCGGCCCACCCTTATCCATCACCACAGCCTTCGGCCGACGCCGCTGTGCCAACCCCTGAACATACGGGATCACCCAATCCGTACCCGGCTCATACCGCGCCAGATCCACGAACGTCCGCTCCCCATGAGCGAACGCGATCCCCACCGCAGACCACGCCCCATCCACCGACGAGGCGACCCCGATGAACTCCACCGCCTGACCCTCACCCGGACGCCAATCCGACCGGCACGCCCCCCACGCCTCCGCAGACACCATCTGCCCCACCGTGCCCGCATCCGGCCAGATGGAGAGTCGCTCCTCACGGTACTTGTCCTCAGCCTGCGCGGAACGGAACCGCTCCAAGTCGTTGAAGAAGTACTCGACCGTTAGACCCTCACGGTGCCCGATTGACGGGTTCGCCTGACGAATCGCCACCGGATCATCCGACCGGCAATCCTCCGCAGCGGACCACTCCGCATACCCAAGATCCGTGCCCGCACCCCGACGGCCCCGATCCACGACACCCTGCAGGACCGCAGCCCCCGCGAGAACCGTCCCCGTCAACACGATCTGCCGATTCCGGAACGCCGAAGTCACCGGGACGATCGCCGCGTACTGCTCCCCCGACAACTCCTGAGCCTCATCGAAGATGACCGTCGGAGCCGAAAAGCCGCGAGCCCCACCCTTCGTCCGCGTCCGGTACGAGATCTCCGACCCCGACCGGGTCCGGATCGACTGCCGACCCGGAGACCCGAGGATCTTCGCGACCTCCGAGTCCAGCCACGGTACCGACTCGATCAGGTTCCGCATCCGCTTGAACGCCTCATCAGCCGTCGCCGACTGATGAGCGCTATGCACGATCCGCTGCTCCCCGAACAGGAACAGGCCCGCAAGTTCCCGCGCCTCAAGGAGTTGGCTCTTCCCGTTCTGACGCGCACAGATCAGCCCGAACTCCTGAGCCGCCCACGTCCCATCCGCCTGCACACCCAGCATCGCCTCGAGCGCGATCTCCTGCCACGGGTACAGCGGGATGCCCGCCTCCGCCGAGAGCTGGATCGCCTCCACCGCACCGTTGTCCACAACAGTTTCAGGGATGTGAATAAACCGGGGTTCCTGAATCCCGGTGACCGTTTCAGCGACTAGCAAACCGGAACACCCCGTGGGACGATTCGTGGGTGGACAAAAGAACCTGCTCGATCGACGGATGCGAACGCCCCGTCACCTCCATCGGCCTCTGCAACGCCCACTACCTCCGCCAGAATATCTACGGCGACCCACACCGCGGCGGACCGATAAAAAACACCCGAGCCATCGACCACCCAGACGGCACCCGAACCTGCTCCACCTGCCAGCAGCGGAAACCCCTCGACACCTTCGACCACGACAAGAGTGCCCGCCTCGGCCACCGGTCCCAATGCAAACCCTGCCGCGGGGCACACGTCGCCCAGTGGTACCAGGACAACCACGAACGGCAGCTAAACCGAGCACGAGAGCGCTATACCCGCAACATCGACAAGGTCCGCGCCGCCGACACTCTCAGATACCAGCGGAACCGCGAAACTCGCATCGCCCTCGCGACCGAACACGCCCACGTACGCCGAGCCCGGATGCGCTCCGGGACCTACGTCCGCGGCATCACCCACAAAAGCCTCCGCAAGATCTACGGCGACCTCTGCTGCTACTGCGGCATCCTCATGGCCTTCGAGCCCATACCAGGCACACGCTACAACCCAGACCGGGCCACCATCGAGCACATCATTCCGATCTCAGCCGGTGGGGCACACGACTGGGACAACGTCACGCTCTGCTGTCGACGCTGCAACCTCCGCCGCAACCGCACACCCATCAACGAGTGGCTCACGAAGATCAACCCGCCCGAAGCTCCCGAGACCGTTTGAGCCGCTCCAACGGCGTCTCCGCCACCCGGGCGCCCTCAAGCGCCTTATCGAGCGACGCGTCGTACTGCCGGATCAACGCGGCGATCGAGGAGCCCGTGTCCTGGATCCCCGAATCGAGGATCCGCGCAATCAACAGCGTTGCTTGACCCATCGGCGTATCCGTCCGATCCGCGTCCGCCAACGCACGCTCCGTCACCCGCAGCAGCCCACCCTCATCCGGGGCCTTCGGCGGCAACGCGACGACCGGAGCCGAGTCGCGTCGAGCCGGCGGCGGCTCCGGAGCCCGCGACGCCCGCATCCTGCACCGCGGCGAACAGTACTTCGCCGTGTCCCGCTTCGCCTGGAAACGGCCACCACACGACGCGCACTCGACAGTCCTCATCCGAGGGCTCCTTCCGAGTCGCGACCCGCATCCGCCGTCACGGTTGCGTCAAGTGAGGGTAGATCCACGCGTTTTGAAAACTGGGCGGGTCGAACGCCCCGCCGTCCCCTGGCGATTGCCTGACCCCTACCTGGGAGCCGGCCGGGCCTCGGGTCGGCGGGTCAAGCCGTGGGGCTTGTCACCATTCGATGTCGGCGGGTGGTTGTGCGGGTAGCGGCACTGACCATAGGGGCTTGGCGCCGCGTGCGGTGTTGCATCTTAGGTGTGCTTCGCAGGCGTTGTCTATGTGCCATTGGCGTGGGTCGTCTGGGGGTAGTGCACTGCGGGGTATGCGGTGGTCGAGTGACCAGCTCAGTGGGTGCGGCCACTTCAACTGCATATCAATCGGATAGCGGCATAGATGGCAGATGTGGTCGCCTATTATTTTGAGGCGGTTCCTGGATTCGAGGTAGCGCTTGTCGTCTAACCCTGGCCGTTTGGGTGTTCGTCGCCGTTTAGTCATGGACGTGTGCGTCGATGTGGGTTTGGCCTGCGAGGCCGGCGCGTATGGCGCGGTGTCGTCCGTCGTGGATGAAGTAGTGGCCGTCGAGTAGGTGTTCGACGTGGATGGGCCCGGTGGTCAGCGCCTCGGTTGTGGTGCCGTGTGTGTGGCCGGGGTTGATGTTGTGGCAGGGCCAGACGAGTAGGTCGAGTGGGATGCGTCGTGTGGGGAGGTTGTGCCAGTTGGTCATCTCTACCCACGGTTTTGGGGACACGTGTGCACCGACGTGTCCATATTGCCTTGTCGGGGTGTGTGTCTGCAACGCCACGCCGGTGTTCATGGGTGTGTGGCGATGATGGTGGCGGCGAGTAGGGCGAGTGCGAGGGTGGTGTCGCGGATGATGCGTGCGGTGTTCATGGGCGTCTGAATGTTCCTGTGGTGGCGAGTTGTTGGCCGCAGCGGTCGCAGGTGCGGGCGCCGAGCCAGGTTTGTCTCGTGTAGTAGTCGCGG
>Ga0070659_100001893_pt1 | contig 14974 bp, 15 predicted proteins | sample KBSC23metaG_FD_64666 | JGI IMG/M metagenome (GOLD analysis project Ga0070659, IMG submission 64666) | Corn rhizosphere microbial communities from Kellogg Biological Station, Michigan, USA - KBS C2-3 metaG | ecosystem: Host-associated > Plants > Roots > Rhizosphere > Soil ... | reverse complement strand
CGCTGTTGTTGTTGCTCCTGGTTAATGTGTGTATCAAAACTTCCCAAGGAAACGTAATACACTTTTGTGTTAATGTCGGAATAAATTAATGAAGCAATTGTTTTCAAATCCTTTCCAAGATTTGTATTGGGGTAATCCAAAATGGAAGGATGGGCTTTCGATTGTTTAAAAATATAATCAGCAGATGATAGTGTTTCCGCCATTGTTTTGTACAAATAGTCGACGGGCTTTTCATCGTGATGACCGTCGTGTTGTGATGAAATGTCTTTGAAAAATTTTTCATTGCTCGTTCCAAACAGACGTTTTGGATCTTTAAATGCCAGTCCATTCATTTGTTCTCCTTTGAGAGCCAAACTCAAAATATCATCAATTTCCAAAGCTTGTGTTGGTTTGCCGCATCCATTGCATTGCGCATCCAAATATCTTCCAATCCAGCCCGAATTAATGAATTGATTGCTTGCACTTGCTGTTTGCCAAATATCCATGCTACGGAAATGCGAACGGTCAGGGTTTGGATAGCCCACACTATTCATAATTCCCAAATCACCGTTATGAAACGCATCAGCAAATGCAGTGAGTTCAGGATGCAATCCTACTTCATCGGTGATGGACAATGCTTTTGTTTTTTCGATGCCTAACTTCGGTCTTGACTTGTAATAAATATCATTACGAACCGGGATCACGGTATTCAATCCGTCATTGCCACCACTTAGCTGCAGTATGACAACGACCTTGTTTCCCGGCGGCACGGCTTGCCCGGTTTCGAAGGGTTTTAAAAACTTCGGGACGAAAAATGATGCTGTTGCCAGCGATCCAACCTGTAAAAATTCTCTGCGTTTGATTAACATCGAATGAGTTTTAATGATTACAATTTCATTTTGCCTCTTAGCACATCTGGTATTCCGGTGTGCTCATTATTTGAATAGTTGCTGTTTTTACAAAGCTCTCTTTGCTTTGCGGATTTGCGTAAAACTGAATCACTGCCGAACTGTACTCAGGGGTAATTTGCAATAAGGAATTTTGAATTGCACCAATCAACTGGCCTTTTGGGACCGAATCGAAATTCTTCAAATAATTGCTCCAGGAAATTTCTGCAATGATTGGTTTGCCAACCTTTCCCATTTTGTTTCCCTTGTAAACATTTGGCCTTTCATCATCCATTCTTCCCATCATCTGGTCGTCATCTGATTTTGGCTTCACATTAAAATCATCGCTGTCGTTAAACATTTGCGGCAAACGCATGCGCATCATTAATGTTGAACTGTCGATCCAGTTTTTTCCTCCGGGCCATCCGGCAACATTTGGCGGATAAAACAATACCTGTCCTAAAACTCTTTGCACTAATAGTTGCGCTTCTTCATTTTGCAATTTCATTGGAAGCATGCGGCGAATACCCGCAATTAATTCAATAGGAGATTTAATTCGGACGCCAATATTTTTTTCCTCGTAAAACCAATCGGAGGTAAAAATATCTTCCGCGAGTTTTGAAATATTGTAATCGGACTTATAGAAACGATCCGCTAACCAATCCAGTTTTTCTTTGTCAATATTGTCGTTTACAAAAAAGCGATAAATCTTTTGCGTGATGTATTTTGATGTTTGTGGGTGATCCAATAAAATATCGAGCACATCATCGCCATTAAAATTTCCTGTCTTTCCTAGGACTGTTTTGTTGCCATCATCATGAGTGAATTTTCTGAAAACAAATTCGCCTTTAATGTTGGCACCCCAACCCGTGAATGCCCTTGCAGCTTCCTTCACATCTGTTTCTGTGTAATTGCCGCGACCCATTGTGAACAATTCCATCACTTCACGAGCGAAGTTTTCGTTCGGATGGTCTTTCCTGTTTTGATTGGCATTTAAAAAATTCAACATCGCTGCGCTCTTCGAAACTTCGTGCAACAGGTCCCTGAAACTTCCCAATGCATTTTGGCGGACAACATCCAAAAGCTGTTGCTCAAAAAAAACATTAAGGTTGCGAGAAGCAAAATGCCCATGCCAGAAAAAGGCCATTTTTTCACGAAGCTGTTGATCGCTGTCGATCATGTTTTCAAGCCATAACAAATTCAAATTTTTGATAGCCTGTTGTTGCTGCTGCTGAATATTTTTGCGTTCCTGTGCATCCAATTCTTTTTTTCGCATGCCTTCATCCTGTATGCCCTGTACCAATCCTTTTAAATAATCGTCAGTTGCGTCGAGGTATTCAGGCTTCTTGTCAGATGCTTTCTGCAGCGCTTTGTATAATTGAAGTGGAGTAATTTTTGGAAGCTCTTGCATTTGATCTGCAGCAGGACCAAAACCCGCCCGCCACATTAAATGTTGATTTTTGAGTTGATTGGAAAGCATTGGAAGAGAAATTTGATTTCAGACCTAAAAAAACTGAAAGAGTTTAACAAAACAAGTTAACTGCCGGTTAACAGAAGTTTAATTGAAGCAATAATCTTTTTAAATTTGAGAGGAGCTATGAGAACCCGTGTATTCAAATATTTGTCGCCATTTTTATTGTACTACGGAGCCATTGCATCTTTCCTCAGCTCAGGGTTTGTGGTTTGGTTGCCTTTAATTTATTCCTGGCTTTTCATACCATTGGTTGAATTGTTTACAAAACCGGATGAGTCGAATCTTTCTGCAGCAGAAGAAGAGCTGGTAAAGAAAAATATCTGGTACGACGTACTGCTTTACATGGTAGTTCCGTTTCAATTTTTTGCTTTGGGCTTGTTCTTCAATGAAATCACTTACTCGCCGCAAGCTTGGACCGACATTGTGGGTAAAACCATGGCGATGGGTTTGCTCTGCGGTGTGATGGGAATTAATGTTGGCCATGAACTGGGCCACAGGAGCAATAAGACTGAACAGTTTTTGGGGAAGCTTCTGTTGCTTTCCTCTTTATACATGCATTTTTTTATTGAGCACAACAAAGGGCATCATAAAAGAGTGGGAACACCCGATGATCCTGCATCGGCAAGATATGGTGAGATGGTTTATGCATTTTATTTTCGTGCGACAATCTTCGGATATTTCAGTGCATGGCGGATTGCAAACAGGGATGCAAGGAAGAAAGGATACAAAGCTTTTTCACTTCACAATGAAATGCTTCAATTCCAAATTATACAAATTGCGTTTGTCGCACTGGTCTTTTTCTTTTTTGGCTGGCTGACCACTTTGTTGTTTTTAGCTGCTGCCCTGCACGGAATCCTTTTATTGGAAACTGTGAACTACATTGAACATTACGGTTTGCAGCGAAAACAAATTGCAGAAGGTAAATATGAAAGAGCCATGCCCGAACACAGTTGGAACAGCAATCATATTATTGGCCGTGTAATGTTATTCGAGTTGAGCCGCCACAGCGATCATCATTATTTGGCAAGCCGTAAATATCAAATACTTCGACATCACCAAAACTCACCGCAAATGCCAACGGGATACCCGGGAATGATGTTGTTATCAACCGTTCCTCCTTTATGGTTTAAAGTGATGAATAAACGCATAAAAAAATTGCAGCACGGGGCTGCAATTCCATCTTCATAGGTGAAAGTTATTTTTTGGGGATGATGAATCTTACTCCGATGTTTAAATAAGAACCGTTGGTCAAACTGCTTTGGACTAAAAAATCTTTTTGTTTGCGTGTGGATGTCGAACCAAAGTAATTTGTGGTAGAATTCGAAGTATAATATCCAATCCGCAGCAAATCACTAAATATTGCTTCAAGATAAAACGATTTGATTACATGTATTGCCAGGCCAGGGAAAAGGCTAACAGAAACAGAGTTTTGTTTGTTCACACTGGTATAAGTATATCCAGCAGTTTGCAGGTATTGCAAATTTTGATAGAGGTATCCAAGATCACTTTCGCCAAAAACATAAAATAATTTGGAAAGGGGATAATATTTTCTTAGAAAAACACCTGCCCCATAACCACTGCGGTTACTATTCTGGTTGTTGTTGAAATTTTCGTTTCTTCCGTGAGTGTAATTAAGGTTAATGCCAACAATCAAATTATTCCTGGTGGCGACACCTACTGCCGGGTTTATTGAAAAGCCCGAAGACTTGCCTTGCGTTGGAGAATTGCTGTCTTCGAATGTCGAAGTTGCAGCGCCAACACTTCCACCTAAATAAATAGAACCTTTAGTGATCTGCGCATTGGTAATTGAAGCAAATAAAATAAGAGCAAGGCTTGGGAGTATAACTTTCTTCATATGCAATTTGGTTTAGATCTTAAAGTTGGATCAGAAAAAGAAAAAGCAGAACAACCTTGCTCTGCTTTAACACCGAATTATCCTAACAAAAAGTTAGCGGAATTATTTTTTTGCATTCGCCATTACATAAGCCGTAACCTGCTTTGATTCATCTTCATTCAATCTTGCTTTTGGAATCATGCTCTTCAAAATATTCGTCCATTGTTGTTCTGTGTAGTTCTGTGTATTCTTCAAACCATGGCAGCGGTTGCAACGTGTTGTGTAAATTGTTTTTCCTGCTAAGGCCAGGTCAACACTAGAATTTGAAGTGTTATCAGAACCTGATGTTTCTGTTTTTGTCTCGGTTGTGGATTTAACTTCCGTGTTTGTTTTGTTTGAAATAACAATGTTGTTATCTGAAGAGGGGACTGTCTTGCGGTGACAAGCCCACACTGCAAGGGAAAGGATTAAAATAGTGATTGTTGTTTTCATGTTTCGTTTCAATTGAGAAATAAAAATAGGGAAGCAACGAAATTGTAATGTTTTGACAGCGTTAATTATTGTTAAATCATTTCGCTTCCAAAATAACCATGCAGTACAACGGGCAATTGAATCCCATTTTCTGTCTGATTGTTTTCCAATAAACAAGCAAGTATTCTTGGCAATGCCAGTGAACTTCCGTTGAGTGAGTGTGCAAAGTGTGATTTTCCCTTTTCATCTTTAAAACGAATCTTCATCCGGTTGGTTTGATAGGTTTCAAAGTTGGATACGGAGCTCACTTCAAGCCATTTTTCCTGCGCAGCACTGTATACTTCAAAATCGTAGGTGAGTGCAGAAGCAAAGCTCATATCGCCGCCGCACAACCGTAAAATCCGATAGGGAAGTTCCAGCGATTGAACAAGCTTCTCAACATGGTTCACCATTTGTTCAAATGCTTCATAGCTTTTGTCTGGATGTGCCAATTGAACAATTTCGACTTTATCAAACTGGTGTAAACGGTTTAATCCGCGCACATCTTTACCATAACTGCCTGCTTCTCTTCTGAAGCAAGGTGTGTAGGCTGTCATTTTAACTGGCAAATCAGATTCTTTTAAAATGGCGTCACGGTAAATATTGGTAACCGGAACCTCGGCTGTCGGTATCAAATAAAACTCGTCTTCCCTTACATAATACATTTGTCCTTCTTTGTCTGGTAGCTGTCCTGTGCCATAAGCCGAGGTTGCATTTACCATCAAAGGCGGCATATATTCAGTATAACCTGCTTTTGTATTGTATTCCAAGAAATATTGAATCAATGCTCTTTGCAATTTTGCACCTTTGTTTTTATAAACAGGGAAACCACTTCCCGTCAATTTATTTCCCAGTTCAAAATCAATGAGGTCATATTTTTTTGCAAGGTCCCAATGCGGAACGGCGCCTTTGTATAAATCGGGTTTATTTCCACCGGTTCTTACAACCTCATTGTCTTCGGGGGTTTTTCCTTTTGGAACTTCTTTTGCGGGAAGATTGGGAAGTCGAACCAAAAGGTCGCTCAATTGCTTTTCGGCCTCATCGAGTTTTTTTTGGATCGGGCCAAGATCATTCTTAAAACTTTCTACTTCTTTCTTTTTTGTTTCAGCTTCTTGTTTTTGGCCTTTGCTCATCAGCATCCCAATTTCTTTGGAAGCAGAATTGATTTTTGCTTTCGTTTCGTCAAATTGAAATGTCAGCTTTTTTCTTTCATCGTCCAAAGAAATAATTTCATCAACAAGATTGATCTCTTTAAAATTTTTTATTGCGAGACGTTCCTTTACAAGCTCTGTATTATTGCGAAGTGTTGCCAACTGCAGCATGATCTTTTGTTTTTTGCGCAGCAAAGATAGGAAGCCCTACTCTTTTGGTTTCTTATAAACGCCTGGATTGTGAATTTGCATCCACCCACCCACATTATTCAGGGGCTGGAAACCAAACTGGCGGTACAAACCATGAGCATCTCTTGTTACTAAAACAAATCTCCGTAATCCGTGAAGTGAAGGATAATTGACAATTATATCCATCAACCATTTGCTGAGGCCTTTTCCGCGAAATTTTTCATCAATAAAAACGTCTGCCAGGTAGGCAAACGTTGCCTCGTCAGTGATCACTCTTGCAAAGCCAACTTGCTGGTTGAGATAAAAAACGGAAAAACAGATCGAACCTTCAATAGCACGCGCTATTGTTTCGATTGGAATTTCTTCGGCCCAATATGAACGCGTTAAAAACTGATGAACATAGTCGACATTAATGTTTGCCTTGTCGGTAGTAATTATAAAATCATCTTTTGTCCATTGCATAAAACAAACTTGCTTTGCAAATATGAATTATAGTGATGACTTGCAAAGCCGCTGGTGGAAATTAGAAGAAAAATTGATTGAACGTTTCGGGAAAAAACCTGATGTGGAAACGGTTTTATTTATGATCGGCATCCAGGAGTTGGGTGATATCCGCAAAAAATTTTCGAAAGAACAAAAACAGGATTTGATGCATATTGCTGTTTGTACTGTGCTTGCGCCAAGCGGCTATTACGAACTTTCGCATGTTGACGAAGAAGGCTGGCCACATTTTAAACAACTCAAGGCGATGCCGGTTATGCATCCTTTTGAACAGGAAACTTTCTTAAAAGATCACATCCTGCTGTATTTTCAGCAAAACAATTTTATTAAATGAAAAGACTGCTGCTTTTAACTGCAACTTGTTTTTCGCTGTTTGCTTTCTCGCAACAAAATGTCAGACTTAAAAACAAAGACCGGAAAAGAGATGTTGAATTGATCACAACCGAGGGTAATATCTTCCTGCGTTTATATGATTCGACTCCTTTACATCGCGATAATTTTTTGCGTTTGGTAAAGTCTCATTATTATGACAGCATTCTGTTTCATCGCGTTATAAAAAATTTTATGATTCAGGCCGGAGATCCAAACAGTAAAAATGCAGCGGCCGGGCAGCCCTTGGGAAATGGTGGCCCTCGTTACACCATCCCGGCTGAGTTTCGAACGACAATTTTTCACAAACGTGGCGTACTGGCTGCGGCGAGGGAGGGCGATGATGTAAATCCGTTAAAAGCAAGCAGTGCCAGCCAGTTTTATATTGTTCAGGGTAAGACTTTTACGGACAAACAAATTGATTCCATAGAGGTTGTGCGATTACACGGTTACAAAATTCCGGCGCAACAAAGGACGGTGTATGAAACAATCGGCGGCACACCGCAACTAGACCAGAATTATACGGTGTTTGGAGAGGTAGTGAGCGGTATGGATGTCGTTGATAAAATTGCTTCTGAGCAAACAAGCAAAGGGCAGGACAGGGACCGGCCCTTGCGGGATGTGCGAATCATTAAAGCAAAACTGGTGAAAAGAAAAAGGCATTGAACTTTGAAATCATTTTTTATAATCCTTAAATCTGTGATTAATATTGCAGCCTAAAATTGAGTTATGAATTTTCCTGGTAATCTGCGCTACACAAAAGACCATGAATGGATTCGATTGGAAGGCGACGAAGCGTTTATTGGCATTACGGATTTTGCCCAACACGAACTGGGCGATATTGTTTATGTGGAGGTGGAAACAATAGGGCAACAGCTGAATTCTGGCGATGTGTTCGGTACAGTTGAAGCTGTAAAAACAGTATCAGATCTTTATTTGCCTGTCAGCGGTACTATCACCGAACTAAATCCAAAGCTGAACGCCAGCCCCGAACTGGTAAATAACGATCCATATGGTGATGGCTGGATGGTGAAAATGAAAGTAAGCAGCGTAAGTGATGTAGACGCGTTAATGAATGCAGAAGCTTACCAGGCATTAGTGTCTTAAGCAATCTTAAAAACAATTTTTTACGTAAATAAAATCGGTGTTTCAAACATTCGGTTTAAACAAATTATTGGGCACCAAACTCACATACGAAGAATCGGAACTGGTTGCGGCATTGCGAAACAAGGATGAGCAGTCGTTTAGCTATTTGTATGAACATTACTCAGGGGCATTGTATGGCGTTATCAAACAAATCGTTAATGACGCTGAGCTAAGCAACGATGTATTGCAGGAATGTTTTGTAAATATCTGGCGGCGAATTGAAACCTACGACGAAAGCAAAGGCCGTTTGTTTACATGGATGCTTAATATTGCCCGAAATGCGGCCATTGATAAAACGCGGTCAAAGGGGTTTCAGCAGGGCCAAAGGCAGATTCCATTAGACGGGGAAATCTTACAGCCAAGTGTAAAACCCGGAATAGATGATTTTGGATTGAAGAAATTAATATTGAAATTGAAAGATGAACAACGGCTGTTGATAGATCTTTCTTTTTTTCAAGGATATACGCATGAGCAAATTGCAAATGCCTTGCACATTCCCTTGGGAACTGTTAAAACAAGAATCAGAAGTGCTTTAATTCAATTAAGAGCATTAATGCAATAAAGTGAATGTAAAAGAATACATATCGAGTGGTATTGTTGAAAGCTATGTAATGGGCCTGGCTACAGAGGCGGAACGTACCGAGTTTGAAGCCCTCTGTGCCCAATATCCCGAAATAGCTGAAGCAAGGAATGCTTTTGAACTGGCATTGGAAGAACAATTATTGAATGATTCGCTCCAGGCTCCGCCGTTTTTACAGTCACAGATAAAAGACAAAGTAAATTCATCAGCTGGCGAAGCATATCCAGGGGAGTTGCCCGAAGAAACACCAGTCAGAAGAGTTGGCGCGTGGAAATTTTTGGCAGCCGCCTCGCTCATTTTGCTGGCGGGCTCGGTTTATTGGGCTTTAACCACCAATAAAAAAAATCAGGACTTATTGGCACGGAACAAGGAACTGGAAAACCAGGCTCAGCAATCGACGGCCCAAATGAATCGAATGCAGGATGATATCGATAAACTCAGACATCCGATGATGACGGCTGCCTTAAAAAGTACTGACAACAAAGGGACATTTGCCACAATTTATTGGGATACACTTTCTGCATCTAAAGACGTTTATCTGCTCATTAACAACATGCCGCAACCACCTTCACAAAAGCAATATCAATTATGGGCTTTGCTCAACGGTCAGCCGATTGATTTAGGCATGATCGAGGTCAAGGAAAAAACTTTGCTGTACCGGATGAAAAATGTTCAGAATGCGCAGGCGTTTGCCATTACTGTAGAGCCGAAAGGGGGTAGTGAAAAACCCACGAGTGCTCCGGTTGCCATGAGTAACTTATAATTGCTGCGGTTTTATTTATTATTGTAAAATGTTGAAATGGAAATTTTTCCGCTACAAAACGGTGGCTGTGACCTGGCTGCTTATTATGTGTGTTTTGTTTTTTCTCCCGGGCTCAGCTTTGCCAAAAGAAGGCTGGCTGGACGCTATCCATTTTGATAAATTTGTTCACATCGGGTTGTTTGCCGTGCTCCTGTTTTTATGGCGTTCTGCTTTTGACGCTAAAGTAAATCACTATGGATATATTCTTCTTTTGATGGCAATAAGCTACGGCTTTTTGGTAGAGGTTGTGCAATTGTATTGGATTTCAAACAGGTCCTTTGATTTGTATGATGTTGCCGCAGATACAGCAGGCAGTATTTTGGGTTTATTTATTTGGTGGAGGGTATATAAAAAATAAACCCCTGTAGAAACAGGGGTCGCAACCAAAACTAACTGCTTATGAGAAAATTGACTGCTTTATGTGAGAAGAACTATACTTAATAACGCAAATATGTTGCCAATTGTTTGTCCTCGATTGTTAAAGGCTTTCAAAAACAATTAAAGAACTCTCGGCTCTTTATTTTCTGCTAAAAAATAATGCCACCACAAAAGTATAACGCATTAATGTTAGCGGAGTGTAAGATAACAAAGACTTAAGAAACGGATGACGACCGCCTGACAAAAACCACTAAGTAAAATAACTTATCGTGTGAAGCTCGCAGTTAGAATAAAGGGAAAAAAATCCACAAATTGAGACAATTAATTCTGCTTCGTCATTTTTTCTGCATTCTCTGCAAATTGTAAAGCCTCAATCAGTTCGTCGATGTGTCCATTTAATACATCCTGCAGATTATATAAAGTAAGACCAATACGATGATCAGTAACGCGCCCCTGAGGAAAATTATATGTTCTGATTTTTGCACTCCTGTCACCTGAACTGACTAAACTTTTTCTGTGCCGTGATATTTCTTCTTCCTGCTTTCGTACTTGTTCTTCGTACAATTTCGTACGAAGCATTTGCATCGCTTTCTCACGGTTACCAAGCTGCGTACGTTCGGTCTGACAAATTACAACGGTGCCCGTAGGAATATGTGTTAATAAAACTTTCGTCTCCACTTTGTTTACGTTCTGTCCGCCTGCTCCGCCGCTTCGGGCCGTTTCCATTTTGACATCACTTTCTTTCAATTCAAAATCCACCTCTTCGGCCTCAGGCATTACTGCTACGGTGGCAGCGCTTGTATGCACACGTCCGCTTGCTTCGGTATCAGGTACTCGCTGCACGCGATGAACTCCACTTTCAAATTTTAATGTTCCATACACATCATCACCGACCACTTCAATCTGAACTTCCTTATATCCACCAACCGTTCCTTCATTTTCACTGAGCAAAGAAGTTTTCCATCCTTTGCGTTCGCAATATCTCAAATACATTCTTGCTAAATCTCCTGCAAACAAGCTTGCTTCATCGCCGCCTGTGCCAGCACGAATTTCAATGATAGCATTCTTTTCGTCCTGCGGATCTTTCGGAATCAGCATTTGACGAATACCGCTTTCTATTTTTTCTTTTTTCTCTTCCGCTTCAGGCAGCTCGGTTTTTGCCAGCTCTCTCATCTCTTCATCATCACCATTTAACGCTTCGCGATAAAAATCAACATCATCCAGGGTCTTTCTGTAATCGTTGTAGGCGTTGACAATTTTTTCGAGACTGCGGTATTCTTTCGAAAGCTGTCCGAATTTCTTATTGTCGCCAATGATTGCAGGATTGGTGAGCGCAACACCAAGGTCTTCAAATTTTGCTTTTATAGCTTCAAGTTTGTCGAGCATAATTACGGGCAGCAAATTTAGCGAAGTAAGACCTAAGAAGTGCGAAGAGTAATAACTGCACCAAAATGTTTTAGCAATTCATTCGCTGTTAACTTCGTTTGTAATTATGGATTATCGCAAGTTCAAAGCAGATAAAATTTTTGATGGATATCGCTTTCGGGAGAATCACGTTTTGATTGTAAAAAATGACGGAGTCGTTCAGTCAGTTATTCCATTTGATGAAACTGATAATGATATTGAAAGCTTCAAAGGAATTTTATCCCCGGGTCTTATCAATTGCCATTGCCATTTGGAATTAAGCCATATGAAAGGTTTGATACCTGAAAAAACTGGCCTCGTTGACTTTGTTTTTAAAGTAGTTACCGAAAGACATTTTTCTGATGAAGAGATTTTGACTGCAATTGAAACGGCTGAAGATGAGATGTTAACAAATGGCATTGTTGCTATTGGAGATATTTGTAATAATGATCTTACCATTCCGCAGAAAAAAAAACAGCGTTTAGAATATTACAATTTCATTGAGTCAAGCGGGTGGCTTCCTTCTATTTCACAAACCCGTTTTGAACGTGCGAAAAAATTATTGGATAGCTTCTCAACTCTCAATTCTCAATTCTCAATTGTGCCGCATGCTCCCTATTCGGTGTCAGAAAAATTATGGCTGGCAATCGAGCCGTTTTTTGAAAATAAAACGGTAAGTATTCACAACCAGGAAACAGCTTATGAAGATGAATTCTTTTTAAACGCCAGCGGTGATTTTTTAAGAATGTACGAGTTAATGAAAATTGATAATAGCCACCACCTGCCAACCAATAAATCAAGTTTGCAATCGTATTTGGATAAATTGCTCAAGGCAAAAAATGCAATTCTTGTTCACAACACTTTTACAAAGCAGGATGATATCGATTATGTAAAATCTAAAATTTCAAATTTCAAATTCCAGGCTTTCTTCTGCCTCTGCGTTAATGCAAATAAGTACATAGAAGATTGTTTGCCACCAATTGATTTGCTCAGAGAAAATGATTGTCAGATCGTTTTAGGTACAGACAGCCTGGCAAGCAATTGGAGCTTGAATATTTTGGATGAGATCAAAACAATCAAAAATAATTTTCCGCCGATTCCTCTTGGGGAAATTTTGAAATGGGCAACCATTAACGGTGCAAAAGCTTTGCAAATGGAAGATCAATTGGGAAGTTTTGAAAGAGGTAAAAACCCGGGAGTTGTGTTAATTGATGAACAAAACTTTTCTGCAAAAAGAATCGCCTGATCAACTCATCACTTCTCTCAACACCGGCAAAGTTCTCATTGTTCCAAAATCAGGGATGTGCAGGGCATAATATTCTTCCAGTGCATGAGTAATTCTTCTTCTTGTTTCCTGGTTTAAAGCAACCTGCTCCAATTCATTTGGATGCATGATTTTTAAGATATGCGATACTGCTGCGGCTTCCCTATCTAATAAGTAATGGGAATGATTGGGCTGCTCCTCAACAAACCTTCCCTCCTGCAGATCGAGATAATGAATGTTTTGCGTGAACTCATCGCTTATCCGGAACCCGAAGAATACAGCTAAATGCAAGGCAAAGAATAAAGGAAAGTTTGCAGTAACAGTATCGTTGGCATCGTCCAAATGGTGCAATGCATCCTCAACGAAATAAAAAAGTTCCGCGTTGGCTTCCGGTTGTTTCAAACATTTGCTCAGCAGCTCAATTATAAATAAGGCCACCGCATTTTTTTTGATATCAGATAAAATGTGCTGATACAAAAACGCCCATTTGAATTCTTTTAACCGTTGCAGGTTTTTGAACTCATTGTGATAGGCAACCAGATCCAGAATTGCTGCTGACTGAAATAAATTCGCTTTTGCACTTCCTTTTTTTGTCGGTGTTCTCACCCCGTTTACCAGATAGGATTGCAATCCGAATAATTCGGTGAAAACGGTTACTACCAAACTGGTTTCACCATATTTAACTGATCTTAAGACGATGCCTTTTGTTTTGTGAATCATGATCAAAGTTCATCGTTCATTGTTCAACGTTCATAGAAGAACCGCGAACACGAACTCTTGAAATTATTTTGAAATAAATACAATTTTCGAAACTGTTTTTTCTTGTTTGTTCTCGTCTTCGGCAATTACAAGATAAATGCCGGAGGAAACTTGTTGTCCTTTGTAATCTTTTCCGTTCCAAACTGCTTGTCCGCCCAAAGCCCGTGTCTGATAAACCAACCGTCCATTGGTTTCGGTAATTTTTACAATGCTGTTTTCAGGCAGACCCTTGATGCCAATCGTTCCATGGTATGCAGCAGAAACAGGATTTGGAAATACCAATACGTTGTTTTTTGTTTCCGCTGCTTCGGTGGCTGTCCCTCTGAAAGAGGAAATACCTTTTGATGTTGCAAAAAAAACTTCACCTGTTTTTCCGTCAATTGCAATGCTTCTTACATCATTGCTCAGTAAAGGACTATTGTCTTCTGTGAAATGATAGATTACTTTATCGCCTTCGGCAGAAACCAGCCATGCGCCGCTTGATGTTGCCATCCATTTTCTGTCAGCACCGTCAACTGCAATACTTTTCACAGCCTCTCCCTTAAATAGATAGTTTGCAAAATTTCCTTCGTTGATGACCGGCCAAATAGCTTCGCAACCCGACTGAAAAATCTGTTGAGAGCATTGAATGACACCAACTCCGTCAGACGTTCCAACCCAGATGTATCCACTTTTATCTTTTGCAATACTTAATACTTCGCTTGAAGGGAGATTGCCCAGGCCTGAACCTTGTTTCAATAATTTCCACTTGTCGTCAGCCAGGTTATCAATCGTATTGTTGTCATTAAAAACAATTAATCCATTGCCAAGCGGTGAAGTGATCCATTTTTGATTTACATCATCCACTACTATTTGGGCAGCGGCATTAATGTTTAGATAAAACGGCGCGGAAAACGATTGCCATATCCCGTTGTTTTTTAAAACATGCAGTTGTTTATCAGAACCAAAATTGGAGATCCATAAATTATTGTCTGCATCAAAGGCAAGACCTGAAACCCTGTAACTGCCCGGATCGCCAACTGTTTGCTGCAAAGGAGAATTTTGTTTGAAAATTTCGAGTTGATTATTGCCTTTGAAATGTGCCAATCCCCCCCCGTAGGATCCTGCCCAAATTGATTCATCGCGTGGATCAATTGCAATAGTTATAAAATCCAACATCGAATCCAATTGCGGATAACTGTATTTATTGTAATTAAACCAATCGGCGCCCAGTTTGAAGAAGCCGCTTCTATTGTACAAATAATTCCATGAACCGTTTACCGTTCCCGCTGTTTGATAAAACGCGCCGTTGTAAACAGTCATTGCACCAAGGCCAATATCAGCAGGAGAATTCAAACGGTAAGTTTCGTGGTTATTTGCTGAACAGTGAACCAATCCGCTCAATAGATCTGCAATCCAATAATCACCATTTACACTGATTGCATTTTTAGGAAAAGAAAGGGTTGAGGGTTGTTGAATAATTTGTTGGACTGAACCATTATTATTAAGAGTTAAAACCTGGCTGTTTCCATTCGTTTGTCTTTCGCAAACCAATAATTTATTTTCAGAGACATTAATGGAAACGACTGGCCATGCATTGGTGAAAAACAAATTCCATGTGGTCCCGTTTTCAACAAACAAGGAATCGTTTTGAAGTACAACGATATGGTTTTGAAAATTTACTACTGCTTTTGCTGACGATGCGGAAAGCCCGTTTGTTCCCGAAACGGTTTGCCAGTTTGTAAAGTCGGCAGGATTTGAATTACCC
>Ga0070659_100001892_pt1 | contig 14978 bp, 14 predicted proteins | sample KBSC23metaG_FD_64666 | JGI IMG/M metagenome (GOLD analysis project Ga0070659, IMG submission 64666) | Corn rhizosphere microbial communities from Kellogg Biological Station, Michigan, USA - KBS C2-3 metaG | ecosystem: Host-associated > Plants > Roots > Rhizosphere > Soil ... | reverse complement strand
TCAGCAAAGGTGAAGGTCTTCTGGATGGCGTCGCGGTCGCTCTGCAACTTCCAGCCGGGCAGTTCGGCAAACAGGGCCTTGCGTTGGTCTTCGTTCAGGGTCGGCATCATGGTGGTCCGCAGAGTTCGGTCGGGAATGCGCGCAGTATAGTCAGCGCTCAGATATCCGCTGTATCGGCCCAACCTTCGCGGTTGCCGACGTTCAGCACGAGATCCCCATCCACCACATCGCCGGCGCCGAAGGTCGGCAGCGCGACGAGTTCTTCATACAGTGGCGTGAAGTCCGGGCGCGTGGCATCGAACAATTGCTCGAAGCTGTCGATGGTGAAGTACGTCTTCTGGAACGTGTCGATGCGATAGCGTGTGCGCATGATGCGACGCACGTCAAAGCCGATGCGATTCGGGCTGGCCGAATCCAGCGCGTACACCGATTCGCTCTTGCTCGACACGATGCCCGCGCCGTAAATGCGCAGGCCGGCCGGCGTGCGGATCAGCCCGAATTCCACCGTGTACCAGTACAGGCGCGCCAGCATGTCGAGCTGGCCCAACTTCGCCGCCTTCAGGCCGCCCTTGCCGTAGGCTTCCATGTAGTCGGCAAAGATTGGGTTAATCAGCAGCGGCACGTGGCCGAAGATGTCGTGAAAGCAGTCCGGTTCCTGCAGATAGTCGAGCTGGTCGGGGCGACGCATCCACCAGCTGGCAGGAAAACGGCGATTGGCCAGGTGATCGAAGAACACTTCGTCCGGCACCAGACCCGGCACGGCAACGATCTGCCAGCCGGTGGCGCGCATCAGCGTTTCATTGAGCTGGTCGAATGACGGCACGCCATCGCGGCGCATGCCCAGCGTCGACAAGCCTTGCATGAATTCATCACACACGCGGCCTGGCAACAGCGCTTCCTGGCGGTCGTACAGCGTGCGCCACGTGGCGTGATCGGCGGCGGTGTAGCGGTGCACGGGCTGCTGCATCGTGAAGTCGGCGCGCAGCGTCTGGCCGTCCAGGCCTTCGGCAAATTGTTCACGCAGCTTGTCGGTCAGGGTGCCGTTGAAGCCGGCCGGAGCGGCGTTTTGGGCCACATCGGGGGCGTTGGTTGCGATGTCCATTTGTAATGTCGATCTCGTGAATCAGAGTCCGGCCAGTGTATTGGCGAGGCCACGCGGGTTGGCCGCAAAACCGCCATCCATTGGCTTTTGTTTGCGGAAATCATGCAGAATATCGTCCATCAACGCAGGAGATATGCATGATTTCGCTGGATACGTTCGATCTGGCCCTGCTGGCGGCGCTTCAGCGCGATGGCCGTGCAACGCATCAGCAGCTCTCGGAGCAGGTTCACCTGTCAGCCAGTCAGGTTGGACGGCGCCTGGCGCGGCTCGAATCGGAAGGGGTGATCGAGGGCTACCGTGTGGTGCTTTCGCCGACGGGGCTAGGACTGGGTGTGACGGTGTTCGCCAGCGTGAAGCTCGCACACCACGGCGACGCCATCGTCGAACGCTTCCACGAAGAGATCAGCCTGCTTGATGCGGTGCAGGAGTGCTATTCGGTGGCCGGGGATGCGGATTACATGCTGCGCGTGGTGGTGCCCGATCTGCCGGCGCTGTCGGAATTCGTCATGCGCAAGCTGATGCGCGTGCCTGGCGTGGACAATGTGCGTTCCAATATCGTGCTGACGGCCCTGAAGCGGGAGGGTGCGCTGCCGCTATCCCACCTTCGCGGGTGACGCCGCTGCCTTGCGCCAGGGTGCGCGGCGTGTCACGCTGCAAGCCGATATGATTTTGCTGCATGGATAATGCGCCTGCGTCCGGCCGGAGTGGGCCGGAGTCGGGCGGCAGACGGGCGGGAGACAACAATGGTCGAAGGGCACACCACGCATCCGGCGCACGCGCCGGCGCATCTTGCAGGCGGCTACGGCATGCCGGCACGGGTTCGCGCGTGGTGGGTGGCGGCGGCGGTGGCGGGCGTCACCTACGGCGGCATGCTCACCATGGTGGCCGTCGAGGTGCCGCCGGGCACGCCGCTGGTCGGCCGCATCATCGCCCAGCCGCTGTGGAAGATGCTGATGGCGCTGTTGCTGGCGCGTGCGGCTGCGCTGCATGAGATTCCGCGTGAGCGCCGCTGGCTGATCGGCGCCATGGTGTTCTCCGCGCTGGGCGATCTGTGGCTCGCGCTGCCGTGGCTGGCGTTTTCGTTCATGGCCGGCCTGGGCTGCTTTTTGCTGGCACACGTGTGCTATCTGCGGGTGCTGGTGGGGCTGCGCGGGGCGTCGTCGGCCATTCGCATGATCGGGGTGGGGGCGATGATCGGTGTGGCGATCGGCATGTTGCTCTGGTACTGGCCGGGCTTGGGTGAGATGAAGGGACCGGTCATTGCCTACATGCTCGTGCTGTCGGCCATGGTGTGCGCGGCGCTGCTCGCACGCCTGCCTGGGCCGCTGACTGCCTGGGGTGCACTCGCCTTTGCGGCGTCCGATGCGATGATCGGCATCAGTGTGTTTGTCTTTCCGTTCACCGACCATGAGCTGGCAATCTGGTGGAGTTACGCCGCCGCCCAACTCCTCATCAGCGCCGGGTTGCTGACGCGCCGCACGCCGCCGCCGCGCCGGGCAGCGGCATAAGTCCGTCCGACGTTTCTTCCTCTTCCGCTGCGGGAGCGCCCATGCTGCAGACCCTCGACGCCACCACCACGGCGGCCCGCCTGCCGTACGCCGCGTTGGCCGATGCCATTGCCCAGGTGCTGCGTGATGCGCGCGCCGGCCGCGCCCATGCGCCCGCCCGGCTCGTGATGCCCGTGGCGGGCCGGGGCAGCCTGCTGCTGATGCCGGCATCCAATGCCGATATCGCCATCACCAAGATGATCACCGTGCATCCGCACAACCCGGCGCACAGTTTGCCGGCCATTCACGGCGAGGTGGTGGTGATGGACGCTCGCACCGGCGAGCGCCGACTGATGCTCGATGGCCCGACCGTCACCGCACACCGTACGGCGGCCGTGTCGCTGTTGGCGGCGCGTTTGCTGGCGCCGGAGCCGGCGGGTGATTTGCTGTTGATTGGCGCCGGCGCCCAGGCGCGTGCGCATCTGGAGGCCTTCCGCTTCGGGCTTGGCACACGGCGCGTGACCATCATCGCGCGCACGGCTGAGAGTGCCGACGGGCTGGCCGGCTATGCACGCGCACTCGGCATGGACGCCACCGCGCTGGCGGGCGGTGATGCAGCCGGTGTGGCGGACGCCGCCCGCGCGGTGCTGCCGCAAACGTCGCTGGTCGTCACCGCTACGCCCTCGGCGCAGCCGGTGCTGCCGGACCTGGCAGACCCGGGCCACCCGGGCCACCCCACCGGCTATGCGTGGGGACCGCATCACTTCATTGCGGCCGTCGGCGCGTTCCGGCCCGACATGGCCGAGCTCCCACCGCGCCTGTGTGTGCATGCCGCCACGGTCGATCGGTTGTACGCCGATACGCTAGTCGATCTGGAAGCGGAAGCTGGCGACCTGCTGCAGGCCGGCGTGCCATGGTCACGTGTGCGGCCGCTACAACAGTGCATCGATACGCCGCCCGGCACGCTCACGCAGCCCACGCCGGTCTCGCCCGTGGTGTTCAAGAGTGTCGGCAGCGCCCTGTGGGATCTGGCTGCGTGCGTGCTCGCGCTATCCAAATCCAAGCCTGTTTAAAAACGGAGCATGTGCCGAAGATGGCCGCCGCAGGCCGGTTTGGCGTGGCGCTTATAACAGGAAACCTCTAGAAAAAGGGTTCTAGCCAAGGCAATCACACGGGATAATGGCCATCCCTTCCGCCTGGGAGGAGACTGAGAACGCACCGGCGAACGTACCACCCGCGTTTGCCTCGGATGCGTCTGACACAGGAGCACATACAGAGATGGCCTATAAAAATGCACTGGCGGCCGCCGCCGGGATGATCCTCGCCACCGCCGCGCACGCACAGGCTGCCGGCAGCAACATCGTCAGCCTCGGCTGGTTCCGCGTGATGCCGAACAGCTCGAGCGATCCGCTGTTCGTGAAGAGCGTCGGCGGCGCACCGGTCAACCAAGCGGTGCCGAATACGGGTGCCAAGATCCAGGAAGCGGATACCGTCGGCCTCGCGTTCACGCACTTCTTTACCGACAACGTTGCCGTGGAACTGGTGGGCGGCATTCCTCCGCGCCACAAGATCGAAGGTACGGGTTCGTTCTCGGGCTACGGTGAGATTGGCTCGGCCAAGCAATGGAGCCCGGCCGTGCTGGCCAAGTGGTACTTCTTCAACGCCGATACGAAGCTGCGCCCGTACGTTGGCCTGGGCCTGAACTACACGTGGTTCAGCGACGAGAAGATCACCAACAGCGCGTTCCAGAACCAGGTGCTGGGCCGCGGCACGCCGGGCAGCACGAGCAGCGTGTCGACCGACAGCTCGCTCAACCCGGTGCTGAACGTTGGCGCAACATATGCGATCACCAAGGACTGGTTCGTTGGCCTGTCGGTGTCGTACCTGCCGCTGAAGACCACCGCCAAGATTGACACGACGCTCATCAACGGCGTGCACATCCAGAGCGAAGCGAAGATCAAGATCAACCCGATCGTGACCTACTTGAACGTCGGCTACCGCTTCTAAGCCGGTTCAGCGCAAACAAAAAGGCGTGCCACTGCGGCACGCCTTTTTTATTGGCAGCAAGGCTCGGTCAGGCAACGGCCTTGACTGGGTAGCCGGCCTGCTCGATGGCGGCTTTGACCGCGTCGGTGCTGGCACTGCTGGTCACGGCCACGGTCTGCGTGGACAGATCCACCTGCACATTGGCAGCGGCATCGACCTGCTGCACCGCGCGGGTGACGGCCGACACGCAATGGCCGCAGCTCATACCTTCAACGGAAAACGTCGTCATGGTTCAGGCTCCTGGAAAGAGGGGAGAGGGATACATGGTCGAAGTATGAACCTTCCCACCGTGGGAACCGCAAGCGTAAAATCCATGCTTGACCTTGCCAAGATGGGAAGGTCTAGGCTGATGCCATCTTCCTCAGAACGGACGCTTCCATGACTGCCGCCTCACTTGATCTCGACATCAGCGGGATGACCTGCGCCGCCTGTGCGGGCCGGGTCGAACGCGCCTTGCGCGCCGTGCCCGGTGTGACGGAGGCCAGCGTGAACCTCGCCACCGAACGTGCCCGCGTGCAGGGTGGTGCTGCCGGTGATGCGCTGGTCGCTGCAGTTTCGGCGGCCGGCTACGAGGCGCGCGTCGCATCAGATGAAACCACCGCACCCGTCGCTGCCGAAACCGACTTCTGGGACGGCGCAGGCCCGGTGTGGATTGCCGCTGCGTTGTCGCTGCCGCTCGTGCTGCCGATGATCGCCGGATGGTTCGGCAGCGATTGGATGCTGCCCGCCTGGGTGCAATGGTTGTTGGCGACGCCGGTGCAGTTCGTGATCGGTGCGCGCTTCTATAAGTCGGGTTGGAAGGCGGCGCGTGCTGGCGCGGGCAATATGGATCTGCTGGTCGCGCTCGGCACATCGGCGGCCTATGGTCTGTCGCTGTGGCTGTGGTGGCGCGCAGGTGCGGATGGGATGCACCACGCGCCGCATCTCTACTTCGAGAGCGCCGCCGTGGTCATCACGCTGGTGCGCCTGGGCAAGTGGCTGGAAGTGCGTGCCAAGCGCCAGACCGCCCAGGCCATTCGCGCATTGCAGGCGCTGCGCCCCGACACCGCCCGCCTGCGCGCTGCAGATGGCACGCTGCGCGACACGCCCGTCGCGCATGTGCGTGTGGGCGATGTGGTGTCCGTGCGCGCTGGAGAGCGCATCCCCGTGGACGGCGCGGTGATTGAAGGCGCCAGCCATGTCGATGAATCCATGCTGACCGGCGAAAGCCTGCCCGTGGCAAAGCGCGAAGGCGACCGCGTGACCGCCGGTGCCATCGCCACCGACGGCGTGCTGCTCGTGCGCACCACGGCCATCGGCGCGGACACCATGCTCTCGCGCATCATCCGCCTCGTTGAAGACGCCCAGGCCGCCAAGCCGCCGATCCAGCAACTCGTCGACCGCGTGAGCGCGATCTTCGTGCCGACGGTGCTGGTGCTGGCGCTGCTTACGCTGGTCGGCTGGGCCGTCGCTGGAGCCGGGTGGGAAACGGCCATCGTCAACGCGGTCGCAGTGCTGGTGATCGCCTGTCCGTGTGCCCTGGGGCTGGCCACGCCGTCGGCCATCATGGCGGGCACCGGCGCGGGCGCGCGACGCGGCATTCTGATTGCCGATGCGCAAGCGCTGGAGCGCGCGCAGCAAGTGGATTTCGTCGTCTTCGACAAGACCGGCACGCTCACCGTTGGCCAACCGCGCGTGACGGCGGTGGACGCAGCGCCCGGTATCGACGCCAACGCGCTGCTCGATCAGCTCGCCGCGCTGCAGGCCGAAAACACGCACCCGTTGGCGCTCGCCACGCGTGAGTATGCGGTCGAGCAGGGTCGCACGATCACGCCCGCGCTATTGCCGGAAGTGCTGGCTGGACGTGGCACGCGCGGCATCGTGAATGGGGCATCGCTGCAACTCGGCAATGCGCGCTGGATGGAGGAGCTGGGGCTCGATCACAGTGCATTGCAAGCGCGTGCCGAGGCACTGGAAGCACACGGCAACACGGTTTCATGGCTCGCGCAAAGCGGTGACGGCGGCGTGCAACTGCGCGGCCTGATTGCATTCGGGGATGCGCTCAAGCCCGGCGCCAAGGACGCGGTTGCGGAACTGCGCCGACGCGGCGTCCGCACAGCATTGGTGACCGGCGATAACGCAGGCGCTGCGCGCAACGTGGCCGACGCACTCGGCATCGACGAGGTGGCCGCGCAGGTGTTGCCGCAAGACAAGGCCGCGCGCGTGACGGCGTGGCAACAGGCAGGCCATGTGGTCGCGATGGTGGGCGACGGCATCAACGATGCGCCTGCGCTGGCGGCGGCCGACGTCGGCATCGCCATGGCCACCGGCACGGATGTCGCCATGCAGGCCGCAGGCATCACGCTCATGCGCGGCGAACCGCGCCTGGTGAGCGACGCGCTCGATCTCTCGCGCCGCACGGTCGCCAAGATCCGCCAGAACCTGTTCTGGGCCTTCGTTTACAACGTGGTCGGCATTCCGCTGGCGGCATTCGGCTTGCTGAGCCCCACCTTTGCCGGCGCGGCGATGGCGTTCTCCAGCGTGAGCGTCGTCACCAACGCGCTGATGCTGCGCCGCTGGCACGCCACTGGAGACCGCACATGACCCGCACTGACCTCAACGAAAAGCAAGGCCCGATCAATATCGGCGAAGCTGCGAAGGCCAGCGGCGTATCCGCCAAGATGATCCGCTACTACGAGAGCATTGGCCTGCTGCCGCCCAGCCCGCGCACCGAGGGCAATTACCGCATGTATGACGCGCGGGCGGTGCATGTGCTGCGCTTTATCCACAGGTCGCGCTCGCTCGGGTTCGCGCTGGAGGAGATTCGCAGGCTGCTTTCGTTGTGGAATGACCGCGAGCGTGCCAGCGCCGACGTGAAGGCCATCACGATGCGCCATGTCGCTGATCTCGACGCGCGCATCCGCGAGTTGCAAGGCATGCGCGACACACTGATGTCGCTGGCCAATGCGTGTCATGGCGACGACCGGCCCGATTGCCCGATTCTCGAAGGCGTGGCAGGAGAGGACGGGGCCTGCTGCCACTGAGGGAGCCCTCCACCGCCGTCCATTGAGGCGGGCGGCGTCTATGCCACAATCTGGCAACCCAAGGAGGAGACGCCGATGACGCAAGCCCCCGCTCAGGCCACGGCCCATCACGCGCTGGAAACCCGCCAGCGCATGAAGGACGGCACTGAACTGCTGGTCCGCACCTGGTTGCCCGCGCCCGGAATTGGCACCAGCGCCGGCGCACCACGCGGCACCGTCATCCTCGTTCACGGCATGGCCGAACACAGCGGGCGTTATCCACATGTCGCCAAGGTGCTCACCGATCTGGGCCTGCGCGTACGCGCCTTTGACCTGCGCGGCCACGGCAAGAGCGGCGGCCCGCGCATGGCGCTCGACGCGCAAGACAACTACCTCACCGACCTCGCAGAAATCATCGACGCCGCCGTCGCCGAATGGCACGAGATGCCGTTCGTGCTCGGGCACAGCATGGGCGGGCTGATCGTCGCGCGCTTCACCACCGCGCGTATCCGGCCGGTGCGCGGCGTGCTGCTGTCATCGCCCGCTTTGCGTGTGAAGTTGCCGCCCGGTGCGGGGATTGTGCGCGGCATTCTTTCTGCGCTCGCGCCGCGCTTGGCCGTGCCCAATCCGGTCGATCCTTCCAAGCTGTCGCATGATCCGAGCGTTGGGCCTGCTTATCGCGCAGACGCGCTGGTGCAGGGCACGATCAGCGCGTCGTTGCTGGAGTTCATGCTCAATGCAATCACGCAGACGCAGCAGGATGCGGCTCGGTTGGAAGCACCGATGCTGCTGATGGCAGGTGGGTCCGATTCGATTGTCGATCCGTCAGGCAGCCGGGATTTTTATGCGAATGCGCCGGAGGATTTGCGCACGCTGGCCTGGTTTGAGTCCGGGTATCACGAGATCTTCAACGAAGCTGAACCGATGCGGAGCGAGGTGTTTGGGAAGATGACGGAGTGGCTTGGTTCGCGGATTTGATGTGAGATTGGTTGGGCCATAAGAACAAGAAACAAAAACCAGTAACACCAAGGAAGAGAAGCACGGAGACATGGAAACCTACGACTACATCATCATCGGCGCGGGCTCTGCTGGCTGCGTTCTGGCGAACCGTTTGACGCGCGATCCCGACGTCTCCGTGCTGTTGCTGGAGGCGGGTGGCAAGGACGATTACCACTGGATCCACATCCCCGTCGGCTATCTGTATTGCATCGGCAACCCACGCACCGACTGGCTCTATCGCACACGTGAAGAACCGGGCCTGAACGGCCGCTCACTCGGCTACCCGCGCGGTCGCGTACTGGGTGGTTGCTCGTCGATCAACGGCATGATCTACATGCGCGGTCAGCGCGAAGACTACGACGGCTGGGCCGCCATCACCGGTGATGATTCGTGGAAGTGGGATGCGGTGCTGCCGCTCTTCAAGGCCAGCGAGAACTATCACGCTGGTGCGAACGAATGGCACGGCGCCGACGGCGAATGGCGCGTCGAGCCGCAGCGTCTGCACTGGCAAGTGCTGGAAACCTTCATCGAAGCGGCGGTGCAGGCCGGCATTCCGCGCACGAGCGATTTCAACCGTGGGGATAACTTCGGCGTTGGCTATTTCGAGGTCAACCAGAAACGCGGTATCCGCTGGAACACGGCCAAGGGCTTTCTGCGTCCGGCGTCGCAGCGGCCGAACCTGACCATCGTGACGGGTGCGCAGGTCCGTGCGCTGACGTTTGACGGTAAGCGCTGCACGGGGGTGACGTATCGCGGCGCCGGGCAGGACTACACCGTGGCCGCGCGCGAAGAGGTGATCCTCTCGGCCGGGGCGATCAACTCGCCGCAGTTGCTGGAGCTGGCGGGCATCGGCCAGCCGGAGCGGCTGCAGGCGCTGGGCATTCCCGTGCGCCAGGCGCTGCCGGGCGTGGGCGAGAACCTGCAAGACCATCTGCAACTGCGCAGCGTGGTCAAGGTGAACGGCGTGCCGACACTCAATACGCGCGCGGCAAACTGGTGGGGCAAGGCGCTGATCGGCATGCAATACGCGTTCAACCAGAGCGGGCCGATGAGCATGGCGCCGTCGCAGCTAGGCGTGTTCGCGCGCTCGAATCCATCGGTGGCGCGGCCCGATGTGGAATACCACGTGCAGCCGCTTTCGCTCGACAAGTTTGGTGATCCGCTGCACGCGTTCAATGCGTTTACGGCCAGCGTGTGCAATTTGCGGCCGACCTCGCGCGGCACGGTGCATGTCACGTCGACGGATCCGTTTGCTGCGCCGACCATCGCGCCCAATTACCTGTCGACGGAGGAAGACCGCAAGGTTGCAGCCGATTCGCTGCGCCTGACACGCCGCATCGTTGCGCAGCCCGCGCTGGCGCAGTACAAGCCCGAGGAGTACTTGCCCGGCGCTGCTTTCCAGACCGACGAAGAACTCGCCCGCGCCGCTGGCGAGATCGGCACGACCATCTTCCACCCGGTCGGCACGTGCCGCATGGGGCGGGCGGACGATGCGAACGCTGTAGTCGATGCGCAACTGCGTGTGCGCGGCATCGAGGGTCTGCGCGTGGTCGACGCCTCCGTCATGCCGACCATCACCTCGGGCAACACCAACTCGCCGACGATCATGATTGCGGAGAAGGCGGGCGAGATGATTCGGGCGGCGCGCAAGGCGCGGGTGCGCGGCGAGGCGGTGGCGGCTTGATGCTGCGCAAGCGCCGATGACACGGGCATGACACACCGCCCGTGTCATATCGATAAGCAATCCGCATTGCCCCGATACGTAACTCTACGTAACCCCCTTTCAGTGAGCCGAAAAACCAATGCCGGTGCGGGTTTTGGAGCCGTAAGCGAGGTGTAATCGTCTTGGTAAAAACCCCGATGTTTTGCAACGCAACAGCCGTTGACAATCATCCGCTACATAAGAAAACGGCGGGAGACAAGAGGGAATCATGGCGCAGGACATCATTCTCGAAACGCGCGGACTGACGAAAGCCTTCAAGGGCTTTACCGCCGTGTCCGACGTCAACCTGCGCGTGCAGCGCGGGTCCATTCACGCGCTCATCGGCCCGAACGGTGCCGGCAAGACGACCTGCTTCAATCTGCTGACCAAATTTCTCGTGCCCACGCGCGGCACGATTCTGTTCAACGGCGTCGATATCACGTCGGAAAAGCCGGCGCAGATCGCGCGCCGAGGCGTGATCCGCTCGTTCCAGATCTCCGCTGTGTTTCCGCACCTGAGCGTGATGGAAAACGTTCGCGTGGGGTTGCAGCGCCAACTCGGTACGGCCTACGCGTTCTGGCAAAGCGAGCAGTCGCTCAATGTTCTGAATGACCGCGCGATGGAGTTGCTCGAACAGGTGGGCCTGACGCAGTTCGCGCACACGGTGACGGTGGAGCTGCCCTACGGCCGCAAGCGCGCGCTGGAGATTGCCACCACGCTGGCGATGGAGCCCGAGCTGATGCTGCTCGATGAGCCCACGCAAGGCATGGGCCACGAAGATGTGGATCGCGTGACGGAGCTGATCAAGCGTGTCGCGCAGGGCCGCACGATCCTGATGGTCGAGCACAACATGAACGTGGTGTCGTCCATTGCCGACAAGATCACGGTGCTGCAGCGTGGCCAGATCCTGGCCGAAGGCCCGTACGAAGACGTCTCGAAGAACCCGCAGGTGATGGAAGCCTACATGGGCACCGCCGATGCGGCGCTGGAAGGCCACTGAGCCCATCAAGGCCATTGAAGCAGTCGGCCGGCGCAGATCGGCCAGCGATGTAGCCGTTTGCTGCATCACCGAACGCTAGACCCGAACACACGAGAACACTGCATGAGCACGCCCGCGCTCCAGATCAAGGACTTGCACGCCTGGTACGGTGAATCGCACATCCTGCATGGCGTTGACCTGACCGTGAACCGCGGCGAGGTCGTCACGCTGCTCGGCCGCAATGGCGCGGGCCGCACCACAACGCTGCGCGCCATCATGGGCCTGGTCGGCACGCGCAAGGGTTCGATCGTCGTGCATGACACGAGCGGCCAGGGCGTGGAGACCATCGACCTGCCCACGCACAAGATCGCCCACTGCGGCATCGGCTATTGCCCGGAAGAGCGCGGCATCTTCTCCAGCCTGTCGTGCGAAGAGAACCTGATGCTGCCGCCGGTACTGAAAGGGCAGATCGGGAAAAGCGGCAATGCGGGCATGAGCATCGACGAGATCTATGAGATGTTCCCCAACCTGGCCGAGCGCCGCCAGAGCCAGGGTACGCGCCTGTCGGGCGGCGAGCAGCAGATGCTGGCGGTCGGACGCATTCTGCGCACGGGTGCGAACCTGCTGCTGCTTGACGAGATTTCCGAAGGGCTGGCCCCGGTGATTGTGCAGGCGCTGGCCCGCATGATCCTGATGCTCAAGAAGCGTGGTTACACGGTGGTGATGGTGGAGCAGAACTTCCGCTTTGCCGCGCCGTTGGCCGATCGCTTCTATGTGATGGAACACGGCCGCATCGTCGAGCGTTTCGAGGCGGCGCAGTTGCAAGACAAGATGCCGGTGCTGCACGAGCTGCTCGGCGTTTAAGGCGTATTCCCCATCGATTTGCTTGACCTCACGCGGCGCTTTTCCGCCGCATGCAACGACACAGGAGACAAGACCATGACACTCAAGAAGCTGGCTAGTGCATTGATGGCGGTAGGACTGGGCGCCGCTGCATTCGGCGCGCACGCCCAGGTAACGGGCGATAAGGTGAAGATCGGCTACATCACTGATCTCTCGGGCCTGTACGCCGACATCGACGGGCAAGGCGGCGTCGAGGCGGTCAAGATGGCGATCGAGGACGCGGGCGGCAAGGTGCTCGGCAAGCCGATCGAACTGGTCACGGCGGATCACCAGAACAAGGCCGACATCGCGGCCTCGAAGGCGCGCGAGTGGATGGACCAGCAGGGCGTGGACATGCTGCTGGGCGGCACCAACTCTGCCACCTCGCTGGCCATGGCCAAGGTGGCGGCAGAGAAGAAACGTCCGTTCATCGCCATCGGTGCCGGCACCGCGCGCCTGACCAACGAGGAGTGCACGCCGTATACGATCCACTACGCCTATGACACGGTGGCGCTGGCCAAGGGCACCGGCAGCGCGGTGGTCAAGCAGGGCGGCAAGTCGTGGTTCTTCCTGACCGCCGACTACGCTTTCGGCCACTCGCTGGAGAACGATACGGCTGCCGTGGTCAAGGCCAACGGCGGCACGGTGGTGGGCTCGGTCAAGCACCCGCTGTCGGCGTCGGACTTCTCGTCGTACCTGCTGCAGGCGCAATCGTCCAAGGCGCAGATCCTGGGTCTGGCCAACGCCGGCGGCGACACGATCAACTCGATCAAGGCGGCCAAGGAATTCGGCATTACCAAGTCGATGAAGATCGCCGGCCTGCTGATGTTCATCAACGACGTGCATAGCCTCGGCCTGCAAACCGCCGAAGGCCTGTTGATGACCGACAGCTGGTACTGGGACATGAACGACGCCAGCCGCAAGTTCGCCAACCGGTATTTCTCGAAGATGAAGAAGATGCCGAGCAGCTTGCAGGCGGCCGATTACTCGGCGGTGTCGAACTACATCAAGGCCGTGGCCGCCGCCGGCACGGATGATCCGGACAAGGTGATCGCCCAACTGAAGAAGACGAAGATCGACGACTTCTACACCAAGGGCACCATCCGCCAGGACGGCCGTGGCATCCACGACATGTACCTGCTGCAGGTGAAGACCCCGGCTGAATCGAAGAAGCCGTGGGACTACATGAAGGTGGTGGCGACGATCCCGGGCGATCAGGTCTTCACGACGCCGGCCGAGTCGAAGTGCTCGCTGATGAAGAAGTAAGAGCGTAAGCAATCCGGCGCCGTTGCCCACGTGGGCGGCGGCGCCGTCAACGTTGTTGGTGGTGTTCTCTTCCTGACCGCGATGGAAATCTTTGGCGTTCCGCTACCAGCCATGCTCAGCCAGCTTTTGCTGGGCCTGGTCAACGGTTCCTTCTATGCGATGTTGAGCCTGGGCCTTGCGGTCATCTTTGGGCTGCTCAACGTCATCAACTTTGCGCACGGGGCGCTGTTCATGCTGGGCGCGGTGCTCACGTGGATGGGCTTCTCATACCTGGGGCTGCCGTACTGGCTGATGCTGGTGCTCTCGCCGCTGGTGATCGGCCTGGTAGGCGTGGTGATCGAACGCACGCTGCTGCGTTTCATCTACAAGCTCGACCATCTCTATGGCTTGCTGCTCACGCTGGGCGTGACGCTCGTGATCGAAGGTGTGTTCCGTGCCATCTACGGCGTGTCGGGCCTGCCGTATGACACACCTCAACTGCTGCAGGGCGCGACGGACTTGGGCTTCATGATGCTGCCCAACTATCGCGCATGGGTGGTGGTGGCCTCGCTGGCGGTGTGCTTCGCCACGTGGTTCATGATCGAGAAGACGAAGCTTGGCGCCTACCTGCGCGCCGGTACCGAGAACCCGAAGCTTGTGGAAGCCTTCGGCGTGAACGTGCCGCTCATGGTCACGCTCACCTACGGCTTTGGCGTGGCGCTGGCGGCGTTTGCGGGTGTGCTGGCCGCGCCGGTTATCCAGATTTCGCCGCTGATGGGGCAGAGCATGATTATCACCGTGTTTGCGGTGGTGGTGATCGGCGGCATGGGGTCGATTCTTGGCTCGATCGTCACCGGGTTGGGCCTCGGCGTGATCGAGGGGCTGACCAAGGTGTTCTATCCGCAGGCGTCGGCCACGGTGGTGTTCGTGATCATGGTGCTGGTGCTGCTGGTGCGTCCGGCGGGCCTGTTCGGTAAAGAGAAATAAGCGGCGCTATGCAAAACACCTCGTCCCTCAAATATGTCTTGTACGGTCTGCTGCTGGTCGCGCTGATTGCCGCGCCGCTGGTGGGCGCGTATCCGGTGTTCGTCGCCAAGCTGCTGTGCTTCGCGCTGTTTGCTTCCGCGTTCAACCTGCTGCTGGGCTACACGGGGCTGCTGTCGTTCGGGCACGCGGCGTTCTTTGGCGGCGCGGGCTATGTGGCCGGTTACATGATGCGCGACCTGCATGTCACGCCGGAGCTGGGCTTGCTGGCCGGTACGGCGGCGGGCGCCTTCATCGGCTTGGTGGTTGGCCTGCTGGCCATCCGCCGCCAGGGCATCTACTTCGCGATGATCACGCTGGCGCTGGCGCAGATGCTGTACTTCTTCTGCTTGCAGGTGCCGTTCACGGGCGGCGAAGATGGCTTGCAAGGCGTGCCGCGCGGCAAGCTGTTCGGCGTGCTCGATCTGTCCTCCGACCTGACGCTGTACTACGTGGTGCTGGTGATCGTGGCGCTGGCCTTCCTGCTGATCGTGCGCACCATCCACTCGCC
>Ga0070659_100001891_pt1 | contig 14981 bp, 12 predicted proteins | sample KBSC23metaG_FD_64666 | JGI IMG/M metagenome (GOLD analysis project Ga0070659, IMG submission 64666) | Corn rhizosphere microbial communities from Kellogg Biological Station, Michigan, USA - KBS C2-3 metaG | ecosystem: Host-associated > Plants > Roots > Rhizosphere > Soil ... | reverse complement strand
CCCTCGACCGACCGCTCCTGGAGATTGAAGCGGGTGGGGGTGGGATTGCGGGTTGCACCGCGGCCATGGCTCGACTCGACCGGCATCCGGCAAATCTACGCCGTCATTTGGAACATAACAAGAACATGAGATGAATTCCGACCAAGCGTGACCGTTCCGGCGACGAACCGGGCAATCTCAATCATTCGTAATGTTTGATTCAGCTGGGATGCAGCTTTCGAGCATCAATCCCGCGCACGACAGGGGCTCACGTAGCCAAAAGGGATATCCACAACATGCTCAGAACCTTGTTAGCCGCGGCTGCCGCCGCGGGCGCTCTTGCTTCGCCCGCATTCGCGGACGGGCCGTATGTCGGGATCGAGGGCGGGGCGACGCTGCCACGCAGCACCGACCTCGATATCATCCTCAACAATACCAGCGTCACACCCAACACGTCGGTTACCTACAGCGATGGCGAAAGGGTCAGGTACAAGACTGGTTGGAACGCCGACGCACTGGCCGGGTACAAGCTGGGCCTTTTCAAGCTCGAGGTGCAGGGGGGTTATCAGCGTGCTCCGGTGAAAGGCCTTACCGCGAGCTCCACATTGCTCGGTGATATCTCGACGGCTTCGGGCACCACGGCGACCGCTGCGAACCTCCCCGTCGGCAACCGCATGGGTGTCACCTACGTGCTCGCCAACGCGCTGCTCGATTCCGATTTCGGCGGCGGGTTCGGCGGCTATCTCGGTGGCGGCGCGGGACGCGCCTGGGTGTCCTATTCCGGCGACAAGGACAACGCCTGGGCGTTCGACGGCGAGGCCGGCCTGCGTTACGCGCTGACGCCGAACCTCGATGCCGGGGTGAAGTATCAATATCTCCACACCGCCAAGCTCGACTTCGACGACGCGTTCGCGGTCAACGGGGTCAATTATACCAGCAGTGCCAAAGGGAATTACAATTCCCACAACATCCTCGCGAGCCTGGTCTACAATTTCAACGGGCGGGAAAACGAAGCAGCGGCGCCTGCGGCTGCTGCTCCGCCGCCGCCGCCGCCACCACCACCGCCGCCGGCAACTCAGACCTGCCCGGACGGCTCGGTGATCGAAGCGACGTCGACGTGCCCGGCGCCTCCGCCGCCGCCACCACCACCGGCCGAGCGGGGCGAACGCGGCTAACGCGGCACTCAATAGCAATCACTGTCGCCAAGTGAGTAGCTGGCCTCCCGGATTCTTGGGTCCGGGAGGTCCTTTTTAGTGGTTAAGCGCCGTCAAGCTGGTCGGGAAGGCAGGCCAGCGGTGCTGGGCCATGGCTTTGAGCGTCGCCGTCGGCTCATTGTTGAGGCCCTGGTAAACCCACATGTTACGGAGCACTGCGGGGACGTAATAGCGCGTTTCCCAATAGGGTATCGACTCGATCCAGAGGAGGGGGTCGCCCCGGTCGTTGATCCCGGCCCAACGCGCCACGGGCAGCGGTCCGGCATTGTACGAAGCGATGATCCGCGGAAGTTGTCCGGCTGTCGCCGATGAGCTCCGCATCGCTTCGATGAAGCTCTGCCCGAACTCAAGGTTGAAACGCGGGTCGGTGAGCGAGCTGCGAGAGTATGGCAGGCCGCGGGCGCGAGCGAGGTCCTGCGCCGTACCCGGCCGGACCTGCATGAGGCCGACGGCGTCGGCCGGACTCACCGCGGTTCGCCGGAAGGCGGATTCCTGGACGATGTGGCCGTAGGCGAGGGCGGGGTCGACCCGCCAGCCATTGACCGGCCGCCACTGCGGATTGGGGTAGCGGTCCGAGGAGTCCGAACGCGCGCCCCACTGGCCGTTGTTGGCGAGCCACAGTTGCGCTGCAGGCAAATCGAGCCGCTTGGCGAGCTGGATCAAGGCATGATGTTCGGTCGCCAGGCCGATCTTCGCCTGGTGACGAAGCATTTCCTCGGCCAGCGCGGGCTCGCCGATTCTCGCCAGCTCGGTCGCGCGCTGGACATTAGGAAGCCGGTCGATCGGCGGATCACTGCCGACGAAGGGGTCATCGGCGAGCTTTGTCGGCAGGCCGAGCGTTTCGCGAGCGAGCAGGCCATAAAAGCTTTCGCTTGCCTCGGCGGTCGATGCCGCGGACCTTAGAAGCCGTTCGACCGAACGCGGACGGCCAGCTGCCTGCTCGGCGCGTGCCGCCCAATAATAGCCGCCCGCGCGCAGCTCGCGCTGCTGGCCCAGCTGGGCGACCTGTTGAAAGGCCGTCGACGCAGCATTCCAGTCGCCGAGGCGCCACGAAGCGAGGCCGGAGATCCAGGCCGCCTGGCTTGCCCAGTCCCCGTTCGAGCCCTGCCGCCACGTATCGGCCACTCGGCGGGCATCCAGATCGAGGCCGTTGACGTAATAAGCGAACGCGACCCGCTGGGCTGCCTCAGCCCGGGCTTCGAGGGATAGCGACGGGGCGTAGGTCAGCAGCTGCGCCTCTGCCCCGGCGGGATCGTCGGCCCTGATAAGGGGATCGAGAAGGCTGCGAAGCTGGTCGGCATAAGGCTCGCCCTGAACCGGCTTGGCGCGGTAGCGAATCGGTGCCGAGCTCAGGTTGTAGGTCGGTTTTTCGGGGACGATCAGCGGAGGGGCCGTCGCTCCGCGCTTGATTGCCATCGCCGCCAGCTGGTCCGCCTGCGGAAGCTCCGGCGCTTCGGCAAGTAGCGCCTGGATCGACGCGAGATCGACCACCGGCGAGCCCTTGGAGGTGTACAGTTCGGCCTTCGCCACCGCAGTCAGGATGTTGCCCGGAAGCGCTGCGATGCCCGCGCGCGCCGATGCCCAATTACCGGCGTCGATCGCATCGAACACGCCGCGCCAATCCTTGGGAACGACGATCGGTCTCGGCGGGGCCACTGGCTGAGCGGCAGCCGTTTCCGGTGGGCTTGCAGTCGGCGCTGCTGCGGCCGGGGCCGAGTTCTTGGTCGGGACTGCCGGCTGAGTCGTTGCTATCGCGGGCGATGAGGGCGCCGGCTGCGGTGCTGCGGGCACGGGCGTCGGCAACGGCGCCAGCGGGTCCGGGGAAGCCTGCGCAAACAGCGGCGCGGCCCAGATCAATCCCCCACAGGCGAGCAATCCCGACTTCAAGTCTCGTCCTCCATCAGAAGCAACAAGTCCTTCCATGCCAGGGACTTGTTTGAGGGTTGATTAAGCAGCTGGCGGGGGTGGAACGTCGCGACGGCGCGCACGCCCTCGATCTTGTGAACATGGCCGCGCGCCTGCGGCAGCGGCTTGCCGAGAAGCGCCTGTGCTGGACCGTCGCCGAGCAGGAGCAGGCGCCTGGGCCTCGCGAGGCGGATATGGTTGCGCGCAATCTCGGCGCACGCTTCACGGTCAGCGGGAGTCATGCGCGTGCCGGGCACGTGGAAACAGGAGAGGGATGCGCTGTATGCCTGGTCGATCGGGATCTTGATCGCAGCGAGCATGCGTTTGGCAAGCTCCCAGGATTCGCCGCCGATCGGCTGCCGTGAAGCGAAATCCTCGAGCGTCGGCGCGTCGGCCAGCAGCATAATCGCCGCATTCTCCGGTCCTTGCGGCATGATCCGCCTCGCCGTGGCAGAGGCGAGCGGAAGCTGGGTGCTGCTCGCGAGCCAGTCCTGAAGCTCTGCCAGAGTGTCGTGGGTCGGCTGCTCAATATTGGGCGGCGGCGCCGTTTCTGCGCCTTCGGGCGGCGGCTTGTGGATCGGTTTCAGCCAATCGCGCGGTTCTTCCTGGACGGCCACGTCGACGCCCGCCTCGAGCCACCAGGCCAATGCGCTGCGCGCCTCGGCAATGCCGATCGTTTCCGCTTCCCCGCCCACGGCAGCCGTTGTCGCCCGGCATTGACGGACGCGTCAAGGAATGGGCAGTGCAGACGAGTCGAATTGTGTTTCGGGCGCGGCAGGACGAAGGGGAACGGATGAGCCAGCGCGAATCCATGGCTTATGACGTGGTGATCGTGGGCGCCGGACCAGCGGGCCTAGCGGCCGCGATCCGTCTCAAGCAACTGGCGAGTAACGCCGGCCGCGAGCTCGGCGTCTGCGTCCTCGAAAAGGGCAGCGAGGTCGGCGCGCACATCCTGTCGGGCGCAGTGATCGACCCAAAGGCATTGAATGAACTGATCCCGGACTGGAAAGACAAGAGCTCGCCACTGACAGTGCCGGTCACCGAGAACCACCATTGGGTGCTCTCGAAGAAGGCCAAGTTCGGCATCCCGGAGATGCTGACTCCGCCCTTCATGCACAACAAGGGCACTTACACGCTGAGCCTGGGCAATTTCTGCCGCTGGCTCGCCGGACAGGCAGAGGAGCTCGGTGTCGAGATATTCCCTGGTTTCCCTGCCGCGGAAATCCTCTTCAACGATGACGGCTCGGTGAAGGGTGTCGCTACTGGCGACATGGGGATCGCGCGCGATGGAAGCCATCGCCCCGACTATCAGCCGGGGATGGAGCTGCACGCCCGATACACCTTCTTCGCGGAAGGCGCGCGCGGACACCTCACCAAGCGGCTGACCGAGCTGTTCGCGCTCCGCGAGGACAGCGGTCCACAGGTATTCGGGCTGGGAATCAAAGAATTGTGGGAAATTCCTGCGGACAGGCATAAGCCGGGGCGAGTGATTCATACCCAGGGCTGGCCGCTCTCCCACGCATGGGGCGGGGGGTTCCTCTACCATCAGGAGGCGGGCCAGGTCGCTTTGGGGTTCGTGGTCTCCCTCGATTACGCCAACCCCTATCTGTCGCCGTTCGAGGAAATGCAGCGCTGGAAGACCCATCCGGCGATCCGCGCGGAGATCGAGGGTGGCCGCCGGCTGTCCTACGGGGCGCGGGCGATCAACGAGGGCGGCTACCAGGCGATCCCGAAGCTGGTCTTTCCCGGCGGCGCCCTGATCGGCTGCTCGGCGGGCTTCGTGAACGTGCCGCGGATCAAGGGCACGCACACCGCCATGAAGTCGGCGATGCTGGCCGCGGAATCAGCCTTCGAGGCGATCGCCAATGGGCGCTCGAGCGACATTCTGGCGGCCTATCCGCCGGCGCTCCACAAGAGCTGGGTCGCGACGGAGCTTCACTCGGTGCGCAACGCCCAACCGGCCGTGGCTCACTGGGGCGGGACGATGGGCACGCTCTACGCGGGCCTCGACATGTGGCTGAATTATTTGCACATCGGCGTTCCCTGGACGCTCAAGCACAAGCCCGATCATGAGCGGCTCCGGCGCAAGGACGCTTCCGCGCCGATCGACTATCCGAAGCCGGATGGAGTCCTGACGTTCGACCGCCTCTCCTCGGTGTTCGTGTCCAACACCAACCATGAGGAGGACCAGCCGGTTCATCTGACGCTCAAGGACGCCGACATACCCACGGCCATCAACCTGCCAATTTATGCCGGTCCCGAGCAGCGTTATTGTCCGGCAGGCGTTTACGAATTCGTCGAGAGCGAGAGCGGTGAACCGAGGCTCCAGATCAACGCCCAGAATTGCGTCCACTGCAAGACGTGCGACATCAAGGACCCGACCCAGAACATCAACTGGGTCACTCCCGAAGGCGGCGGAGGCCCCAATTACCCGAACATGTAACTGGCTTGCCGGCGCGGCGGTTGCGGCGCTGGCGTTGAGCCCCGCCTCGGCGTCGGCGCGGCTGACGGTGTCGGATGCGGCGCGAACCTATGTCCAGGCACGCGCTGCGTCGATGGTCGGAGACCATGCCCGCGCAGCGCAACTGCTGGCGTCACTTGCGGCCGCGCAGCCTGACCAGGTCGAAATTGCCAAGAAGGCGCTGACCGAGGCGATCGGAGCAGGCCGCATGGACCTGGCGTTGAAGCTATCCCACGGCGTGCCGTCCGCGAGCCTGCCGAGCGACGCGCGATTGCTGCTGGTGGCCGAAGAGATCCGGCGCGGCCGCCCGGATCGGGCACTCCCATGGCTCGGCACAAGCGGACAAAGTGGCGACCTGACCTTCCTCGCGCCATTGATCACCGCCTGGGCCGCCGCGGACCGCGGCGACGTCAACCAGGCGCTGTCGGCGATCGACCAGGTGCCGCCAAACAGCCTGCTGGCGCCGCTGGCACCGGAAGAAAAGGCTCTGATCCTTCTCAAGTTCAAACGCACGGCCGAGGCGGAACCGCTGGTCCGCGCAGCCGTCGGCCGGGCGGGCGCGCGCGAGCAACGACTGCGCCTGGCTTTCGCCGACGGATTCCTCGCCGCCGGCGACAAGGCGCGCGCACTCATGATCATCGAGGGGATGGGTACTGGAGAGGCCGTTGCTCGCCAGCGGATCGCTGCTGGCAGGACGAGCGCGCAGGCCATCGACAATTTACCCAGGGCATTCGGCGAGGTGCTGACGGCCTTTTCCGCCGACCTTGCGCGCCTGCAGCGTTCGGCTCCACCGATCGGGCTGGTTCAGGTCGCGCGCTATGTGAACCCGCAGAACAGCGGGACGACGGCGTTGCTGGGACTGTTGCTCGCGGGACAGGACCGGACCGACGAAGCGTTGGCTCTGCTTCGGACCGTTCCGGCGAACGACGCACTCATTTCGCAGGTTCGTGACGTGCAGACCCGGATCCTGACCGGCGACAAGCGCTTCAACGAGGCTTACCAGATCGCCGCCTCGGCGGCGGCCGCACCCGCTGCCGACGTCAGCGACTATTCGCGGCTCGGCGACGTCTTCCAGGCCATGAAGCGCCATGCTCAGGCGGCCGACGCCTATGGACGAGCCGTCATGTTGGCGCGCGCGCAGAACCTGAAGAGCGAGCTTTGGACGCTATTGCTGCTGCGGGCCAGCGCGCTCGAGGATGGCAATCGCTGGCCGGAGGCGAAACAGGCGCTGAGCCAGGCGCTCGCGATCGCGCCCGACGAGCCTCTGCTGCTCAATTTCATGGGCTACGGTCAGCTCGAGCGCGGCGAGAATCTGGACACTTCGGAAGCGATGATTCGGCGGGCAAGCGAGCTTGCCCCGGACGATGCGTCGATCACCGACTCGCTCGGCTGGGCGCAATTCAAGCGCGGCAAGGTGACGGAGGCGATCGCCACCCTGCAAAAGGCCGCGGAGAAGGACCCTGATCAGGCGGAGATTCAGGAGCATCTCGGCGACGCGCTGTTCAAGTCGGGACGGCGCTACGAAGCGCGGTTTGCGTGGAATGCGGCGTTGATTAGCGCCGAGGACGATATTGCAACACGAGTCAAAGCCAAGCTGGCCAGTGGGTTGACGCCGGCGAACGCCGCGCCTTGAGCACGGCCGGGGGCCCTCCAGCGCACGAGATCGCGCCAGCCAAGCTCAATCTGGCGCTTCATGTCCGCGGCAAGCTACCGGACGGACGCCACGCGATCCAGACCGTGTTCGCCTTCTGCACCGACGGCGATCGGCTGAGCGCGGATCGCGCTGAGAGCATTTCGCTGACGGTTTCAGGGCCATTCGGCGCGGAGCTTCCGGACTATCACGACAATCTCGTTCTGAAATCCGCGCAGGCGCTCGCTGCCGCCGCTGACGTCGGGCAGGGAGCTTCGCTGACGCTCGACAAACGGTTGCCCGTCGCCTCGGGGATCGGCGGCGGATCGGCGGATGCCGGCGCGGCGCTTCGGTTATTGACGTCGTTGTGGCAAATCGATCCGAAACATGCCGAGGCAGTCGCTCCGACGCTGGGCAGCGACGTGCCCGCTTGCCTCCTCAGCCTGCCGATGCGCGGCGAAGGCGCGGGCGACCAACTGACTCCGGTCGACTTGTCCGAGTTATCAGGGACGCCCGTCCTGCTGGTTAATCCGCGCGTCCAGTTGTCGACGGCCGATGTTTTCGCGCGCTGGGACGGCGAGGATCGCGGTCCGCTGAGCGATTGGCGTGAGGGGCGGAACGATCTCGAGAAGCCGGCGATCGCGCTGATGCCCCTGATCGGAGCGGTCGAGGCGTGGCTCGCGGCACAGTCCGGGGTGACTCTCACGCGGATGTCGGGTTCCGGCGCGACCTGCTTTGCCTTGTTCGACAACGAACAGGCGCGCGATGTTGCGGCGGATTCGGTACCGCGCGAATGGTGGCGCCTGGCAACTTACCTGCGCTAGGGCGGGGCCCATGACGGGCCGTAGGATCCTGACCGCGGAGGCGATGCGCGCTGCCGAACAGGCCGCGATCGATTGCGGCACCAGCGTTGAGACTTTGATGGAGCGCGCGGGCGCGGCGCTGGCCGAGGCGGCCTATCGCTTTGCCGGTCCCATGCCCGTGCTGATCCTGTGCGGGCCAGGCAACAATGGCGGCGATGGCTATGTCGCGGCGCGGCATTTGGCAGCGCGCGGGGTAGTGGTCCGGGTTGCTGCCTTGAGCAGTCCGAACAGCGAGGCTGCAAAATGGGCGCGGTCGCAGTGGAAGGGGCAGGTCGAGACGCTTTCGGTCGAGACTGCTCCTGCGCCGTTGGTCATCGACGCCTTATTCGGAACCGGTCTCAAGCACGGGCTGGAAGACGATATTTCGAAAGAGTTTTCGCATCTGTGTCAAGCCGCGATCGCCAGCATCGCTTGCGACTTGCCCAGCGGCGTCGAAACCGACAGCGGCGCGGAACTGAGCGGGGTTCCCGATTTCGACATGACCGTCACGTTCGGGGCGATGAAGCCGGCGCATCTGCTTCATCCGGCGATGCACAAGTGCGGCCGCCTCGTCCTCGCCGAAATCGGCATCGAGGCGGATGCCAGCTGGCACGAGATCGGCCCACCCGTGCTTCCGCAGCTCGACCCCGGCGGCCACAAATATGACCGCGGTCTCGTTCACGCGCTTGCCGGGACCATGCCCGGAGCCATCGCGCTGTCGGCCAAGGCGGCGGCGCATGCCGGGGCTGGCTATGTGCGGGTCAGCACCTCGCGTCCGATCCACGGCCTCCCCTCGTCCGTCGTCCAGGTCGACACCGCTCAGGTGAACGACGAGCGGATCGGTTGCCTGCTGGTGGGCCCCGGTTTGGGCGACCTCCCGCAGGTCCTCACGCTGGCGCTCACCTCGAAGGCTCCCAAGGTGGTCGATGCCGATGGCCTCACGCATCTGGGCGATCCCGCGCGGCTCAAGGGCCAGGACGCGATCATCACGCCGCACGAGGGCGAATTCCGCAAATTGTTCGGCGATCTGGAAGGAGCGAAGCCTGAGCGGGCGCTGGACGCCGCCCGGCGGTCAGGCGCGGTCGTCGTCTACAAGGGGCCCGACACGCTGGTCGCATCTGCGGATGGAAGGCTCGGTTTCGCGCCGTCGGCGCATCCCTGGCTGGCGAGCGCCGGCACCGGCGATGTGCTGGCAGGGATCATTGCCGCGATGCGGGCGAGGGGCTTGGGCTCGTTCGAGGCCGCCTGCGCCGGCGTCTGGCTTCACGGGCGCGCGGCCGAGATTGCGGGCCGCCAATTGATCGCCGACGACCTTGCGGAGGCGATTTCGGCCGCCATTGCTTCGCTGTGAACGAGTTGATCGTCCGGATTGCCGCGCGTGGCGATGGAATCACCGCCGGCGGCCGCCACATTCCCTTCGGCGTCCCGGGTGATGCCGTGCTCGACGACGGTGCCTTGGCTTACGGGCCGCATCACCAGGATCCGCCATGCCGGCACTTTCCGGAATGCGGCGGCTGTCAGCTCCAGCATGCCGACGACAATGCCTATCGCGGCTATCTAGCGTCGCGTGTCGGAACGGCGCTGGCCCAGCACAGACTCGAGATCGAAATCCGGCCGCCGCACCTGTCGCCCCCGAACAGCCGACGGCGTGCATCGCTCAAGGCCTTGCAGGTAGGTCAAAGCGTGGTGATCGGTTTCAACGCCGAGCAGTCCCATCGCGTTATCGACATGCGCGAATGCCATGTCCTGCGGCCCGAATTGTTTACGCTCGTCGAACCCCTGCGCGAGCTCCTCGCCGGAATGATGCAGTCGGGGCGTATCGCAGAAATCCAGTTGGCGCTGATCGAGCGCGGTGTGGACGTGCTGATCAAGGGCATTCCGGCCGGGCGGTTGACGGAGATTGAACGCCTCACGTCATTCGCAATGGACCATCAGCTGGCCCGCCTTGGTATCGATCGCGGCGTCGGTCCGGACACACTTTACGAGCCGACACCAGCGACGGTGACCCTGTCGGGCATTTCCGTGGCCTTCCCGCACGGCGGCTTCCTCCAGGCGACAGAGGACGGCGAGAGGACCCTGATCGAAGCCGTACAGGAGGCTGTAGGGGGAGCAACGGCGATTGCCGACTTGTTCTCGGGGCTCGGGACGTTCGCTCATGCCACCCGGGCGAAATATGCCGCCGAGGCGTCGCGCGATGCGTCGGCTGCGTTGAAGCGAGCTGCGCCGGATATGACAGTCGAGCACCGCGACCTCTATCGCCGCCCACTCGATGGCGGCGAGCTCAAGCGTTTCGACGCGGTCGTCCTAGATCCGCCGCGCGCCGGCGCCGGAGAGCAAGCGGCGGCATTGGCGTCGGCAAAGGTGGCTCGCGTCGCCTATGTGAGCTGCAACCCGGCGACCTTCGCGCGCGATGCGAGGAAGCTGGTGGATGGTGGCTACAGGCTCGAGTGGATCGTCCCGGTCGGCCAGTTCCGCTGGTCGACCCACGTCGAGCTCGCCGCCTGCTTCAGCCGCTAGAAGCTCAGAATTCCGCAATCGTGTAGAATGCGGAGGCCGGCGTGGACCGTAAGCCCGAGCAGGCAGAACGACGCGAGGATCCACAGCGTGAATCGATAGAGAACGATATTGACGGTGCACTGGACCAGGCTGTGCAGGATCCGCAGGCCGACATAGCCCCAGGCAAGCCAGTAGTTGATGCCGCCGCCGAAGTTCATCATCGCGAGGGTCAGCGCGATCGCGTAGAAGATCGTCGGCTGCTCGAGCAGATGGTTGTAATTGTGCGCTTTCCACTGCGCCCCCGGTTCGGCTTTGCCGTCCATGTCGGAGCCGCGCATCCCCGCCGGAATAGTGCGCAGCGTGACCCCCATGCGCCGGAACTCGCGGCCGCGGCGGACCATCATCCAAGCCATCACCACAAGCGTCCACGCGACCAGCGCCACGACCGGCGCGAGAATTGGACTGTAGTTCATCAGCGGCCCCCTTCGTTTCCGGCCAAGACTGCGAGAAATTCCGTCGCGCGTCCAGCAATGGGCGTTAGGGACGAGCCTTGCCCTTGGGGATCAGCAGGTCGGTTGATCGCGCGCCGTGACTGGTGCCGCGACCGCGAGCGGGCCGCGACTGCCGTACTGAGCATCAATCGAACAGCTTAGCAAAGCGTCGCTTCTCACGATTGCGCCAGGCGCCGCGGTGCCAGGCGTCGCTGGCGAGGAGCGGAAGCACGCTGGTCGCCTCGGCGAAGACCATCTGCTCCATCGCGGTCGAGACCTTGCCCCAGCTCGCCGCTTCTTGGAGGGTCGAGGAGGAGCAGGCGCCATCGCGGACGTCGGCGACGGTGATCTGGACGGCATATTTGTGCACCTCGACGTCCTCGTGGCCGAGAATCTCGGCGCAGACGACGGTGTCCTGGGTGAAGTTCTTGGGAACGCCGCCACCGATCATCAACAGCCCCGTCGTGCCGGCCTTGATCTTGATGTCGGTCAGCTCGCGGAAGTCGGCGATGCTATCCATCGTCATGTAGTGGCCGCCGCGCTTCATCGCATCGACCTGGTGCTTGACCAGGCCGAAGCCCGCGGAACTATCGGTGAAGGCCGGGCAGAAGATCGGCACGTCATGCTCATAGGCGAGCTGGACCAGGCTGCCCGGCTTCCTCGCGTTGCCCTCGCTCAGCCACCTGCCCATTTCGCGAATGAACGCGCGCGACGAATAGGGACGCGGTTCCAGGCTGTCGGCGATCTTGCCGATCGTGAAGTCGCAGTCCTGCAGCTGCTGCTCGTCGATGTAGGTGTCGTAGATGCGGTCGATGTACAGCGAACGCAGCGTATCATCGTCGGGAATTTCATTGGCTTGGTAGTGTTTGTGACCAAGCGCTTCGAAGAAATCCATGTCAACGATCGAAGCGCCCGTGGCGACGATCGCATCGACCATGTTGGACTTCACCAGTTCGGCGTAGAGATCCATGCAGCCGGCGGCCGAGGTCGACCCCGCAATCACCAGGATAATCGAGCAGGCCGGGTCCTCGAGCATCTGGTTGTAGATGCCGGCGGCGCGCGCGAGGTCGCGGCTAGTGAAGCTCATCTTGCCCATCGAATCGATGATCGGGCGGGCGTCGAAGCTGGTGATGTCGATATGCTCGACCGGGCTGGAGAGCAGCTCGGCCTTGCGGGTGTCGTTGATCCGCTCCGCGTCCTGAACCTTGTTCAGCGTGTCGGTTTCCATGCGTAAGTCCTCGTCATTCCCGCGAAAGCGGGAATCCCGCTACTCGCAGCTCAAGAAAACAAGCGGGATCCCCGCTTTCGCGGGGATGGCGCAAAGGGGAAAGCCCTAACTACAGAGCCCTGGAACGCTTGCCGTGCGACGCCGCTCCATAGAGCGTCGCCATCGGCTCGTCGTCGACGATCACCGAATCGACCACGCCGAAGCCGTTGAACTGCGTGCGCATTGCGCACCCGTAAGCCCCAAGCATGCCGACCTCGATATAGTCGCCCACGCCGACATCGCCCGGAAGCTCGAACGGACCCGCCATTTGATCGAGATCGTCGCACGTGGGGCCGTAGAAGCTGAACGGCATCGAACGGACGTGCGAGTCCTCGTCGCGGATCAGCCGAACCGGATAACGCCAGCCGATGTGTGCGGCGTCGAACAGCGCGCCATAGGCGCCGTCGTTGATGTAGAGCTCGTCGCCGCGGCGCTTCTCGACGCGCACGAGGACGCTCGCATATTCGGCGCAGAGAGCGCGGCCCGGCTCGCACCACAGCTCGGCCGAATAGCTGATCGGCAGCGATTCGAACGCCTGGTGAATGACCGCGAAATAAGTGTCGAGCGGCGGCGGCTCCATGCCCGGATAGGAGGACGGGAAGCCGCCGCCGACATCCACGATGTCGACCGTGACCGCGGCCTCAACGATCGCCTGGCGGACGCGGGTCATCGCCTCCGCGAAGGCGGCGGGAGTCATCGCCTGGCTGCCGACGTGGAAGCAGATCCCGAGCGCATCTGCCGCCTGGCGGGCTGCCATTAGCAGCGATGCAACATCGCCCGGGTCCGCGCCGAACTTCGAGGCGAGGCTGAGCTTGGCGTGATCCGAGCTGACGCGGATGCGGACGAGGAGGTTGAGGTCGCTCGCGGCAACGCCGTCCGTCGAGGTCGCGCGGAGGACCTTCTCCAGCTCGTCGAGCGTATCGATGCTGAACGTCTTCACATCATGCTCGAAATAGGCTTCCGCGATCGCCTCCTCGGCCTTCACCGGGTGCATGAAGCACAGCACCGCATCCGGCAGCGTCGCGTGGACCAGCCGCACTTCGCCGATCGAGGCCACGTCATAGTGGGTGACGCCCGCTTCCCAGAGGATCCGCAGGAGATCGGGCGACGGGTTGGCCTTCACCGCATAGAGCGAGCGGCCCGGGAACTTCTCGACGAAGTAGCGGGCGGCGCGGCGCGCCGCGTGCGGACGCAGGAGAGTGACCGGCTGGACCGGGCGCTGCTTGGCGATAGCGGCAGCCCCCCGGCTGCCGTTCGGGGCGGCGGCTAGCCCCAGCGCGCGATGATGCTTGTGCAACTCAAGGGACCTCCAACAGGTACGTTTCCACAAAGAGCTGCCTTGCGGTTGGAAGTCCCATGGGGCAGCGAGGCGCGATATATGTATGGGGGTCCCCCCTGTAAAGTTACTTTGGACCCCCGCCTTCACTTTGCGCGAATTCTGTCGTCAAACTGCAACGGTTGAGCGAAAGGACAGGGTTATCAACGGCTTAATGGAAATCGCGCGAGTCAGCCACGAAGACGTGCTTGACGCTGCCAGCCGGATCGCAGGGCAGGTCGAACGCACCCCGCTGATCGAGAGCCAAGCCGGCGGAATGCGCGTCTGGCTCAAGCTGGAGTGTCTACAGACCGGAGGCGCCTTCAAGCTGAGGGGCGCGACCAACCGCTTGCTGCAGCTGTCGCCACAGGAGCGCGAGCGGGGAGTGGTCGCCTTCTCGTCGGGCAATCACGCGCGCGGCGTCGCTATTGCCGCCAGGCGGCTCGGAATCCGCGCGGTCATCGTCATGCCCGCCGACGCGCCGAAGGTGAAGGTCGAGGGTACACGCGCCGAGGGGGCCGAGATCGTCTTCTACAACCGCCGTACCGAGAGCCGCGAGGAAATCGCCGCGAAGATCGCGGGCGATAGCGGCGCGACGGTCGTGCCAAGCTTCGACGATCCGGCGATCGTCGCAGGGCAGGGGACGGCCGGGCTCGAAATCGTCGAGCAGCTTGGCCGGCCGCCGGCGCGGATCGTGATTCCCTGCGGTGGCGGCGGCCTGGCGTCGGGCATCGCCCTGGCCGTACCGGATGCCGAGATTGTTGTCGTCGAGCCCGAGGGATGGGACGACATGGCCCGCTCGCTGGAGCTCGGAGAGATCGTCCCAGTCGGCGCCGACGCGCCTGACACCTTCTGCGATGCGATCATGACTCCGCGCGTGTCGCCGATGACTCTGGGCATCCTGCGCGGCCGTGGTGCGAAGGCGACTTCGGTGACCGACGATGAGGTGGCGGATGCGATTAGGTTCGCATGGTTGCAGCATCAGCTCGTGGTTGAGCCGGGGGCGGCGGTGGGGCTCGCCGCGCTCCTTGCAGGCAAACTCGCGCCGCTCGACGGTACGGTCGTAGTGCTGTCAGGAGGGAATATCGATCCGGCGCTTCACGCGCGGATCATCGCCGCAGCGGCTTAAGCGACGTTGCGCGCCTTATATTCGCCGGGCTCGACATGGGCCGGGCTCGAACGCTCGACCGCCTTGGTCAGCTCCTCGAGCTCGGCGGCCAAAGTCTTGAGCTCCGCAGCGAGGAACCGACGCTCGTTCTCCGCGACCGATTCCGAGGCGTCGATCAGCGTGTCCAGCATCATTGCGATGCACGGCAGGATCGTCTCCTCGATCCGCTCGAACGCCTCATCGAGGCGCGCCTGCTGGTCAGCCTTTGGCATG
>Ga0070659_100001889_pt1 | contig 14991 bp, 17 predicted proteins | sample KBSC23metaG_FD_64666 | JGI IMG/M metagenome (GOLD analysis project Ga0070659, IMG submission 64666) | Corn rhizosphere microbial communities from Kellogg Biological Station, Michigan, USA - KBS C2-3 metaG | ecosystem: Host-associated > Plants > Roots > Rhizosphere > Soil ... | reverse complement strand
AAGGGCATGTTGATCAACACCAGGAAGGTGTTGGATCGCCACTGGAAGCTGATCGCCAGGATCATGGCGATCAGCGCCAGCGCCAGGGCCGAATAGAGCATCATCTGATTGCGGCTGGCCCGGGCTTCGGCCGCGGCGCCGGCGAATTCCGGATAAATGCCGGACGGAAGATGAAGCGCCGCCACCTTTGCCTGAACCGCATCGGACGTCGCCTGCAGCCCGCGGCCCACCACGTTGAAGGTAATGGAAACGTACCGTTGTCCGCCGTCATGGCTGACCAGGTAGCGGCTCTGGCCATTCGTGATGCGGGCGACCGCTGACAAGGGCACCGGCCCGAACGGCCCCTGGATCATCACCTTTTCGAATGTGGCGGGATCATTGCGTTCCTTCGGCGAAAGCAGCAGCGAAACGTTCACCGAGCGGATGCCGGCATAAGTCTGGCCGACCACGACGCCGGAAAAGTCCGCACCTACCGCGTCCAGCACATCCTGGGTCTTCAGTCCGCTGGCCGCCATGGCGGCCGGATCGAGCGACAGGATGAATGTCGGCGTAGCACTCTGGGCGCCGAATTGCACGTCGGCAACGCCGGGCACGGCGCTGATGGCTGCAGCCACCTGATGGCCCGCCCGGTCGAGCGCGTCGAGCTGGTTGCCGAACAGCTTGATGGCGATGTCGGCGGTCTCGCCGGTCAGGCTCTCGCTGATGCGATCGCCCAGGAAGGTCACCACCTCGCTCTGAAGTCCGGGGTAGTGGGCCAGGATGTCGCGCAGCGCCTGTTCCGCCTGGGCCTGGTCGACGGTGGCATCCTTTTTCAGTTCGACGTGGAATTCGCTCTGGTGCGTGCCCCAGGTATCCTCGCCCAGCTGGGCGCGGCCGATCTGCTGTTCGATGGTGGCAACATAGGGGAGCTTGAGGACGTCGCGGCTGATGCGTTCGCCTACCGCCATCATTTCGTCCAGCGAAGTACCGGGGACAGAGCTGGACACCTGCATCACGAAATGCCCCTCACGGAAATCCGGCATGAAGCTGGAAGGCAGGAACGGCAGGGTTACCAGGGCGGCGACGGTGGCCAGGGCCACGACGGCGCCGGCCACGGCGAGATGACGTTGCGCCGTCTCGACGGCGCTCGCCTGCCAAGTCTTCAGCTTGCGAATCCAGGCGGCGTCTGCGCGATAGTCACGCGCCCGAAGCATCAGGGCCGCAAACGCCGGCGTTGCCGTCAGCGCCACCAGAAGCGAGGCCAGGACCGCCAGTATGAAGGCCAGGGCAAGCGGGCCGAGGAAATGGCCCTGCACGCTGGATGAGAACAGAACCGGCAGGAAGATGGCGATGACCACCAGGGTGGCGAAAATCACCGGGCCGCGCACTTCCAGCGTGGCTTCCGCGATCACGGACAGCCGCGGCCGCGGAGCGGCGGTGCCGGCATTCTCATGGAGCCGCCTGAGGATGTTTTCGATGCCGATGATCGCGTCATCGACCAGCACGCCTAGCGCCACGGCGAATCCGCCCAGCGTCATGGTGTTGAGGGTGTTGCCCATTTTGTCCAGCAGCGCCGCCGCCGCCAGCAGCGACAGCGGAATGGCCAGAAAGGTTATGAAGGCGCTGCGCCAGTCGCGCAGGAACAGGTACAGCACCGCCAGGATCAGAACCGCGGCGATCACCAATGAATGTTCCAGGCTGTGCAGGGCGACCTCGACGAAATTGGCCGGTCGATGCAGTGCCGGATAGACGGTAATTCCCTGGGCCTTCAGGGCCGGCAGCATGTCGTGCAGCGCCGCTTCCAGCCGGCGGGTCGTGTCCAGCGTGTTGGCGCCATACTGGCTTGCCAGCGACAGCAGCACGCCCGGCCTTCCCATGACCAGGGAATCGCCGGAACGCAGTGCCCGTTCCTGGCGCACCGTGGCAATGTCGGCGATGGTGATGGGAATGTTGTTCCGGACGCCAACCACCGCGTTGGCGATGGCAGTGGGGTCTGGACTGGGGATGGGGGTCTGGATCAACACCCGCTGGTGCGCCACATCGACAAAGCCGGCCCCGCGCAATGCCAGCGCCTGACGGGCGGCATCGGCCAGATCCGTCAGCGTGAATCCATACGAGGTCATGCGCCTGAGGTCGGGCTGGATGTCGATCTCGCGCACCGCCCCGCCGAAGACCAGCACATGCGCCACGCCCGGCACAGCCAGAAGCGCCGGTTTCATGATCCATTCCGCGGTGTCGCGAAGCTGGAAGGGATCCAGCCGGTCCGACACCAGCCCGATCTTCAACAGATCCATGGTGCTGGAGGTCAGGGGCGACAACTGGGGCGGGCCGACGCCCAGCGGCAGCTCGCCCGCCACGGTCTGCAGCAACTCGGACACGCCCTGGCGTGCGGTATAGGGATCGATGTTGTCGTTGAACTGAATGGTGATCAGCGACAGGCCGGGAATGGATTCCGAACGGATGGTGGCCAGGCCTGTGGCGCCATTCACCTGGCTTTCGATCGGCCGGGTGACAAGCTGTTCAACCTGCTCGGCGGTGAAGCCCGGCGCCTCGGTCTGAATATCGACGGTGGAAGGCACGAAATCGGGAAATACGTCCAGGGGCGCTCCACGCAAAAGCCAGCCGCCCACAACCAGCGCCAGAAGGGTCAGCGCGGCTACCGTGCCGGAAAAGCGTAGGCAGAGATCGACCAGCCAGCGCATGCGCTCAGTCTTCAGCTTCTGTGCTGGGGTTCAGTTCGCGCGCCAGCAGAAGACCCGCACCGCCGGTCACAATGGCGTCCCCCGCGGCAATCCCGGTGCCCTGGGGCACGAAAAAGCCGGAGCCCGTTGCGCGGCCGGCATCGATGCGTACGCGCTGGAAATGGTTCTCGCCCTTGCGAACGTAAATCCAGCTTTCGCCTTCGCCATACACCACCGCGCCTGCGGGTACTTCAACGCCCGCCTGCATGGGGCCGGCGGGCACGAAGGCGGTGACATGCTCGTTCTGGGCAAGGTCGCTGCCCGCCACCAGCGCGAAAACCCCCTGGCCGGGAAAGGCAGGATCGGCGGGAGCCCGCCACAATTGCCTGCTTGTCCAGCGCTGGCCACGACCGCCCAGCCGGGTAATGGCCAGGCTCTGCGGCAGGCCGCCCGACAGGGCGCCGAGCGGAAAGGTCACCCGCACCAGCGCCAGCGCGCCGCTCGAAAGTTTACCCATGATGGCCGAACGCCGGCCCCCCGTTTCCCAGGGCGGATCGAGGCCGAACGCCGCTTCGGCCTTGCGCCGGGCCAGGCCCAGCGCGGCTTCGTCTGCGTCGGCCTTGGCGACCGCCGCTTCCATGGCCTCGCGCGATACCGCCCCGCCCTGATCGGTGAACAGATAGCGGGCGCGTTTGGCCGCAGCCCGGCTTTGCGCTGCCACGGCTTCAGCGGACAGGAAATCGGAATCGGCCTGGGCAATGACGTCCAGCGCTACCACGGTGCCGTAGCCGCTGGATTCGGCACGATATTGCGCGGCCGTGGCGGCAACGGTGGCGATGCCCAGGCCCTTGACCTGATCGGCACTCAGCGTCACGCCGGATGAGGCTTCTTCTTTTTCCGGCTGCTTTGAAGCGCCGGCATTGTCGTCGGATTTGCCGCAGCCACTGAGCAGCGCCAGGACGGCCAGCGCGGCGATGGAGCGCTTCACGTTATGCATCGATGTCACCGGCTGTTATCGTTCCGGCTGCAGTATAATGAGGCGCGCACTGCCGGGCACTACCTTGAAGCGTCCGCGGGCGTTTGGCGCCGCCGAGCGGTCCTCGGTCACATCGGATGCCACGGTAAAGATGCGGCCGCTGGATTCGTCGAGTGCCATGGTGCGCGCACCCGGCTGGGTTTTTACCGGCGTCAATGCCGCGAACTTGCCGGGCGCCGTCTCGGCGACGATCGACAGCGTGCCGTCGCGGTTTGAACTGAACGCCAGCTCCCGACGGGCGTCGAATGCAGCTCCGTCCGTCCCCGTGCCGATGGGCAGCGTAGCCAGAATGTTGCCGGTCCTGGCATCCATCACATCCATCACCCCGCTGCCACAACTGGCGAACAGGCGCATATGGGCGCGGTCAATGGCCAGGCCATGCGGCGTCGTGCAGCCGGTTAGCGGCCAGTGGGCGTCGGCCTTTGCCGCGCCCAGGTCCATGCGCACGATTTCGTTCCTGTCCTCGCCATCGACATAGAATTTGCCATGGCCGTCCAGGACTCCGAACTCCAGCGGGCCGCCACCATCGATTTCCGCCACCACCTTGTCGGTCTTGGGGTCGATTACCACCACCTTGCCGGTATCGCCTGTGATCACCAGCACATGACCGCTCTGAGAGTCATAGACAATGCCGTCGGCATCGGGCTCGGCCTTGATGCGGCCCAGAGACTTCAACGTTTTCGTATCGAACACCATGACGGTGCCGGACTTGCCGTCATCGGCATAGCCCTTGTTGAGCGCCGGCGCGATGGCAATGCCGTGCGTCGCCCCGCCTACCTGAAGTGTGCCGGCCACCTTGCCCGCCGCCACATCCACAACCGTGACCACGTCACCGTGCGCGACATAGGCCCGGGCCGCCGCGGGATCGAGCACCACATAGTCCCAGCGGTCCGGAGCGCCGATGGGAATGCTCTTGACCAAAGTGTATTTCGCGGCCGGCAAGGCCGATGCCGGCGCCGCCGCCAGAGCGGCCAGCGCCATAAAAGCCAGTATCTTAGACATAGCCCCCTCCACGGTCCGATCAGGAATGATACGCGAAACCGCCGTGGGGAGTGTGCCCAAAGTGTAATCGTGTCCTTATAAATCCCCAACTGGCGCCCGGTCGGACCTGACACATTAAAGTTCGGCAATGGCTGAAGCGGCAGCGACAAGGCCTCAGGCCGGCCGGTTGACGTCTGCCGGGGTCAGGAGCGGGACTTCCGTCGGCGCCGATTGACGGGAATCAAGGAGTGCAAACCCGTTCGGCTCATCCTCCACACGCAAATCAGGTGTGAGACGGCGGATGAACAGACTGGCGGGCAAGGTTGCCATTGTCACAGGCGGCGTGTTGGGCCTTGGACGCGCTATTGCGTTGCGTATGGCAGAAGAGGGCGCCCGGATCGCCGTGCTCGACGTCCTGGACGAACAGGGCGACAGGTTCCTGCAACAGTTGCAGGACCTGGGGCTGACGGCTGCCTACTGGCATTGCGATGTTTCGCGGGAGGCAGATGTGTCGCGCGCGTTCCGTGAGGTGGTGGACCGGTTCGGCCATCTCGATGTCCTGGTCAACAATGCGGGCGTGTCGGGCGCCAGCAAGCCAACCCACGAACTGACCGAAGCCGAATGGGATTTCGTTCAGGCGATCAACGTCAAAGGCGTTTTCTTCGGCACCAAGCACGCCATAGTGCCGATGCGCAGGGCCGGCGGCGGCAGCATCATCAACCTGTCTTCCATATATGGCCTTGTCGGGGCTCCGGACGTTCCGGCCTATCACGCCTCCAAGGGAGCGGTGCGGCTGATGACCAAGACCGACGCGTTGCTCTATGCCCCTGACCGCATCCGGGTCAATTCGATCCATCCCGGATTCATCTGGACGCCGATGGTGCAAAAATATTTGCAGGCACAGACTGATGACGCGGAGGAGGGCCGCAAGGCCATCGGGAACCTGCATCCGCTGGGGCATATGGGCGAACCGGACGATATTGCCTGGGGTGCCGTCTATCTGGCGTCGGATGAGGCTAAATTCATCACGGGCGCCGAATTGGTGATCGACGGAGGATATACCGCGCGCTGAACCATTGACGCGGATCAATGCCGGCATGGTCCTGGGCTCTATGGTTGTTTCGGTGTCTGGCACCAACGCGGAAGGATGACATGCTTTTCCGCTTGCGGGGCAGTTTTGCCCCAATGATGTTTTTTGTTCCCGCCGGAGGCGCAGACTGTTCCGCCAATGCAGACTGTTCCGCCAATGAGGACTTCACGGCAGGAACTTTTGTCCGGCACGCAATCGCAAGAGGTCCCAACCAAGGAGTACGCCATGAGCAAGGATATCGAGATCAAGCGTCAGCACGGCGCCTTTCCGGCGATGAGCGAATCCTGGCAGGGGTTCCGCCAGGAAATGGATTCGCTGTTCGACCGGTTCTCCAGCGGCTTTGAAAGCTTCCCCCTTCAGCCCTTCACCAACATGCGCAAGCTATGGAGCCCCGGTATCGCCGGCTTTGCCAACCTGGCGGTAGACGTGGCCGAAGACGAGAAGGCCTACACGATCACCGCCGAGCTGCCCGGCGTGTCCGAGAATGACATCGAGGTCAGCGTCGATGACGATATGCTGGTGATCAAGGGTGAAAAGCGTCAGGAGAAGAACGAACACGAAAAGAATCGCTATCTGTCTGAACGCTGCTACGGCGCGTTCCAGCGCATGTTCTCGCTGCCGCGCGGCGCCGACGGCAACAAGGTTGAAGCCCGCTTCCAGAATGGTGTGCTGGTCGTGACGGTCCCGAAGACCGCCCAAAAGACCCAAGCACGGAGGGTCGAGGTAAAGGCCGCCTGATCGCGGCTTCCGGCGGCCCCGGCGTGCAATCGCGCCGGGGCAGGCCGACCAGGGAGGACCGTCATGACCTATCGCACATTGATGTTGCATCTGGATCCGAACCGCGACAATCGTGCCGTGCTCGCGGTCGGAGCCGACCTTGCCAGGCGTTTCGGCGCCAGCGTGATCGGGCTTGCCGCTATCAGGCCGGCGCCTCCATTGATCGACGGGGGGATTTACGGCGGTGCGGTAATGCTGGCGGAAGCCGCAGCGCTGGATCTTACACAGGCCGAACAGGATCTGGCTGCGTGTGAGAAGGAATTCCGTGCCGCCCTGAAGGATTGGACCCACGAACTGGAATGGCGCGGATCGATCGTTCTGGAAGCGCTACCGACCCACTTTGCCGACCAGTGCCGGGGGGCAGATCTCATCATCACCGGGCCGGCGCCGGAGAACCGCCTCAATGTCGGTGCTCTCGCGGTCCGCGCGGGCCGGCCCATATTGGTCGTGCCGCCCGGCGCGACCGGACTGGCGGCGAACAATGTATTGGCGGCCTGGAAGGACAGTCGTGAATCGCGCCGCGCCATTGCCGATGCCTTGCCGCTGTTGCTGGAGGCCGAGACCGCCGTCGTGCTGGAAGTTGCCGGAAGCGAGGGGGTCGCGGCGGCGCAGAAACATGTCGACGATGTGGTTCGCTGGCTGGCGCGCCATGGCGTTCGCGCCCTGCCGGCGGCGCTTGCGGCCGCCAACGAAAGCGCCGCCCTGGCCCGAGAAATTCGTACCCGCAAGCCCGATCTTGTCGTTGCGGGCGCCTATGGCCACAGCCGGATGAACGAATGGGTATTCGGCGGAATCACCCGCGATATCCTTCTCGATGCCGATTGCTGTGTTTTGATGTCCCACTGATCTCAGGGTGTGCCATGGATGTCCTGGAGGCTATTCGCCAGCGTCGCGCCGTCCGCCGCTTCAAGGCCCAACCGGTGCCGGTCGAGATGCTCCGCAAGCTGGTGGACGCTGCCATCTGGGCCCCCAGCGCCATGAACGGCCAGCCCTGGCGTTTCGTGCTGGTGACCGATGAGGCCCTAATCGCAAGCATTGCCGACCAGTCCAGGCAATGGATTCTGGACAATAGTGCCGCCATTCCGGAGATTGAGCGAATGGTCCCCATGGTGCGGGAGCCTGACTTTCACATCTTTCATCACGCGCCAGCCTTGCTTGTGATTGCCGCGCCGCTGGGTGTCCGCTGGGGCATGGAGGGGTGTACGCTGGCCGCCGGCAACGTCATGCTGGCCGCCACCGCTCTCGGCCTTGGCACATGCTGGATTGGCATGGCGGAAGGCTGGCTCAACAGTTCCGCGGGACGGGCGGTGCTGCATCTGCCGGCGAACGCGCATGTCGTTGCACCAATCGCGGTCGGCTATCCCGAGGGCGAGGCGGAGCCGGCCGCGCGCCACCGGCCGGCCGTTACCTGGCTGGGCCCGGGAGAAGCTCCCATCGTCGAGGCCGGTGCGTCGCCGGCCTATCTTTCCGGCCAGGGTCTGTATGGGGGCCTCATTCATCCCTGAATCGGCCGGCCGGCGGGATCCATCTATCCGGCGCGCCGAAAAATTAGTATTATGCGCCTTGTGGAGTTTCGGTGGGCGCCCATGCACCGCTTTCTGTTGCGGGAGAATGTGAAGCGCCTTCGCGCATTGCTATCTCGGGCTACCGGCGACTGCGATCGCGCGCACCTGGAAAATCTGCTTTCGGAATCGGAAGGCGAACTTCTCGCGGCGTCGGAAATCTGGCGCCTCACCTGCCCGCAATTTCCCATTCGGCCTGAATTGGGCGGTTATGCCGAGGACCTGCTCGAAGACCTGGTTCGGGAACAAAAAGCCGATTATGGAAGTCTGCAGATCTTTGACGAACAGCAGAACGCGCTTTTCCTAATGGCGCAGATGCATTTTTCAGCGCCGTTCGTGAGGGAATTTGCGGTGGTCAGGACGGGCGGTGGGTCGGTGTGCAACAAGGCGGCGATCCGACGGGAAATCGTTCACGTTGTCGACGTGCAGGCCGACCCGGAATTCGCGGTGCTGCGGCCTTTTGCAACCCGATATGGCATTCATGCCATCCAGAGTACGCCCATCCTGTCTCCCAGCGGCAAGTTGTGGGGCGTGTTCTCCACGCATTTTCGCGAGCAGCGCCGGTATTGCGACGCCGATCGCCAGGCCTGCGCCAAGCGCCAACTGCAACTGCGCGCGGTGATCGGCGCCTGCCTTGGATACTGAGCCGTTCAGGCGTGATGGGCGGCGAGGGTTTTCAGCGCCATGTTGGCGGTCTTCGCCGCGGCCTTCGCGGCGATGTCGCCCAGACCGAGCATGCCAACCAGCCGATGGTTTTCGTCGATCACGGGCAACCGGCGCACCTTGGCCTTGCGCATCACCGAGACGGCTTCCTCCACCGTCTGGTCGGCGCGGCAATAGACGATCGGTTTGGTCATTACGTCGCGAGCGGTGAGTTGCTCCGCCTCGCGCCCGTTGGTCAGGCCGCGGCAGCAGATGTCGCGATCGGTCACCATGCCGATCAGCCTGTCGTTCTCACCGACGGGAATGGCGCCAATGTCGTCCTTGCGCATCCTGCGGGCCAGCTTCTGCAGCGTGATGTCAGGCTTCACCCAGACCGCGCCCTTGTGCATGATTTCCTTGACGTTCATTACGGCCTCCCGGATTCATTCGACAGCAGCATAGGCGCCGCGCCGGATCATGAATTGATCCGGCGCAACCTCCGCCCGCGGTCGCCTTACCCCTCTTCACGCAACAGCCGCTCGATTTCGTAAAGCGGGCGCCTGACATAGTCCCGCGCCAGCTCGGCCGCCAGGATCTGCCGCGTCTTGTCGGTCAGTTCCGGGCGCAACATTCCCAGCGCGCGGGGCGGGGCCGCCAGAATGAGTGCGCCAATTCGCTTTTCCCCTACGCATTGGCCGATGCGGCCGGCGAAGTGACGCAGGAAAGCGCGCTCTGCCTGGTCATGGAAATCGGTCTGCGTCACCCCGGCCCGGCGGCCGCCGTGGCCGCTGCTGAAGACCCGGCCGGGCGGCGCGCGGCCCAGCTCGTGTGTCGGAGGATTCTGCTGTTCCATGACTTCCCGGATCACCAGGTTTGGATTTTCGTGCTCGCCAACATTTTCCACGAGCATCGCCTTACTGCCGTCGCAGATTGCGAGCCAGGTCCCATGACCGAGATGAGTCATTCAGCGACTCCGCGATTGTGTCCGCGCACGCTGCCGGGCCGGATGACGCGTTCCATCTGGGGAGGCATCGGGACTGTCGGGTCTGGTTCCATGTACGGGCAGTCGCCGCGCCGACGGGCCGCCGCCATGTAGGAGTCGGCGGCTTTTTTGGCGGCCTCGTGTGTGTCGAAGCAGGCGACGGGAATATGCTCGCAGACGAGAACCCAGCGATCCGCCACCTTGCAGATCGCATAATGCAACGTGGTCGGATTGCCTTTTCTTTGGCGCACTTTATTCTCCTTCGTTAGCATACAGCGCCGCCGCTCGCATTGCTGGCATCGATCCCTTCGGCCTCGATGGCATAAAGTCCTTCTTGGAGATAATCGCTCAGCAGGGGGATGGTAAGGAAGTATTCCCCGATGCGACTGTTGTGCGTGCGGCGCGCTTCCAAGAATGCAAAGCCGGAATCGGCGGCTTCGCAGGTGCCGCGGCCGATCCCGACCAACGCGACCAAGGGCGCCTGTTCGTCCACGTCCGGGCTGCGCATGAATTCGCGAAGTTTCTCACAGGCGTTGTCCTGCTCGGGGCTCTCCGGAGTTTCAGCCGCGGTATCGTCGAATTCGTCCTTTTCGGATTCGATCTTGTCCTCACTGCCATCGAACGCGCGTGTTTCGGCGATTATTTTGCGGATATTTTCCGCGTTGATCTCGAGCAAGTCTCTCTCCGTTTGCTGGGACGTATCAGGTTCTGTCCCCGGCGCGCGGGCGCAGGCTGAGGATATAGGCCGATACATCCGCTATCTCCTGGCGCGTCAATGTAAAGTCAGGCATGGGTGGGTGCGGAGTGCTGAGGAACGCATTCAACGAAGTCGCAGTCGTGGACCTCATGCGCGCGATCGACGCGAAGGATGGCACCACATCGATTCTCGGGTCGCTTTCGTTGGCGCCAATGGCGTGGCACTTGCCGCACCACATCTGCGCTATTCGATGGCCGGCCTGGATGTCCTGTGCCAAGGCAGCCGCAGGAAAAATGGACATGATCGAAGCGAGTACAAGGCCGACCGCGGACATTTGAAACTCCTATCAATCAATTCTGGCGAAGACGTGACAGGAGAAGTTTGCGCGGGATCAATTTCCCCGACGATCAGTGCGCTAGGTTCTATTTATGGCCATGTCAGATATGGCGACGAGCGAAGTGACGGTCGGCAGATGGAATCTGCCCGGCTTGCTGGGATGTCCGGCAAAAGCGTCCAGTCTGGTGATCTTTGCGCATGGGACCGGGTCCAGCCGGCTGAGTGAGAGAAACCGCCAGGTTGCATCGGCGCTCAATCGCGCGGGCATTGCGACACTTCTGTTTGATCTGCTGCATCCCGCGGAGGAAATGGCGGCAGGCCGTGCCAAGGTCTTCGACATACCCTTTCTGGCGGCACGCCTGACCGATGCGGTCATCTGGTCGGGCGGTACGGTGGTGGGTGGCCTTCCGGTGGGTCTGTTTGGCGCCAGCACGGGCGCGGCGGCCGCTCTGACGGCCGCGGCCCAGCTTGGTAACGCGATCGGGGCGGTGGTGTCCCGAGGCGGCCGGCCTGATCTGGCGGGAGCTGCCCTGGAAAAGGTGCGTGCGCCAACGCTGCTGATCGTGGGTGGTGACGACCATGAGGTACTGGAACTGAACCGGCGGGCCGCGCACCGGCACGCGGGCCTGTGCGTTGTGGAGATAATACCGGGTGCCAGCCATCTCTTTCCGGAACCGGGCGCGATGGAAAAAGTGACGGTATTGGCGACGGAGTGGTTCGAGCGTCACCTCGCGCCGCTGGTTGTCTAGGAGGTTCCATGTTGTTCCGAGACCGCAGCGATGCCGGACGTCAGCTCGCGGCAGCAATGCAGGAGTTTCGCGGCAGGAATTGCGTTATCCTGGCGCTTCCGCGGGGCGGGGTGCCGGTCGCTGCCGAGGTGGCGCGATCTTTGGGCGCGCCGCTGGATATTGTTCTGGTGCGCAAGATTGGGGCACCGGGTCATCCCGAATTGGCGGTGGGCTCGGTGGTCGACGGCGGTGTTCCGATCATCGTGCGCGACCCCGAGCTTTTGCGTCTTACGGGAACCAGCCAGCGGGCGTTCGAGGAAATATGCACCCGCGAACTGGCGGAGGTCGAGCGGCGGCGCAAATTATATCTGGGCGCCCGTGCACCCCTGCCGCTTGAGGGCCGGACGGCAATCGTGATCGACGATGGCCTGGCCACCGGCAATACCATGCGTGCCGCCCTTCAGGCCGCGCGCCAACGCGGCCCGGCGGAACTGGTGATGGCCGTGCCGGTCGCTCCGGCCGACACCATCGCGCGATTTCGCGACGCCGCCGACAGGGTCATATGCCTTGCCACGCCCGATCCGTTTGCCGCGGTGGGGCAGTTTTATGCCGACTTCGCGCAGACCAGCGACCAGGATGTGGTTGCGCTTCTGGATCGCTTCGCCCCGGCCCAGTCGGTGGTGGAACCGCAGGCATGAGCGAGACCGGCTTCCTGGAACGCGACACGATCGGCCGTGCCCTTGAGAGCGCCTTGAAGGACGCTGCGGAGGACCTGCCGCCGCCTGAACATGCCGAAGCCTTCGGTGCCATGTTCGACCGGTTCGGAGCGGCGCGGCTGGTTTTGCTGGGAGAGGCGACACACGGCACCAGCGAATTCTATCGTGCCCGTGCCGCGATCAGCCGCCATTTGATCCGCCATCATGGCTTCAATGTCGTGGCAGTGGAAGCCGACTGGCCGGATGCGGCGGGCATCGATCGCCATGTGCGCCATGGTCCCGCAGATCCAGGCCGCAGCGAGGCATTCGCCCGCTTTCCCAGCTGGATGTGGCGCAATGAGGAAGTGCTGGAATTTGTCGAATGGCTTCGGACCGAGAATGAACTTCGCCACAGCTCTGCGCGCGTGGAATTCCGCGGACTGGACATCTACAGCCTGTCGGGATCGATTGCCGCCGTGCTCGGCTATCTGGACCGCGTCGATCCCCAGGCAGCGCGGCAGGCGCGCACTCGCTATGGTTGTCTGACGCCGTGGCAACAGGTGCCTTCATCCTATGGCCATCATGCGATGATGGGCGGCGATACCTGCGAGAACGAGGTGTGCGATCAACTGATGACGCTGTTATACCGTCAACTGGAATATGCGGCGCGTGACGGAGACAGTTTTTTTGACGCGGCGCAGAACGCCCGCATCGTGCGCGCCGCCGAGGAATATTATCGCATCATGTACCGCGGGTCACGCGAGTCCTGGAACCTGCGTGACCGGCATATGTTCGAGACTTTGCAGCGCCTGCTGGCATATCGGCAGGACGCGAAAGCCATTGTCTGGGCACACAATTCCCATATTGGCAACGCGGCCGCCACGGCAATGGGCTGGGAGGGAGAGTTCAATATTGGGGAATTGTGCCGTACGGCCCATGGCGAGGAGATGGTGGCCATTGGCTTCGGTACCGACCGGGGCACGGTTGCGGCCGCCTCGGACTGGGATAGCCCAATGGAGATCAAGCAGGTTCTGCCGGCGCGCGCTGACAGCTATGAATACCTGTTCCGCAGGTGCGGACATGCGCGTGCGCTGTTCGACTGGCGCGGCCGAAACGCCCTGTTGCGCGAGCTGCTCTCGCAGCCGCGTCTGGAACGGGCCATCGGTGTAGTCTATCGGCCAGAGAGCGAACTTCTCAGTCACTATTTTCGGGCGGTGATGGCGGAACAGTTTGACGCCATGGTCTGGTTCGAGACCAGTCGCGCGGTTACCCCCCTGCCTACCGCGCGTCCCGCCGGCACGCCGGAAACCTACCCCTTTGGACTTTGACTGGGTAGCCGAAGTGGTGGCCGATGAGGTGATCCATGATATCGTTAGAAGATTGTATCGCGATGTGCGGCCTGACCGCCGCGGAAGTTGCGGCGATCGCGGAACACGAACATCTGCCCGATATCGTCGCCGCCGAACTTGGCTCCTATCTGCTTCATCGCGCCCATGGCAGCGAGAAGATCTGGCAGATGCTGGTGGATGATATCCGCGCCAGCCTGGCGGCGGGCGACAATCGCCATGCAGCCCTGCTGGTGGCAGCTCTGCGCCATTTCCTGTCTCTGCATCCGGAAGCCACCGCAATTGAGACGGATCAAGGCATGTCCGGCCGCTAGCTGTTGCTGTCGCGGCCATGGCTGAAGGCACCCAACCTTTCCTGGGGCTTTCGCGGACCAGCCCTGGTGTGCTGGCGCGGATTCCCTCCCGCTCCGCGTTCCTGCGACCGCTTCTGGTCGGGGGCGTTGTACTTTTGATTGCGGCGGTGGTGTGGGCATGGTTTTTCTGGCCCGCTCCATTGAGCACCGTTCAACCGCGCGTAGGCGCCGCGATCACAGCCGTGTACGCCAGCGGGCACGTTGAATCGACCGTCACGCTGCCGGTGGCGCCGCGCGTCGGCGCGCGGCTGGTGCGGTTAGCGAGTGACGAGCAGCAGGAGGTCGTCAAGGGACAGATCTTGGCGCGGTTGGAATCGGAGGATCTGGCTGGCAACATCGCCCAGCTTCAGGCCCAGGCCGACTATGCCCGCAAGGATTATGAACGCTATGCCCGGCTGATGGCGCAGAATGCTACCGCGCGCCAGACCTATGAGCGCACCCTTGCCACCTTGCGGGCCGCCGATGCTGCTTTGCGCCAGGCGAGGGCGCAAGCTGCCTTCATGACCCTGATCGCGCCCGCGGCCTGCCGGGTGATATCGCGTGACGGTGAAGTGGGACAATATATTACCGCCAACACACCGATCTTCTGGCTGGCCTGTGATCCCCATTTGCGCGTGACCGCACAGGTCGATGAAGAAGATATAAGGCTGGTGCGGGCCGGCCAGCGGGCTGTAGTTCGCGCTGACGGCATGCCCGGTCGCATTTTCGAGGGTAATGTCAGTGAGGTCACGCCCATGGGCGATCCTGTGGGGCGCAGCTATCGCGTGCGCGTTGCACTGCCGGAAGGCACCCCGCTTCGCATCGGCATGACGGTCGAAACCAATATTGTTATCCAGAAAAGGGATAACGCGCTTCTGCTGCCCGCCAGTGCGGTGGCGGACGGCAAGGTGTGGCTGGTACGGAACGGGGAGGCCCGTCCTCAGTCCGTCGTGACCGGTGTTCGCAATGGCGAGTGGATTGAAATCACAAGTGGCCTTACGCGTGGTGACAATGTGCTGCCCAATGGGCAAGCTGGTCCGCCGCCGTCAGGATTGCGCCGGCTTTTGTCCGCGCCATGATCGGCGTTCTGGGTGGCATTGGTCTGCGCCATCTTCTGGCCCGCCGGC
>Ga0070659_100001888_pt1 | contig 14993 bp, 12 predicted proteins | sample KBSC23metaG_FD_64666 | JGI IMG/M metagenome (GOLD analysis project Ga0070659, IMG submission 64666) | Corn rhizosphere microbial communities from Kellogg Biological Station, Michigan, USA - KBS C2-3 metaG | ecosystem: Host-associated > Plants > Roots > Rhizosphere > Soil ... | reverse complement strand
CGGGCGTCGTAGCGGGAGCCGGCCGGCGTCAGTAGTGCGGGGGCTTGTCGGTGCGCAGACGGTCGTCGTTCTCGCCGCGCGCGTGACGCCCGGGTTCGGGCGCGGGCGCCGGATCGGTGCCGGGCGGCGGGTCTGTCGTTACGCGGCGGCGGGTGCGGGCGCGACGGGCGGGCGACGGAGCCGGCTCGGCACCGGGATCGGGCTCAGGCGTGCTGCGGCGAGGCAACGACCGGGATCTCCTGCGTCATGGCGCCGCCCTGCAGGCCGGCGAGCCGCGCGATGCGGTCGGCAACGGCATCCGGGTCGCTGAACAGCTCGAAGGCGTGCACCCGCGCATAGTGCCAGCCGAGGCGGCGCAGCACCTCGGGGCGCAGGCGGAGCGACTCCCGGAGGCTGCGCCCGGCAAGCACCGCGTCGGTGTCGACCACGATGCAGGTGCCGCCGTTGGCGGCGACCAGACCGAGCTTGCCGCGGTGGCCGAGCGCGGTCCGCAGACCGCGGGTGGTCAGGCGCCGTGCGAGGTCGACCAGCATCGGATCGCTGTCGTCCGGCAGCGGTGGCTCGGCCCGGCGTGCAGCCACTTCGTCGAGGATCTCGGCCAGCGCGACGGCGCCGTGCTGCAGGCGGCCATCCTCGACATCCGACGGCCGGAAGCACGACACGATCATCATGGATCGCCGGGCGCGGGTCATCGCGACCGCCAGCAGGCGTTCGCCGCCCGGTTGGCCGAGCGGACCGAAGTCGGCGAGCACGCGTCCGTGCGGGGTGCGTCCGTAGCCGATCGAGAAGATGACCCGGTCGCGGCTCTGCGCGACCGCCCGCTCGATCGGCAGCACCTCGAACGCCTCGGCGCTGTCGCCGAGCACGAACTCACTGAGTTCGGGGCGCGTCGTCATCGCCGCGAGCACCGCCTGCAGCACGCGCACGGCGTGCTTCTCGCTCGCGGTCACCACCATAAGCGACTCATGCGGACGCGCCGCGGCGTGCTCGAGCACCAGCTCGACCACCCGGTTCACCTCGGCGTCGACGCTCTCGACGGCGCCGGTGTCGGCGTCCGGCATGCCGGTGCCGTCGGTGACGTAGTCGAGCACCAGGCTGCCGTGCCCCAGGAACGATCCGGCCCACGGCAGCGAGTCGATCCGTCCGCCGTAGAAGCGGCGGTTGACCAGTTCGGCCAGATCCTCACCGCCGGCGCGGTAGCTGCGGGTGAGGCTGAGGCTCGGCAGGAGCTCGGAGAGCCGCGCCAGCGCCGAGCGCGCGTGCAGTTCGTCGAGCGACCGCGCTCCCGGGCCCCGCTCGACATCGGGCGTCGCGGCGGCCGGATCGGCATCCGGATCCGACAGCGCGATCTCGAAGGCCGACGGCGTCTGCGTCACGGGGTCGCCAAACGCGACGACCTGCTTGGCCCGGCGGATGGCGCCGACGTTCTCGGCGACCGTGGTCGCGCCGGCATCCACCAGCAGCACGGTGTCGAACGGCATCGCATCGGTGACGGCGTCGATCTCGTAGGGCGAGGCCAACCAGATCGGCGCGACCGAGCGTGACAGGTGGGGGGCCGAGTGCTGCAGCCTGCTCGAGGTGAGCCCGTCAACGGCGAGCAGCTGCTTCAGGTCGTGCGCCTCGTCGGGCCAGTCGACGAGGCCGATCTTCCAATTCTCGGCGAGCTGCCAGGCCAGCAGCTGCGCGCTGCCCGCGGCGTGCGCCTCATCGACCAGCCGGAAGTCGGCCTCGAGCCGTTCGAGCACGTCGGTGCGGGCACCGAGCAGCGCGCGATCGCCGGCGAGCAGACCATCGAGCGCCGAACGCCACCAGGCCAGCTCGAGTTCTGCGGCGATCTGCTCCTCGGGCACGTGCCGGGCGGCGAGATCGGTGAGCAGCGGATCCAGCTGCAGGCTGCGCATGGTGGAGACCAGCTCGCTGCGCTCCTGCAGATTCTGCAGAACATCGGAATCCGCCGCCAGGTCGGCCATCAGCTCGCCCAGGGTATGCAGCGGCAGGGCCGCGAGCTGCGTCTCACGGGTCACGTTGCCGAGCGGACCGTCGAGGGCGGCCAAATCGGCCGAGACCTGCTGCCAGGCCACGGCGACATCCGAGATGCCGACCGGCACCTCGGGAACCACGCCGGCCGCCACGAAGCGCTGCCACATGATCCGCTGCCGCTGCACTGCGCTCAGCGCCTCGTGCAGATCGCCGACGTGCATGCCGGGGCGCACGTACTCCTTGGCCAGCTTCTTCAGACGGCGCCGACTGGCCGATGACATCTCGGGCGCGTCCCGGCGCGGCGCCGTGGCCACGATGAGATCGCTCAGCGAGCGATCGAACACCGCGGGTACGAAACGATCGAGGGTGTCGCGGATGTCGGTGAGCAGTTTCAGATAGACGCCCAGTTCGCCGATCGTCTCGAACGGCCGCATGCGGGTGGACCCGATCAGCTGCTGAGCGCGGACCAGCAGGCGCGGCAGCTCTTCGCCGTGCAGCTTCTGGGCGAGGGCGTGCGCACGCTGCGCCTCCTCGCCGTTGGCGAACTTCGCGCCGTACCAGGCCGAGTCGCCCGGTCCGTAGCGGAACTCGCCGAGCCGGGCCGCCTCGACCATGGTGGTGGCCACGCTGGCGCGGTCGCCGCGCATCCGCACGACCGTCGCGCGATCCAGCCGAGCCGTCGTGGTGGGGGGAACCGGCAGCAGCGCGAGCCGGGACAGCTCGGTCACGCAGTCCACCACCGAGACGCCCAGTTCGTCGTCGGGTCGCGCGAGCGAGCCGCGGTAGTCGAGCAGCACGCTCCGCAGGCGCACCAGCGCCTCGTCGACCTCGGACAGGTTGGGCTGGTGGGCGCGCTCGTTGCGGGCGATCGAGCGGACCACATCCCGTCGCAGTGTCGACGGCGCGACCGCGGTTCCGGCGAGCCCGATGTCGGCGAGACGCTGGGCGATGCCGCGCAGCGTGGCGCGGCGCGGGCTGACCACGAGCACGCGCTTGTTCTGGCCGACCAGGGCGCCCAGCGCATTGACGATGGTCTGCGTGCCTCCGGTGCCCGGCATGGTCTTCACGACCAGCGAGTTGCCGGCCGCGATCTGCGCGATGACCAGCTCCTGCTCGGAGTCGGCGTCGAGCAGCAGCACGTCGGTCGAGGGGTCGCGGTGGTCGGAGTCCACCGGTTCGACCGGCGCGGCCGCCTCCTCGAGGCTCCAGCGTGCCGTGGCGTTGCCGGCGAGGGCGTCGAGCACCGGATGCTCCAGGTCGAACGCATCGGCCACCAGCTGGGGCGCGACCTCGGCGAACGATGACACGACGAGGCGCGGCTGGACCGAGAAGCCGGCGAGGTGGCCGGTCAGCGCGCGCAGTTGATCGATCACGGCGTTCGGCTTGAACGAGCCGTCCGCGTCGCTCAACGCGACGAAGGCCTCGGGATCGAGCACCAGCCCGAACTGCCGTTCGAGCGCGATGGCGAGCGCCGGGTTGAGCACCGTCGCCCCGCGCAGCTTGAGCTCGAAGTCGCGGCCGTGCCGGCGGATCGCGAGCGGGCGGAGCAGGATCGGCGCGCAGAACTCGCCGCTGTCCGACCCGCGGCCATCGGAACTCGTGGCCCCGGCGCTCCAGGCCGCCAGACCGATGCCCAACCGCACCGAGTCGATGCCCCGAGTCGTGGACAGCTCGAGCCCCTTGGCGGTCACGTTGTCGGCCGCGACCCGCGCGGCGCGCAGCGCCACGTCGTCGCGGATGAGCTGCGACAGCAGGGTGGTCTGGCCGGTGATGAATCGCGCAAGACCGCCGGGATGCGTCGTGCTCAACTCGATGCGCGTGCTCGGCGCATCGGCGAAGTGCAGCAGCGGCGAGCGACCGCCCACGGCGGCGAGCTCGGCCCGCCACTGGGCGCGGACCGGATCGGCGACGTCACCCGCCCGTCCCGTGCCAGTACGGCCGAAGGCGGTCGCCGCGCGTGAGACGGCGGCGGGGCGCTGAACGCTCGCGCTCTCGTCGTCGGTCACGGGATCGTCATCCCGTCGGTTGGCAGGCCACACGCGGCCAGGTTACGGCGCGGTCCCGCGGAATCTCTGGACGCCAGCGGGGGTTTCGCGAATACCGCGGAGCGCGCGGAACGGGCCCGGCCATAGGATCGCGGCATGAACCTGGCGACTCTGCTCGGCCTCGTGGTGGGCGTCGTAGTCGTCGCGTTCCTCGTGTTGATGACCGCCGGGATCGTGCTGCTCGCCCGCCGGTCGCGCCAAGAGGCGCTCGCGCCGGCTCCTGGCCGCACCGACGCCGGCGTGGCCCTGGTGCAAGCCGACGACGCGGTCAAGAACGGCGCCGACGAACTGGCCTTCGCAGTCGCCCAGTTCGGAGAAGACCGCACGCGGGATTTCGCCGCCACCCTCGCCACCGCGAAGTCCGACCTGACCCGCGCCTTCCGCTTGCAGCAGCAGCTGGATGACGCCGAGCCCGACAGCGACCAGCAGCGCGCGGAATGGACGCACCAGATCCGCGCCCTCGCCGACGGTGCCCGCAGCTCGGTGACCGCGGCCGCCGCCACCTTCGACGACCTCCGCCGCACCGAGGCGGGCGCCCCCGATGCGCTCAAGGTGCTCCGATCGTCGTTGGCCGCGCTCGCGACCCGGCGCGCGGCGAGTGCGAGCACAGTCGCCGACCTGCGCACCAAATACATCGACTCGGCGATCAGCACGGTCGGCGCCAACCTCGATGCGGCCGACGCCGCGCTGGCGGCGGGCGCGAAGGCGGCGGACGCCACGGATGCCGCGCTCTCGACGAGCACGGTTCCGAACGTCACCGACGAGCTCAAGGCGGTTCAGGATGCGGTCGCCACCGCGACCCAGCAATTGGATGCCATCGACCACCGTCGCGACGAGCTGCTCGCGGCCCAGAAGAGCATCGCCGACCTCGCGACCGAGGCCACCGGCGCGATCGCGGCCGCGAAGACACTGCGGGATGCACCGCCCGACCCGGACTCCGCAGCGGCCGTCAACGACGCGATCGCCGCCCTGCAGAAGCAGCTCACCGCCGTGGCGAAACCGGGACGCCGCGATCCCGCCGCCCAGCTCGACGCCCTCGTGGATGCCAGCGATGCGCTCGACGTCGCGGTGGCCGCCGCGCAGAACCAGCAGCGCCGGCTCGATGGCGCCCGAGCGGCCCTCGGCGGGGCGATGGTGTCGGCGAAGAGCCAGATCGCCGCGGTCACCGACTACATCGACGGCCACCGCGGAGGAGTCGGCGCCGACGCGCGCACCCGGCTGGCCGAGGCGCAGCGGCAGCTGATGCTCGCCCAGAACGAGTCGGATCCGGTGAACGCCCTCGACATCGCGCGACGCGCCCAGACCGACGCGCGCGACGCCGACGCCCTCGCCCGATACGACGCCGGCGACGGGCTGCACGCGCCGTACGCGAAGTAGTGGCACCCGGCATCGGCGCGTCGTAGTGGATCCGACTCCGCTGCACCTGGCGTTCCTGGCCGTCGCCGGGGTGGCGGCCGGCGTCCTGGGCACCGCGGGTGGGATCACTTCACTGATCGCGTATCCGGCCCTGCTGGCGGTCGGCATCCCGCCGTTCTCGGCCAACCTCACCAACTCGGTCGCGCTGCTCGGTAGCGGCCTCGGATCGACCCTGGGATCTCGCCCTGAACTGCGCGACCACGGCGCGACCCTGCGGCGCTGGGTCCCGGTCGCCGTGATCGGGGCCGCGGCCGGAGCCCTGCTGCTGCTCGCCACGCCGCCCGGCGTGTTCGCCTGGATCGTGCCGTTCCTGGTCGCGGCCGCCGGCATCCTGCTGCTCGTCCAGCCCCGGATCACCCGTTGGCACGTCGCCCGCGACCGGCCGATCCCGCGGGGCTGGGTGGTGGCCGCGGTCCTCGCCGTCACCGTGTACGACGGCTACTTCGGCGCGGGATCCGGCGTGCTGATGATCGCAGTGGTGCTCATTCTGATCGACCACGACCTCGCCAGGGCGAACGCGCTCAAGAACGTGTTGCTGTTCATCGCCGATCTGCTGCCTGCGGTGCTGTTCGCGATTGCCGGCCCGGTGGTCTGGGCAGCCGTCGTGCCGCTCGGGCTGGGCGCGCTGGCCGGCGGACTCATCGGGCCGCGGGTGATGCGGCGGGCTCCGCACACACCGGTGCGGATCGTCATCGCGGTGCTCGCGCTCGGACTGGCGGTGTGGCTGCTGATTCAGGCGGTGCTCATGCGGTGAGCGGCATATGCCGGATCCACCGCCTCCACCACCGCGACGGCGCTGCGCACCAGGAAGTCGACGAGGTCGTCATCCGGCAGTCCGGTGCCACCCACCGTCGCCGCGGTCTCGTCAGATGCACCCTGGTCGGATGCGCTCTCGTCAGCTGCCCCGTCGGCGAGCGCCTCCTCGGCCAGCGCCTCCTCGGCGAAGGCCACCCACGAGCGCAGCGCGACGCGCAGCAAAGGAGTGTCGGCCATCCCGAGTTCGAGGAATACGGCGATCACCCGTTCAGCCTGCTCGACGCGCGCCTGCTCGACGACCTCGCGCACCTCGAGATCGCCGCTCGCGACGCCGCGGACCAGCGAGTAGAACGTGCCGCGGTGCTCGCGGACGAACCCGACGATCCTGGTCAGCGTGTCGCGCAGTCGCTCCAACGGCTCGAGATCGGGCGCCGGCTCGGTGGCGTGCAGCATGCTGTCGCGGGCGACCCTCACCACCTCGCGGTGCAGACCCTGCTTCGACCCGAAGTAGTGGAAGAGCAGCGCCCGCGACACCCCGGCCTGCGCCGACAGCCACTCGATGCTGAGCGAGTGCAGGGGCCGGTCGACCAGCGACGCGACGCCCAGCGCGATCAGCTGCGCGCTGCGATCCTCGGGGGTCAACCGGGTGCGTCGTTCGACGGCCATGCCGGGCAGACTACCCCCCGGAAAACGCTATTGACAGCTAGTCAAAAAAGTTCCGGATTTCGCGTCATAACCGCGAAAATCCCTGTCTCTCTCTGTAGGGACGTCTCTCAGACGCTCCTCGGAACAACCGGCGCCGCCCCCCGCGGCCCCGGTCTGGATCAAGGAGGATTCAATGTCGAAGCAGCCAACCACGCCGCACCCGGGCACTCGCGGCAGGTTCACCGCGAAGCGCGCGGGCCGCATCCTGATCGCCGCCGTTCCGGTGGCCGTCGCCGCAACCGTCGTGCTGGGCGGCGTCGCGCAGGGGGCGGTTCCGGTGTCGTTCGCCATCTCGGGCAGCCAGTTCAAGATCAGCGCGTCGGCGCTCGATGGCACCGGGTTCTCGCAGTACGCCGGGGTGACCAACGACAGCAAGGGCGGCGCCCACCAGGTCGCCATCGCCAACATCGCCAACGCGACGCTGACGAACATGTGCCAGTCGGTGACCAGCGACACCCCGCTGGGCAAGGTGGGCGTCAAGATCACGGCGGGCGGCGACGGCAAGCCGGTGGTCGCGCAGGGTCTGCAGATCGGGATGACGGACCTCAAGGGCGACGCCAAGTTCACCAACATCCGGATCGGCGTCGACGCCTCCACCGTGAACACGGCCGCCAAGGGCGCCGCAGGTGACTTCGCCCAGGACTCGGACGGCATCACCATCAGCAACCTGCAGCAGATCTCGTGGACCACCACCGCGGCCGTCTTCGAGCTGAACGGGATGCACGTGGCGCTGACCAACGGCGACGACGAGTGCTTCTGATGTCTGCGACAAGCACGGACCAGACGGGCACCTTCCGAGCGTGGCGGCGGCAGCGCCCCTTCGTCGGATCGCTGCTGCTGCTGCTGGCCGGGCTGGAGATGTTCTTCTCCACCCAGCTCGACCTCGGCAACATGCACGTCCAGTTGGGAGTCGAGGGCTTCCAGGCCACGATCATCCCACTCGGCTTCGTGCTGCTCGCGGTGCTGATCGCGGTGATGCCGCAGCACCGCATCTTCTACGGCGTGATCGCCCTCGCGCTGTCGATCTACTCGATCATCGGGGTGAATCTGGGCGGATTCCTGGTCGGGATGCTGCTGAGCGCGGTCGGCGGGATCCTCGCCGTGTCGTGGGCGCCCGCGGCGCAGCCGGCCGCCCAGGCCGCCGAACCGATGGCCGCCTCAGCAACCACAAACTCGGGATCGGGTGGGACCGAACAAGAGGATGCGGCCCCACCCGAGCCCGTCGAACGCGAACTCGTCGGGGCGGGGGTCGGCAGGCGCGACCACGATCAGGCCGTGCACGCCGAGTTCGTCCCCTATCCGGCGCTCGTGGCACGAGCCGCCCGAACCGCGAACGACACCCACGCGGCGCCGCCCCCTTTCGGTGAGGCGCCGGCCCGGGCACGCAAGCCCCGGTCGGCATCCGCGCGCACGGGGGGCTCGGCGGCAGTCGCCGCACTGTTGTTCGTCGCCGCACTCACCGGCGTCGGTGCCGCCGCGGCACCACCGGCTCAGGCAGCGGAACCCGGCGCGCTCTGCATCCCGCTCCTGATGACCTGTCCGGCGCCGTCGCCCAGCCCCAGCCCGAGTTCAGGTGGTGGGCTCGGCGGGCTCGTGGGCGGGCTGCTGGGCGGGCCGAAGGTGCCGGGTGTGTCAGCCGGTCCGCTCGTGATCGGGCCGGACGACTCGGCATACCCGATGACGTTGCCCGCCGGGCAGCTCGGGGGGTCGTCGATCTCGATCAGCGGCATCCATCAGGTCGGGCTGGTCACGGTCAAGAAGCTGGATGGCACCAGCTTCCCGGTGATCAAGCTGACGGCCGACGACGTGGTGATCACCGGCTTCCTGCTCGACGTGCGCCGGGCGACCGGCCCGGCCCTGGTCTCGACCGCCGACCGGATGGAGCTGAACGGGAACGTGAGCGTCTGGCTCGACTCGCTGACCGGCACCACGCTGGGCGGACTCGGGCTCACCCTGGGAACGGACCAGACGCCGCCGCCGAGCAGCGAACTGCCCCCGAGGCTGCTGAGGGTGAACCTCGGCCTGGTGGCCACCTCGGCGAACTCGATCAGCTACGTCAATCTGCACCAGGAGTTGCACGGGTAGGTCGCAACGCGCGATCCGAGCCGTCCCCGAACGGTCGCGCACTCCCTGCAAGACCCAACGACATGCACGCGAGCAGGAGAAGCACGGCCGCCGCGCACAGGAAGACGCCGATCAGGGTCTGGTCTGCGCTCTCCGAGACGCCGAGGCGTTCGAAACCCGAGGGAGTGATCACGTCGAAGCCCACTGGGATCAGCAGCGGCAGAATTCCGATGCAAACCCAGTCCGCGGCGAGGAGCCAGACGTACCAGGAGCCGCCGCGACTTCGACGTGCCGACGGGATCGCGACCGACAGGATTGCCGCGGTCAGGAGCAGGACGAGCGCCATGGGCACAAGCGGAACGAAGAAGATCAAGATGGCGGCAGTCGACCAATCCCCGCCTGAGATCACAGGGGTCCCGACCACCAGCCAGGCGGGCACGAGCACTACCGCGAGCCACTGAGCGATCCACAGGGCGGATCGCGCCCTGGGCACCCGGGATCGGGGAGTCGCCGCCGGCCGCTGCTCGGCGCTCATCGGCAGGTCCCCGCGCGCACGTCGGGCGGCTGCAGGAACCCGAGGCGGGCGAGCTCGGCAGCGAACGCGGCGTCGGGCTTGTCGGGATGGAAGGTGGTCTGGATGGTCTGAGTGCCCGCGGTGTACGACGGGCAGTCACCCGACTCCAAGGTGCGGAAGCCGTCCGCGCTCTGCCACTCGACGGTATTCGCGCCCGTGGCGAAGGCGGCCTGCGCGGCCCGGGCCATCTTCTCGGTCGGCTGGGCGTGGTCGACTTTGCCATTGCGGAGCGAGACCATGGTCAGTTTGTACCCGTCGAAGGAATGGAGGACCACCGCGAGGGTCCCGGTCTCTTGCGCGCCGGGGCCGCCGGCGCCGAGGGGGAGTCCCGGGCTTCCCGACCCCAACGGAAGCACCGCGCCGACCGCGCTGACCGTCGTCATCATCTGCTTCGACGGCATCCCATCGATCTGCAAGCCGGGCTGGCTCCAACTGCTCGGGATCGCGGGGTTCAGGGCGGGCAGCCTCTCCGGCCAGTTGGCCGCGACGACCCGGGCATCCGCTGCGGTGGCAACGGTGTATTCGCGAACGATCGGCCCGGACGGCATGTCCGTCTCGGACGAGTAGCCCAGATGCAACGAGACCCGGTCGCCCACGGCGTGCTCGAGTTCTCGCCAGGCCGCGATCTCGTCGGCAACGGTGGCGCCGGTGAACAGCAACGGTTCGACACGAAGAGACGCTTTCGAACCCTGCTCATGCAAGGCAGCCGTCGTGGTGGTCTGCGCCAGCGCCCGGCTCGAGGCCGCCGAACCGATCAGGTCGGTCGCTGCACTCCAGTCGTCCGGTGAGGCGTCCGCGACGAAGTGGACGTCGGCCACCACGGTCGGGTCGGGCAATCCGAGTGGGTCATATCGCGCGGTGGCGTTCGTCACCCCGTCGAGCTTCTGCAGCTGAGCCGCCAACTCGGCGGCCGCGCGCGAGGCATCCCACCGCCCGCCCAGCCAGTGCGCGTTCAGCGCGACGCCAGTCGCCGAGACGCCCAGCAGCACGGCCAGCACGCCTCCCACGATCCAGCGCTTCCTCACGTTGCCACGCTAAGGAGGTGAGCGATGCACAGCGAGTCCCCCTTCGGGGCCGCCGACCCGCCGAGCGCCGACCGCCTCTGCCTCACTCGCTCCCGACCGCGACCGGCCGCTCGGGATGGTTCGCCCATTGGCTCCACGAGCCGGGGAACAGCGCGGCGTCGAACCCCGCCAGCGCGAGCGCGACCACCTCGTGCGCGGCGGTCACGCCGGATCCGCAGTACGCCGCGACCGGGGTGCCCGGCTTGATGCCGAGCGCGGCGAATCGCGCACGCAACTGCTCCGCCGGCAGGAAGCGGCCATCGGCATCCACGTTGGCGGTGGTGGGCGCACTCCGTGCCCCCGGGATGTGGCCCGCCCGCGGATCGATCGGCTCGACCTCGCCGCGATAGCGCTCGCCCGCGCGCGCATCGAGCAGCACTCCCGCACCGGGAAAGGCCGCCGCCTCGTCGATCGTCAGCACCGGGAGTGCGCCGTACTCGAGCGTCACCGAGCCGGCAGCGGGCGCCGGCGCGTCGCCCGTCTCGAGGGGCAGCCCGGCGGTGCGCCACGCCGCCAGCCCGCCGTCGAGCAGGCGCACATCGGCGACACCGGCGTAACGCAGCAGCCACCAGGCGCGCGCAGCCGACAGGTTCTTCAGGTCGTCGTAGACCACGACGGTGTCGCCGTCGTCGATGCCCCAGCCTCGGGCATCCCGCTGCAGCTGCTCGACCGGCGGAAGCGGGTGGCGGCCGTCCTGTGGCTCGCCGTGCCGGGCCAGCTGGGCGTCGAGATCGACGTACCGTGCGCCCGGAATGTGACCCGCGGAGTAGTCCGGGCGGCCATCGGGCCGGTCGAGACGCCAGCGGACGTCGAGCAGCCGAAGCGGGCCGCCATCGGCCAGCGGCTCGCCGACGACCGCGCTCGCGAGCTGCGCCGGCGTGATCAGGATGTCGCGGACCATCCTCCTAGTGTGACGGCCGGATCAGCTTGACGAGTAGCTGCTGTAGTCGGGGAGGTGCGACAGCATGCCCGACATCAGGCTGACCATCCAGACGATCGCGACGACGAATCCGAGCACGACCACCGCGATGAGCACCCAGATCGGCGCGAGGCCGCGGGGAGCCGCCACCCGGCGCACGATCACTGACCGGCCGATGACGTAGACCAGGCCGCCGTAACTCGGGATGAACACCCACGGCCAGGAGAACGGCCGAACCACCCCCTGAGCGCGTAGCCAGATCGAATCGCGCCAGGCGAAGAGGGCGGTGAGACCGTAGCTCACAAACGACAGGCCCAGGATCACGAAGTACCCGGGCGTGAACATCGACGACAGGTAGCGCGACTCGTACTCCGGCGTTCCGGCCGGGCTGCTCAGGTAGTCGAAGTTCGGCTGCCACAAGAAGAAGGAGCCGAGCGATAGCAGCGGCAGCAGCACGATCAGCCAGATCCACACGCTGTACACCGGTCGGTCGGCGGGCAGGAGCGGGCGCACGATCACCGTCGGAGTTGCGACGTGCTCGGTCCACTCGACGCCGCTCCACCAGCGCTGCTGGCCGGATCCGGTGCCGTCGTCGTACCAGCCGGGCGGAACGGCAGCTGCTGCGGGTGTGGTCTCAGACATGAGCCACACGATAGCGTCAGCGCGGCGGCGCGGTGCTGCCCCGCAGCAGCAATTCGAAATCGGCGCGGATCGACGAGCGTCGGGGCGGCGCGCCGCGCAGCTCGTCGAGCAGCACCTGGGCACCGAGCGCCCCCTGCGCGTGTGGATCCTGCGCGAGGGTGGTCAGCTCGAACGCCGCAGCCATGTCGTGGTTGTCGATCCCGATCACCGAGAGATCGTCCGGCACGCGCAGCCCGCTCTGCTGGGCCGCGAGCAGCACGCCGAACGCCATCTCGTCCGAGCTCGCGAAGACCGCGGTCGGGCGAGGGCCCGGCGAGGCGAACAGGTCGAGCATCACGCCTCGGCTCACGATCGGCGAGAACCGCCCGGTCAGCAGCCACTCGTCGCGCACCGGCAGGCCGGCGGCCTCCATGGCGGCGAGGAAGCCCAGGCGGCGGTCGGCCGGCATCCGCTTGTTGAGTCCTTCGTCATCGGCGCCGCCCAGGTGCAGGATGTCGCGATGCCCGAGCGCGATCAGGTGCTCGGTGGCCGCGCGAGCGACCGCCCGGTCGTCGATCCCGATGTTGCGCACCCCGGGCACCGGGCCACCGATCGCGATGAGCGGATGCCCGACCGACAGCAGCTGCTCGCGCTCGGCCGCCGTGAAGTCGACGCCGATGGCGATCAGGGCATCGGTGCGCTTCCGCAGCAGAGACCGGTGGAACACGCGCTCCCGGTCTCCGCCGCGGCTGGCCAGGTTGTACAGGATCATGTCGAAGTTCGCCGCGCGCAGCGCCGCATCCACGCCCTCGAGCACGGTCGTGTAGAACCAGCGGCTCACCGAGGGGACGGCGACGCCGATGGTGTGCGTGCGTCCGCTGGCCAGGCCGGATGCGCTCGACGAGGCCACATAGCCCAGGTCTTCGGCGATCCGGTGGATGCGCTCCCGGGTCGGATCCGACACGTTGGGCAGCCCGCGGAGCGCCCTCGACACGGTCGCCGTCGAGACGCCCGCGGCGCGGGCGACATCGTCGATGCTGGTCACCCGGGAATCTCCATCGGGCCCAACGATATTGCCCGTGGCTACCCTTTCGTCGCTCCGGCCAGCAGACCGCGCACGAAGTACCGCTGCAGCGAGAAGAAGACGATGAGCGGGACCACGATCGCGAGGAAGGTGCCGGCCGACAGCAGGTACCAGGTCTGTCCGTAGGTGCCCGCCAGGTCGGTCAACAGCTTCGTGATCGGGAAGTTGTCGCCCGAGGTGAAGATCGTCGCCACCAGCAGGTCGTTCCACACCCAGAGGAACTGCAGGATCGCGAACGACGCGATCGCCGGGCGGGCCAGCGGCATCACGATGCGGAAGAAGGTCTGGCCGTGACTGGCCCCGTCGATCCTGGCGGCCTCCATGATGTCCACCGGCAGCGCGGCGATGAAGTTGTGCAGCAGGAAGATCGCCAGCGGCAGCGCGAAGATGGTGTGCGCGATCCAGATCCGGGCGAAGCTGCCGTCCACCCCATTGAGGTTCAGCCCGGGGAACACCGCCCAGTTGCCGATCGTGACGCCGTTCGAGAACAAGCTCAGCAGCGGCACCAGCGCGACCTGGATCGGCACCACCTGCAGCGAGAACACGGCGATGAACAAGAGGTTCTTGCCGCGGAAGTTCACCCAGGCGAAGGCGTAGGCCGCGAGCAGCGCGATGGCGATCGGGAACAGCGTCGCCGGGATCACGATCACCAGCGAGTTCACGAACGACTGCCCGACGGTCAGGGTGTCTTTGAAATTCAGGGTGTTGAGGTAGTTCGAGATCGTCAGGTTCGGATTCGTGACGACCGTCCACCAGCCCGAGGTGTTGATGTCGGCCGGCTGCCGGAACGAGGTGACGAACAGTCCGAGGGTCGGGATGGTCCAGATCACCGCGATGATCAGCGCGGCGATGGTGGCCGCCGGGCTCGACAGCCGGCGCTTCGAGTCGCTGAACGCCGCGTTCTCGGCCTTGCTGATCGCGTGCTCGCGCCGGCGCTCGGCCCGGCGGTCGACGGCCGCATCACCGGGCCCCGCGGTCCCCGTGGTCGTGGCGCTCACAGTCCCAGCCTCTGCTTCCGGATGTTGTTGGCGTTGTAGATGAGGAAGGGCAGGATCAGGATGAACAGCAGCACCGCCTCGGCCGACGAGGTGCCGGTCTGCGGCGGCAGGTTCTGGAACAGCCGCACCATCTGATAGCTGATGACGTTCGTGCCGTTCTGGCCCTGCGTGGTGGCGGCGATGATGTCGTAGACCTTCAGCGAGACGATCGCGATCGTGATCCAGGTGACGATGATGGTCGGGCGGATGCCGGGCACCGTCACATTGAGGAAGCGCTGGAAGGCATTGGCCCCATCCAGCTCTGCGGCCTCGACCTGTTCGTCGGGGATGCCCTTGATCGCGGCCGACAGCAGGACCATGGCGAAGCCGGTCTGCGTCCAGATCAGGATGATGATCAGCAGCGCGATGTTCACCGGGTAGCTCTGCAACCAGTTGACCGGATGCCCGCCGAACGCCACCACCACCTGGTTGAGCAGCCCGATCTGGTTGCCCTGCTGATAGTCGTAGAAGAACTTGAAGATGATGGATGCCCCGACGAACGAGATCGCCACCGGCATGAACACCAGCACCTTCAGCACCTTCTCGCCGCGGCTCTTGTCGATGAACACCGCGTATGCCAGGCCGATCACGGTCGCGATCACCGGCGTCACGACCACCCAGATGATCTGGTTGCCGAGTGCGAGCAGCCCCTGATTGGTTCCGGCCAGCACGTGCGAGAAGTTGTCGAAGCCGACGAACGACGAGCCGTCGTTCGTGAAGAACGCCCC
>Ga0070659_100001887_pt1 | contig 14999 bp, 18 predicted proteins | sample KBSC23metaG_FD_64666 | JGI IMG/M metagenome (GOLD analysis project Ga0070659, IMG submission 64666) | Corn rhizosphere microbial communities from Kellogg Biological Station, Michigan, USA - KBS C2-3 metaG | ecosystem: Host-associated > Plants > Roots > Rhizosphere > Soil ... | reverse complement strand
ACGACGGTGTTTTCTCATTAGCAAAAGGCGACAGGCCAACATAATTGGCGCCGCGCTTTTTTAAGGTCACAAACTCACCGATCACCTCAACAATATCGGTGGCCTCCATTATTTTATCAACGGTGAGTTTGGCAATCATGAATTACAAAAATACGATTTATAAGCAGCTATTGGAATCAGATCACTTTTAATTCACCTTGGCTGTTTTTCCAAAACCGCCTGGCATTAATATCTATCAACCATGCCACAATACAACAAATAAGCCCGATAATTAATAATAATATATTTACAGGCACAGGCACTCGGCTTTTATAAAAACCATCTCCGAAGACGATCAGGGCACTTACAGCATAAAGGATTAGCGCCAAAGAATAATACTCAGACACCCTTGCCCACCGTGCATAACTCTTATCTTCCGAATCATATTTGTTCAAAGTCAAAAAGTCTTTCTTTGCCGAATATAACATCAGCCTGAAATACTTCGCGAAAGCTCTTTGTTTAATAATGAAATGGTAATATTTATCAGTTGCGGGATCAATATTTAAATTATTTTGATTGGTTTCAATTTTGCTCAAAATAGCCGGAGCCTCATTAATTACGTGGTTATATTTCTTTTTATGTACTAATGCCCATAAATACCATCCCGAAATGCTTTCGTATTTTAACAGGCTATCATGATCAAGCCATATTACCGAAGAAAGTTTTGCTTCATTCCGTTCATAAAAGCTGATCAGAAATTCCTTGTCTCGGATGAAATTGGAATTAAAATCGTCAAATATGGCTTCAAGTTCAGGATCATACATAGTAGATAAATCTATAAAAAAGCAGTCAGTTTACAAATTAACAACTACGTTTTACATATATTAAAATGCTTACCTATCGGGAAGTTTAATTTGCTTATTCCATGTTATTGCCCCAGGGCCCGCCGTATCGCATTTTCAGCCTGTAACACCAGTTGCTCAATAGGGGCGGTGCCGGGTTCAATAGGTTCTTGCACCTTAAGGGTAATATGCTCCATGGCGCTGAGCGGGAAAAAGCCATATTGCACCATCCGCCACGAGTTATCAATAGCTATGGGTACCAGCAGCGCTTCGGGGCATTTTTTTAAGATGGTAGCCACACCACCCACCTGGAAGCTTTTCAATTGACCATCCTTGGCGCGGGTACCTTCGGGAAATATCACCGCCGACCAGTTCTTTTCCTTCATCCGGACTGCCAGCTTTACTATTTCCATAATAGATTGCTTGGTGTCCTTACGGTCGATATTGGCCCCGCCGCCTTTTCTTAAATTGTATGATATGGACGGAATGCCCTTGGTGAGCTCTATTTTAGATATAAATTTAGCATGGTGCTTACGCAAAAACCAGATGAGCGGCGGTATGTCGTACATGCTTTGGTGGTTGGCAATAAAAATAATGGGGCGGTTAAGAGGTAAAGTATAGGGGTTTGTAAAAGTAACGCGGTTGCCTAACAGGTAGCAGGTGCCAACCAGGCAAAGGTTCATCAGGTCAACCACCAGTTTATGGGCCTTATAACCACCTAAATTAAATGCCAGCCATTGCGCAGGGTGAAATATTCCCAGCCAGAACCAAAAAAACAGGTAGTATACGGGGGTAAGAATATATCCGAAAAACTTGTGCATAATCACCGCAAAAGTAATAATTTATGCAAAATACAATAACTCCAATTAAGGCAGCCTGTTTTCCATGATCATGATCTTTACACGAAGCACGGCGGCAACCGTAAGCGAGTCGGTTATCTCGTTACTGCAAACCATATCATAAACCCGCTCAAACGGAACTTTATGAACCATCAGTTCTTCTGTATCCTCGGGTTCGGCCTCAAACTGTTCCAGCCCGCGGGCCAGGTAAATAATACCCAGCTCATCGCTAACCGAGTTGGAGAGGTGTATGCGCTGCAATTCTGTCCACAGGTTTGCCTTTAAGCCGGTTTCTTCTAAAAGCTCACGCTTTGCCGATGCCAGCGGATCGGTACCCAGCGGGCCGCCGCCTTCGGGCATTTCCCAGCTGTATTGGCCCAAGGCAAAACGGAACTGCCCAACCAGGTATGTGTTCAGCTCATCATCCAAAGGGAAAACGCCAATGGCCATATTTTTAAAATGCACCTTACCATAAATACCCGGGTTGCCCGATGGGTTAAGCACCTGGTACTCGGTAAGCCCTATCCAGGGGTTATCGTATATCTTTTTTTCGGAAGTTATTTTCCAGGGGTTCTCTTTAGGGTGGTCCATGTTTCAAAGGTAAATTAATACCCAAAATTGTAAAGAGAATTTCTTCAATCGTGTAACAATACCATATTAAAGGGGTCTTATAGGTATTATGCGTTACTTCCTTTGCATCCTGTTTCCACCGGCGGCGGTTTTAACTACCGGGCGCTTAGGTGCATTTATACTGAGTATTATACTCACCATGTTTTTCTGGGTACCCGGCATTATACATGCCATACTGGTCACCAATGATTACTATGCCGAACGCAGGCACCGCAAAATGGTGCGTGTTGTAAAAAGAACAAGCAGATACAGTTATTAATACATGCCGATCCACAAAAAAAGCCTCCCGAACATCAGGAGGCTTTGATTTTTTTATAAACCGAAAGCGGCTTTTACTTTATCAACATAATCCAGCTTTTCCCAGGTAAACAATTCCACCTGGAAGGTTTTTGATACACCATCAGGAGTCGAGAATGTTTTGGTTACCGTTTGCGGCTCTTTACCAAAGTGGCCGTAAGCCGCGGTTTCGCTGTAAATAGGGTTGCGCAGTTTAAAGCGGGTTTCAATAGCGTAAGGCGTCATATCAAATAAGGCCTCTACCTTTTCAGCTATTTGCCCATCGGTTAAATTAACCTTGGCGGTGCCGTAAGTATTTACATAAATACCCATTGGCTTTGCAACACCAATAGCGTAGCTCACCTGTACCAATATCTCGCTGCACAAACCGGCGGCAACCAGGTTTTTAGCAATATGGCGTGTAGCGTACGCTGCAGAGCGGTCAACCTTTGATGGGTCTTTACCCGAAAACGCGCCACCACCGTGTGCGCCTTTGCCGCCGTAGGTATCTACAATAATTTTACGGCCGGTTAAGCCGGTATCGCCATGCGGGCCGCCTATAACAAATTTGCCGGTTGGGTTAATGTGGTAAACAATATCATCGTTAAAAAAGTGGCCGTATTTAGGGTATTTGCTTTTTACACGAGGTATCAGGATGCCGATAATGTCTTCGCGTATTTTAGCCAGCATTTTTGCTTCTTCGTCAAAATCATCGTGCTGGGTTGATACCACAATGGCATCAATACGAACCGGTTGGTTATCATCGCCATACTCCAGCGTTACCTGCGATTTCGCGTCGGGGCGAAGGTATTTAATGTCGGTGTTCTCGCGGCGTATCGCGGCAAGCTCCAGTAAAATGGCATGGGCAATATCCAATGCCAAAGGCATATAGTTATCTGTTTCAACAGTGGCATAACCAAACATCATACCCTGGTCGCCCGCACCCTGCTCTTCTTTGGTTTTACGGTCAACACCTTGGTTAATATCTGGCGATTGCTCATGTATGGCGGATAACACACCGCATGAGCTGCCGTCAAACATATATTCAGCTTTGGTATAACCGATCTTGTTGATCACATCGCGGGCTATTTTTTGTACATCGAGGTATGTTTTCGATTTTACTTCGCCGGCCAGTATTACCTGCCCGGTGGTAACTAATGTTTCGCAGGCTACTTTTGATTCGGGATCAAAGGCCAGAAAGTTATCAATTAATGCATCCGAAATTTGGTCGGCCACTTTATCAGGATGCCCCTCTGATACCGACTCTGAAGTAAATAAATAAGACATATTCTTTCTTGAATTTTATTGATACACGAAAGCACAGCGGTTAAAGAGGATTGAAGTAAAAAAAGAAGCGGTTTTTTAGCACTTTTTTACGTGGTTGCAATCCAGCCGGTGTAAAAACACCCGCTATTCAAATCAGTCCACTTTCGTGCGGCTAAGTTAAAACAATTTTATAAAAGTCAAAAATACAACTACTTTTGCCCGGCTTTAAAAAGGTGGATAATTGAAAAAGAAAGCATTATTTATTATTAACCCGGTTTCGGGCGGTAAAAAAAAGGATGGGGTACCCGCGCTGATCAAAAAGCACCTGGATACAAGCCTGTTCGACTATACTATTGTATACAGTACCATTGAAAAGCCCATACGTGCCATAGCCAAAGAGGCCATGGCCAATATTGATATTATAGTAGCCGTTGGCGGCGATGGTACGGTGAACGAGATCGCTTCGGCTATTGCCGGAACAGAGAAGGTTCTGGGTATCATCCCTTATGGTTCGGGCAACGGCCTTTCGCGTTTTCTTAAAATACCGATGGATCCCGTTAAGGCCATCCAAAACATCAATAAAACCCGCACCGAAGTAATGGATGCAGGCAAGGTGAACGGGCAATGGTTTTTTAACATGGCCGGCGTAGGTTTCGACGCGCACATCAGCGAGGTGTTTTCGCATGGCAAGCACCGCGGCTTTAAATCATACTTTGAGTCGTCGATAAAAGAGATATCCAATTACAAGGCCCAATACTACCATATCGACATTGACGGCGAAGTTTACGAGCGCGAAATATTTATGCTATGCTTTGCCAACTCGTCGCAGTTTGGCAATAATGCCCATGTATCGCCCGACGCATCGTTGCATGATGGCTTGATAGATGTGGTTTTTGTAAAACAGTTCCCGGTAATACGACTGCTGGAAATGGGCCTGCGTATGCTTACCAAACAGGTGGAAAGCTCAAAATATGTGGAAATAAAACGCGGCAGCCATATAAAGGTAACCCGCAGAGGCCCCGGCCCCCTGCATTTAGACGGCGAACCGCAAATAATTGGCCCTGAGCTCGAAATAAAAGTGGTGCCCAACTCGTTAAAAGTTATTGTTGGTGCCGATTACAAACCCTGATATTAATTTATCATGTCGAAAAAAAACAAGAATATTAGCGGTGTTGTTTACTCTACCAACCCCGACTTTCACTATAACACCGATACCGGCGCCGAAACGGGCACATTACCCCCGCAGCAGCAAAACCTTAAAATTTACCTCGACCGCAAAGGCGGCGGCAAGCTGCTTACCCGCATAACAGATTTTAAAGGTGATATTGATGACCTCGAAGCCCTTGGTAAAAAGCTCAAAACAAAATGTGGCGTAGGTGGTTCCGTTAAAGAAGGCGAAATTTTAATACAAGGCGATTTTAGGGATAAGATACTGGCAATGTTGATACAAGACGGTTATAAAGCTAAAAAGGCGGGCGGCTAAACATGTTGCAACACGCTTATACGTTTTAAGGTATCGGTTTAGTTACATTTTTTTTTAGGTCATTGCTTGCGTTTGTAAAAAAAAATGGTTTGTATTGTAGAAAATTGTACTTCAAAACACAATAATTTTATTTTAAACCGTTCTTTATTCACTATTTGCAAAATAGCGCCAATATTAATTTATTGTTAATTCTTGTTAACAATGATCTATATCAATTTTTTTTATCCATTAATATTATAAATTTGCTATTCGCATTATTTGCAGCACATTAATTAACTACATTTATAAAACTAAAAACTAAAACTAAATTTTAAAGTAATGGCAAACGCACCAGCACCAAAACCAACTACCGTTAAAAAAGAAGGCTCAGGATCAGCGAGCATGTTTTCATCGCTGGCTATACCAATTTGCTTCGTTGTAGCTCTGTGTACATTCATCTTTGTATTAGGCAACGGAAGCCATTTTAAAGGTGGCGATCCGGAATCAGATCCAACTGATATCTTCGGTATCATCCACAAAGGAGGGGTAATTGTACCCGTTATCATGACCATGTTATTAATGGTGATCGTTTTCTCTATCGAGCGTTTTGTTGTTATCGGCAAAGCTACAGGTTCAGGAAGCATCGACACTTTTGTTAAAAAAGTACAGGCATTCTTAAATGCAGGTAATATTGACGCTGCAAGTGCAGAGTGCGATAAACAAAAAGGTTCGGTAGCTAACGTTATCAAATCGGGTTTGAAAAAATACCGCGAAATGGAGCAGGAAGCAAGATTAGACGTTGATCAAAAAACACTTGCTATCCAAAAAGATATTGAAGAAGCTACTTCATTGGAAATGCCGATGTTAGAGCAAAACTTAACTATCATCGCTACATTGGTATCTATCGGTACGTTAATGGGTTTGTTAGGTACGGTAATCGGTATGATCAAGGCCTTCAAAACTTTGGCTACATCGGGTGCTCCAAACCAGGCCGATCTTTCTGCTCACATTTCTGAAGCGTTGATCAACACCGCGTTAGGTATCAGTACATCAGCATTATCAATCATCATGTATAACATCTTTACATCAAAAATTGATAAACTGACCTACGCTATTGACGAAACCGGATTTAGCATTGTTCAAACGTTCGCTGCTTCACACAAGTCAGCATCGCATTAATAGTGGCGGAATGAATAAAAGGTTTGGCCGGTTGCCAAACCTGTATAATTCTTAATTTCTCACTAATAATTTAAACAGACATGCCAAGAGTTAAAATAGCACGTAAAAGTACAGCCACCGACATGACAGCCATGTGCGATGTTGCTTTCCTTTTGCTCACATTTTTCATATTAACATCCAAGTTTAAAACAGCAGACCCTGTTCCGGTTGATGTACCGGGATATACCAAAACTGTTGTTTTGCCCGAGGATAACATTGCTACACTTACAGTAGGCAGCGGTAAAGTTTTTTTCGGTGTTGAAGGTATACCCGTACGTAAAACCATGCTTGAAGAAGTAGGCAAACTTTACAATATTACATTTACTCCCGAGGAGACAAATACTTTTATTGTAATGCCAACCTTCGGTATGCCTATCCATCAGCTAAAAGGCTACCTGGATATGGATCCGGATAAACGGAAAGAAATTCAGCAACCAGGTATCCCTACCGATTCGGTAAGTAACGAATTATTTAACTGGATACGCGAGGCCCGTAAAGCTGATGCTGCAATAAACCAAAAAGCCCTGCGGATAACCATTAAAGGCGATGCTAAAGAAGAGTATCCAACCATTAAAAAGGTTATCGCTATTTTGCAGAAGCAAGAAGTAAACAAATTTAGTTTAATTACAGCGCTTAAAGCGGCGCCTACTAAATAATATTAAGAAATGGCAGAATTAGACACCTCCGGCGGGGGCAAGCATAAAGGTGGTAAGGTACGCTCGAAAAAAGCGTCAACCCGCGTTGATTTAACAGCGATGGTTGATTTGGCTTTCTTGCTCATCACCTTCTTTATGCTCACCACAACCTTATCTAAATCCAAGGCGATGGATATGGTTATGCCCGACAAAAATGAAAAGCACCCGGAAGACCAGTTAGCAGTTGCCGCCAGCCGAACCATGACGATCTTGTTAGGAAGTCATGACAAGGTGGAATGGTATATGGGCGAAACAGGCAAATCAGCACCAACGGTTGACCATTATGGTAAAGATGGCTTGCGTAAAGCTTTGATAGAAAATTCGGATCATGTTAAAGCGACACATGGCGGACAGCCAATGATCGTTTTGATCAAACCAAGTGATAAATCAAACTACGCAAACTTTGTTACCGCGCTTGATGAGTTAAACATAACAGGTATTGATATCCACGCAGTAGTTGATATTACACCGGTTGAAGTTGAAGAGCTTAAAAAGAATGGATTGTATTAAGTAAATACAACAAAAAAAATAATTAATTGTTAATTAACAGTAAAGCCAAAAAAAATGTTTGGAGACAAAATAGATATTTTCAATCCGGAATGGCTTAACGTCGTTTTTAAAGGTCGTAATCAGGCTTACGGAGCTTACGAACTGCGAAAAGAGAACCCCAAAAATACCAGTAAGGCGCTCATTATTGCAGTTGCAGCTTTCGTTATCATCCTGGCCAGCCCGACCATTTATAACGTTGTTATGGGTTTTATTCCAAAAAGGGATGAAAAGGTAAAAGTTACCGACGTGGTACTTATGCCACCACCACCAATTGATCAAACTAAACCACCACCGCCGCCACCCAAGGAGCCTCCGAAACCCAAGGTTGACCAGGTACGTTTCCCGCCTCCGATAGTAAAACCGGATAACGAGGTACGTGAAAAAGATCCGCCGACCGATAAGCAATTAGAGGTAGCCGATCCGGGACAAAAAGAACAAAAAGGTGATCCCAACGCGCAAATACGTATTGATGAGCCTGTAGGTAACTCGGACGTAAAAGCTGTAACCGAAGATACCGGAAACCAGATATTTACCGCGGTAGAGGTTGAACCTGTTCCGCGAGGTGGAATGGATGCTTTCTACAAGTTCCTCGGCGATAAAATAAAATACCCTAACGCGGCCAAAGAAGCCGGAACACAAGGTAGGGTTATCTTACAGTTCGTTGTTGAAAAGGATGGCAGTTTAACCGATATACACGTAATGCGCGAACCAGGTAATGGTTTAGGAGACGAAGCCATGCGTGTACTTAAACTGGCTCCAAAATGGACACCGGGTGTACAAAACGGTAAACCGGTGCGTGTACAATTCACCATCCCGGTTAACTTTAGCCTGGGTGACCAATAAACAGAATTGATGCTAAGTAATCAGGAAAAGCAGAAATCGCTCAAAAGGCGGTTTCTGCTTATTTTAGGAGTTTTGGTATTTGGGACGTTACTGGTTTTGGGACTCTTGATTATTTTTTGGGACGCCATACCATTGAATTTGTCTGTTACACAACGCCGCTGGTTTGGCGCCTTTTTTATTATTTACGCGCTGATACGCTTTCCGCGATTGTTGAGAAAGGATGCGAATGAAGATTAACCCGATACATATCTTGATTTTGGGGTTTATTTTTACCCTGGGTATTGCATGCAATAATCCTCCGGTAAAAAAGAACACCAACACCGATGGCTTTATACAGGGCACGGCCCAGTTTGTAGTCGACGAATCTTTCGCGCCTATTGTTGACGAGGAAGCTTACGTTTTCAAGGCTTTATTTAAAGAGGCAAAGCCGGTGTTTATACGAAAATCGGAAAACGATGCGTTAAGATTATTCTTGAGCGATAGTATCCGGGTAGCTTTGCTGGCACGTAATTTAACCCCCCAGGAACAAAAACTGTTAAAAAGTAAAACATTAACGGCCGAAATTAATTTATTTGCATATGATGCCATCGCGCTAATTGTAAATGAAGCCTCGGCAGATACGGTAACATCGGTTACCGAGTTAAAAAAGATATTGAACGGGCAGGCAAGAACAGATAAAAATATTGTTTTTGATAACCCAAACTCAAGTATAACAAGATATTTGAAGGCGTTTTCGGGCAACCAGACCCTTCAGCAAAAAAATATTTACGCGCTTAAATCAAATGTTGAAGTAATAAAGTACGTAAGTGAGCATAAAGACGCGATTGGCTTTGTAAGTTTTACCTGGCTGAATGATCCCGACAAGGATTATGCGCCATTTGTGAACAAGGTAAAAATAATGGGTGTCAGGAATGAGTCATATAAAGACGATCCCCTGGTATACTTTAAACCATCACAAACATCTATCGCTCTAAAACAATATCCGCTAACACGCGGGTTGTATATTATAAACAGTACCGGGCGAACCGGGTTGGGCACAGGGTTTGCTTCGTTTTTAGCAAGTGAGAGAGGGCAGCGTATTATTTTAAGATCGGGAATTTTACCCGATTCAATACCACCCCGGGAAGTTATAATGGGTAAGTAATTTTTAAATAGTAAAGTACAATCATGAAAATAGTAAATAAATCAGTTTTAGCGATGCTCGGCCTTGCCTTTGCAGGGTCCACGGTGGTTGCTCAGAGCCTGGGCGATGCGAAAAAGGCCCTTGATGCTGAGCAGTATCAAAAAGCCAAGGTAATGTTGAAAAACCTTACCACAACACAGCCCACAAAAGATGAGAACTTTTTTTACCTGGGTTTAGCCTATATCGACCAGGATTATGTGGATTCTGCCCGTACTGTGTTTAACAAAGGCATAGCGGTTAATCCAAAATCGGCATTAAATTATGTAGGCCTGGGCCTTGCCGATCGTATGGATAAAAACCCGTCATCAGCTAAAGCAAACTTTGATAAAGCCTTGTTGATGGCAGGTAAAGATGCCAAACCATATATTTATGTAGCCGAAGCCTATGTTTATAAAAAACCGGGCGAAGTAAAACCAAGCGTTGCCCCCGATCCAAATTCGGCTTTAGCTGTTTTGGATAAGGCCAAAGTATTCGGCGCTAAAGATCCTGATTATTTTGGAGCCACCGGCGATGCCTATGCTGCTAAAGGCGATGCCAGCCAGGCATACCAAAGCTATACCGCCGCGCAGGCGCTTGACCCTAACAATCCAAAATTCTTTGTTGCTTTAGGTGTATTGGTAAAAAACGCGGCCAATTTTGATGATGCCGTTGCCAATTTCCAATCCGCATTAGCTAAAGACCCTAACTATGGTCCGGCTTACCGCGAATGGGCCGAAACAAATTACCTGCAGGCTAATAACGATAGGAAGAACGCCATTGCCAAGGATAAAGAAGCCGTTGAGCATTACAAAAAATACCTTGACCTTACCGACAGATCGTTCGAGTCGCGCTTGCGTTATGCCGACTTCCTGATATCGGCGCACGATTACAAAACATTAGAGGCCGAAGCTAACGACCTGGCAAAAACTTCGGGTTCAAACCTGCGTGTTTATCGTTATTTAGGTTATTCGGCCTATGAGAATGGAAATTACACTGCCGCTTTAACCGCGCTGAGCAAATGGATAAAAGAAGCTGATCCTAAACGTTTAATACCACAGGATTATTTATACCTGGGCCGTTCACAAATTAAAGCAGGCCAGGATTCTGTAGGTATCCTTACCTTACAGAATGCCGTTAACCAGGATACTACCCAGGTTGAACTGTATGGCGAAATAGCTAAAGCATTATATGCCAAAGGCAAATATCTTGATGCTGCCAAAGCTTATGATATTTACATCCGTAAAGGAAAAGGCATTTTATTGAGCGATTACATATCAATGGGCTATAGCTATTATTTAGCTTTTGGTAAACAGGAAGATGCCGAGCCAAAAACACATGTTAAACCCGATACCGCTTTATTAACCAAGGCCGATACCGCTTTTGCATACGTTAATAACAAGCTTACATCCAGCGGTAAACCTGCCAATGCAGGTATTATTCAATACAGGGCAATGGTTGCCGATGCACGCGAAACCGACAGGGCAACTAACTATAAAGGTTTTGCCAAGCCGTATTATGAGCAATATATAGCGCTGGTTGCGCCAACCAACCCAACTGACGAAAAAACAAAGAAGTCGTTAGTTAACGCTTACTCTTATTTAGGTTACTATTATGAGTTTGTAGCTAAAGATGAAGCGAAGGCATTAGATAACTGGACGAAGGCGAAGGATCTCGACCCGACGAACAAGTCTGTCCAGGCGTACTTTGCACGCAAAGGCGGCGGCGCATCAAAAGGAAAATAATTTTAAAAAAAGGCATCGCAACGATGCCTTTTTTAATTCATCTGTTCATCATATATTTGCCGCATGGATCTGCAAAGTTTACCGGTTAATTACCTGCCCATCATTTTCCAGATGTTGGTTGCCCTGGGTTTTGTTATTACCACCATGTTTGTTACCCACAAAATCGGGCCAAAACGTGTTACTGCTGATAAGCTGAGCACGTTCGAATCGGGTATCGAGGTTATTGGTAACGCCCGTACACCCATCTCTATCAAATACTTTTTGGTTGCCATATTGTTTGTGCTGTTTGATGTAGAGGTGATATTTATGTACCCCTGGGCGGTTAATTTTAAAACCCTTGGTACACAAGGAATGATAGAAATGTTCGTTTTTATGGGAACACTTCTCCTGGGCTTTATCTATATTCTTAAAAAAGGCGCTTTAGACTGGGATTAAGTTTAGATTGATTCCAAATATTAAGCTTAGTGTTTTTTTAACACTGTTGAAATTATAATTGTTAAATTTGCACTCATCCTTTGCTTAGGATGAGTTTTTTATATTGTAAAGGTTTATGAGTGATATTCAAATTGTTGAGGCCCCGCCAGGTGTAGAAGGATCAGGCTTTTTTGCCACCAAACTTGATGAGGCGGTAGGGCTTGCGCGTTCATACTCTTTATGGCCGTTGCCATTTGCTACCTCTTGCTGCGGTATCGAGTTTATGGCTACCATGGGCTCCCACTATGATCTGTCGCGTTTTGGTGCCGAGCGCCTTAGTTTTTCGCCGCGCCAGGCCGATCTTTTAATGGTTATGGGAACGATTGCGAAGAAGATGGCGCCTGTTTTACGCCAGGTTTACCTGCAAATGGCCGAGCCCCGCTGGGTAATGGCTGTAGGTGCCTGCGCATCAAGCGGAGGTATATTCGATACTTATTCGGTTTTACAGGGAATTGACGAGATCATCCCGGTTGACGTTTATGTTCCCGGATGCCCGCCGCGCCCCGAAGCCATTATTGATGGTTTTATGAACATACAGAAACTGGTACAAACAGAATCGGGCCGCAGGCGCGAAGACCCTAAATACCAGGAATTATTAGCTAAATACGGAATCCTATAATAATGGGTAAAATATCTAACGAAGAATTGCTTCAAAATTTAGTGGATAAATTTGGCGACAAGATCAGCCAATTGGGCGACCCTTACGGTTTGCTCACCATCGAAACTACCCGCGAAGAGTTAATAAGTGTATTATCTTACCTGAAAACTGAACAGCAATTTATCCACCTTACCGATATTACAGCCATCCATTATCCGGAGCTGGCAAAACCTTTCGGGGTAATATACCACATACATAGCCTGGCTAAAGGCATCCGTATACGCGTTAAGGTGTTTTTGGCTGCCGATGATGTACACATCCCCACAGCTGTTGAATTATGGGATGGTGCCAACTGGATGGAACGTGAAACCTATGATTTCTTCGGGGTCATATTTGACGGACACCCCGACCTGCGCCGTATTTTAAATGTTGACGATATGACGGTTTTCCCGATGAGGAGAGAGTTCCCGCTGGAAGATCCGAACCGTATAGATAAAAAAGATTATTTCTTTGGAAGATAAAAATGCATAATCACCTTCTAATAACAGATAACGATCCGCAAAGTGAGCTTTCCACTTTAAACCTGGGGCCAACGCACCCTGCCACGCACGGCGTGTTCCAGAATGTGCTGCAGCTTGATGGAGAGCGAATAGTAAGCGGCGTATCTACCATAGGTTATATTCACCGTGCTTTTGAAAAAATTGCCGAACACCGGCCATTTTACCAGATAACACCACTTACCGACAGGCTGAACTACTGCTCATCACCCATTAACAATATGGGCTGGCACATGACGGTTGAAAAAATGCTGGGTATTGAAATGCCGAAACGTGTGGATTATATGCGCGTTATTGTAATGGAGCTTGCCCGTATAGCCGATCACATTGTATGTAACGGTGTATTGGGTGTTGATACCGGGGCCTTTACCGGCTTTTTATACATGATGCAATGGCGCGAACATATCTATGAGATATACGAAGAGATATGCGGCTCGCGTTTGACGACCAATATTGGCCGGATAGGTGGTTTTGAGCGTAACTTTAACCAGATCGCTTTTGATAAGATCAGGAAACTGTTAACCGATTTCCCTCCTGTTTTGCGTGAGTTTGAAGCGCTGTTTAACCGGAACAGGATATTTGTTGACCGTACAAAAGACGTTGCCCCGGTAACTGCCGAGACTGCCCTGAGCTACAGCTGGAGCGGCCCGATACTGCGTGCAACAGGCGTTGATTACGATGTGCGCGCACAGGAGCCATACAGTTCATACCAGGATTTTGATTTTGAAGTACCTGTTGGCACCAACGGCGATGTATACAACCGCTTTTTGGTGCGTAACGAAGAAATGTGGCAAAGCCTGCGCATGATTGAACAGGCTTTGGATAAGATCTCGAAAGAGGATCCAAATATTTTCCATGCGCCGGTGCCCGAGTTTTACCTGCCTCCAAAAGAGGAAGTATATAATAACATGGAAGCATTGATCTATCACTTTAAAATTGTGATGGGCGAGATTGATACCCCAACAACCGAAGTTTATCATGCGGTTGAAGGCGCTAACGGCGAGCTTGGTTTTTATTTGGTTAACGATGGCGGACGCTCACCTTACCGTTTGCATTTCCGCAGGCCAAGCTTTATCAATTACCAGATGTACGCGCCAATGAGCCGCGGCATGGTACTTTCTGATGCGATTATTAACATGAGTAGTTTAAACGTTATAGCCGGAGAATTAGATGCTTAGAGTTGAAGATACCATACAAACCCCGGTAGAGTTTTCGGCCGCGCTCATTGCCAAGTTTGACGATGTGGTTAGCCGTTATCCGGAAGGAAAACAAAAAGCAGGCTTGCTGCCCATACTGCATTTGGTACAGGCCGAATTTGGCTGGGTAAGCGCCCCCGCAATGGATAAAGTTGCCGCGTACCTGGGCATACAGCCTGTTGAGGTATACGAAGTGGCTACCTTTTATACCATGTATTTAATGCGCCCGCAGGGTAAATATTTACTGGAAGTTTGCCGCACCGGGCCTTGCTGCCTTAACGGTGCCGAAAATATAATGAAGTATATTGAGCAAAAGCTGGGCGTAAAAGAAGGCGAAGTTACTGCCGACGGCCTGTTTAGCTGGCGCGGAGTAGAGTGCCTTGCCGCTTGTGGCTTTGCTCCGGTATTGCAAATTGGCCCCGAATATACTTTTTACGAAAACTTAACCCCCGAAAAGGTGGATAAGCTGGTAGCGGACTTAACGGCTCAATCAAAAAATTAAACGATGGGACGCAAATTATTATTAGAACATATTAACGTACCGGGCATCGAAACTTTTGATGTTTACCGCTCAAAGGGTGGTTATGATGCTGTTGCCAAAGCTTTAAAGATGTCGACCGATGACATTGTTGAAGAGGTGAAAAAATCGGGTTTGCGTGGTCGCGGCGGCG
>Ga0070659_100001881_pt1 | contig 15027 bp, 12 predicted proteins | sample KBSC23metaG_FD_64666 | JGI IMG/M metagenome (GOLD analysis project Ga0070659, IMG submission 64666) | Corn rhizosphere microbial communities from Kellogg Biological Station, Michigan, USA - KBS C2-3 metaG | ecosystem: Host-associated > Plants > Roots > Rhizosphere > Soil ... | reverse complement strand
CGTCCTTATCCACCAGCGACCTTAGGCCGCGCGTCCTGCTCACGACATTCCCACAGGAGCAACACAGTCTTGGCTTGCTGATGGCGGAAACCTTCTTCGCCTTAGCTGGAGCACATTGCATTTCGCTGGGCACGCAAACTCCGATCATGGAAATTCTGTACGCAGCACAAAAGCAGCGTACGGACATTATTGCGCTTTCTTTTTCCAGCGCCATGCATGCTGGACATGTGTTGGCGGGCCTTGACGCCCTCCGGTCTAAATTACCGCAAGAGATGGAGATATGGGCTGGCGGCAGCTGCCATGCGCTGCAGCGCAGGCTTTCGGATGGAATCAGAGTGATTGATCTGGCAACACTTAGGGACGCCGTATCGGATTGGCGAAGCAGGCATGCCGAGAAGAGGTAGGCTGACGTGGAGTATTTTTGCAGATGAAAATTTTTCGCTGTGACGACTTTGGGTTCGACGTTTTGCTCGCTGATGCAGATCATGTGGTGCTGAATCGTGTTGAAGACTCGTTGATAAGCATGATAAGCGAGCGAACCGGCTTCAGGAAAAAGGATTTTTGACCTTCTCGGTGGGCTTGACCTCGATATGCTCGGGCAGGTTCTTGTCCTGCTCCAATGCCGTCACCACGGCATCGATGACTTCTTTCAAGGCCTTGGCATGCTGAAGCCCTGCCCTATCCCTCGTGAGTTCAACGGAACCATAGACCGATATCCGGTCCAGACGGTTTTCCACAGTCACGTCGTCAATGGCGAGTGACTGCTCTTCATTCTGGTATGGTTTAAAAGAAGACATGATCATTGCCTTTCAAGGGAATCGACTTCCACCGGTTTGTTTTTGCCACTTCGCCCGCCATGCGGTGTTGGTGTCGGCAGATTCATTTTCACGGCCTTGATCTCTGCCGGCAATTTCGGGAAGACATTAACATTGATGCGCTTTTCCAGCTCGGCAATCGACAGGGTTTGGTATTCCATGCCTGGCGCATTCGGCGTCACATACGCTGCGGCCTGCCTTCTTGCCGGATCATAGATGGCCTTGTAGACGAATGTCGGCACCAGGACCCGGCCATTGAGACGTTCCAGATTGTTTCCCTCAAAGATCGGACCCGTGACCACGTAAATGTCCTTGTCTTCCAGCGCCAGATTACGGGTAGCAGCTTCAATACCTTCCCAAAGAATCTGGTTGTTTTTAGGGCTTTGGGGAACGATATTTGCCAGCGAAAAGCTTTCATATTGCGCATTCTCGGTAGGCATGTCCCCATTCGGCGCCATGTGCCCGCGATCGAATCCTGAACGGGCATAATCCGCCAGTTCCGCCCGATCCGCAGGAGGCAACTGCTCTTCTGCATGGAATCTGTTGACGCGCTTTAATTGTTGCGCTTCTTCGATCCGCCGCGCAGTCAAATGCTCGGCCGACCAGATCGGCGTGCGCGAGATGCCGCTATGCGTGACCGCATATCCCTCGAAACACAGCATTGCGGTTTTCTTCGCCAGGTTGGGATTGGTAATGACTGGCGCCTGCCCTTCTTCAAAGTGGTCTCTGCAAGGCGACTGCTTGGCAGAACAACCAGCGGACAGCAACAGCGCAGCCAATCCGACCAATGAATGCAGCTTTATCAGCTTATATGCAGGGAGAAACATGGAGTCGCACGTGATTACATCCACATTGCAAGATGGGACTCTGTCCCATGACTCTCTTTAGACACGGTTCATTACAAAGTTTCCCTGATCCGTGTCATCAAAACACTTCCCTGCCTCGAGCATGCGATTCCATGGCATGCCCGCTTTCATCATTGTTACAGTAGCTTACTTTCGAAACATTGCCATAAAGACTTAGTGCAGTTCCCATGCGTTTCTCTGTCATGTCGTCGCTTACACGACGGCTGCTCAGGCGCAATCAGTAAGCCCGCTACTCGACATCTCGCCAACCTACATATGCAGATTGCTATATTGCCAACCATCATGCCAAAGAAACTTTTGCTGTTGACCTTTACCGTTCTAACAATGCCACTTGTTGCCACCGCAACTGAATACCGTATGGTGGAACGACCACGCCAGGAATGTTGGAACGAGCAAGTACCCGTCCAAACGGCTGGACAGGATTATGGCGGGGCTATTCTGGGTGGTATTGCCGGCGGTATTCTGGGCAATCAGGTCGGCGGCGGGAATGGTCGTACGGTTGCAACCGCAGTTGGCGCAATGACGGGCGCGATGGTGGGCGACCGAATGGCAAATAATCGGCCAGGGTACCAGACAGTCCAACGATGCCGTACGGTAGTCGACCATGTACGGGTTCCAGTGGTTCAGGAACCTGCACCGGTATACGTTCAGCCCGAGCCAGTGTATGTTTCACCACCTCCGGTCATTGTGCAGCCAAGCTATTATGTGGTGCCCGGTGAATCGGTCTATTACCGTGAGGAGCGGGGAAGCCGCTGGCATCACCATCATCACCACCATGACGATGACGATTGATTGGCGAGACATTGCTTATTGACCGAGTAAACTTTGTTCAGATTAAAAATCGGCATACCGACTTCACAAGATGTCGGTATGTTTCGAACTCAAATTGATAACACGTTAGCAGGCCTCTTCAAGAGGACACTCGTATGTCTCCTCTGGGGAATAGGTGAAATCATGTTCTATGAATGTGATTTATTTACTTTCGCCGCTTTCGCCCCTTGATGTTTTTTAGGATTGCCCTGTTTTTCTTTCTCGCATTGATCAAGACATAGCAAAGTGTCTGCGTAAGATATGAACCGGTTGAGATAATCGGGTGAGATATCGCGCATCAATGCCAGCGAGCGCAGCACCAGCATGTGGGAATTAATCGGTCCGGCGTTCTTTGGAGCTTGCTCAAGCGCCTGTGCCACCTGCTTATCGACACTCAGTTTGGCCCAGGTATTTCTGAAATTCCGTATGGTCTTCAGTTCTGAACGCGATCCGGCATTTCGCTCCAGGCGCGCATCCGTAGTTTGCGGAGAGTGTTGCTCAAGCTGACGCACCAGTGCGCCTAAAGATGCGCATTGTTCGCGGGCCTCAAGGGAGGAGATCAATCGCCGCAATCCGTTGAAATCGCCGGCGGCAAAGAGCTGCTGCAGATCGTTGGCGGCATGCGGATATTGCTGCACGCTACGGGCGACTGTTTCACTGGCATCGTGTTGCGCAAGATTGAAGCGTTCTTTCAACGCCGCCAGCGCTTGCGCCAGTTTGGCATCGAGCATGCGTTTGACGCTTCCGTGATGTGCTGTCGCGCGGTTGGCCAGCACCTCAATATAGTGCAGACGCGCGGGGTCGAACCGATCCACGCCTGCCGCGCGCAGGGAAGCGATCAGCTCGTTGAAATCAGGAGATGAATCCAATGGCGCATCCGCAATTTCACTGCGATCCGGCGCATTCATGAAGCAGTATTTTTTGCATTGGAGGTTTTCGGCACAGGCGCCATTTCCACCCGCCGGTTTTGCGCACGCGCAGTGGCATCGATGTTTGGCTTCACCGGCTGCTCGGAGCCGAAGGCTGCCGCAAACACCATGGAAGACGGCATTCCTTCCTCGATCAAGGTGCGGGTGACTGTCAAAGCGCGCTGGGCCGACAATTCCCAATTGTCAGCGAAGCGACCGCCCCGTATGGGCTTGTCATCGGTAAAACCGCTCACCATAAGCAGTTCATCACGTGCCGTCAGATAAGCCCGCAGCGGTGTGACAAGACTGTTTAACAGTTGCCGGCCTTCAGGCTGTAACTGATCCGAGTTAGGCGCGAACAATACTTGGCCGCTGATGCCAATACGTCCGTTGTTCAAGGTGATTCGCCCCGAAGCCAGCGGAATCGCCAAGGCTTTTTCCAGGCTCATGCGGCGCTGTTCTTCGAGCTGGCGCTTTTTCACTTCGTCTTGCAGGTGCGATGTCAATTCCATCTGGACGGCGACCACGGCCACCAATAGCAGCACAAAAGCACCCAGCAGGCTTGACATCAAGTCGCCAAAAGCAGGCCAGACCGGCGAGGTGTGTTCAACACCTGCGTCATTGTCATCCATTACCTGACCTCTTCGGCAAACGCGGCTTGCTTTGCCGGCAACTGGCGCAGCTCTTCAACGAATTCTTTTTGCGACATCATGGAGAGATCAATGATTTCACGCGCCTGAGCAACATAATAGGCAAGTTGTTCGTCGCTTCTCGACAGGGATTTATCCATCGCGGCTTCAATGCGCTGCAGATTGGTGATCAGCTTCTCATTGGCTTCATTGAACGATTGCACCGCAAAACCGAAGGCTTCGGAGAGACTCGATACATCGACAGCGCTGCTGGTGACGTGTGCGGCAATGTCAGTCAATTTGGCGGTTTCGGCGGCAACGTTGTCTGAAAACGCGCTGGCGGATGCATTGAGCGCCGTCGCGGAGGATGCCACCAAAGAGTCGATGACGGCGCGCTGTTCAAGGGAAGCATGATTGATTGCTTCAAGCAGTGCATTAAGTGTTTCCATGATGCGGCTGCGTTCCTCAAGCAGTTCATTGTCACGCACAACGCTGCTGGAGATTTGTTCGCGTAATTGCCCGATCACTTCTGCCGCAGCGCGTGGCGCTTCCGATGCCGTATGGATAAGCCGCGTCATCGGTTCTTCCAGCGCGGTGCCCAGGGTTGTCAAATGGCTTGTCAGTGCAGACTGCAACGTGGTTTCCAATTGAGCCAGCCGCTCAACCGCTGCATTGCCACGCGCGGCTTCTTCATCTTTGAGCGCGCCGAGTTCGGTACGCAACAGGCCAGCCAGTTGCTCCATGCGTTCGCGATGCTGTTCGAGCCACTGCGCTTCGGAAGCGATGCGGGAGCGCATCAATTCTTCAGCGGACGTGATCAAGCGCGTTGTTTCGGCGAGTGTATTACGGGCATTGGTCTGAGTGTGTTCGGCGATGTCTTGTGTGGTCTGGATCAAGGTATCGCAGATTTTCTGCTGTTGAGAAAGCATCTGCGCACCTGTTTGCTGCCATTCGTGGGTGAGCGCCGCCGCCATTGCTTCCAGCGACTGTGTCCATGCCTGCTGTTGCTGCTTGTCGCGCTCTGCCTGATCGGTTTGCAGGCTGGCGTAAGCCTCGCCGATTTTGGCCACAAAGGTGCCTGAACGCTGTTCGAATGTCTCATTGAATGCATTCAGTGCGCGACCTACATCCGCGACGATGCCGGTGCTTGTCTGTTCATGGCTCCGCAGTGCGGCCGTCCAGGTATCAGCCACGGTAGCGGCGGTATCGCTGAATCGTGCAGACAGCCCATCGAGTTGCGTCTGCACTGTATCGGCCATGCGTTCGTGCATCAATTTCGCCTCATGCGCGATCCCGCTCATTGCAGCCTCGACCACGGGTTTGATGCTTTCGCTGGCAGCATGCGCGCTTTGGCTCAAGCTCTCGCGCAGGGATTTATCGACTGCGCATGCCAATTCGGTATAGACGGTTTTGACATTGTTATGAAAGTCTTCTTGATTGCTGAGCAAGCGCTGATTCAACTGATGAGTCATGCTCTCCATCTGCGCCATCATCGCCTGCAGTTTATCGGCGACCAGAGGCAAGGCTTGGGATTGCAACTGCAGCGCCTTGAAGGTTTCCTGACGCTGATGTGTAAGTGAAAAGCGGCGCAATACTGTGGTGATTCTGGTATCCAGCAGTTGCGCTGTCATCGCTCTTTCGCGTCGGCTGAGTGCCGACATCAAGCCCAGCATCGCGGAGGCGACCACCCCTGCGACCGAGGTGCCAAACGCAAGACCGAGGCCCTTGACCGGCACCGCAAGTGCAGAACGGATCGCCTGAAGATCGGTCGTTTTTTCCAATGCAAAGACTGCACCTTTGAGCGTGACGACCATTCCCAGAAACGTGCCGAGCATCCCCAACATCACCAGCAACCCGACCAGATACGGCGTGAGTGCGGGGCCGGGCAAGCCTGCGCGTTCGCCTTCAACGCGCAAGCGCACGGGATTTTGCAGTGAAGGATGCACCTTGCCCAGCCAATCGCCGAGTTCTGTGAGGTTCTCAGGAATCGCCTCCAGCGCGGCGGTCAATGTGGATGTCGCTTGGCGAAACTGACGGAGTTCGAGCGCGCCAGACACATAGACCGCGCCAATGAAAATCGTCATCGCCAGCGCCAGAAAACTGGAGTCGATAAACCCGATACCCGCCCAAACGACTCCAAATGCGCCCAGAAAGAAGGCGATCGTAAATAAATGTCTATTCATTGCGTATCTTGTGTGAATGCTTCAATAAGTCCCATTGCGGGTTGCAAGCGAAGCTCCAATTCAGCCAACAGCAGCATTTGCATGTCCTTGCAAAAGCGCGCCAGCCAGCCTCCCGCTTGCATCCAACAGGCAGGGTTGTCTGTTTGCTGGATATCAACAAGCTTCTGTTGATGTTCTTTGAATAATTGCTGAAAACGTTTTCCAAGAAGCACCGGCACCTTCGAGAGCAATTTACTCTCGCGCTCGCGCAGTATCTTCTCAAGCGTCGCGTCCAGGTCGGCAAGTTTCTTGAGCCTTGATGACGCCTTGGCAACCGCTTCCCGGACATTGATCCTCAAGGGCTGGATACTCAATTCCATGTCGCGTTGATGCGCTTCATAAAACCGGCGATACGGCACGAAAGCCGCAGCGATGTCCATCGGCAGATCGAATATGGGTTCAGGCAACTTGATATGTGTCTTGCCCGAGTTGGGCGAACAGCTCTTCGTGATCGAATTCACGAGGAGAGTCCGTATGCGCTCGAATTCAGCGCCAGCGACGGCACGCGCGACGACTTGTGCTTCGGGCTGTATTTTTGGCGTGCTTGCAATGCTGTCGTTGTGTACGGCCGACAGGGTGATTGCGTCGGTAAAGTGAATCCACAGTCCCAGTTTTTCTGCAAATGCATTTCCGGGATCGACAGCATCTACAAGGGCCAGATCAGAGAGACAACGAATGAGTTCTGAACTGTGAAAATTTGTACGAGGTAACACTCGCGTCATAGGCAGGTGCACTCAAAATCGAAAAAAGCAGGGGGCTAATGGTTCACGCCGCTATCCGCATAAACACCCGTTTTGGTCCTGCTCTAGCAAATTTGAGCCACTTTCGACGACCAATTTCATGGGATACATGAGTCGGCGATTATATCTTGGAGCAGTAGGGAACTCAAATCGAGCCGCATTGTTTTCACGGAACGTCCCCGGATGACAACGCGCCCGCAGTTTTTGAACTGATCGGGCTCCTTTCGGTTGAAAGATTTTGACTTGCTTGATCGGCATCAAACCAAATGACTCAATGCCTGTGTATGTGCCTGTCCCTGCCACCAAGCTGATCCAGACATATTTTTTCAGACGCTCTCCCCTTCCCCTGCTCATAACACCCTCTAAGTACCCGCGCATAAAAATCAGCCGGCTGCGCCGCGTCTGGCGTTGCGTCGTCGTGCCATAGTGAGCCTGATACTGCTCCAGGTGTAACTGAAACAGCGCCTCCCCCGCCTGCGCATGCGTTCGGGTAGCAGCAGGACATTCGCGCCAGAATCACTTGATGCAGATCGGTCCAAAGCGGACAGCCGGATCAGGACTCCCGGCGTGGACTATAGTGAAGACAGGTCTGTTTAGCCAATGGCGAGGCTCTTATGAAAGTCTTTATCCATCGCAATGCAGTTATAGGCATCCTGATGGCTATGATGCTGCCCTTGGGAAGCGCGAATGCACAGCTTGATGACATTCTCAAGCGCGGAGAGAGTAGTGGTGGCGCGGGAAATCTCGGTGCCGCCGGTAGTGCATTGTCCGGCCAATCCATCACTAGCGGCAGCACTGGAAACGTTGCGGGCGTGCTCGAATTTTGCATCAAAAACAATTTCCTTGGCGGGAAGGACGCTTCATCGGTCAAAGACAAGCTGATGGGAAAGCTTGGCGGTTCGTCCGAGACTGACAATGGCTATCAAGACGGCGCGAAAGGTCTTCTGAAAGGCAGCGATGGCAAGCAGCTCGATTTGAGCGGCAGCGGTATGAAAGCAAACATTACCAAGCAGGTCTGCAGCACGGTTCTCTCTCAAGGGAAATCTTTGTTGTGAACACAGGCGGAATTTGTATTGGCAAACAACGACGTCTCTGCTGTGGAGCTAGTGTGCCGGATCATGATGACGGCTGAACCTGTTTTTTGAGCTCCCCTTTTTTCTCAAGCGCCTGTCCCGATGCATTAAATCAGCGTCAGTGTGCCTTGTCGTGGCATATCAATTGCAGCCAATGACGTGACTTCATAATGACGATTTCTGTGCCATATCACCCTCCAAGACGACAACCAAGTGGAACAACACGCTTTGCCGCATTTACGGGAAGCCCTGCTGTTTCTCGCGCTGGCAGGCATCCTCATCCCGCTTCTGCAACGGATGCGGGTGAACCGGATATTGGGATTTCTGGCAGCCGGTGCACTGGCCGGTCCTTACGGAATCGGTCTGTGGTCTGGCCAGATCCCATGGCTTTCCACTTTTACATTTACGCGGGCCGAAGGCATTGCCGCGCTGGCCGAGCTGGGCGTGCTGTTCCTCATGTTTACGATCGGGCTGGAGCTTTCCCCGGCACGGCTGTGGGCGCTTCGCTACTGGGTTTTCGGCGCGGGTATCGCCCAGGTCTGCTTTTGCACCGCGATCATCGGCGGCATTGCCTATTCGTTCGGTAATGCGCTTGAACCCTCGCTGATCCTCGGTTTTGTGCTGTCGCTCTCCTCCACCGCCGTGGTCATGCAATGGATGGCTGAACGACGGGCCGTGGGCTCTGCGCTCGGTCAGGCCGTTTTTTCCATCCTGATGCTGCAGGATCTGGCCGTAGTGCCGCTCTTCATCCTGATTGGCGTCCTGTCCAAGGGGGAACGCGAAAACCTAGCACCCCTGGTTGCGCTGACACTGGCTAAATCGCTGGGCGCGGTGCTGCTGATTTATCTCTGGGGACAGCGCGTAGTCCGTCCGCTGTTCCTGTTCCTCGCCAGGTATCATCAGCCCGATTTGTTCATGGCACTGGTGCTGTTGAGCACACTGGGAATTGCAGCCCTGACTTCGGCGGCCGGGCTGTCGATGGCGTTGGGTGCCTTCCTGGCCGGACTGGTGCTGGCCGAAACGGAATTCCGCTATGAGGTGGAAGTGACGGTCGAACCTTTCAAGGGGCTGCTGATGGGACTGTTTTTCATGACGGTGGGCATGCAAATCGATGTGCGCGAAGTTGCCAGAGAGCCGCTCTGGATTCCGCTCTCGGTAGCCGGACTGTTCATGATCAAGGCGGCGGTGCTTGGCGTGATTTTCCGAATTGGCGGATTCGACTGGGGACGTGCGTTTGAAGGTGGCCTGTTGTTGGGACAAGGCGGCGAATTCGCTTTCATCATTGTCGGTCTGACCGTGTCGGCGCATCTGCTTGATCCGTCAGTGGGCCAGTTCATGATGTTGGTGACCGGCATCAGCCTGTTCGCCACGCCGTTCGCCGCACAAGTCGGACGCCGTTTCCAGCACTGGTGGGAACGTCATCATCCAGGGATGACGCCACCGTTGGCCGAACCGGCGGTCGAACTTGCCGGTGGCCATGTCGTCATTGCGGGATGCGGTCGCGTGGGACAGCTCCTGGCACAGACGCTTGCGGCGCAGGACATACGCTTTGTCGGCATCGAGATTGACGCGGCCCTGGTAGCGCGCCTTCATGCGTGCGGGATGCCGGTTTTCTTCGGCAACGCGGCACGTATGGAAATATTGTCCAAAGTACAGGCGGAACGTGCCGCGGCGATTGCCGTGACCATGGACCAGCCGGAAGCGGCGCAGCATATCGTCAGGGCAATACGGCACAAGTATCCGCATGTGCCATTGTTCGCGCGTGCCCGTGACGAACGGCATGCGCAAGAACTGAAAGAAGCGGGTGCCACCATCGCTGTCCCCGAGACGCTGGAGTCGGGCTTGCAGCTATGTGCTTTCCTGTTGCAGGCGATCGGCATTCCCGAAGAAATGGCAGAACATATGGTGGATACCGAACGCAGCCGTCGTATCAGCAATCTGTAAGCTGTCCGGCGACAAGATCAAGGTATATTCCAAGCTTGGCCGAGACATGAATAGGATTTGAATGAAGGTGGATAAACCGACAGTATTGGTAACAGGCGCAGCCAAGAGAACCGGCCGCGTCATTGCGGAACGCTTCGCGCACGACGGCTACAATGTGGCCGTCCATTACGTCTCGTCCGAAAAGGATGCGCAAGAGACGACCTCGGCGATTCATGCCATGGGATGCGAGGCATTCCCGGTCAAGGCGAATCTGGAAGATGCGCAAGCATGCGCCGGCGTTATTGAACAATCCTATGCACACTTCGGCAGACTCGATGTCGTAGTCAATTGCGCCAGCACCTTCCTGCCTGACCAATTGGGCGACTTCACGGCCGACGCGCTCGATCATGCCTGGGCCATCAACTGCCGGGCGCCGATCCTGCTGACGCAGGCTTTCTACCAGGCTGCCAAGGCGCGCCATCAACATGGCGTCGTCATCAACATTGTCGACCAAAAGGTCCGTGACAATTTCCATCCTGACGACTTTACCTATACGGTGTCGAAAGTCGGCCTTGGCTACATGACAAAGATGCTGGCGGTTTCTGCCATGCCGGTATTGCGCGTGAACGCAATTCATCCGGGGCTGCTCGACCAAAGTGGCGATCAGACACCGGAAGATTTCGAGTACGCAAGCAAACAATCAACCCCGCTGGGATATATCGCCACGCCCAAGGACATTGCCGATGCAGCGCTGCTGCTCACGCTGCCGTCATTTAACGGCACGGACTTTGTTGTCGATGCCGGACAAAATCTGACCAGAGTGGAACGCGATGTCATCGCGCTTCACCGTGCGCCGAAACCGTGATTCAGTCGCAATCCGAACAGCGAATTTAAAAGCAAGAAACGGAGTGCCTGCGCGAAGGATTGTTGTCACTATCAACCTTACAGAACAATCGACAGGCACTGAAAAGGCAACAACATGAGACACGGCACGAAGAACATGGCGATGCATTCGCCGCCAGTTGCGAACGATGAGGAACGTTGGGCTGCCGTGCTACGGCGCGATCCCCAAGCGGATTTCTATTACTCGGTGTTGACCACCGGCGTGTATTGCCGGCCCTCTTGCCCATCCCGGACCGCCTTGCGTCAAAACGTCGCTTTTCATGATACTTGCGCCGACGCGGAACAGGCGGGCTTCCGGCCATGCAGGCGGTGCCTACCGAACGAGGCATCGCTTGAAGAACGACGCGCCGCAGCCGTAACCGAAGCCTGCCGCTTGATCGAAAGCAGCGACAGCGAGCCGAACCTCGATCAGCTTGCCGAAAGCTGCGGCATGAGCCGGTTTCATTTCCATCGCGTGTTCAAATATATCACCGGAGTAACGCCGAAAGCCTATATGGCAGGCCATCGCATGCAGCGGCTGCAAACGGAACTACCGCGCAGCAATACCGTAACCGCAGCAATCTACGACGCCGGTTTCAATTCCGACGGACGTTTCTACGCCAAGTCGTCGGAAATGCTCGGCATGACTCCCACCAGCTATCGCAATGGCGGCAAGGGCGTCTCGATCCGCTTCGCAGTCGGCGAATGCACGCTCGGCTCCATCCTTGTTGCAGCAACAAACAAGGGCATATGCGCGATCTTGCTGGGGGATGATCCCGAACTGCTGGTGCAGGACGTGCAAAACCGTTTTCCCAAAGCGGATTTCATCGGCGGTGACACCCATTTCGAGCAACTGGTCGCCAAGGTGGTCGGCTTCGTGGAAGCGCCACGGATCGGCCTCGACCTGCCCTTGGACCTGCAAGGCACGGCTTTCCAGCAACGGGTTTGGCAAGCGCTGCGCAACATTCCCGCCGGCGTCACCGTCAGCTATTCCGAACTCGCACAACGCCTCGGCATGCCCAATGCAACGCGAGCCATCGCCCAGGCTTGCGCCGCAAACCACATTGCCGTTGCAATCCCATGCCATCGGGTGATACGCAATGACGGCGGATTGTCCGGCTATCGCTGGGGTATTGAGCGCAAGCGTGCGTTGCTTGAAAACGAAGCACAGCAATGAAACGCCTTCTTGCGGCTGGCACGCGCCTGCGCCCGCCGCCTCTTCTGCATCCTGGATAACGCGAATCAGGAGGACGCCGGCATTTTCCTCACTGCTTCAAAATGCCTAAGCCCATTTCGTCCATACACAATCAAATTCTTCACGCTTCCAATGTCTATCTTTTCATTCGCCGCTTTTTCTGGATGACCGCTCTCCGTTGGATATACGATGACGGGGTCCAATTGAGTGCCTAATTTTTCGTTGATCATCCGCACTGCATCCTGGAAGACACGATCGCCAGGGAATGCTTCCAACATTTCTTTCTGCTGAATTTGATGCTTCTTCACCAATTCATCACGAATCTCCTGCGCGAGTTCCGTATGTTCAACGTTGTACTCTCCTTTCGCCTGTTGCAAGAGAGCGAAGAGAAGGCAATTCATGCCATTACCGCTGTTTTTCGCTACTACATAGTTGTTTTCACTGAACCATATGTCAGTGGCAGGCGTGTAATTTTTTAATTCAACAAGAGTATTTTGGTCCCATGGCTGAGAGACAGAGTTTTTGGCTTCGTTCACCTGATCAGCGTGAAACCATTCGAAGGGATCAGGGTTTTCCCCCCATGGATCAGCGCGGAGAATTTCGACGAGTTTGTTGCTCTTGGAGCCCGTCTTCAAGGCATCCATCTGCGACGGACGCTTGGCTTGGCTTGGTTGTTCGTTCAGTACGTCTGCAGATTTATCCTTCATGGCCGTTTTCAATGCGCGTTCTTCTTTCCACTGGCGGCGAAGTCCGGCAGGAGTAATGCCTTCAAGCTTCTCTAATGGCCTCAGTTTCGACTCGATCTTCTCGCGCAACTGTTGGCGTCTGGCGATTTCTTTCTCTACCGCCTTCTTCATGCTGCTGCTCGAAGAAGAACCAACCAGCTTTTCGAGTTCCTGGTCCGACATGCCCATCAGCTTGGCATCCTGATGGATCGTATGGCTTACCTTGGACTTGATATCGGAAGCCTTCGCCTTGAAACGCGACAAGTAGCCATAGTCCCCCTCCCGGAGTTTCAATTCCTTCCTGATTTCCCGCAGTTTTTTTCCGGTCATACCGGTTGCGTTCGCAGCGCTCGAGGAACGTGTTTGAAGCTGTTCCAGTTTTTTCTGATAGTCAGCGTCTTTTTGCAATCGTCCGTTGCTACTCTCGTCCGGGACATTCGCGGTTTCTTGGAGCGATGCACCAGCCAGATTTTCGTCCTCGTTTTGCTGGTTTGGCACGGACACCGCAAACGTATCTTCATCATTAGTGGAAGCATGCGCATTTTCCAGGTCAGGAACGTCCTCCTCACTAATAACAGACAAGGCCGATAACGCATCCTGATAGTCCGATAACGCATCCTGATCCTGTACCATCCCGTTCGCTCTCAATATCTCATCTGCTTGGGATATCAATTTATCGGATTGCGCCACGAGATCTCGTGCCACTTTACGCGCATATTTGGTTTTCAAGCCGTCATAAAGCAGAGCAGGCCCGCTGAATAGCCCTGGAGGAATGGCTTTCAACACGCGAAGGGCACGCTGCGCCATCGGTACATTTTCCCGATAACAGGCAGCACTATCTCTCAGGTCAATGGTCATTGGCTTGCCATCCTTGCCAATGATGTCTTTCACCACCCAATCCTTCTGCATTGTCTCCACTTTAGTCTTGAGTGTTTCCCATTCCTTCAGTATCTTTTCAGCTTTCTCGTTTTTCCTGTTTCCTGATAGTTGCACCAATTTGTTTGGTGCCAAAGCATTTTCAATGCGCTTCTTTTCTCCCTGCGATATCAAACCTTTATTAACCCCGTCCTCAAGGAGTTCCCGCAAATTCGTACTAAATGTCTCCCATTCCTTCAGTACTTCTTCAGTTTTCTCGCTTTTCTTGTTTCCTGATAATTGCGACAGCTTGCTTTGGATTGCAGCCTCTTCAATGCGCTTCTTTTTTCTCTGTGATATCAAGCCTTTTTTAACCGCATCCTCAAGGTGTTGCCGCAATACGCCTCCGGGATTCAGTTCCTTCTTGATCCAGTCAGGTACAGCCAGAACCTTGCGATCCACCGTATCCTTGTAGTCTCGCGCTGGAATGACGGTTACGCCGGCATTGACTCCTGCAAGCACTTGCACACCGAGTACCCCGACTGCGGCAGCTTCAGGGTTCGCATCATAATGTGCGTTTGTCTCCAATAAAGCACTGCCATCCGTATTCGCATGATGGTGCACCTCGCCCGTTAAAGAAGCGATGCCATCCTGGATCATTCCATGACCGTAAATATCATTCAGTATGTCGGTGGTAATGGCCATTGCACCAATGGATGACAGCATCTGAAAATTATTGCCGAGACGCTGGAATGCTTGCGCCCAGAATTCGCCGACCTTGTTGTTATAGCGTGCACTCGTCCCTTTTCTGACGAAATACCATGCGTTATGCAAGGCCTTGCCGATGGTCTGATCGGGGTCGATCTGATCTGCTTCGCCCCTTTCAAAATGTCCGATCTGGATTTTCAGCTTTTCTATCTTGTCATTGACGTCTTGCAGCGCTTTTTCTTTTCTCGCTTTTTGGTCGAACAGCGCCGGAGGAAGGCATCCGGAGTAATTTCCACTCTCTATCTCGGCACACAATTTCCGTTGCGTAGACATCAGCTCCGCAAGTTTGTGCCGGTAGATTTCGCGCGTTACGCCGATGATTGCCTGCGGCTTCTGCTCATAAAACTTGCTCGCTGCTTTGATGTCGATATCGTCTTCGGTAATCTCATCCAGCGATTTGCCGCGGCTTTCCTTTTTCAGAAGATCGGGCAATTCTATTTTTTTCGTTGCTACCCGCAAGGTATAGTCCTTGTCCTTCATGAAATCGACATATCCCGCAACGGGTTGCAGCAGAGCTGTCGCCGCCGCTTGCGTTGCTATTCCTGCCGGAGGGATAGTAAAACTCAGCGGTGTCGCAACCGAACCGGTAACCGTGGAGACGACGCCACCCCACCGC
>Ga0070659_100001869_pt1 | contig 15093 bp, 10 predicted proteins | sample KBSC23metaG_FD_64666 | JGI IMG/M metagenome (GOLD analysis project Ga0070659, IMG submission 64666) | Corn rhizosphere microbial communities from Kellogg Biological Station, Michigan, USA - KBS C2-3 metaG | ecosystem: Host-associated > Plants > Roots > Rhizosphere > Soil ... | reverse complement strand
AGGAGGAGCATGTCCGAGATCGTCGCGATGAAGATCGCGCCGAGGGCCGTCCGAGCGATCGAGCCCCTGCCGCCCGTCACGGCGTTGCCCCCGACCAACGCGGCGGCGATCGCGTCGTACGTGTAGCTCCCGACGAGGAGCAACGAGGCGTTCGCGCTCGTCGCGCCGATGAGGATCCCGGAGCCCGCCGTGTAGAGCGAGGCAATACCGAACGCCCCCACGGTCAGAAGCGTGATCGGCAGCGCCGCGGCCCTGGCGGCGACCCGGTTTTCGCCGAGGAGGTAGATCTGGCGCCCGAACCGCGTCCGGCGCATGACGAGCCCCAGCAGGATGCTGACGGCGATGAACACGTAAACCGGCGCGGGGAGGCCGAGAACCGGGTTGGCGAGGTGCTCCCAGCTTGTCCTGTTGTCCGGTGGGACGATGCTTTGACCGTGCGAGAGCCACACCGCCATGCCCTCCAGGAGCCCGGCGGCGCCGATCGTGATGATGATCGGGTTCGCTCCCCAGGCGCCGACCGCGAACCCCTGGACGGCGCCGATCGCTAGGCCGAGGAGCAGCGTGAGAATGATCGCCGCACCGAGCCCCCAGCGCACCGAGTAGAGGAAGAACATCGCCGAGACGGCGGCGGTCTGGCCGAGGGCAAGGGAGAAGAGGCTGCCGCTCAGGACGATGACGGTGAGGCCGACGGCGATGATCCCGACGAACGATGCGGCGGTGAGGATCGCCTTCATGTTGCTGACGGTCAGGAAGCCCTCCGTCGTCGCGGCGCCGTAGACCGTCACCGCCGCGAGGATCGCGATCCATGCCGCGAGGGCGTAGTCGGCGATGCCGAGCGGCCGGCGCTCGACCCCGACGCGGGCGATCATGCTGCTCACGGCGCGGCCGCCGCCGTGCCCGCCGTGCCCGTCGTGTGGCTCGTAGTCATGTCCGCGAGGATCGCCGACGCAGTCGCGTCGTCGCGCGGGACGATCGACACGATGCGGCCGTGGAAGATCGTGACGACGACGTCCGCGAGATCGAGGACCTCGTCCAACTCGGTCGAGGAGAAGATCACCGCCGTGCCCCGGCGCGCCGCCGCGCGGATCAGGTCGTGGATGTCGGCGCGACCGCCGACGTCGACACCGCGGGTTGGCTCGTCGAGAGCGAGCAGCGCCGTCCCCTCGAGCTCGAGCGCGCGACCGAGCAGAACCTTCTGCTGGTTGCCGCCGCTCAAGCTGCCCGCGGGTGACCCGAGCCGCTCGACGGGGACGCCAGCCATGCCCGCGAGCTGGCGGGCGGCGCGGTGCGCCCGCCGCCGCAGGAGCACACCCAGCCGGCTCAGGCGCCGGAGCCGGGCGACGACGAGGTTGCGCTCGACCGTCTGACCCAGGAAGAGACCCTCGCGCTGGCGGTCGTTCGGGATGTAGAGCACGCCCGCTTCGACGGCGCGGCGCGGCGTTTTGAGCGGGACGGCGCGTCCACGGACACAAACCGTCCCGGAGACCCCCGGAACGAGCCCGCCGAGGGCGCGCAGGATCGTGCTCGTGCCGGAGCCCACCTGTCCGGCGAGGCCGGTGATCAGCCCGCTCTCGAGGACGAGCGAGACGTCCTCGATGCTCCCCGGAACCGTCAGCCCCTCGATCTTCACGAGCGGCTCGCCCGATCCGGGGAGCGTGTGCTCGTGCTGGACCATCGCCCTGGCCCCCTCCATCTCGCCGAGCATGAGCTCGATCAGAGCGCGCCGGTCGATCTCGTGGATCTCGTGCGTCCCGACGCGGCGACCGTCGCGCAACACGGTCACGCGGTCGCAGAGCTCGAAGACCTCGTCGAGCCGGTGCGACACGAAGATGACGCTTCGGCCTTCCGCGACGAGATCGCGCGTCGCGCGAAAGACGCGCTCGATCTCGGGCTTGCTGAGGGTCGCGGTCGGCTCGTCGAGGATCAGCAGGCGCGCGTCCCGGACGAGCAGCCGGGCGATCTCCACCAGCTGGCGCTCGCCGATGGAGAGCGTCTCCACCGCCGTCCCGAGCTGCACGTGCCGGAGGCCGAGCTGGTCGAGCACGGCGCGAGCCCGCTCGGAGAGCCGCCGCTGCCGGTAGACGAGAGGCACGTCGAGCCCGCCCAGGTAGATGTTGTCCTCGACGCTCAGCTCCGGGACGAGGCTGAGCTCCTGGTTCACGAGGGCGATCCCGTGACCCTGCGCGTCGAGGGGGTTCCGGAGCGAGAGCTCCTCGCCGCGGAAGCGGATGGTGCCCTCGTCGGGCCGGACGAGCCCGACGAGCGTCTTCACGAGCGTGCTCTTGCCGGCGCCGTTGTGCCCGCAGACTGCGTGGATCTCCCCGGCCCGGACGTCGAGTGACAGCCCCTGGACCGCCTGCACCGGCCCGAACGACTTCGAGAGGTCGACGACCTCGAGCAGAACCTGAGGGGAGGAGGTCTCGGACGGTTGCGAACGGGACCCGGAGCTCGGTTCCGGATCCCGTTCGCCGTTCATCGTCCGAGGCTAGAGGAGCGTCGGACCGATCGCTAGAAGGTGCAGAGCTTCGTGAACCTGGCGACGTTCGCCTTGGTGATGCGCGACTCCTTGACGTACGAGACCTTCGGCGGCTTGCCCCCGTTCAGGATCTGCGCCGCCACCTTGACAGCGAGGGCCGCCTCGACCTGCGGCGCCTGCGTGCCCGTGCCGTACTGGACGCCTGCCTTGATGGACTTGATGCCGACCGCGAGGCAGTTCGATCCGGTGACGATCAGGCCGTTCTTCTTCGAGACGCCGACCGGGACGCCCGCCTGCTTCGCGCCCTGGATGATCCCAATGGCCATGTTGTCCGCCATGCCGTACGCGCCCTGGATGCCGCCCTTCGAGCCGTACTTCGAGAGCAGCTGCTGCGCGACCTTCGCCGACGTGGCCTGGTCCCAGTTCGTGTCCTGGATGGACACGATCTTGTACTGCGGGAACTTCTTCATGTACGCCTTGAACGTCGCCATCCGGTCAGTGACGTTGTTCTGGCTGGCCGTTCCGGTGAGGGCGATCACGTTGCCGGTCTTGTAGCCGGCCTTCTTCATGCCCTCGACGAGGTTCATCGCGGCGTACCGGCCGAGCGCCGGGTCGTCGGTCCGCGCCTCGGCGGTGACGATCTTCGCCCCTGCCGCCGACTGACGGCCGATCGCGCCGAGGATCGGGATCCCCGCGCTCTTGGCGCGGATGTACGACGGGACGATCGCGGAGGCGCTTGCCGGGACCGAGATGATCAGGTCAGGCCGGTCCGCGATCAGGCGGTTCATGTTCTGCGCGTCGACCGCCGGGTCGAACACGGAGGAGAGGACCGTGACGCTCGCGCCCTGCTTCTCGAGACCGCTCTTGACCGAGCTGGCCCACGCGGCGCAGAACGGGTTCTGGTTCGTGCAGATGATGACGCCGACGTTCTTGCCGTCGAGCGCGCCCGTCTTGCCGCTTGCACCGATCGCGCCCGAGACGAAGACGGCCGCGAGCACACCGAGCACCGCGAGCGGCACCCAACGGGTTGACCTACGCCACATGGTCGGACTCCTTTCCCTGCTGACAATGGATCCGCCCGTCGGGCGGTTGCTGCTGTCGCCTCCCTGACGTGGGACGCGACGAGAGCAGGCTTGGTTAGGAGGGCCTGGCAATGCCTACGTATGCATACAAGGTGCGCGATGACATGTCAAACGAGGCAGCCGCGGCGCGCCTCAGGCTGGGGCGGCGCCAAGCGTCCTGCGCCGGACGAGGTCCACGGGGAACGTGCGGCGCCGCGGTGCGGCCTCGCCGGCAGTGGCGATCCGGTCGAGCAGCAGGGCGACGGCCTCCCGTCCGATCTTCGCCAGAGGCTGCTTGACCGTGGTCAGGTTGAACGCCTCCCACCCCGCCATCTCGATGTCGTCGAAACCGACGACCGAGAGGTCGTCGGGGACGCGGATCCCGATGCGGCGCGCCGCGTCGAGCGCGCCGAAGGCGATGAGGTCGTTGACCGCGAAGATCGCCGTCGGCCGAGGTCGCGACGTGAGCAGGTCGAGGCCCCACTGGTAGCCGCTGTGGTGGCTGAACTGCCCGACGCGGCGAAGCGCCTCGTCGAGGGTCACGCCGGTCGTCTCGAGGCCCTCGCGGAACCCACGCTCTCGATCGCGGCTCGTCGTCGCGTTCTCCGGTCCGGAGATGAGCGCGACGCGGCGGTGCCCCAGATCGAGCATCGCCTCGGCGACCGCGTGCCCGCCGGCGCGGTTGTCGGAGACGACGGTGTCGACCGCGTCCCCGTCCAGGTAGCGGTTGACGAGCACGACGGGAATCCGGCCGGTTCCGCTCCCGGGCAGCGGCATCCCGAGGGTCGCGGAGACGTAGACGAGCCCGTCGACCGCGGCGCCATTGACGAGGGCCGCGACGTGCTGATCGAGCGGCGCATCGGTGCGCTCGTCGAAGAGGACGGTGCGGTATCCGGCGAGCGCGAACTCGTTGTGCAGGACGCCCAGGAGCTCCGGGTAGAACGGGTTCGTGATGTCGGAGACGATGAGCCCGATCGTCCCGGATTTCCGGGTGATCAGGCTGCGCGCGGCGAGGTTCGGCGTGTAGTCCATCTGCCGCGCCGCCTCCAGGATCCGCGCCGTCGTCTCCGCGGACACGCGGGGGTCGCCGCGGAGAGCGCGCGAGACGGTCGACTGGCTGATGTTCAGCCTGCGGGCGATGTCCTTGCTCGTGACGGCCACGGCAGGAGCATCGCAGAGCCGGAGGATCCCGGCACGTTCCGCGCTCTCGGCGCGGCGGGGCGGCAGTCGGGTTGACAAGACCCCGCCGCGAGGTTTATGCATACGTAGTCAAACCGGAAGGATGCTCGCTTGGCGCCGCCCTGTCCCAGCTCGGAGAACGCAGCGTGACCTACCGGCTCGGCGTCGACGTCGGCGGGACGTTCACCGACGTCGTGCTCTACGACAGCGACAGTCAGCGGGTCTGGCTCGCGAAGACGCCGAGCACCCCGCTCGACCAATCCGTCGGCGTGATCGACGGGATTCGCCTGGCCGCCGAGCGCGCGGACGTCGGCCTGCCCCACCTCGACGCCGTCCTCCACGGAACCACCGTGGCCACGAACGCGGTGCTCGAGCGACGCGGTGCGCTGGTCGGGCTCGTCGTGACGAATGGCTTCCGGCAGATCCTCCATCTCGCCGAGGCCTGGACGCCCGGGCCGCTCTTCGGCTTCATGATCTACGAGAAGCCGGAGCCGCTGACGGACACGCGCTACGTCCGCGAGGTCCCGGAGCGGATCGGCGCGGACGGGGCGATCATCGAGCCGATCGACGAGGACGCCGTTCGGGCCGCGGTCCGTGAGCTCGTCGCGGACGGGATCGAGGCACTGACGGTCTGCCTGCTGAACGCCCACGCGAACGGGCGCCACGAGCGGGTCGTCGCGGAGATCGCCGCCTCGGTCGCTCCCTCGCTGCCGGTGTCGATCTCGTCCGAGGTCCTGCCCGAGTTCCGCGAGTACGAGCGAACCGTTACGACACTCCTGAACGCATACGTCGCGCCGACGCTCGAGCGGTATCTGACGAACGTCCGCGACGGGCTCGCCGCTGCGCACGTCCGCGCGCCGATCCAGGTGGTGCGCTCCGACGGCGGCCTGATGAGCCTCGAGTCCGCCGTCCGGAACCCGGTGCAGACCGTCCTCTCGGGGCCGGCCGGCGGAGTGAGCGGCGCGTCGTTCGTCGCCTCCCACGCGGGGTTCGACCGGATCCTCACCTTCGACATGGGCGGCACCTCGACGGACGTCGCGGTGTGCGTGTCCGGTCGCCCCGAGATCACGCGGGAGACGCACGTCGGCGACTTCCCGGTCCGCGCGCCGGCGGTCGACGTCGCGAGCATCGGCGCGGGCGGCGGCTCGATCGCGTACGTCGCCGAGGCGACCGGCGCCCTCCGCGTGGGGCCCGAGAGCGCGGGCGCGCTGCCCGGCCCGGCCTGCTACGGCCGCGGCGGCACCGCGGCGACGGTCACCGACGCGAACGTCGTCCTCGGCCACCTGCCGCCGCGCCTCCTCGGAGGCGAGTTCGAGCTGGACCCGGACGCCGCCCGGGCGGCGGTCGCCCGCGTCGCCGAGGCGCGGGGTACCGGTGTCGAGGAGACGGCTCGTGCGATCGTGAGCATGGTCGACGAGGCGATGCTCGGCGCGCTGCGCGTCGTAACGGTGCAGCGCGGCCGCGTCCCGTCGGAGTTCGCGCTCGTGGCGTTCGGCGGGGCCGGCGGGCTGCACGCGAACGCCCTCGCGCGGATCCTCGGCTGCTATCCGGTGATCGTGCCCGAGGAGTCGGGCGTGCTGTCGGCGCTCGGCTTCATCTCGTCGGAGATCAAGAACGAGTACAGCCAGACGTTCGTCAAGAGCATCGCCGCGACGACCCCCGACGCCGTCCGCAAGCCGTTCGAGGCCCTCACCACCCGTGCGCGCGAATGGCTCGACGCCGAGAAGGTCGACGTCTCCGACCAGGACGTCCGCTTCGTCGTCGACATGCGCTACACCCGCCAGGGCTACGAGCTGCCGATCGAGCTCGACGGCGTCGAGCTCGCGGCGCTCGACCTCGCCGCGCTCGAGCGGCGCTTCGGCGAGGCGCATCAGGCGCTCTACGGCTTCGTGCTCGACGGCGGGGCGGAGATCGTGAACCTCCGGGTCGTCGCAGCAGGACGTGTGCCCTTCCCGGAGCTCGAGGCGCGCCCGGAGGGCGGAGCGGACCCGTCGGCGGCGCAGACCGGCACGCAGCGTGTGTGGACGCCCGAGGAGACGCTCGACGTCCCCACCTACGCACGCGCCGCGCTCGAGCCTGGCATGGCGATCGAGGGCTATGCGATCGTCGAGCAGTACGACGCGACGACCGTGGTTCTCCCCGGACACCGCGCCGCCGTCGATGCGTGGCGCAATCTCCTGATCCGGCCGGCGGAGGCGCCGTGAGCACCGCCGTCGACGTCGGGACGCTCGACCTGATCGAGAACGCGCTGCTCAACGCGCGCTTCGAGATGGACGAGGTGGTCCGGCGTGCGGCGATGTCGCCGACGATCCGGGTGCAGCACGACGAGTTCCCGATGATCTGCAACGCGCGGGGGCAGATGGTCGTCGGCCAGTTCGGGTCCTACATCCCCGAGGTGATCGACCGCTTCTCGGGCGGGCTCTCCGAGGGCGACGTGATCCTCCTGAACGACCCCTACCTCTGCAAGGGCTCGATCTCGCACTGCAACGACTGGCTCGTGATCCTGCCGGTGTTCCACGAAGGCGAGCGGATCGCGTTCGCCTCGCTGTTCGGCCACATGATGGACGTCGGCGGAAAGGTCCCCGGCAGCCAGGTCTCGGACGCGCTCTCCATCTGGGAGGAAGGCATCCGGATCCCGCCGATCAAGATCTTCGACGGGGGTGTGCTCAACGAGACCGCGCTCGACGTCATCCTCAACAACACGCGGACACCGGACACGAACCGCAGCGACCTGATGGCGATCATCGGGGGCTGCCGCGCGGCGGAGCGGCGGATCGTCGAGATCTGCGACCGCTTCGGGCCCGACACGTTCGAGGCGGCGTGCGACGCGCTGCTCGAGCGCACGCGCAACGCGATGGCGCACATCATCCGCACGTACATCCCCGAGGAGCCGCAGTCGTTCACCGACTGGGTCGACGACGACGGGTGCGGCAACGGCCCGTTCAAGATGGTGCTGACGATCTGGCGCGAGGGCGACGTTTGCCACGCCGACTGGACGGGGACGGACGACCAGGCGCCTGGGTCGATCAACTTCCACATCCACGAGGGCCTGTGCAAGCTCTTCCTCGGGATCTACATGATCATGGCGTTCGATCCCGAGATCCTCTTCAACGACGGGATCTACGACGTCTTCGAGGTGACACTCCCGGAGGGCTCGCTGCTGAATCCCAACTTCCCGGCGCCGCTCTCGAACCGGCTCAACGTCCACACGCGACTCTTCGACTGCATGAGTGGCGCGCTCGGGCAGAAGGCCCCCGAGCTGTCGATGGCCGCGGGGTACGGGACGAGCCCGTTCTTCGTCTTCTCGGGGAACGACGCGGAGGGCGAGTACTTCCAGTTCGTCGAGCTCCTCTTCGGGGGCCTCCCCGCGCGCTCCGCGGCGGACGGGCTCGACGGCCACTCGTGGTGGCCGCTCTTCCGCACGACGCCCGCCGAGTACGCCGAGAGCTACTACCCCGTGCGCATCGCGAGCTACGTCCCGGCCAAGGACACCGGCGGTGCCGGACTGCACCGCGGCGGCACCGGGATCGAGAAGACCTATGTCTTCACCGGTCCCGGCTCGTTCACCGTGAACGACGACCGCGCGACGATTCCGCCCTGGGGGATCAACGGCGGCCGCCACGGCGGGGTGAGCACGAAGACGCTGATCCGCGCATCGGGCGAGGTCGTCCAGCTCGCGTCGAAGATCGACCAGGTCGCCGTCGCGGCGGGCGACCGGCTCGTCTTCCGCACCGCGGGCGCCGGCGGCTGGGGCGATCCGCTCGAGCGCGACCCGCAGCTCGTTCTCCGCGACGTGCTCCGCGACCTCGTCTCGCACGAGGTGGCGCTCCGCGACTACGGCGTCGTGGTCGACGGCAACGCCGTCGACGCCCGCGCGACCGAGGCGGAGCGCGTACGGCTGCGCGACGCGCGCGGGCCCGTGGAGCCCTTCGACTTCGGCCACGCACCCACAGGAGGAACCGTATGACCCGAAGCCTGCGCGACCGTCTCTCGGATCCGGGCGCCGTCGTCGCGCTCGGCGCCCACGACGGGCTCACCGCGCGGATCGCCGAGCGGTCGGGTATCGAGGCGATCTACCACGGCGGCTATGCGACGGCCGCGCACCACTTCGGCCTCCCGGACGTCGGTCTCGTCGGACGTGCCGAGGTGGTCGAGAGCGTGCGTCGCATGCGCGCGGCGACCGGGCTCCCGATCGTCGTCGACGCCGACACCGGCTACGGCTCCGAGGCGGGCGTCTGGCTCACCGTCCGCGAGCTCGAGGCCGTCGGGGCCGATGCGATCCAGATCGAGGACCAGGTCTCGCCGAAGCGTTGCGGTCACATGGAAGGGAAGGAGGTGATCCCCGCCGAGGAGATGGCGATCAAGGTGCGGGCGGCCGTCGCCGCGCGCCGCTCGGAGGACACGTTGATCATCGCCCGTTCGGACGCGCTGCAGGTGACGGACCTCGACGACGTGATTCACCGCTGCAACACGTATGCCGACGCGGGCGCCGACCTCGTGTTCGTGGACGCGCCGCGCACCGTCGAGGAGGTCGCGGACATCGCCGAGCGGTGCACCGTCCCGTGCGTCGCGAACATGTCGGAAACCGGACGCTCCCCGACGATCCCCACGGAGGAGCTCGAGACGATGGGCTACAAGCTCGTGATCTTCCCGAGCACCCAGACCTGGCTCTTCGCGAAGGCGTACGGGGAGCTCTGCGAGGCCGTCGTCCGCGACCGGACGACCGCCGCCCTGGGCGACCGTTTCACGAGCTTCGACGACGTCAACGCGCTGCTCGGGCTCGCGGAGTGGCAGTCGCGGTGAGCGCACACGATCTCCGAACAGGGCGGTCGTGAGCGAGACGGCGACGACGTTCGGCCTCGACACGGCCCGTGTCGTGTTCGGGTCGGGCGCATCCGAGGAGACGGGCGAGCACGTCGCACAGCTCGGTATCACGCGGGCGCTCGTCGTGTGCGACCCCTTCGTGAGCGGCTCGGGGCTTGCCGAGCGGCTGCAGGCGTCGCTCGAGGCGGCCGGCGTGGAGTCGTCCGTCTACGACCGCATCGCCGGCGAGCCGAGCGAGGCCTCGGTCGCCGAGGCGGGCGAAGCTGCGCGGGAGGGCTACGACGGCTTCGTCGGCATAGGCGGAGGCTCCGCGCTCGACACGGCCAAGCTCTGCGCACTCTTCGCGACCCACGGGGGAGAGCTGCTCGACTACGTGAACGCGCCGATCGGCCGCGGCACGCCGGTACCCGGGCCGGTGCTCCCGCTCGTCGCGCTGCCCACGACCTCGGGGACGGGCTCCGAGGTCACGACGGTCGCCGTCGTCGACTTCCCTCGCCTCGGGACGAAGACCGGCGTCTCGCACCGGCACCTCCGCCCGGCGCTCGCGATCGTCGACCCCGCGCTGACCGTGTCGTGCCCACCGGGCGTCACCGCCGCCACCGGCATCGACGCGCTCATGCACGCCCTCGAGGCGTACACCGTGTCGGCTCACGACACGCGCGCGCGCATGTCGCTCGCGCAGCGTCCGCCCTACCAGGGCGCGAACCCGTTCTCGGACCTCTTCTGCGAGCGTGCGATCGCTCTTGTCGGCGAGAGTCTGCGCACGGCCGTCGCGGACGGGGACGACCTCGAGGCGCGGACGGCGATGGCGCTCGCCTCGACCGTCGCCGGGATCGCGTTCTCCGGTGCAGGCGTCCACGTGCCGCATGCGCTCGCCTATCCCATCGCCTCGCTGCAGCACGACTGGACGCCCGCCGGGTACGGCGGCGCCGCCTTCGTGCCGCACGGCTATGCCGTGGCGGTCACGGCACCGGCGGTGTTCCGGTTCCTCGCCGACGCCGTGCCGGAGCGGTGCGCGGCGGCGTCGCGGCTCCTGGACGGCGGGGAGATGCTCGCGGAGTCGCTCGCGCGCCTGATGGAGGACATCGGAGCTCCCACCCGGCTCTCCGAGATCGGCTACGGCGCCGATGATCTCGCGAAGCTCGTTCCCGGTGCCCTCGATCAGCGGCGGCTGCTCGTCGGCTCGCCGAAGGACGTCGGCGCGGCCGAGCTCCAGGCGCTGCTCGAGGCGTCGCTGTGAGCGACGCCGCCTGGCCGAGGAAGGTCGCCGTCGTCGGCGCCGGGACGATGGGCGCGGGCATCGCGCTCGTCTTCGCGGCGCACGGCGTGCCGACCGTCGTCGTCGATGCGTCCCCCGAGCTGTCCGAGGAGGCGCGGGCGCGTGCCGTGGAGCTCCTCGCCCGACTCGAGGCGGCGGGAAGCGTCGAGTCGGGGGCGACCGCGACGGCGGAACGCCACCTCTCGGCGGCCGCGTCGATCGCGGCCGCCGTCGGCGATGCCGACCTCGTCGTCGAGGCGGTCTTCGAGCGACCCGACGTCAAGACGGCGGCGTACGAGGAGATCGAGGCGGCTGCCAACCCCGACACCGTGATCGCGACGAACACTTCGTCGATTCCGATCGCGGAGCTCGCGCTCGCGCTGCGCCGCCCGGGACGGTTCCTTGGCGTCCACTGGTTCGTGCCGCCGCTGCTCGTGCCCTGCGTCGAGGTGATCCCGACCGCCTCGACCGAGCCCGGCGTCGTGGAGAAGGTGCTCGGCGCCCTGACGGCGCTCGGCAAGACGGCCGTCGCCGTCGGCGACGGCCCGGGGTTCGTCGCGAACCGCATCCAGTTCGCGATGTTCCGGGAGGCTGCGCGGATCGTCGAGGACGGTGTCGCGACGCCCGAGCAGGTCGACGAGATCGTCCGCTCGTCGTTCGGCTTCCGGCTCCCATTCTTCGGCCCGTTCACGATCGCCGACATGGCGGGGCTCGACGTCTACGCCGACATCTTCGACACGCTCGAGCGCGGCCTCGGCGAAGGTTTCGCCGCGCCCGCCGTTCTCCGCGACCACGTTGCGCGCGGGGAGTACGGCGTCAAGGCAGGACGCGGGTTCCTCGAGCTCTCGCAGGACGAGGCGCGCGAGTTGGTCGACCGCCGCGACCGCGCATACGTCGCGCTCGCCCGGCTTCGCGCGGAGGGAGAGTCGTGAGCTCGCCCCCGGCACGCGAGACCGCGGGTCCCGGGCCGCTTGCCGGGCTGCGCGTGATCGAGCTCGGGACGCTGCTCGCCGGGCCTTTCGCCGGACGCCTCCTCGGCGACATGGGCGCCGAGGTGATCAAGGTCGAGGCGCCGGGGAAGCCGGATCCGCTGCGCGAGTGGGGCCAGGCGCGCTACCGGGGGAGAACGCTGATGTGGCCGGTCCAGGCGCGGAACAAGAAGTGCGTCACGCTCGATCTGCGCACGTCGCGGGGCCAGGAGCTGCTGCTCGAGCTGGTGCGGGTCGCCGACGTGCTGACCGAGAACTTTCGCCCCGGCACGCTCGAGCGCTGGGGCCTCGGGTACGAGCGCCTCTCGGAGGTGAATGCCGGGCTCATCCTGGCGCGCATCTCCGGCTACGGCCAGACGGGGCCCTACGCCGGTCGGGCCGGCTTCGCGTCGGTCGCCGAGGCGATGGGCGGGCTGCGCCACATCAACGGCTTTCCCGGAGAGGCGCCGCCGCGGACCGGCGTCTCGCTCGGCGACTCGCTCGCCGCGATGTTCGCCGTCCAGGGCATCCTCGCCGCGCTCTACCACCGAGACGTCCTGGGCGGTGGCCGCGGCCAGGTTGTCGACGTCTCGCTCATGGAGTCGTCGTTCGCGATGCTCGAGAGCATCGTGCCCGAGTACGACCGCCTCGGCATCGTGCGCGAGCCCGCGGGGACCAACCTCGCCGGCATCGCGCCCTCGAACATCTTCAAGTCGCGCGACGACCTCTGGATGGTGATCGCGGCGAACAACGACAACCTGTTCCGGCGCCTCTGCGAAGCGATGGGGCAGGCCGAGCTCGCGGACGACCCGCGCTTCGCGACGCACGTGGCGCGGGGCGAGAATCAGGAGAAGATCGAGGGGATCGTCGCCGGGTGGGCGCGCCAACGCGACGCGGCCGCGATCGACCGCGTCCTCAACGAGGCGGGCGTCGTGTGCGGGCCGATCTACTCCGTCGCGGAGATCTTCGACGACCCGCAGTACGCGGCGCGCGAGATGCTCGTCGAGCACGTCGACCCCGAGTTCGGGCCGTTCGTCGGGCCGGGCATCGTGCCGAAGTTCTCCGAGACGCCCGGCGCGGTCCGGTGGTCGGGCACCTGGGAGCACGGGAGCCACAACGAGGAGGTCTACGGCGGGCTGCTCGGGCTCTCCGACGCGGAGCTGGGCCGACTGCGAGAGGATGGCGTCGTATGACGTCGGTCACGATCTGCGACGTCGGGCCGCGGGACGGGCTGCAGAGCCAGCCGGTCACGCTCGAGCCCGCGGTGCGCGCCGAGCTCGTCGACCGGCTCGCGGCGACGGGCGTGCCGCGGATCGAGGCCGTCAGCTTCGTCAACCCCGAGCGCGTCCCGCAGATGGCCGGCGCCGAGGAGGTCGTGGCCGCGGTCGAGCGCCGTGACGGAGTCGTGCTCGCAGGGCTTGCGCTCAACGAGCGCGGCTACGAGCGCCTGCGCGACGCGCGCCTCGACGAGGTGCATTTCGCCTTCGCGGCGACCGACGAGTTCAACCGCAGGAACGCCGGCGCGACGGTCGAGGAAGGCGCGGCCGCCGGTCTCCGCATCGTCGAACGCGCGCGCGCCGACGGGATCCGAGCGACGGTGACGATCGGCGTCGCCTTCGGCTGCCCGTTCGAGGGTGCCGTCGACCCCGGCCGCGTCGCGGCGCTCGCGGCGCGGTTCGCGGCTGCGGGGACGGACGAGATCGTCGTCGCCGACACCGTCGGCGTCGGCGTGCCGCGCCAGGCACGCGACCTCGTCGAGCGGATCCTGCCCCTCGGCCGCCCGGTGGGCGTCCACCTCCACAACACGCGCAACAACGGCTTCGCGAACGCGATCGCCGCCCTCGAGGCGGGTGCGACGGTCTTCGACGCGTCCGTCGGCGGGATCGGCGGCTGTCCGTTCGCACCCCGTGCGACGGGGAACATCGCGACGGAGGACCTCGTCTACCTCTTCCACGGCGAAGGTGTCGAGACGGGCATCGATCTCGAGGCGCTGATCGACGTCGCGACATGGCTCGAATCCACCCTCGGGCGCGAGCTCGAAGGACAGGTCTACAAGGCCGGGACGTTCACACCCGTGGCCGGCGGCTGACAGAGAAAGGACGGCGAGATGGCGTACAGGTTGGGGGTCGACGTCGGTGGCACGTTCACCGATCTCTTCCTCGTCTCCGAGGGCGACGGCGGCGCGCAGTTCCGCGTCAAGACGCCGTCCACGCCCGGCGATCCGTCGGAGGGCGTGCTCACTGGCGTCCGCCGGATCTGCGACGAGGCCGGGATCGGGGTCGGGGAGCTGCAGAACTTCCTGCACGGCACGACGGTCGCGACGAACGCGGTGCTCGAGTCGAAAGGCGCCCGTGTCGGGTTGATCACGACGCAGGGGTTCGGCCAGATCCTCCACCTGGCGCGCTCGCAGACGCCGGGACCGCTGGCGGGCTGGATCATCATGGTCAAGCCGGATCCGCCGGCTTCGCTCGCGGACACGCGCGAAGCGGTCGAGCGGCTCGACGCGCGCGGCAACGTCGTCGTCCCCGTCGACGAGGCGCAGGTCGAGGAGATCGTCCGCGATCTGGTCGACTCCGGGATCGAGTCGCTCACCATCGCGCTCATCAACGCGTACGTGAACCCGGAGCACGAGGAGCAGATCGGCGCGATCGTCGAGCGTCTCTATCCGGGCTTTCCGGTCACGCTCAGCTCTCACGTGCTGCCCGAGTTCCGCGAGTACGAGCGCGCGCTCACCGCGTGCATGAACTCGTACGTCCGGCCGAAGGTCGCCGACTACGTTGCGCGCCTGCAGTCCGAGCTCCAGTCGATCGGCGCGAAGGCCGACGTCAACATCCTGCGCTCGGACGCCGGGCTGATGACGACGCGCGAGGCGGAGCGAAACCCGATCTACGCTGTCCTGTCGGGGCCGTCCGGCGGTGTCGCGGGCGCACTGTTCGTCGCCCGCAAGGCGGGCTTCGACGACATCCTCACGTTCGACATGGGCGGGACGTCGACCGACGTCGCGCTCTGCCAGAACGGCCAGCCGACGATCGGGCGCGAGACGGCGATCTCACACTTTCGCATCCGGGTGCCGTCGGTCGACGTCCACACGGTGGGCGCGGGCGGCGGCTCGATCGCCCATGTGCCCGAGCTGACGAAGGCGCTGCGCGTCGGCCCCGAGTCGGCGGGCGCCGAGCCGGGCCCGGCCGCGTACGGCCGCGGCGGCGAGCTGCCGACCGTGACCGACGCGAACGTCGTCCTCGGTCACCTGCCGCCGCAGCTCCTCGGCGGAGAGATGTCGCTCGACGTCGAGGCGTCGCGCAACGCTGTCCAGACCGTCGCCGACGC
>Ga0070659_100001868_pt1 | contig 15097 bp, 12 predicted proteins | sample KBSC23metaG_FD_64666 | JGI IMG/M metagenome (GOLD analysis project Ga0070659, IMG submission 64666) | Corn rhizosphere microbial communities from Kellogg Biological Station, Michigan, USA - KBS C2-3 metaG | ecosystem: Host-associated > Plants > Roots > Rhizosphere > Soil ... | reverse complement strand
AATCCAGCAGCAAACTCATAGTTGCCAACGACGACAACTACGCTCTCGCCGCTTAAGGCGTAAGCCCCGAACCCACTTGTGCTCATGCTCGTCGGTGTAGGGTCATTATCATGAGATCGCTGAACACTGCTGCCTGGCGGTGGTAGGCCAAATCAATCAGGCTGGTTTCGCGGTGCGCCTTGCCCACCGTGCTTGTCGCGAAACGAGATCGAACGGTGAGCTAAGCATGTAGATCCGGGCATTGAACGCCTTCGGACGCGGGTTCGACTCCCGCCACCTCCACCATTACAAGCTCCAACGCAGTCCAACGAAGGCCGGCCACCAGCGCAAGCGAAGGGCCGGCCTTCTTGTTTTGTGTGGCCGGGCGGGGATCGCGTTCATCCGCTGCGGGATGCGTAGTGTCGTTCGGTGCCGGGCGAGTCTCGTTCGCTGAGACCGTCGACTGACATCCTCGGCGGTGGGAATCCGAGAAGGAGCAAAGCCATGACCGTACTGACCGACCGTTTCAGTCGCGCCGTCGACTACGCGCGCATCGCCCATGCTGCGCAAGTGCGCAAGGGCTCGCGCATTCCGTACCTTTACCATCTGCTTGGCGTGGCCAGTCTGGTCATCGAGTTCGGCGGTAGCGAAGATCAGGCCGTCGCCGGCTTGTTGCACGACACGATCGAGGATTGCGGTGCCGTGCACGAGGCGGTGATTCGCGCGCAATTCGGTGATGCGGTGGCCGACATCGTGAGGGATTGCACCGACGGCACCGCGGAGGGCAAGGCGGCACACGCAGACGCCGATGCCAGGCGGCGCGACTGGCTGGCACGCAAGCTGGCCTACCTCGCGCATCTCGCGGATGCACCTGTACAGACCCTGCTGGTCAGTGCCTGCGACAAGCTGCACAACGCTCGCGCGATCGTGCAGGATCTGGAGGATCCCGGCGTCGGCACCCGCGTGTTCGGCCGCTTCACCGGCGGTCGCGAGGGCACGCTCGGTTACTATCAGGCGCTGGTCGAGATCTTCGCGGCGCGCGAGGTCGGGGTCGCCCGGGTGCTCGATGCCACGATCGACCGCATGCATGTTCTGGCCGGGGCGCCGGAGCGCTCGGTGCTTGCGGGCTGAGCGGAGATACATGGAGTTTGGCAGGTAAATCATCGCGTCCGGGATCCGTTGAAGGCACTGGATTCCGGCGTCCGCCCGAGTGACGAACAGGGCTTTGGCCACGCCCTCCCATCGACCACCGGCAGCGTCGATGGTTGCGCTGCCGGTGATGCCGAGCCGCTGAACCTCTGCCGCGGATCGTCACGCGAACGGGCGACGATCACAGCACCGACAGGAACGCCACCAGATCGCGCTTCTGCCGCGCACTCATGCCAATGCGGAAACGGGTGTCGTAGAAGTCCACCACGTCCATCAGGGTTTCTGCCGAACCATTGTGGAAGTACGGCGCGCGCGCGGCCAGGCCGCGCAGGATCGGCCCCTTGAACTTGCCGATGTCGGCCCATTTGCCGGTCAGCATCGCCAGCCCCGGATCGGTGGTTTGCACGACTTCGCCGGTGCTGTAGCGGGTCAGCGTGTACAGCGGCAGATCCGGCGTGCGCCGGGTGGCGTCGGCAATGCCGATATTGACCGGCAGCGCCACCGAGTGGTTGCCGATGTTCGGCGAGTCATGGCAACTGCTGCAGCTGCCGTGGATGACCGGTTGGCCGGTGACGTCGTTGAGGCCGGCCACGCCACTGATGTCGATCGGCATGCTGTTGAACAACTGCTCGCCGCGGGCGATTGCGGCGCGTGCGTGGTCGTGCGAATCCAGGCTCAGCTCTGCGCCCGGATCGTTCCAGCTGTCGAACAGGCGCATCGCCCTGGAGTCGAACGGCTCGCCGGTGGGATCGTTGCCGAGGGTGTCGTTGATGCCGACCCAGAAGCGCTGCTGGGCAAGAATGTTGGCGCCGCCCATAGCGCCGTCGTCGTTGAGGGATCCGGCCTGCTGGTCGTCCAGTTGCGCCGTGAACAGGTGCGACTCGAACTCGACGATCCGGTCGATGACGGACTGGTCGGGCGCGCTGGCCGCCTGTTCGTGGCCCATGATCGCGTCGCGCGCCTGCGAGGCCAGGCTGGCGTTGACGTCGGCGATGTCGATGCCGGCATCCATCGGCGGCTTGAACGGAGCATAGGTTTCGCGCCCGTCCCACATCACCGCAGTAACCCAGATCAGGTTGGTGGCCGGCAGCGGGCGGCGGAACAGCGAGAGTTCACGCGCGCTGGCGTAGCCGTAGGGGTCATCCACCGCGGTGAGCCTGAACTCGGCGTGGGCGGGCATCGGCAGGCCGATGCGCAGCACGCCGCGCTTGAGCAGCATGGCGTAGGCGATGCGGCGCGCGTAGGTGCTGGAAACATCCGCCAGCGGCGAGACCGCACCATCGACCGGGGCGAAGATCGGGTCGGTACCGTTGCTCTGCTGGAAGCGCTCGCGTATCTCGGCGGCGGAGATCGTCCAGCCCTCGGCCTGGCGATGGCAGGAGTTGCATGAGCGCCCGTTGCTGCCCAGGCTCGCAAAGAACGGATTGTCGGTGTCGATGCGGCCACTGGGCGTGTTGGTCTGCAGCCAACCCGAAGCATTGGCGGTGACCAGGCTGTCGGCGCGAGCTGGCCGATGTCGGTCGCCGTGGGCCGGCGCTACCCCGGCGGCGGCCAGCAGGATGATGGCGACAGTGGCGGCCAGTTGCCGGCGCACGGTCGCATGGATCGCGTGATGGTGGAACATGGTGGACAACCTCCCTGGTTGGTCGTGCGCGTCCGCGCCCCTTGCGCGGGTGGACACTGCGCAAAACACCGCGGCAGCGGGAATTGCGACATGCGCGTCAGGCAGGTCGTGCCGACAGATCATCGAGGCCGACGGGCGAATCCCGTCCGGTCGACGGGAGGAGGGCAACCTCTCAGTTCGTCAGGGCGATGCAGGTGGCGATGGGTTGACGCAGCGCCGCCTCCGGGGCAATGAGCTCGGGATGCATGGCGAGTTGGTTCGCCTCGATGATCGCGCGCGCCATCTGCGCCTGGCCCGATGCGGTGGTGCAGTCGCCCATGCGTGCGGTGGCGATGGCGAGCCACAGCTGCGCCGCGAGCCGGCGCGGATGTGTCGGCGGCAGTTCGCGGCTGGCGCGCTGGATCGCCGTTGTCAGCCGCGTTCTGGCCCCGCCCGGTTCGCCATGCCGCAGCTCGACCTGCGCCAGCAGTGTGTGCACCCACAGCAGTTGCGGGTCGCTGCGCGAGGCGACCGCAGCAAGGTCGCGATCGACGGTGGCCTGGAGATCGTCGGGACACGCTGCACCGGGGGACTCGGTACAGGCGAGCAGCAGGCGGGCCTCGGCGATCAGCGGCGGCATCCGGTACGAGCGCGTGCGCAGGCCGGCAATGGCCTCCGGCAGCAGCGCGCGGGCCCGCGCGGGCTGGCCCTCCAGCAGGGCGATGCCGGCGAGTTCGCTATCGACGCGACCGATCCGCATGCGATTGGCCGAGGCGTTGCCGTAGCGTTGGCGCGCCGCCTCGAACAGCTGTCGCGCACCCGCCAGATCGCCGGCCTCCACCAGACCGAACGCGGTGGCTTCCAGCGAGTCGCCGTGCAGGGCGCTATTCGCACCGAAGCCGCCCGCCGACCAGGTCTGTGCCTGCAGGCAACGCGACTGCGCATCGGCGCGATCGGCGCGCAGGCCTTCCAGCACGCAGGCCTTCTGCGCCGCGTACACCTGGGTGAGTTGCGGCCGGCCGCCGTGACGCGCGTACATGGCCAGCGCCTGTGCGAAATGCTGGTGCGCCTGCGCCCAGTAGCCGGCGCGATACTCGGACGAGGCCAGGCCGGCCAGCGCCAGGGCGGATTCATTGCTGGACGGGCCGAAATGGGCGAGCTCGAACTGCCGGGTCTTGCGCCACATCCCGATCGCCTCGTCGTAGCGCTCCAGACCTTCCAGTGCGGAGGCGACGTCGTTGTAGCCGATGCCGATGCGTGCGTCGTCCGGCCCCCAGGCGGCGATCCGCTCGGCCAGCGCTTCGCGGGAGAGTTCCAGCGCGGCTTCGCCATGTCCCTCGCTGTTCTCGACCGTGGCCAGCGGGCCGAGCAGGTGGATCAGATCCTCGCCATGGATGTCCTGCGCACGCATGCGCCGGTGGGCCAGGCGCAGGTCGGCGCCGCCGTCGGCGAAATCCTCCATGCGCACTTCGGAGTAGCCGCGTGCGGTGAGCGCGCGGATCGCCTCGATGTCGGTGGGTGCCAGCGTGCGATCGGACAAGGCGACGGCCCGATCCGCCAGCTTGCGCGACTGTGCAATGTCGCCGAGGTTCTCGTACAGGCGCGAAAACATCGCCAGCAGATCCACCCGGCTGGCGTCATCCAGCTGCGGGGAGTGGTCGAGCTTCACCACGCCGCGCGCCAGCAACTCGCCCAGGCTCGGCTGCTTCGAGGCGGCGACCCCGTAGCGGATCGGCGCGAACAGGCTTTCGACGAAGCTGCGCATCATGGTCGCTCGCGCGGCCTGCTGGCGGGCCACGTGTGCTTGCCACAGGGCGGTCGAGAGCGAGACCAGCACGGCCAGCACGAACACCCCGACGATCGCCACGCCGCCGCGGTGGCGGTCGACGAACTTGCCGGTCCGATACCAGCGCGAGGGTGGGTGTGCCAGCACTGGTTGGTGATCGAGGTGACGCTCGATGTCGTCGGCCAGCCTGCCGGCCGAGGCGTAGCGCTGTTCCGCATCGGTGGCGGTGGCCTTGAGCACGATGTTGTCGAGATCGCCGCGCAGTTGGCGTCGCCGCGCGAGCACTCTTGCGGCGGCCGGCGGCGCGCGGAAACTGCCGGTGCGCACGATGGATCCGAGGCGCACGGACGGCGGGCCGGTTTCGCCGTCCGCGCGCCGTTGCCCCACCAGCAGCTCATCCAGCAGGATGCCGAGCGCGTAGACGTCGGTGGCCGTGGTCACCGGCTCGCGGGAAAACTGTTCCGGCGCGGCATAAGCGGGCGTGAGCGCCCGATGCTGGGTGCGGGTGGTGTCGTCGACGCGGTCGTCGAGCAGCTTGGCGATGCCGAAATCGAGCAGCTTCACCTCGCCGTCGGCCGTGACCAGCACGTTGGAAGGTTTCAGGTCGCGATGAACGATTAGCGCGCGATGGGCCGCCGCGACCGCGCGGCAGACCTTCAGGAACAGCAGCAGGCGCTGGCGCAGCGGCAGCCGGCGGTCGCGCGCGTAGTCGGTGATCGGCACGCCATCGACCAGTTCCAGCACGATGTAGGCCAGGCCCTGCTCGGTGATGCCACCCTCGATCAGGCGGGCGATGCCCGGATGGCGCAGGCGTGCCAACGCTTCGCGCTCGCGCCGGAACTGATCCCGCGCGGCCGGCGTGTACAGGCCGCGCGCCAGCAGTTTGAGGGCGACCTCCTGGCGCACGCCGGCCTCCTGGCGAGCGGCACGGAACACGGTGGAGGAACCACCTTCGCCCAGTACCTCGATCAGTTCGAACGCGTTGATCCGGCTGCCCGGCGGCATCGCCGCGGCGTCGCCGATCGCACGCGCCGCGGCGACCGCGTCGCCGGGCGGCAGCCAGTCTTCCCCGGTGGTGTCCGCCGTCAGCATGCGCTCGATCTCCTGGCGCTGCCGCGGGTCGAGGCAATGCGCGGCGAGCCAGTCCTCGCGCGCGGCGCCGGTCAGCTGCAGGGCCGTCTCGAACAATTCGCGCAATGTCGGTGTGGAGTCCACGTGGAGCGCCCGTCCCCGAAATGACCTGCCTGCGATCAACCCCGTTGACCGCCCGATTGCGACGCCGCCGGTTCAGTCGATGTGCGCCTTGAGGAAGGCGCGGGCGAAGCGCCAGTCCCGATCGATGGTGCGCCGGGCCAGGCCGAGGGTGTCGGCGATCTGTTGCAGGCTGAGTCCGGCAAAGTAGTGCAGTTCCACCACCTTGGCAGCTCGGGCGTCGGCCTGTTCCAGCGCATCCAGCGCGGCGTCCAGCGCCAGCGCCTGACCGGCGGTGTCCAGCGCCAGCCTGGCATCGTCCTCGTCGAACGTGACCTTCATCCATTGGCCGCCGGCGCGCAGGCGCAGCCGATCGCGGGCGCGATTGGTCAGCAGGTGGCGCATGGCGCGCGCGGCATAGCTGAAAAACTGCGCCGGGTGTTCGAAGTTCAGCGCTTCGTTCTGGCCGATGCGCAGGTACAGCTCGTGCACCAGTTCGGTGGTGTCCAGGGTGGCGCCCTGGCGGCGGTTCAGTTGCCGGGCGGCCATCGCCTTGAGGCGCGCGTAGACCGTGGCGAACAGGGCGTCCGTCGAACCTTCGGCGAAGGATGATCCGGTTCCGGCCATGATCTGGAGTGCGCCGCTCTGACGCAGAGCTTGTCAGGCGGATGGTACGCCTGCGCGTGGCGGATCGGACAAGAAAAAGGCCGGCGTCCGCTGCGGCAGACGATCCGGCCTCTTGCACGACGTGGTGGAGCGGATGGGGATCGAACCCACGACCTCTACGATGCGAACGTAGCGCTCTCCCAGCTGAGCTACCGCCCCACGTGAGCGGCGCATGTTAGCAGCGCGTGGGGCGGTTCGCCAAGTGTTTGCGCCACGCCAGCGGGGCGTGGCCGTGGCCGCGTGGCCGCGGGAGAACCGCCCGGTTCTGCTAACCTTGACGGCTGTCGTCAAGCGGTCCGCCGCGGGCGGCATGTGTCCATTGTCAGCAGAGGATTCCATGGCGCTTACCCCGGCCCGCACCATGCCCGGCGTGCTCGAGTTGTTGCCGCTCGACCAGATCGCGTTCCAGCGCATGCTCGACGTGATCCGGCGCAACTACGAGCGTTTCGGCTTCCTGGCGATCGAGACGCCGGTGATCGAATATTCCGACGTGCTGCTGACCAAGACCGGCGGCGAAACCGAGCGGCAGGTGTATTTCGTGCAGTCCACCGGTGCACTGGGCAAGGTGGACGAGGGCAATCCGGAACTGGCTCTGCGTTTCGACCTCACCGTGCCGCTGGCGCGCTACGTGGCCGAGCACGAGCGCGACCTCAGCTTCCCGTTCCGTCGCTACCAGATGCAGAAGGTGTACCGCGGCGAGCGCGCGCAGCGCGGGCGCTTCCGCGAGTTCTACCAGTGCGACATCGACGTGATCGGCAAGGATGCGCTGTCGGTGCGCTACGACGCCGAGATCCCGGCGGTGATCTACAGCGTGTTCCGCGAACTGGCGATCGGCCCGTTCACCATCCAGCTCAACAACCGCAAGTTGATGCGCGGTTATTTTGAAAGCCTCGGCATCGTCGACGGCGAGCGGCAGATGCTGGTGCTGCGCGAGGTGGACAAGCTGGACAAACGCGGCGCGGATTATGTGCGCGACACGCTGACCGGCGGAACCTTCGCCCTGAGCGCCGAGGTGGCCGCCAAGATCCTCGCCTTCGTGCAGGTGCGTTCGACCTCGCTGCAGGATGCGCTGGACAAGCTCGACGCGCTGGGTGCCGGCCCGGAAACGATGGAGCAGGGACGCAACGAGCTGAAGGAGGTACTGAACCTGATCCACGCCTTCGGTGTGCCGGAAACGCACTACGCGCTGAACCTGTCGATCGCCCGTGGCCTGGACTACTACACCGGCACGGTCTACGAGACCACCTTGAACGACCATCCGCAGATCGGCTCGATCTGCTCCGGCGGCCGCTACGAGAACCTGGCCGGTCAGTACACCAAGTCGCACCTGCCCGGCGTGGGCATTTCGATCGGGCTGACCCGGCTGTACTGGCAGTTGCGCGACGCCGGTTTGATCGACACCGCGAGCAGCACGGTCGACGTGCTGGTGACCCAGATGGACGAGGCGCAGTTGCCGGCCTACCTGGCCTTGGCCGGCGAGCTGCGCGGCGCCGGCATCGCCACCGAAGTGGTGCTGGAAGGCGGCAAGCTGGGCAAACAGTTCAAGTACGCCGACCGCGCCGGCATCCGCTTCGTGGTCGTGTTGGGCGAGGACGAGATCGCCAGGGGCGTCGTGACGGTGAAGGATCTGCGCCGGGAGGATCAGTTTGAAGTAGCGCGCGGCGAGTTGGTCAAGACGCTGCGGGTGGAACTGGAGCAGGCTGCAGCGATGGGGTGATGAAACAATAACGCGCGATCCTTGCAGCCGTCATTCCCGCGAACGCGGGAATCCATCTTGCTGTGCAGCCAAAGTCAAAGTGGATTCCCGCGTTCGCGGGAATGACGACCAAAATGAAACACCCGGAGGCATGGATGACTCCCAAACAACCCGCCGTCTACATCATGGCCAGTGGCGAGCGCGGCACTCTTTACATAGGCATGACGGGAAACCTCAAACTGCGTGTATGGGAACATCGCGACGGCTTGGTCGAAGGTTTCACCAGGCGCTACGGTGTGAAGCGACTGGTCTGGTTCGAGTCTCAACCCGACTTCCCATCGGCCATTGCGCGCGAAAAGCAATTGAAAAAATGGAACCGTGCATGGAAGCTGGAATTGATCGAAGGCAGCAACCCGGGATGGCGGGATCTTTGGGAAGAGTTGTTGTAATGCTGCAAATGCACGTTGCAAAAGGTGCCCAACAGCAAGATGGATTCCCGCTTTCGCGGGAATGACGACGGTTTCAGTATGGCAACCGGTCTGGAGCAACTAGTGAGTGAAACGATTCTTCTCGATGGCAACAGCCTGACGCGTGCGCAGCTGGTGGCGGTGTCGCGCCATGGCGGCAGGGTGGCGCTGGATCCGGCCGGGCTCGAGCGCGTCCGTCGCGCCGCCGATTTCCTGGCGGAGAAGGTCAGCTGCGGCGAACCCACCTACGGCGTCACCACCGGTTTCGGCAGCAATGCCGACAAGCTGCTGGGCGCGCATCGGTTGCGCGATGAACTGCCCGGCGGCAATCCGCACCACCCCGAAGGCAGCCTGCTGGAGGAACTGCAGCACAACCTGATCGTCACCCACGCGGTTTGCGTCGGCAAACCGTTCGCGGCGGAGGTGGTGCGGGCGATGCTGGCGATTCGCATCAATACCTTGATGCGTGGCCATTCGGGCATTCGCGTGAGCACCCTGGAAGCGCTCACCGCGATGCTCAATGCCGGCGTGGTGCCGGTGGTGCCGGAGAAGGGTTCGGTGGGCGCCAGCGGCGATCTGGCGCCGCTGTCGCACCTGGCGATCGTGCTGCTGGGCGGTGGCGAGGCGTTTTACGAAGGTGAGCGCGTGTCCGGCGCCGAAGCGCTCAGGCGAGCGGGCCTGACGCCGATCCGGCTGTCGTTCAAGGAGGGCCTGGCACTCAACAACGGCACCGCGCAGATGCTGGCCACCGGCGCGCTGGCGCTGGATACGCTGGGCGAGTTGCTGGATGTCGCCGACCTGGCCGCGGCGATGACCCTGGATGCGTTCGCCGGCCGCAGCGGCGCCCTGCGCGCGGAGGTGCACGCCTTGCGTCCGCATCCCGGACAGGTCGAGGCGGCGGCGCACGTGCGCGATCTGCTGGCCGGCTCCACCTTGCTGGACATCCCCTATCACCTGGTGCCGCGTTTCAAGCCATGGAGTGCCGACGCGTGGAGCGAGGCAGACGACCAGGCGCTCAGCTTCGACATCGGCTGGGACTGGGTGCCGGCCAACCGGCGCCATGGCCGCGAGACGTTCTATCGGCGATTCCTGCCGTTCAAGGGCGGCAAGAAGCACCAGCCGCAGGATGCCTACAGTCTGCGTTGCATGCCGCAGGTGCATGGCGCGGTGCGCGATGCCTGGCTGCAGGCGTGCCGCGTGTTCGACATCGAATTGAATGCGGTCACCGACAACCCGTTGATCTTCCCAGATAACGAGGGCGCACAATTCATCGAGGAACAGGTGGTCTCGGCCGGCCACTTCCACGGCATGCCGCTGGCGCTGGCGATGAGCTACGTGAAGGCCGCGCTGCCGGTGCTGGCCTCGATCTCCGAGCGCCGCCTCAACAAGCTGGTCGACTCGGCCACGAGTGACGGCCTGCCGGCCTTCCTCACCGGCAACGAGGATGGCACCGACTCCGGTTTCATGATCGTGCAATACACCGCCGCTGCCCTGGTCAACGATCTCGCCACCCGCGCGCACCCGGCCAGCGTGTACTCGGTGCCGACCAGCGCGAATGCCGAGGACCACGTTTCGATGGGGGCCAACGAGGCCCGCCACGTACTGGAAATGGTGGAAGACCTCAGTCACGTGCTCGCACTGGAGCTGTACACCGCGGCGCAGGCACTGGACTATCGTCAGGAGATGCTCAACGCTGCGCGCCGGCTGGCGACACGCGGTGGCTGGCAGGCGCTGGCCGCGAAGGTGGCCAACGCGCCGCACGTGGGCCAGCCGCATTACGAGCAGTTCGTCGCCGAGGTGCAGCAGCTCACCGGGGCGCTCACCGACGCAGGCGATTTCCACGCCGGTGCCAAGGTGCGCGAGGCGCATGCGATCCTGCGCCGGCGCATCGATTTCCTGCATCGCGACCGCGCGCTGGACGCCGACGTGGCCGCCGCGTGCGCCCTGGTGCAGCAGGGCGCGTTTCGCCCGCTTGCCTGACGCAGACATTCAAGAAGGAGCCTGAGCATGAGCCTGATCCAGACCCCCGTTTCCCATGGTGAACTGATCGACAAGATCACCATCCTCGAAATCAAGTCGCGGCGAATGACCGACCCCGCCAAACTGGCCAACGTGCGCAACGAGCTGGATCTGCTCAACGCGACCTGGGCTAACGATGCGGCATCGCGAACCGATATCGGCGACGAGCGTGCCAGCCTGCTGGCGGTCAACGAGCGGCTGTGGGACATCGAGGACAAGATCCGGCTGAAGGAGCGCGCGCAGGCCTTCGATCGCGAGTTCATCGAGCTGGCCCGCGCGGTGTATTTCCGCAATGACGAGCGCGCGGCGTTCAAGCGTGCGATCAACCTCAAGCTCGGTTCGCAGCTGGTCGAGGAGAAGTCGTACCAGGACTATCGCGCCGGCTGATCACTGCCGGGTGCGCGTCACCACCAAAAACGGCGCCCACGGGCGCCGTTTTCATGGATTCGGATCGACCGGGTCAGCCGGGCAGGAACTCCTGGAGCGCCTTGAGCAGTTCCTCTTCCTTGATCGGCTTGGTCACATAGGCCTTGGCGCCCTGGCGCATGCCCCAGACCTTGTCGGTTTCCTGATCCTTGGTGGTCACCAGGATGATCGGGATGTGCGCGGTATCGGGGTTCTTGCTGATCGTGCGAGTGGCCTGGAAGCCGTTGAGGTTGGGCATGACCACATCCATCAGGATCAGGTCGGGCAGTTCCGCCTTGGCCACTTCCACGCCGGCGGCGCCGTCTTCGGCCGACAGCGTCTCATGCCCGAGTTTCTCGACGATCCGCTTGATGCCCAGCAATTGCGAGGGGGAGTCGTCGACGATCAGGATGCGTGCCATAGGTTGAAGGTTCCCTGCGAGTTTCGGTGATTCTAAGGCGTGACGATGGTACTTCCAAGCACGCCGCCGTCAAAGCGACGGGTCGACGCGCACCAGCGTGCGGCCGAACGAATCGCCGGCGAGCATGCGCCCGAAGGTGTCCGGCAGTTCGTCCAGGCTGATTTCGCGCGTGGCGATGCGCTGCAGGTGGCGTGGCTTCCAGTCGCTGGACAGGTGATGCCAGACGGTATCGCGAAGATTCCGCGCCGTGCCGGCCGAGGCGACGCCGAGCAGGTTGACGCCGCGGATGATGAACGGCATCACCGTGCTGTCGAACGCGATGCCGCCGGCGTTGCCGCAGATCGCCACGTTGCCGTACGGCACGATCAGCGGCAGCAGGCCGGCGAGCATCGTGCCGCCGACGTTGTCCAGCGCACCGCCGAAGCGGGCCGAATCCATCGGCTTGCCGCTGAAGCCGAGCTGGTGGCGGTCGATGCAGGTCGTGGCGCCCAGCGACGCGAGGTGGTCGAAGTGATCGGCCTTGCCGCTGATCGCGTGCACCTCGTAGCCGGCGCGGGTGTAGATGTCGATGGCCAACTGACCCACGCCGCCGCTGGCGCCGGTGACGGCGATGGGGCCGAGCGCGGGCGTCTGCCGATTGCCCTGCATGTGCACCAGGCCCAGCGCCGCGGTGAAGCCGGCGGTGCCCAGAATCATGCTCTCGCGCAGGCTGAGCCCGGCTGGCAGCGGGATCGTCCAGCGCGCGTCCAGCCGTGCGTATTCGCCGTAGCCGCCGTCACGGGTTTCGGACAGCCCGCTGCCGGTGCACAGCACCGCGTCGCCCTCGCGGAACGCGGAGTCGCTGGAGGCGACCACGCGGCCGGCCACGTCGATGCCGCCGTTGAGCGGGTACTGGCGTAGGATGCGGCCCTTGCCGGTGCCGGCCAGCGCATCCTTGTAGTTGACCGACGAGTACGCGACCTTGACCAGCACCTCGCCGGGCGACAGGGCATCCGCGGTCATCTCTTCGATGCCGGCGCGGTGGCCGTTGTCGTCATGGTGGATGCGGAAGGCGCGAAAGGAGGTCATGGCGATGTCCCGGAAACGATGTCAGGCGTCGACGCTGCGCGTGTCGATCCACTTCGGCACATGGCTGCCTTCGAAGGCCTGTATCCAGCCGAACAGCGCACCGATGGTGTCACCGAACCAGATGCCGTCGAGTTGCTCGCCGCGCACGAAGCGTTCGTCGACCATGTGCTTCATCATCTGGCGCAGGTCGCGGTAGTAGCCGCGCACGTCGAGGAAGGCACACGGGTACCGATGCAGGCCGAGCTGGGCCCAGGTCAGCATCTCGAACATCTCGTCCATCGTGCCGAAGCCGCCGGGCAGGGCGACGAAGGCGTCGGACAGTTCGTACATGCGCGTCTTGCGCTGGTGCATGGTCTCGACCACCACCAGTTCGCTCAGGCCTGGATGCGCCACCTCCAGTTCCACCAGCTGGCGCGGGATCACGCCGGTCGCCTTGCCGCCGCCAGCGAGCACCGCGTCGGCTACCACGCCCATCAGGCCGACCTTGCCGCCGCCGTAGACCAGGGTGATGCCACGGCGAGCCATCTCGGCCCCGAAGGCGGCGGCCTGCTCGGTGTATTCGGGATGCCTGCCGGTGCTGGAGCCGCAGTAGACGCAGATGGCGGTGGGTTGGGGCATGGGTAGCTTCGGTGATAGCGCGGAAACATCATCGGTCGTCATTCCCGCGAAGGCGGGAATCCATTGTGTTGCGCGACAGATCAAGATGGATTCCCGCCTTCGCGGGAATGACGGCATGGAGGCAACGAGCGGATCCGAGATCCCGGATCGGCGCACATCCCTGTGCTGTCCGGGATGAGGTCATCCATTTCTGGGAGTGGATCCCGTGTCATCGCACATCCAGGTGCTGCACGGGATGAAGTCATCCATTTCCAAGATGGGTCCCGTGTCATCGCACGTCCATGTGCTGCACGGGATGAAGTCATCCTGACTTCAATTGCCCTTGTGGATGGCGCGCTTGTCGACCGACAGCGCGGCCTCGTGCACGGCTTCCGACAGCGTCGGATGGGCGTGGACGATGCGCGCCAGATCCTCCGACGAGCCCTTGAACTCCATCGCCACCACGCACTCGGCGATCAGCTCGGAGACGCCGGGGCCGACCATGTGCACGCCGAGGATGCGGTCGGTTTCGGCGTGGGCGATCATCTTCACCTGGCCGATCGCTTCGTTCATCGCGACGGCGCGGCCGATCGCGGCGAACGGGAAGCTGCCGACCTTGTACGGCACGCCTTCGTCCTTCAGCTGCTGCTCGGTCTTGCCGGCCCAGGCGATTTCCGGCTCGGTGTAGATCACCCACGGGATCGTGTCGTAACTGACATGGCCGGCCTTGCCCGCGATCCACTCGGCGACCGCCATGCCTTCCTCGAAACCCTTGTGCGCCAGCATCGGGCCGCGCACCGCGTCGCCGACCGCCCACACGCCGTCCACGCCGGTGTGGCAATGCTCGTCGACCGCGATGCGGCCGCGTTCGTCCAGCTTCACGCCGGTGTCGTCAGCCAGCAGGCCGTCGGTATACGCACGGCGGCCCACGGCGACCAGCAGCTTGTCGACCACGAGCTTCTGCTCGCCATCCTTGTCGGAGTAGGTGAGATGGACGCCGTCCTTCTTCACCTCAGCCTTGCCGAGCTTGGCACCGAGCTTGATGTCCAGGCCCTGCTTCTTGAACTCGCGCTGGGCGACCTTGGCGATGTCCGCATCGGCGGTTCCAAGGAAATCGGGCAGCGCTTCGAGGATCGTGACCTTTGCGCCGAGCCGGTTCCACACGCTGCCCAGTTCCAGGCCGATTACGCCGGCGCCGATCACGCCCAGCGTTTTCGGTACCTTGTCGATGTCCAGTGCGCCGGCATTGTCGATGATGTTCTTGCCGTCGAATTTGGCGAACGGCAGCTCGATCGGCACCGAACCGGAGGCCAGGATCACGTTGGTGGCGGAGAGGGTCTGCTTCTTCCCGTCGTTGCCGGTGATCTCGACTTCATTGCCCTTGAGGAGCTTGCCCTTGCCGAAGAAGCTGGTGATCTTGTTGGCCTTGAACAGCTGGTCGACGCCGCCGGTGAACTGCTTGACGATCTTGTCCTTGCGGCCGATGAAGGTCGCCATGTCGACCTTGGCGTTCTCCACGCTGATGCCATGCGTGGGCAGATTGTGCGCCAAGTTGTAGAACTGCTTGGACGAATCGAGCAGTGCCTTCGACGGAATGCAGCCCACATTGAGGCAGGTGCCACCCAGCGCCGCCTTGCCGTCCTTGCCGGCAAACGCATCCACCACGGCGGTCTTCAGGCCAAGCTGCGCGGCACGAATCGCCGCGTGATAGCCGGCCGGACCGCCGCCGATGACGATGACATCGTATTTTGATTGTTCGCTCATTGCATTCACTCACGGGATTCGGGATTGGGGATTCGGGATTCGTAAGAGCAAACGAGTGCGGCGCCGAGGCGAGTCCTGAATGTTGCGCGGAACCCGGGCGGGGTGGGGATTCGAAAGGGCACCAGGTGCGCGCTTTTCCGAATCCCGAATCCCCAATCCCGAATCCCGGATGTTGCTCGGCCCTACAGGCCGAGCAACATCCGCTGCGGATTCTCCAGCTGGTTCTTGATGTCGACCAGGAACAGCACCGCGTCCTTGCCGTCGATGATGCGGTGGTCGTAGCTGA
>Ga0070659_100001867_pt1 | contig 15105 bp, 16 predicted proteins | sample KBSC23metaG_FD_64666 | JGI IMG/M metagenome (GOLD analysis project Ga0070659, IMG submission 64666) | Corn rhizosphere microbial communities from Kellogg Biological Station, Michigan, USA - KBS C2-3 metaG | ecosystem: Host-associated > Plants > Roots > Rhizosphere > Soil ... | reverse complement strand
TGTGCCTCGTCGGGCCTCCCGGCGTCGGCAAGACGTCGCTCGGCCGTTCGATCGCCAGGGCGACTGGACGCGAGTTCGTGCGCCAGTCACTCGGCGGCGTGCGCGACGAGGCCGAGATCCGCGGTCACCGGCGTACCTACATCGGCTCGCTTCCGGGCAAGATCATCTCGAACATCAAGAAGGCCGGGACGTCGAACCCATTGTTCCTGCTCGACGAGATCGACAAGCTCGGCCAGGACTTCCGCGGCGACCCGGCATCGGCTCTGCTCGAGGTCCTCGACCCCGAGCAGAACAACAAGTTCCAGGACCATTATCTGGAGCTCGACTACGACCTCAGCGACGTGATGTTCGTCACCACCGCCAACTCGCTCGACATGCCGCAGCCGCTGATGGACCGTATGGAGATCATCCGGCTCGAGGGCTACACCGAGGACGAGAAGGTCCAGATCGCCAAACGCCACCTGATCCCGAAGCAGATGGAAGCGCATGGCCTGAAGGAAAGCGAGCTCGAGTTCAGCGACGAAGCGCTGCGCGCAATCCTTCGTTTCTATACGCGTGAAGCCGGCGTGCGGACGCTGGAGCGCGAGTTGGCCAAGATTGCCCGCAAGGCGCTGCGCCAGATCCTCGAAGGCAAGTATGAAAGCGTCGTCGTGCGCGAGGATAATCTCCAGGCCTTCCTTGGAGTGCGGCGCTATCGCTACGGCGTCGGCGAGGAAGAAGACCAGGTCGGCGCGGTCACCGGTCTCGCCTGGACCGAGGTCGGCGGGGAGCTGCTGACGATCGAGGCGGTCACCGTCCCCGGCAAGGGGCAGATCAAGACGACGGGCAAGCTCGGCGAGGTGATGCAGGAATCGATCCAGGCCGCGATGAGCTTTGTCAAAGCCCGGGCGCCGGCCTACGGGGTCAAGCCGTCGATCTTCGCGCGCAAGGACATCCACGTCCACTTGCCAGAGGGCGCGGTGCCGAAGGACGGGCCATCGGCGGGCATCGGGATGGTCACGGCAATGATCTCGACGTTGAGCGGGATCGCGGTCCGCCGCGATATCGCAATGACGGGCGAGGTGACGCTTCGTGGCCGCGTCCTTCCGATCGGCGGCCTCAAGGAGAAGCTGCTCGCCGCGCTTCGCGGCGGAATCCGGACGGTGCTGATCCCGGCGGAGAACGAGAAGGACCTTGTCGAGCTTCCATCAACGGTCCGCGAGGGCCTCGAGATCGTTCCGGTCGACCATGTCGACGAGGTGCTCTCGCGGGCGCTGGTCGAGCCGCTGCAGCCTATCGAATGGACCGACGCGGACGAGCACGCCGCCGAGCCGCCGGTTCACCCGCCGGCGAGCGGCGGGGAACCCGCGGTCCGGCACTAGTTCCGGTCAGCTGCGCGGAATGTCGCGTGGATCGCGGATGACGCTCGTCACCATGCCATAGTCGATCGCTTCCTCCGCGGTCATCCAGTGGTTGCGGTGGATGTCCTTGTTGATGCGCTCGATCGGCTGACCGGTCTCCTCGGAGATGATCCGCACCAGGCGCTCGCGCATGCGAAGGATCTCTTTGGCTTCAATCTCGATGTCCGCCGCCATGCCGCGGGTGCCGCCGGCGGGTTGGTGGAGCAAGAAGCGCGTGTTCGGCAGGCAGAAGCGGCGATCCCTGGCGCCGGCGAGGAAGATATGCGCGCCGGCGCTGGCGACCCATCCGGTGCCGATAACGTTCAGTTGCACGTCGTTGCGAATGAAACGCACCATGTCGTGGATGGTATCGCCCGACTCCACGTGGCCGCCGGGCGAGTTGATGTACACGTCGATCGGCTCGCCCGCGTCGCGATCGGCCAACAGCAGCAGCCGCGAGCAGACATCGCGCGCCAGCCGGTCGTTGATATCGCCGAAGATCAGCACCTTTCGGGTACGCAGAAGCTCGGTCTCGATCCGGCTGACGAAATCGCCAGACGAGGCATTTTGAGGGTCAGGCGCATCGTTGATCATTGGCGGCTCCTTGAGATCGGCTAATCCGGATTCGCTCCTTATAGCCGCCTCGCAAGCGCTCGGGAGAGTCCCGGGGTGAAACGAACAGGGTGGCTTTTGTCCCACTGGACTCAGGAGCCGAGTCTTGCCTTAAGACGAACGGTCCGCGCCTGCGAGTCTGGCCGCGGTGAGGGAGAGCGTCGGACATGAACAAGCAGGAATTGATCGGTCACGTCGCTGACCGCTCCGGGCTCAGTCGCAATGACGCAATGCGCGCTGTCGAGACCATGCTCGAAGTGATCACCTCGACGTTGAAACGTGGTGACGAAGTGCGATTGGTCGGCTTCGGCAACTTCTCGGTGACCCGGCGCAAAGCCTCGACCGGGCGGAACCCGCGCACGGGCGAGCCGATGCAGATCAAGGCCAGTTCCCAGCCGAAGTTCCGGCCGGGCAAGGTCCTCAAAGACGCAGTACAGTAGCTGCTGGACAGTTTGGCGCGGCTGACTATATCCGCGCACTCCTCGCGATAGCGGCGGGCGCGTAGCTCAGCGGTAGAGCACACCCTTCACACGGGTGGGGTCACAGGTTCAATCCCTGTCGCGCCCACCAGCCTGCCCCTCGATCAGGTCCGGGGCTCGGCTGGCAAGCTAAATTTCGAGATAGGCTGGCTGGAAGCTGGCGACCCGGCGCATCTCTCCCCAGTCGACGAACTCGATGTCGCGGCCTTTGCGCCGGATCAGGCCCTGCCGCTCCATGTCCGCCAGCACCCGATTGACGTTGACCGAGGTTTGCCCGGTGATGTCCGCGATCTGCTGTTGCGTGAACGGATTAACCAGGCCGCGATCGCCGCTTTTCATGCGAACTGCCGTTTCGCACAGCAGGTGGGCGACCCGCGCCGTTGCATCACGCCGCCCGCAATTGACCAGCCATTCGTAGCCGATGTCCTCGTTGCGCTGGAGGAGGCGACGAAAGAAGTCCTGCATGGCGGGATGTTGCTCGACCAGTGGATTGAAGTCGCGCGCCTGTCCGACAAGCACCTCGCTGCGAGCGATCGCCTGCAGGCCATAGTGCGCAATTCCTTCGCGAGGCAGAATGCCTTCGCCGGGAAAACGGAGGGCGACGATCTGCCGTCCGCCCGAAGCATCGGGCTTGAACTTCGCGAGGATCCCGGAGCGAACGAACATCACTTCGTTTCGCGGTCCGCCCGGTTCGCGGAAAGGACGCCGTGGCTCTACCTGGACGAGCCGGCACGGCATCGCGTCGAGCAGATCGGCGAGACGCGGTTCGAGTCCTGCCGAAACCAATGTTTCGCGCAGCGATACGACTTGTCCGGGTGCCTTTGTGCGCCGAGTCGCCAATGCGGTCTCCCCCCGCGGACGAATGCGCCTTCATACTCAGAGGCGCAACCGAACCTACACTCTACGCATTATCGCCGATACTTATCGAAAGTTATCAGCCAACTCGAGACCTGCTGAGTCTGTCGCCGGCTTTTCGTGCCGTCCTTGCCTTCAACTCCGTGCGCCCCTAAGTGGCGCCCGCGGCCAAGGAAACCGCTCCTTTGTCAAAGCCGTGGCGATCGTAGCTCAGCTGGTTAGAGCATCGGTTTGTGGTACCGAGGGTCGGGGGTTCAAGTCCCCTCGATCGCCCCATTTCTTCAATTTCGGATCACCGGACAGTTTGCTCAAATGACTACGCCCTGGGGCTTGCCCGACTTCGACGCGCATGAGGAAATCCACTTCGTCACCGACGAAAAGTGCGGCCTCAAGGCGATCATCGCGATCCACTCGACGCACCTCGGCCCCGCCGCTGGCGGCGCCCGCTTCTGGCATTATGCAAAGGACGAAGACGCGCTCACCGACGCGCTGAGGCTGTCGCGCGGCATGAGCTTCAAGAACGCGATGGCGGGCCTTCCGCTCGGGGGCGGCAAGTCCGTGCTGCTAGCTGACGAAAGCCGGTCCAAGTCACCCGAAATGCTTCACGCCTTCGGCAAGGCGGTCGAGGGGATTTGCGGCCGTTACGTGACGGCCGAAGACGTCGGCATGAATGTCGCCGACATGGTCGAAATCTCCCGTTCGACGAATTATGTCGCCGGTCTGCCGAATAGCTCCGGCGACGTCGGCGGCGACCCCGGCCCGCACACCTCACTCGGGGTGTTCCTGGGCATCAAGGCGGCGGTGAAGCGGGCGCTGGGCAAGGACAGCCTAGCCGGGCTGCATATTGCGATGCAGGGTGCCGGCAGCGTCGCCACCGGCGTCGCCCTCCACGCCTGCGCGGAAGGCGCCAAGCTCAGCATCGCCGATGTCGATCCCGCCAAGGCGCGAAAGCTCGCCGACGCGACCAGCGGCGCGGTGGTTTCACCCGACGAGATCCTCGGCATCGAGGCCGACGTGGTGAGCCCAAACGCACTAGGCGCCATCCTGACGGAGCAGAGCATTGCTGCCTTGAAGACGCCGATCGTCGCCGGCGGGGCGAACAACCAGCTCGCCACTCCCGACGAGGGTCAGCGGCTCCATGCCCGCGGCATCCTCTATGCCCCGGATTATGTGATCAACGCGGGCGGCATCATCAACGTCTGCACCGAATATCTCGGTGACGGCGATGCGAGCCTGGTCCGTCAGCGCATCGAGGGCATTCCGGTGCGGCTCGAGCAGATCTGGACGGAGAGCCAGGCGACGGGCCGCGATCCGGCCTCGGTCGCCGACGCCATGGCGCAGCGCCTCATCGGAAGGGCCTAGTCGTCATTGCGAGCGCAGCGAAGCAATCCAGCCACGCACAACTGGATTGCTTCGTCGCTTCGCTCCTCGCAATGACGGAGCACAAGCAATGCATGCTCTAGCCAATCCAGCCCGCTTCCTTCGCTTTGCGCGGCCCGCTACCACATGGCTCCTGCTCGTCGGCTTGCTGCTGGCCATCGGCGGAATTGCCGCCGGCCTGACGCTGACCCCGCCTGATTATCTTCAGGGCGAGACCGTCAGGATCCTTTATGTCCACGTTCCGTCCGCGTGGCTCGGAATGGCGGGTTGGATCGGCATTGCCGCAGCTTCAATAAGCCAGCTTGTCTGGCGCCACCCGCTTGCCGCAGTCGCCGGTCGTGCCGTTGCTCCGGCCGGCGCCACGTTCGCGGCCATCTGCCTGATCACGGGCTCGATCTGGGGCCGGCCGACCTGGGGTACATGGTGGGAATGGGATGGGCGGCTGACGTCCATGCTCCTCCTGTTCTTCCTCTACCTGGGCTATGTCGCGCTCGCTTCGGCGGAACGCGAGCGCGGCGGTGAAGGGCGTATTGCCGCGATCTATGGGCTCGTAGGCGCGATCAACCTGCCGATCATCCATTACTCGGTGCTTTGGTGGCGGACGCTCCACCAGGGTGAGAGCATCGGCCTTTCCGGATCATCGATTGACGCCTCAATCCTCTGGCCATTGCCCCTCACGATGATGGGGTTCACCTGCCTCTTTGCTGCGGCCACCTTGATGCGCATGCGCGCCGACCTCGCCAAGGCGAAAGTTGAAGCGCGGATGCGCCGGATGGGACGCGAATGAGCCCCTGGCCGTTCGTCATCGCTGCTTATGGCGTCACCGTCGCGCTCACATTGGCGCTTCTGCTGTGGAGCTATGCGTCGATGCGCCGCGCCGAAGCCGCCGCCGAGAATCTGAAACGGCAATGAAGCCCAAGAACCAGCGGCTCGTCCTGGTGAGCGCCGCCAGTGTCGCAGCACTGATCGCGGTCCTGCTGGCGATGTGGGGAGTAAGAAGCCAAGCGTCCTTCTTCTACACGCCGGCCGACATCGCCGCCGGCAAGGCCACTGACGGTCAGGGCGCGCGCCTCGGCGGAATGGTCGAGCCTGGCTCGATCAAGCACGACGCCGACGGCGTGACGATCCGCTTCGTCGTGACTGACGGCAAGGCCACTACTCCGGTGGTCTTTCGCGGAATCCCGCCCGAGCTGTTCCGCGAAGGTAGCGGCGCGGTCGCGGAAGGACGCATGCAGTCGGGGACTTTCGTCGCCGACACGATCCTCGCCAAGCACGACGAGCGCTACATGCCCCCTGAGCTCGGCAACCTTGCGGCGGAACACAAGGCCGGTAAGACACTCGCGAAATGATCGCCGAGGCCGGCCTTGCGGCGCTGTGGCTGGCAGCCGGGCTCGCCGCCTATCAATTCGTATTGATGCTGCTTGCGCTCAAGAGCGCGGTCGATGTGGCGCGGCCCATGCGCGCTGTCGCGGTCGCACAGGGTGCGCTGACGCTGATCGCCTTCGCAATGCTGCTTCTTGTGTTCGCTACATCCGACATGTCGGTGAAGCTCGTGTTCGAGAACAGCAACAGTGCCAAGCCGTTCATCTACAAGGTCGCGGGTGCGTGGGGGAACCACGAAGGTTCGATGCTGATGTGGGTAACCATCCTCGCGGTTGCGGGCTCGTTTCTTGCCATGTTCTCGCGGCGGACAAGCGAGCGGACGCTGATGTCGGCGCTCGGCAGCCAGGCGGTGTTGGCGCTCGGCTTCTACGCCTTCCTGCTGATCGCCTCCAATCCCTTTGCGCGCCTGTTTCCGGCGCCGGCGGACGGGGAGGGGCTCAACCCGCTGCTGCAGGACCCTGGCTTGGCCTTCCATCCGCCGACGCTTTACCTCGGCTATGTCGGGCTCTCGGTCGCCTTCAGCCTAGCCGTCGGCGCACTGCTCACGGGTGAGGTGGACAGCAGGCTCGCCCGCGCAATGCGTCCGTGGGTTCTGGCTGCCTGGGTGTTGCTGACCCTCGGCATCACCGCCGGCAGCTACTGGGCCTATTATGAGCTGGGCTGGGGCGGTTACTGGTTCTGGGACCCTGTCGAGAATGCGTCCTTGATGCCGTGGCTGGCGGCAACCGCGCTCCTGCATTCGATCAATGTCCTGGCCGCGCGTGGTGCGCTCAAGGCCTGGACCATGATGCTCGCGGTGATCGCCTTCTCGATGTCGATGGTCGGCACCTTCCTCGTCCGCTCGGGCATCCTGACCTCCGTTCACGCCTTCGCCATCGATCCGGAGCGCGGCACCTTTCTTCTGGTCTTGCTGGCAATCTACGTCGGTGCCGCCTTAACCTTGTTCGCCGTGCGCGGAGCCAACCTGAAGGAGGGCGCGCCCTTCGAGCTCGTCAGCCGTGAGACCGGGTTGGTCATCAATAACCTGCTGCTGAGCGTCATCCTCGGGATCGTGTTCCTCGGAACGCTTTACCCCTTGTTCGTCGAGGCGTTGAGCGGCGAGAAATTGTCGGTCGGCGCGCCTTATTTCAACGCGGTCGCCGGGCCGCTCGCGCTGGTGCTCGCAATCCTCGTCGGCATCGGCCCGCTGCTCAGCTGGCGCCGTGAGCGACGGCCGGTTTGGGGACAACTCAAGCTGCCCGCGCTGCTCGCCGCAAGCGCGCTGGCTGTCACCATCATCCTCGCACCCGGCATCGCCATCCTGCCGCGCCTCGGCCTGACCGTCGCGGCGTTCCTGGGAGCGGCAAGCGTCCTGCCGCTTGTGGGCCGCAACCCGCTTCGTGCGCCACTCGCGACATGGGGCATGGTCATCGCCCATTTCGGCATTGCGATCGCCTTGGCCGGAATGGCCGCGAATGCCGCCTTCTCCAGCGAACGGCTCGCAGTCGCCAAGCCGGGCGACACGCTGGATGTCGGGCCATGGACGGTGCGGCTTGCCGACGTCACGCCGACGGCGGGCAAGAATTTCACCGCGCTCGAGGCCGAGCTGCGCGCAACGCGCGGCGAAGACGTCATCACGCTCAGCCCGCAGACCCATTATTACTCGGACCCGCAGACGGAGACGAATGAGTCCGCGATCCGCACCCTCTGGAACGGACAGCTGTACACCGTGCTTGGTCGCGCCGACGCATCCGGCGGATGGCAGCTCAGGCTGTGGTGGAAGCCGTTCGTGACCTTAATCTGGGCAGGGGGCGCATTGATCGCATTGGGTGGCGCAATTGCCCTGCTCGGCCGCGTCTGGCGTCGTCGTCGGAAGGACGCGACGGCCGATTGGCGGAAAGAGCGTTACGCATGAGCCGCAAGCTGCGCCTGATCCCCATCGTACTGCTTCTGTGGCTCGTGGCCGGCCTTGCCTGGAGGCTCGTCAAGCCTGCCGACACCGCAGTCCCTTCACAAATGGTCGCGCGCCCGGTGCCGGCGTTCGCGCTGGAACCGGCTATTCGCGGTAAGCCTGGCCTCGCGGCCGCCGATCTCGCGACCAGCCAGCCCCGCCTGCTCAACGTCTTTGGCAGCTGGTGCGTACCGTGCATCGGCGAAGCGCCGGTGCTGGCCGAGCTGAAGCGCCGAGGCGCGAAGATCGACGGCATCGCCGTGCGCGACACGCCCGACGCGTTGGCTGCATTTCTCGCAAGGAATGGTGATCCCTATGAACGAATCGGAGCAGACCGGCAGAGCGAGGCGCAGATCGCGTTCGGCTCGTCTGGAGTCCCCGAGACGTTCCTGATCGACGGCAAGGGCGTTATCCGGCGCCAGTATATCGGCGCGCTCACCGCCTCGAACATCCCCGGCGTTCTTCATGAGCTGGAGAAGGCACGGTGAAGCGGCTGATCATCCTCGCGGCGCTGGTCGCAGCGCAGCCGACGCTTGCCGACAGCAACCTTCCGCCGGCCTATTGGGCGAACCGGCAATTGCCCGATGCAAAGGCCGAAGCGAAGGCGCAGGCGCTGATGGAGGAGCTCCGCTGCCTGGTCTGTCAGGGCCAGTCGATTGCCGATTCCGATGCCGAGCTTGCCGGTGACATGCGCGACCTGGTTCGCCGCCGCATCGCTGCAGGCGAAAAGCCGAGCGCGATCCGGGCCTGGCTGATCGAGCGTTATGGCACCTGGATCAGCTACAAGCCGGGCGATGAGCCCGCGGCCTGGCCGCTATGGCTCGCGCCGCTTGCGCTTTTGCTCGCGGGCGCCTGGCTGATCCGCAAGCGTATCGGTCTGAGGTTGAAGCGCTGATGGGCTGGCTGGTTCTCCTCTCGCTCGCGGTCACGACCCTCGGCCTTCTATGGCTGTTCAAGGTTCGCGGCGGGCTGCTGACGGCGAGCGCCGCAGCCCTCTTTCTGGGGGCGTCCGGCTACGCGCTTCAGGGCAGGCCTAATGTGCCCGCGGCGATTGCGTCCGGCGGGGAAGCCCATGACATCTTCCCTTTGACCGACGCTCGTCACGCATTCTTCGGGCATTTCGCACCGGCCGAAAGCTGGCTGCGCATGTCCGAAGCTCTTGCGCGCGACGGTCACAGTGAGGATGCCGTCGGCATCCTGCAAAACGCGGTCAAACGTTATCCCGGCGATCCGCAGCTATGGATTGGACTGGGCAACGCACTGGTCGACCATGCCCGTGGCCTGACACCTCCCGCCGAGCTCGCGTACAAGCGGGCGGCGGAGATGGCTCCCGGGCATCCGGGGGCGCGCTTCTTCTTCGGCCTGGCACTGGCCCGCTCAGGCCAGCGCCAGGAAGCCGTCGCGATCTGGCGGGATATCCTCCAGACCGCCCCAAAGAATGCAGATTGGCGGCCGCTGGTGGAGCAGGGGGTTGCGGCGCTCAGCACCCCGCCAGGCGCCGCCCGCTAGGCCGCTTCGTATTCGAGCTCGAGCGCTTCGGCCACCGCCAGATGGCGGATCTTGCCGCCAGAGACGTTCAGTCCATTCGCCAGATGCTCGTCCTGGCGCATCGCTTCCTCGGCGCCGAGGTTCGCGATCTTCAGCGCGAACGGGAGCGTCGCATTGTTGAGGGCGAACGCGCTCGTGCGCGCAACGGCGCCGGGCATGTTCGCGACGCAATAATGGATGATGCCGTCAACGTCATACACGGGATCGGCGTGCGTCGTCGCATGGCTGGTCTCGAAGCAGCCGCCCTGGTCGATCGCGATGTCGACCAGCACCGATCCGCGCTTCATCGTCTTCAGCATGTCGCGGGTGACGAGCTTCGGCGCTGCGGCACCTGGCACCAGGACCGCGCCGATTACCAGCTCGGCTTCCTTGACTGCATTGGCGATTGCCGCGCGAGAGGCATAGGCGGTCTTGATCTGGCTTGAGAAGAACATGTCGAGCTCAGCCAGGCGGTCGTTGTTGATGTCGTAGATGGTGACGTCGGCGCGCATGCCGGTCGCCATCTGCGCGGCGTTCACGCCGGCAACGCCGCCGCCGAGGATCGCGACCTTGGCCGGAGCAACCCCCGGAACACCGCCGAGCAGCACGCCGCGGCCGCCTTGTTCCTTTTCGAGATAATGTGCCCCGACCTGGACCGACATGCGGCCGGCAACCTCGCTCATTGGCTTGAGCAGCGGCAGCGAGCCGTTGCGCGCGGTCACCGTCTCGTAGGCGATGCAGGTCGCGCCTGACTTCATGAGGCCGATTGCCTGCTCCTTGTCGGCGGCGAGATGGAGGTAGGTGAAGAGGATCTGGTCGGAGCGCAGCATCGCAATTTCCTGCGGCTGGGGTTCCTTGACCTTCACGATCATCTCGGCCGCATCGAACACGGCTTGCGCGTCGGGCAGGATCCTGGCGCCGGCCTTTTCATAGGCCGAATCCGGACAGTCGATGCCATTACCGGCCTTCGTCTCGACGAACAGCTCGTGGCCGTGGGCAACCAGCTCCGCAACCGAGGCGGGGGTCAGGCCGACGCGATATTCGTGGACCTTGATCTCTTTTGGCACTCCAATGCGCATGTGTTCGTTGGCTCCGTCTGATGATTGCGCGGGCCTATAGACGGGGTTTTCGCCGATGTCCCCTCCGATTGCGGGGCAGGAACGGCAGTGCTACGGAGCGCCCGCCGTGGCCGAGGGTCTCGCTCGCGGTCTTAGAGATGCGAGTTCGCGGTCTGTCGGGTCAGAACCTCAACACATGAACATCACCGCGACCGGGGGCGCCGTTAGCGAGGCCCCGCAAGACAGCACGCACGGCCATGCGCACGGCCCCCTCTACAAGCTCGTCATCGGCGCGATCGGTATCGTCTACGGCGACATCGGCACGTCGCCGATCTACGCCTTCCGCGAGACCTTCGCGGGGCACCACACGCTGATCCCCGACAAGCTGCACATCTTCGGTGTGCTCAGCCTGATATTCTGGTCGATGATGATCATCGTGACGCTGAAATATGTGTCGATCATCATGCGCGCGGACAACAAGGGCGAGGGCGGCAGTCTCGCGCTCCTCGCCCTCATCAACCGCACGCTCAGCGGCAAGAAGCGATGGACCAGCGGGATCATCATGCTGGGGGTGTTCGCGACCGCGCTCTTCTACGGCGATTCGATGATCACGCCGGCGATCTCGGTGCTGTCGGCGGTGGAGGGTCTCACCACGGTCAACGCCGGGCTCGAGCCGTTCGTCATCCCGATCGCCATCGGCATCCTCGTCGGGCTTTTTGCCATCCAGTCGCGCGGGACGGCGCGGGTCGGGCTGATGTTCGGCCCGGTGATGATCCTCTATTTCATCACGCTTGCGGTCCTCGGCGTCGTCCACATCAAGAACTACCCGGCCGTCATCACCGCGATGTTCAACCCGTTGAACGCGGTCCATTTCTTCACGGTCGACTTCATGCGCGCGTTCGTCGCGATGGGCTCGGTGGTGCTGGCGGTCACGGGCGCCGAGGCGCTCTACGCCGACATGGGACATTTCGGCCGCAGGCCCATCCGGATTTCCTGGGTCTATTTCGTCCTGCCGGCGCTCCTGCTCAACTATATGGGGCAGGGCGCAATGATCCTTTCGGCCGACCCGGCGACGGCGCTCGCCAAGGTCAAGGACCCATTCTTCTATCTGGCGCCGGACGAGCTGCGCCTGCCACTCGTGCTCCTCGCCACCGCTGCCACCATCATCGCCAGCCAGGCCGTGATCTCGGGTGCGTTCTCGGTCACCCAGCAGGCGATCCAGCTCGGCTTCGTGCCGCGCCTCAGGATAATGCATACCAGCGAGGCGGCCGCCGGCCAGATCTATATCCCGATCATCAACTGGGCGCTGATGACGATGGTCATCCTGCTGGTGCTGACTTTCCGGAGCTCGTCGAACCTCGCCGCTGCCTACGGCATCGCCGTGGTTGGAGCGATGGCCATCGACAGCATATTGATCTCGGTGGTGCTGCGGCAGATGTGGAACTGGAACCGCTTCGTCGTGGTCGGGCTGCTGGTGCTCTTCTTCACGGTCGACTTCACCTATCTCGCCGCCAATCTCCTCAAAATCCCCGCCGGGGGATGGTTCCCGCTACTCGTTGGCGCCGTCGCCTTTACCATCCTCACTACCTGGGCAAAGGGGCGGCAGCTGATGATCAGCCGCATGAACGAGGCCAGCCTGCCGATGGAGATTTTCATCAAGTCAGCGGCCCCCAGCGCGACAAGGGTCCCCGGCACGGCGGTATTCATGACCAGCTCGGCGAGCGGCGTACCGCACGCGCTGCTGCACAATCTCAAGCACAACAAGGTCCTCCACGAGCGGGTGATCCTGTTGACGGTGCGGATCGAGGACGTGCCCTACGTCTCCCAGGAAAAGCGGCTTGAGACGAACGACTACGGCTCGGGATTTTACCGGGTGATCCTGCGTTATGGCTTCATGGAGGAGATCGACGTTCCCGCAGCGCTCGCGCAGCTCAAGGACATCGGTCAGCAGTGCCGCATGATGGACACCAGCTTCTTCCTCGCGCGCCAGACGCTGCTGCCGTCGTCGCGTCCCGGCATGGCCATCTGGCGCGAGAAATTCTTCGCGTGGATGCTGCGCAATGCGGTCAGCGCGATGGAATTTTTCAAACTGCCGACCAATCGAGTGGTCGAGCTTGGCAGCCAGGTGGAAATCTGAACCTTCCGGCGCGCCCGCGCATTCCGCGCCCATGGCAGACACCATCTCGTGGATCGCGACGATCGCGACCATCATCGCCGCTTCGATGACCGCGGCCAATCTGGGCTCGCGGATTACCGGCTACGGCTTTTGCGTCTTCCTTGTCGGGTCGCTCGCCTGGCTCGCGACGGGGCTTGGCACCGGTCAGCCGGCGCTCACGTGGACCAATGTGGTGCTGACCATGCTCAACATCTTCGGCATCTGGCGCTGGCTCGGTCGCCAGGCCAAGGTCGAGGAGGGTGCCAGAACCGCCGCCGAGGCGAGCGAGCAGTCGTCAGGCGAGACGCTTTTCCCGGTCTCCCTGCTGTCGCGAGCGCCCGTTTGCAGCCGAGGCTCAGAGGCAGGCCAATGTATCGACGCGATGGCCGGATGCAGCAGCGGGGCCCTGCGCTACCTCGTCGTGTCACAGGGTGGCGTCGCCGGCGTGGGCGAGACTCTTCGGCGCCTGCCATGGGCAGCGGCGAAGGTTGAGGGAGAGCAGGTGGTCACGGATGCCGATCTTGGCCGTCTTGAACAGCTCCCGCGCGATCAGTGGCCGGCGCGCTGATTGTCACCGCCGAGCTGGCGGCGCCTGACCTTGCCTGGCTCGATCGGCTACGCCGCGCGCATTACCCGCCCGATCGCAACCAGCTCCCGGCCCATTTGACGATGTTCCATGCCTTGCCACCGTCAAGTGAGGGTGAGGTCCGGCGATCTCTGGCTCGGCTTGCCGTGGAGCCGCCCCCGCGTGCATCCATCGAAGGCCTCATGGATCTCGGCGGCGGGGTCGCGTTCCGCATTGCCTCGAGCGACCTCGACGCCATGCGCCGCGAGCTCGCTTCCGAGTTCCATGGGTTGTTGTCGGCTCAAGATAGCGGCGGATGGCGGCCGCATGTCACCATCCAGAACAAGGCGCCGGCGCGGCAGGCGCGGACACTGCTGAGCGAGCTCGGAAGGGAGTTTCGGCCGAGGCCGCTGGGTATCACCGGGCTCGGGCTCCACCGATATCTCGGCGGGCCCTGGGAACGGCTTGAAACCTACAGCTTTCGCGGCCGCTAGGAGAGGTCGCCGATGCCGGCGCAACTGAGGTCGAACGCGGCGAGCCCGGCTTCCAGCACCGAGGCGAGCATCGGCTGCTCCATCAGCTCTTCAATCGCTTCCGCGCTGCCGGAGCTGACGAGGTCCTGTGCTTCCTGCATGGCTTCGTCCCAGTCGGCGGCTTCATAGGTGCCTTGCCCGACCCAACTGAACGCGATGACCTCGGCGAGCTGGTCTTCGCCAAGATCCTCGAACGCCGCGATCAGCTCTTCCTCGACGCTGTCGTTGATGTCGTCCTCCAGGACCGAGAGGGCGCCTTCCTGCTCGTCGTCGACGTTGTCCGGGTCCTCGTCCCGGTCATAGTCGCTGGCGGTTTGCGCCTCATATTCCCGCGCTCTCAGGATGATCCGGCAGAGCGTATCGAGCGGTGTCAGCGGGTCCATCGGCACCTCTTTATCATGCTCGCTTAACGAGAGCAGCCGTAAGCGGTTCCTCGCGTTGACCGGTCGACGGGGCGAACCTATATGCCGCGCCTCCGGCGCCCTCAACACGGGTGTTTCTTGAGGCCCTTGGGGCGGAGTAGCTCAGCTGGTTAGAGCAGCGGAATCATAATCCGCGTGTCGGGGGTTCAAGTCCCTCCTCCGCTACCATTCTCAAATGACTTGGAACTGCCAGAACCGATCGCGCCTTGTCGGAAGCTGCCGGCCGAGCTCGCTTCAGGCCATGACGGAGCTCGAGGACGGATATCCGATCCAAGGCGAGACTCCCCCGCTTCGTCGGAATATACTTCCTCAACTCAGGCGTCACTCAGCTCACGGGAACATATCTTGGGAGAGAAGCAACCGGCCCCCTCGCGCGACGCTGCCGACAGGGCTGCGGCGGAGCGGATCCACCGTCGTGAGCAGTCACTCGATGACGCGCTTCGCGGGAGTTTCCCAGCTAGCGATCCACCGGCCGCCATCGCCCCGCATTCGTCGCGGGAATAGCTTGGGAAACCTATTAAGCATGTCTCGGCGGGCGCGTCAGTCAGACAAGATTTTTGGCGACCGCCCGCAGGCCGGCGCGGACCTTATCGATCACCGTCTCGTCCGCCCGTGTCGAATGGACCATGTAGGCAGAATAAGAGAATTCAGGACTGTCGGGCACCAGCTCCAGCCGCCCGTCTTCCAGACAGGGCCGCACGGCGCCCATTCGAAAGTATCCGCTTCCGCCGTGGGCCAAGATGTAGTCCAGCGCAAGCGGACCATAACTGATCGAAACGACCGCGGCGCCAGAATCCGGGAACGCGGCGTGATAACTTGCAGCGAAT
>Ga0070659_100001847_pt1 | contig 15221 bp, 11 predicted proteins | sample KBSC23metaG_FD_64666 | JGI IMG/M metagenome (GOLD analysis project Ga0070659, IMG submission 64666) | Corn rhizosphere microbial communities from Kellogg Biological Station, Michigan, USA - KBS C2-3 metaG | ecosystem: Host-associated > Plants > Roots > Rhizosphere > Soil ... | reverse complement strand
CTCGACTTGCTCCCAGCCGATCACGACCGGCCCGAACGGATTCGCGAGGCTGACGTCTTCTCGATGCGAGTACAGCCGTTTCGCAGACTCGGGATCACCTCGAAAGAAGTCGTCCAACGCTCGGTGATACTGATCGATGAAAACCGCCAGATCGGGAGTGGTCACGCGCTACCTCCCTCTCGTCGCCGGAACAAAAGACCCTCGCACCGTCTCCGCAGAGACAGCGAGAGCATAGGAGGCACTGCAGCAACGAACTACTGCTTGGAGATCGATTCCCTCGACTGGATCACCGTCCTTACCCTGAGCGCTCGCGCGTCGGCTACACCCACTTCTTCCATCGAAAGAACACGAGCTGCGCCACCGTGGTGCCGAGGATCCACGCCCACGCCCACCAGTAGCCCCACGCCCAGCCGAGCTCGGGGATGTGGTGGAAGTTCTGGCCGTAGAGGCCGACGATGAACGTCGGTAGGAGCAGCAGCGACGCGATCACCGTGAGGCGCTTCATCACCTCGTTCTGGTCGTTCGCGATCTTGCCCTGCAGGTAGTCGCGAATCCCGGCCAGCGAGTCGCGCGCCGCGTCCAGCCCTTCGGACGCGCGCAGCAGCTTGTCGAAGGCGCTGCCGAACGCGATCTCGACCTCTCGCGGGAACAGCTCTCCCTCGTCGAGCTCGACGCGGTTGTCGACGATCTTTCGCACTGCGTCGCGCGTCGGTGACAGCGTCCGGCGGATGCGGAGCATGTCGTGGCGCATGCCCCGGATGCGCCGGCCGATCTCGCGCGCCGACGTTTCCGCGACCATGTCTTCGAGCTCGTCGATCTCGTCGTCGATCGCATCGATGACGTCCAGGTATCTCTCCGCCACCTCGTCGATCAGGTGGTAGACGTACATCCCGGTGTCCTCGTGGGAGCGGCAGGCTTCCTTCGCAGGCGCCGGGTCGAACGGCTGCTCGCCGGGCGGCGTCTTCGACACCGTCACGAGCTCCTCCATGGTCGCGACGAAGTCGATCTCCTGGTAGTAGAGCCGGTCGTCCGCCTTCACCTCGACGGGAAGGAGCAGGATCCCGAGGACGTAGTCGTCGTGCGAGTCGATCCGCGGGCGCGGTTCGTCGTCGTGCTCGTGCGGGGCAAGGAGCGCCTGGAGCGCCGTCGCATGGACGCGCTCGGGGAGCGCGTCGCGGAGCTCTGCCGCCTCGGGGTCGATCAGATCGATCCACTTGGGCACCACCGCAGGCTACGACCGTCGCCGGACGTATGATGTGCCCGATCCCGTCAGCGACCCGAGGAGCGCACGTGCGCACTCCGTTCATCTCCATCGCGAAGAGCTTCATGACACCTTCGGAGGGTATGAACTGTGCTGCACGCAACGTTGAACCTCGGGATCCTGGCGCATGTAGACGCCGGTAAGACGACACTCACCGAGCGGCTTCTCTACGACGCCGGCGTGATCGCTGCGCCCGGCAGCGTCGACCGCGGGACGACACAGACAGACACGCTCGCGCTCGAGCGTGAACGCGGGATCACGATCAAGTCGGCCGTCGTGTCGTTCCCGATCGACGGCGTCACCGTCAACCTGATCGACACGCCCGGCCACCCGGACTTCATCGCCGAGGTCGAGCGCGTGCTCGGCGTGCTCGACGGCGTCGTGCTCGTGGTCTCGGCTGTCGAAGGGGTTCAGGCGCAGACGCTCGTCCTCATGCGCGCACTCCAGCGTCTGCGGATCCCCACGGTCTTCTTCGTCAACAAGACCGACCGCGCCGGTGCGGACGTCGACCGCGTTCTGGGTGAGCTCCGCATTCGCCTCGGGGCGAAGCCCGTGCCGGTGTGGGCACTCGACGTCGAGCAGGTCGCCGAGCACGACGACCGTGTGCTCGCCGCGTATCTCGACGGCGAAGCCGTCGACCCGGTGGCGGCACTCGCCGAGCTGACACGCAACGGGGTCGTCCAGCCCGTCCTGCACGGGTCGGCGCTCACGGGCGAGGGCGTCGACGAGCTCCGCGCCGCGATCGTGCGCTTCCTGCCGATGAGCTCCGGCGATTCAGAGGCGCCGCTCGACGCGGCGGTCTTCAAGATCGACCGCGGCCCCAAGGGCGAGAAGGTCGCCTGGATGCGGGTGTTCGCGGGCATCGTGCGGATGCGCGACCGGATCGGTGAGGCGAAGGTCACGCAGCTCGAGGTGTTCGACCACGGCGGGCCGGTCCGGCGCCGGGCCGCGGCCGCCGGGGAGATCGCAAAGGTGTGGGGGCTCCACAACGTCCGGATCGGCGACCGCATCGGCGGCGCCGAGGCGATCTCGAGACAGCAGTTCGCGCCGCCGACGCTCGAGGCGGTCGTCGAGCCCGTCGACCCGCAGGCCGGCAACAGCCTCCGGCTCGCGCTCGAGCAGCTCGCCGAGCAGGATCCGCTGATCGGGCTGCGTCAGACGGGCAGCGAGCTCTCCGTCTCGATCTACGGCGACGTGCAGAAGGAGGTGCTCGAGGCGACGCTCGCCCGCGACTACGACCTCGACGTCGCGTTCCTGGAGACGCGGCCGATCTGCGTCGAGCGACCGGTCGGCGTGGGGGAGGCGGGCGAGTTGCTGAACGCGCCGACGAACCCGTTCAACGCACAACTCGGGCTCCGCATCGAGCCGGCGCCCGACGGGTCGGGCGTCGCCTTCGACCTCGGCGGCATCCCGCACGACCGCATCCCGCTGTACGCCTACAAGCGGCGCGAGGAGTTCGAGGGGGCGATGACGGGGTACGTGCGCGACTCGCTCCGCGTGGGGCTGCACGGCTGGGAGGTGGTCGACTGCGCCGTCACCCTCGTCGACTGCTGGTACAGCCTCGCCGACGGCCCGCCGTCGCGGCGTGGGCCGCTGAGCATGCCGTCCGACTTCCGCGGGCTGACGTCGCATGTACTGGCGCATGCGCTCGCTGCGGCGGGCACGGTCGTGTGCGAGCCGGTGCTGCGCATCCGCATCGACGTGCCGGCTGCGTCCCTCGGCGCCGTGATGGCGGCAGCGCGCCGACTCGACGCGACGCTCGAGCAACCGACGTCGCAGGACGACACCGCGACCCTCGAGGGCGAGCTCCCCGCAGTGCGGCTGTCGGGCTTGCAGCGCGCGCTGCCCGGCCTCACGCGGGGGGAGGGGGTGGTCGAGTCCAGCTTCGCCGGCTACCGGCCGGCGGTGAGCGCCGTGCCCGGATGACCCTCGAGCGACGCGAGGAAGCGCTCGGCGTCGAGCGCGGCCATGCAGCCGGAGCCGGCGGCGGTGATTGCCTGCCGGTAGGTGTGATCCTGGACGTCGCCCGCGGCGAAGACGCCGGCGATGTTCGTTGCCGTGGAGCCCGGGGCGGTCACGAGGTAGCCCTGGCCGTCGTGGTCGAGCTGGTCGACGAAGAGCGCCGTCGACGGGTCGTGCCCGATCGCCACGAACAGGCCGTCCGCGGGGACGTCCCACGTCTCGTCGGTGACGGTACTACGCAGGCGCAGCGCCTCGACCTTCGCGTCGCCGATGATCTCGTCGACGACGGCGTTCAGCACGTAGTCGAGCTTCTCGTTCCGGTCTGCGCGGTCGACCATGATCCTCGACGCCCGGAACTCGTCGCGCCGGTGCACGAGGTGCACGCGCGACGCGAACTTGGTCAGGAACAGCGCCTCCTCGAACGCGGAGTCGCCGCCGCCGACCACGTACACGTCCTTGTCGCGGAAGAACGCCGCGTCGCAGGTCGCGCACGCGGAGACGCCGCGCCCCTTGTGCTTCTCCTCGGACGGAATCCCCAGGAACCGGGCGGTCGCGCCGGTCGCGATGATCACCGCGCGCGCGGTGTACTCGTCGTCGCCGACGTACACGCGGTGCGGCTGCTCGGAGAAATCGACCTTCGTGACGTCGTCGGTGATGTACTCGGCGCCGAACCGCTCCGCCTGCCGGCGGAAGTCGGACATCATCTCCGGCCCCATCACGCCGTCGGAGTACCCCGGGTAGTTCTCGACGTCGCTGGTGATCATCAGCTGGCCGCCCCACTGGAAGCCCTCGATCACCAGAGGCTCGAGGTCGGCGCGTGCGGCGTACAGCGCCGCGGTGTACCCGGCGGGACCGCCGCCGATGATGATCAGTTCGCGCGTCTTCACTTCGGACCTCAGGGTAGTAAACGCCACAGGCCGGTCGGATGTTCCGACGCGGCGCTTCCCTGCGGCGAAGTACCGAGCGCGTCTACAGCGAATCGCTGACGCCGAGGCCCTCCCGCTGGACGACGATCCGCCGTAATCGGCAGGCCCCAACGCAGGAGGACAGAGACATGAAGAGGATCGCCGTTCTGTATCCGGCCGTCGCGCTCCTGGCGTTCGGCACCGGCCAGGCGTTCGCACATCCGACCCACACTGCCGCCTCGACGAAGGTCACGGTCGTCATGCACGATCCGGGCTGCCACTGGTTCTCGGTCGGCGGCGCGTTCAAGACCAAGCTTGCGGTCAAGGGTCCCGCGAAGCTGCAGAACGTCGACGAGGCGGCTCTCAAGATCGTCGGCGCAGGCGCCGCTCGCCGGGTCGCCGTCGGCAAGACGGTGCTTCTGGGCAAGGGGACATACGCGATCACGATGGTCGGCCAGGCACCCGACGACAACCACCTGAGGCTCGTCGTCCGCTAGCCGGGCAGCGTCAGGCTGTCGAGGTCGATCGGATAGTCGGTCAGGAGGTCGTAGCCGGTTTCCGTCACGACGACCGTGTCCGAGTGACGGAACCCGCCGACCTCCGGGTCGTAGAGGCCCGGCTCGATCGTGAAGACCATGCCGGGCTCGAGCGGCGTCGGATCGCCCACGTCCAGGAAGGGCGCCTCGTGGTTCCGCAGGCCCGCACCGTGGCCCGTGTGCTGGCGCCAGTAGCGCTGGAGGTCGTGGTGCGCGAAGTAGTCCATGACCGCGCCGTCGACGTCCGCGCACGTCGCGCCCGGCGCGATCGCAGCGAACGCCGCTTCCCGGGATCCGAGCATGTGGTCGAAGAGCCAGCGCATGCGGTCGGTCGGCGGGCCGACGACCAGAGCGCGCTCGAGCTCCGCCTGGTAGCCCCACACCGGCGCCCCCGTCTCCGTGACCAGGACGTCACCGGGCTGGAACTCGATGTTGTGCGAGACGGCGTGCGCCCACGAGCTCCGCAATCCGATCTGGCCGCGGAAGCCGGCCTTCGCGCCGTCGCCCGAGCCGAGGAGCCCGCGCGAGCCGTGCGCGGCGAGCATCGCGAGCGTCGTCTCCTGCTGCGCGCGCAGACTGACCTCGGCCTCGGTCGAGCCGACGCGCGTGTACTGCTCGAGCAACCGATGCGCATGCGCGCACCAGCGGCCGCTCTCGCGCAGTAGTGCGATCTCCGCCGGGCTCTTGCAGACGAGCATCTGCTCGATCTCGTCGGCGAGGGGCCGGACGGACGCCCCCGTGACCTCGCTCAGCGCCGGACCGCGGTACCCGAGGATGCCGGGATACCCGTCGGTGTCCGCTGCGATCGTCCCGCGCAGCCCGAGGTCGTCGGCGACGCGCGCGAGAGCGAGCATCGGGTGCTCACGGCCCGGGTACTCGGGGTACGACTCGATGCGCGCGAACGCCGACTCGGCGCGCGTGCGCTCGACCTCGAACTCGGGGACGAAGATCGCGTCGTCGCCGCCGGCCGACTGGAGGTAGACGATCGGCCGCTCGTTCGACAGGAACCAGAAGCCGGTGAAATACGTGACGTACGTCGGATCGAAGAGCGCGTAGCCGCTCGCGCCGGCCGCTTGCACGTGCTCGAGCAGCCGCGCACGGCGGTCAGCGTGCTCTTCGGGCGAGATCACCCGGTGACCATAGACGCCCTACGCAGCTTCGATCGCGTACGGCGGCTCGTCGACGTCGCCTTCGATCTCGTCGACCTCCGCATCCTCGCTCGCGCGCTCGAGCTTCCCTGCGAACCGGTCGAGCCGCTTCTCGGCCGACGCGAACTTCGACTGCGCGTTCCCGAGATGCTTGCCGACGACGTCGAAGTCCTCGACGAAGCGATCGAAGTCACGGGAGAGATCGGCGACGTACGCCATCACTTCGTGGGCGTGCTGCTCGATCTGCATGCCGCGCAGCCCGAACGCGATCACCTGGAGATACGCGTCGAACGTCGACGGAGACATTGGGAACACACGATGCTCGTGCGCGTACTGAAGGATCGTCGACGTCCGGCCGCAGGCGATCTCGTAGTACACCGCCTCGACCGGGATGTACATGAACGCGAAGTCGGACGTGCCCTCGTCCGGCCGCACGTACTTCACGGCAATCGCATCGACGTGCGCGCGCACGTCGCGGGCGAACGCCTTCTCGGCGAGGCGGCGCTCTTCGTCGGAGCCTGCCTCGACGAGCCGCTGGTAGTTGTCGAGCGGGAACTTCGAGTCGACGGGGATCAGCAGGCCTCCCGCGTGCACCGCCGCGTCGACGCGCTCGCCGGTCGAGAAGCCGTACTGCATGTGGAACGCCGTCTCCGGCAGGCGGTCGCGGAGCAGATTCTCGAGCAGCAGCTCGCCGAAGCCGCCGCGCGCCTTGGGAGGCCGGAGCGCCTGCTCCAGGCGCGAGAGGTCCTTCGCGCGCTCGAGCATCTGCACGGCGGCGCTGTCGACCTTGCCCAGGCGCTCGTGGATCTCCGTCGTCGTCTTCTGCGCGTGCTCGAGGCGACGGTCGACCTTGGTGTCGAGCTGGCCGAGCCGGCGGTCGAGGGTCTGCCCGAGCGCGTCGAGGCGGCGATCGACCGCGGCGTCGCGCTCTCCGAGCTGGTGCGCGGTCGCCGTCTGCAGGTCGCCGAGCGTCGCGTCGATCGAGGCCCGGCTCGAACGGAGCTCACGGGCCAGCCAGACGAGGCCGGCGCCGACGCCGAGGACTGCGATCAGGACGAGCGCGAGTGCCATGGACCGACGAACGCTAGAGACCGCGTCGGACGGCACAAAAAATCAGCCCCGACAACTCCGAGGAGCCGCCGGGGCTGAGTGCCGGATCCAGCGACTCCGAAGAGCTACCGGATCCGACGGGCGGAAGGTAGCCGGGCGGGACCGGGCAGGTCAAGGCGGCCGAAACCGAAAAGTCGCAACATGCGGACTTTTCTCCTCGACCTTTGAGGGATTGCAAGGTCGGAGTTCGCCTGTTAGATGAGTGAGATCCCGGCAGAACGACTTGGAGGTGTGGGTTGCATCAGAAGAGGGGGTGGGCGGTCGTCGCCCTCGTGGTGTTGTCGGCCGGCGTCCTGGGCGCCGCCGTCGCCCGGGCAGAGCCGCCCGAGGTGCAGAAGAACGGCATTGCGTGGGCGAAAGGCCATGACGCAAGCCACGGGCCGGCGTCGAAAGCGCTTCTGAGCTACCACGGGGGCGGGGTGATGAACACCGGCGCCGCCGTGCAGGCGATCTTCTGGGGCACGAGCTGGCCCTCGTACTCCGGGGACAAGATCAGCGGGATCGACGTGTTCTACGGAGGCATCTCCGGCAGCGCCTACCTGGGGACGACCACCGAATACACCGACGGCTCCGGCAATCACGTCTCCACGAGCGTCAGCTACGGCGGCCACCTGATCGACGGCGCGTCCGCAGGCTCGAAGGATCCGGGCACGGGCGGCGTCCTGGCCGAGGTCTCGAAGATGATCACGAACCCGGTCGCGAACGGCTACTACGCCGTCTACACCGACATCCCGCGCGGCAACGCGGGGTACTGCGCGTGGCACAGCTGGGGCACCGCGCACGGCGTGGCGGTGCAGTTCGGGTTCTTCTTCAAGCTGGACGGCGACGCGGGTTGCGACCCGGGCGACACGTCGGGCTTGCATAGCCAGGGTCTGGCCGCGATCGCGAACGTCAGCGGTCACGAGCTGAGCGAGGCGGTCACCGATCCGCACCTCAACGCGTGGTACGACCGGCAGGGTGCCGAGAACGCCGACAAGTGCGCCTGGACGTTCAACGGTCTCGAGCAGTTCTCGAACGGCACGTCCTGGAAGATTCAGGGCAACTTCTCGAACGCTGCGTACAACGCGAGGCTCGGCTACGACCACGCCGGCTGCGTCAACGGGAACTGACGCCGAACCAGAACATCCGTTCGATCGCGTACGCTGGGGCTGGAGATGGACGTCTTCGGCCCCGGCGGCGCGCTCGAGCGTGCGCTCCCCGAGTACGAGCCGCGCCCCGAGCAGGCGGCGCTCGCCGTCGCGATCGACCACGCCCTGGCGGTCGGCGAGCATCTCGTCGCCGAGGCCGGGACAGGTGTCGGCAAGAGCCTCGCGTATCTGATCCCGGCGCTCGAGTCGGGACAGCGGGTCGTGGTCGCGACCGCGACGAAGGCGCTGCAGGAGCAATTGCTCGGCAAGGACGTGCCGATCGCCGCCGCCGCGATCGGCCGGCCGGTCGACGCGCGCGTCCTCAAGGGTCGCGCGAATTACCTGTGCCGGCGGCAGCTCCAGGGCTTTCAGCCGTTCCTGCTTCCGGGCGGGAACGACGGCGCGGCGTGGGAGGCGATGCAGTCGTGGCTCGACGCGACGGAGACCGGCGACCGCGCCGAGCTCCACGTCGAGCCGTCGGCCGCGCTCTGGGGTGAGCTCTCCGTCGGCCCCGACCGCTGTTCCGGCCGTCGCTGCCCCTTCGTCTCCGCATGCTTCTCGGAGGCGGCCAGGGCGCGCGCCGCGGAGGCCGACCTCGTCATCGTCAACCACGCGCTCTACTTCGCGCACATCGCCTCCGGCGGCAGCGTCCTGCCCGAGCACGACGCGGTCGTCTTCGACGAGGCGCACCGGCTCGAGGAGTCGGCGGCGTCCTGGCTCGGCGGCCGCGTCTCGCGGCAGGGCCTGCGGCGGCTCGCGCACGACGTCGAGCGCGCCTGCCGCGAGGCGCAGCGACCGCTGCCCGCGCGCGAGCTCGATCGCGTCGAGCGAACCGGTGAGCGGTTGCTGCGCGCAGTCGCTCCACCGGCGGGCCGGCGCCGCGTCCGGGAGGTGCCGGTCGAGCCCGCACTCGTCCTCGTCGACGCGCTCGGCGACCTCGCGACGGCGCTGCACGGGCAGACCGAGGATCTCGACGCGCTGTCGCGCCGCGCGCTCGCCGCCGCCGGCGAGGTCGACTCGTGCCTCGAGCCGGGGCTCGAGCGCGTCGTCTGGTCCGAGCAGGACGCGCTGGCCTGGGCGCCGGTCGACGTTGCCGAGGAGCTGCGTGCCCGGCTGTGGGAGGACGGCCCGACCGCGATCCTCGTCTCGGCGACGCTCACGACCGGCGAGGACGCGACGTTCGTTCGCCGCCGTCTCGGGCTCGACCATGCGCGCGAAGCCGTGGTCGGCTCGCCGTACGACTTCCCCGACCAGGCGCTGCTGTACGTGCCGCGGTCGATGCCCGACCCGCGCGGCGACGGGTTCATCGAGCGCGCCGCGGAGGAGATCGTGTCGCTGCTCGCGCTCTCCGAGGGCCGTGCGCTCGTCCTCACGTCGAGCTACCGCGCGCTCGCCGCGTACCGCGACCACGTGCGCGGCCGGGTGCCCTACGACGTGCTCGTCCAGGGCGAGGCTCCGCGCGAGCGGCTGCTCGAGCGGTTCCGCGAGGAGGTCGGCTCGGTGCTGCTCGCGACATCGACGTTCTGGCAGGGCGTCGACGTCCCCGGCGAGGCGCTGTCGCTCCTCGTGATCGACAAGCTGCCGTTCTCGGCGCCCGGCGACCCGCTGCACGAGGCACGCTGCGAAGCGGTCGAGCAGGCGGGCGGCGACTGGTTCCGCGACTACGCGCTGCCGACGGCGCTGCTCCAGTTGCGCCAGGGGTTCGGCCGGCTGATCCGCGGTCACGCCGATCGCGGCGTGGTCGCGATCCTCGACCCGCGCTTGCACACGCGCCCGTACGGACGGGCGTTCCTCGCGGCGCTGCCGCGCTGCCCCGTCGTCGAGGATCTCTCGGCGGTCGCCGGATTCTTCGGCGGCCACGTCGCCGTTTCCGCTTGAATGGCCCGACCGAATGGCGAAGAAGAAGCCGAGAACTCCAACGCCACCGCGGCGCGTCCAGGCGCCGCAGCGCCGCACAGACGCACCCGACCCCGCCGCGCGCCACCGCATGATCCTGTACGGGATCTCGGCGGCCGGCATCGTCGGTCTGGTCGTCGTGGTGCTGATCGTCGCGCTCGCCGGCGGCGGCGGTAACGCGAAGGCCGCGATCGCGACGATCCGCGCGCAGGGGTGCCAGTACCACAAGTACCCGGCGCAGCCCCGGACGCCCCACTACGCCACGCTGAATCCCAAGCCTGCACCGAGCTGGAACTCGTTCCCGCCGACGAGCGGCCGGCACTACTACATCCCGCTCCCGTTCGGGATCTACACCGAGGTGATGCCGGAGATCAGGCTTGTGCACAACCTCGAGCACGGCGCGGTGATCCTCCAGTACGGCGACAAGGTCCCGCCCGCCCAGGTGCGGCAGATCACCGCCTGGTACCAGCAGGACGCGAACGCGCTCGTCGTCGCGCCGCTGCCGAAGCTCGGTGCGAAGGTGGCGCTGACGGCGTGGACCGACTGGACCGAGTGCACCGGGTTCGACCTGAAGGCCGCGAACGCGTTCCGGAAGGCGTTCCGCTACCACGCGCCCGAGTCCGGGGTATTCCCGAAGAGCGCTCTCGAGCCCGGCCAGTGACGCGCTTACGCTGACCCCGCCGGGGTGGCGGAACCGGTAGACGCAGTCGGCTTAAAACCGACGGCCTTCGGGCGTGGGGGTTCGACTCCCTCCCCCGGCATTTCTTTCGGAACGAGGCGCAAAACCAGCTCGGGAGGCGACTGCGAGAGGGGTTGGAGCAGTCGCGCCCGACGTTCGCGCGTACGCGAGGAACTCATCGAGCTCAGCCACGTCGCGCCTGCCTCGTCAGCGCCCGCAGTTCCTCAGCGAGCTCGCCGGTGAGCGCCTTCTCGTGGTAGCGCCACCTCCAGTTCGTACCGCCCTCGGAGCCGGGGAGGTTCATCCGTGCGTCGTTGCCGAGGCGGAGCACGTCCTGCAGCGGCGTGATCGCGAGCGCGGCGCGCGAGTGCCAGGCCTGCGCGATCAATGACCACGCAGGGTCGGCCGGATCAACGCGCGACGCGGTGCGCTGACGCTCCGTCAGCGACTCCCACCAGCCGAGCGCGGTGTCGTTGTCGTGGGTGCCGGTGTAGACGACCGCCTGCTGCGGATGGTTCTCCGGCCGGTGCGGATTGCGCGCGCCCCCGCCGAGCTGGAACTGGAGGACGACCATGCCCGGCAGGCCGAGCTCCTGCCGCAGGCGCACGACGGGCGCCGTGATCACGCCGAGGTCCTCCGCGACCAGCTCGAGCGCCCCGAGCTCCGCCTGGAGCGCGCGGAACACCGCGGCGCCCGGGCCGCGCAGCCACCGGCCGTGCCGCGCCGTCTTGTTCCCGCGCCGGACCGACCAGTACGCGACGAAGCCTCGGAAGTGGTCGACGCGCATCAGGTCGACGAGCTCGAACGACCGGCGGAAGCGCTCGATCCACCAGCGGTAGCCGTCGGCGTGCATGGCCGGCCAGTCGTAGAGGGGGTTGCCCCACAGCTGTCCGTCGCGCGTGAACAGGTCGGGCGGCACTCCCGCGACGGCGCGCGGCTGGAACAGCGCCGGATGCGCGACGTGGTCGGCCCCGCCGTCCGCGACGTAGATCGGCATGTCGCCGAAGACCCGCACCCGGCGCTTCGCGGCGTGCGCGCGGAGCGCGCTCCACTCCCGGTCGAACCGCACCTGATCGTCGACGCTGCCGCCGAAGGCGACCCAGTCGTCGATCCAGTAGGCGTGCCGCTCCCGGTATGCCTCGGCCTCGGTGCGCGTGACACGAGCCCGAGGCCGGGCGAGCAGCCGCGGCGATCCGGCGAACGCGGAGGGCGACATGTACGGCGACGAGGTGATCCCCTCGGGCGGCCCGAGCGGGAGCACCTGCCACCAGCGCTGGCCTGCGGCGGCGAGCCAATCGACGAAGCGATAGGCGTGCTCGTCCAGTACTCCGTTCGGGAAGGAGCTCGGATGAAGCAGGATTCCGGATGCGCGCTCGAGCAGCATGCGTTTAGGACAGACCTTCCCCCGAGAATCTCACGCAGATGCCCCTTCCCCGGAACGAAGCACCCCGTATCCAGATCCAGGCGGTCGAGCCGATGGTCGACTGCGGCCGCTACCCCGTCAAGGCGACGGTCGGCGACCACGTCGACGTGTACGCGACGGTGTTCAAGGACGGGCACGACACCCTTGCCGGCTCGGTGCGCGTGCGCGGGCCCGGCGAGCGGCGGTTCGCGGAGGTGCCGCTCGTCCCGCTCGGGAACGACCGCTACGGCGGGCGCTTCACCGTCGACCGGCCGGGGCGCTGGCAGTTCGCCGTGTCCGCGTGGACCGATCGTGTCGCGACGTGGCAGGACGAGCTGCGCCGCAAGGTCGACGGCGGCCAGAAGGATCTCGCCGGCGAGCTCGCCGAGGGCGCGGTCCTGCTCGGTCGCGAGTCGCTGACGGCGGACGAGGGGCTCGCCGCCGAGGCAGGCGACCGCCACGGCGTGACCACGTCGCAGGCGTACGAGGTCGACGTCGATCGCGAGCTGGCGCGCTTCGGCGCGTGGTACGAGCTCTTCCCGCGGTCGTTCGGCGGGCTGAAAGGCGTCGCGGGCGTGCTGCCGCAACTCGCGGCGCTCGGCTTCGACGTCGTCTACCTGCCGCCGATCCACCCGATCGGCCACACGAACCGGAAAGGCAAGAACAACGCGGTCACGCACGCGGAGGGCGACGTCGGCTCGCCGTGGGCGATCGGCTCGGAGGAGGGGGGCCACGACGCGCTGCACCCGGACCTCGGGACGTGGCAGGACTTCGATGCGTTGATCGCGGCGGCGCGGAAGGCGGGGATCGAGATCGCGCTCGACTTCGCGATCCAGTGCTCCCCCGACCACCCGTGGTTGAAGGAGCACCCCGAGTGGTTCAACCGCCGCCCGGACGGGACGCTCAAGTACGCCGAGAACCCGCCCAAGCGCTACCAGGACATCTACAACGTCAACTTCGAGTCCGAGGACTGGCGCGGGCTCTGGCAGGCACTGCTCGACGTCGTCGTCGGCTGGGTCGAGCGCGGCGTGACGGTGTTCCGCGTCGACAACCCGCACACGAAGCCGGCCGCGTTCTGGGAGTGGCTGATTCGCGAGGTGCGGACCGCGCATCCCGACGTGATCTTCCTCGCCGAGGCGTTCACGCGCCCCGCGATGATGACCACGCTCGCCAAGCTCGGCTTCGCGCAGAGCTACACGTACTTCACGTGGAAGAACACGAGGCAGGAGCTGCGCGAGTTCGTCGACCAGGTGCTCGGCTGGCAGCTCTTCTACCGGCCGAACATGTTCACGAACACGCCCGACATCCTCCACGAGTACCTGCAGGTCGGGGGGCGTCCGGCGTTCGAGGCGCGGCTCGTGCTCGCGACGATGCTGTCGCCGTCGTACGGCATGTACTCGGGCTACGAGTCGTTCGAGAGCGTCGCCGTGCGTGAGGGCTCGGAGGAGTACCTCGACTCGGAGAAGTACGAGACGAAGCAGCGGACGCTCGACGGCCCGCTCCTGCCGCTCGTCCGGCGGCTGAACGAGATCCGCCGCGCCGAGCCCGCTCTGCAGCGCCTGGAGACGCTGCGCTGGCTCGAGACCGAGAGCGAGCAGCTGGTCGCCTTCGCGAAGGGCGACGTGATCGTCGTCGTGAACGTCGACCCGTTCGCCGAGCGCGAAGGTGTCTGCACCGTGCCGGTGACGCTCGGCTTCCCGCCGGTCTTCTCGGCGCGGGAGCTGCTCACGGACACCGCGTTCACGTGGCGCGCCGGCCGCAACTACGTCAGGCTCCCGCCCGGTGGAGCGCACATCGTGAAGGTCACCTGATGAGCGAGGCCGGCAGCTGGTTCGAGCGGCAGCCGCTGTGGTTCAAGACCGCGGTCTTCTACGAGGTCCACCTGCGCGCGTTCTTCGACGGGAACGACGACGGGTCCGGCGACTTCCGCGGCCTCACCGACAAGCTCGACTACCTGCAGTGGCTCGGTGTCGACTGCGTGTGGCTGCTGCCGTTCTACCCGTCGCCGCTGCGTGACGGCGGCTACGACATCGCCGACTTCTACGAGATCAACCCCGACTACGGGACGGTCGACGACTTCCGCCACTTCGTCGACCAGGCGCACCAGCGCGGCATCCGTGTGATCGCAGACCTGGTCATGAACCACACGAGCGCCGACCACCCGTGGTTCCAGGCGAGCCGCACCGACCCGCAGGGGGAGTACGGCGACTTCTACGTCTGGGGCGACGACGACACACGCTGGAGCGAGGCGCGCATCATCTTCATCGACACCGAGCCGTCGAACTGGACGTGGGACCCGGTGCGCGGCCAGTACTTCTGGCATCGGTTCTTCTCGCACCAGCCCGACCTGAACTACGACAACCCGGAGGTGCAGCGAAACATGCTCGACGTGCTGCGCTTCTGGCTCGACCTCGGCCTCGACGGCTTCCGGCTCGACGCCGTGCCGTACCTCTACGAGCGCGACGGGACGAACGGCGAGAACCTGCCGGAGACGCACGAGTTCCTGAAGCGCGTGCGCGCCGAGGTCGACGCGGACTATCAGGATCGCGTGCTGCTCGCCGAGGCGAACCAGTGGCCGGGCGACGTCGTCGCGTACTTCGGCGACGGCGACGAGTGCCACATGGCGTTCCACTTCCCGGTCATGCCGCGCATGTTCATGGCGATGCGCCGCGAGGACGCCCTGCCGATGATCGAGATCCTCGAGCAGACGCCGGAGCTCCCGGACGGCGCGCAGTGGGGCCTCTTCCTGCGCAACCACGACGAGCTCACGCTCGAGATGGTCACCGACGAGGAGCGCGACTACATGTACGCCGAGTACGCGAAGGACCCGCGCATGAAGCTGAACCTCGGCATCCGCCGCCGGCTCGCGCCGCTGCTCGACAACGGCCGTGACGAGATCCAGCTGATGCACGCGATCCTCTTCTCGCTGCCGGGCGCGCCCGTCCTCTACTACGGCGACGAGGTCGGGATGGGCGACAACATCTTCCTCGGTGACCGCGACGGCGTGCGCACACCGATGCAGTGGACCGGCGACCGCAACGGCGGCTTCTCGCGCGCGGACTTCCAGCAGCTGTACCTGCCGCCGCTGATGGACCCGGTCTACGGGTTCCAGGCCGTCAACGTCGAGGCGCAGCTCCGCCAGCCGAACTCGCTGCTGCGCTGGCTCCACCGCCTGATCGCGCTGCGCAAGGACCA